>ENA-ORBV01017790-ORBV01017790.1-microbial-mat-metagenome-genome-assembly--contig:-NODE-17790-length-10117-cov-5.352092_pt1 | contig 10117 bp, 13 predicted proteins | sample MGYA00237777_ERZ505514 | MGnify/ENA primary metagenome ERZ505514 (study PRJEB26160, sample SAMN06269048) | microbial mat metagenome | isolation source: Oligotrophic lake microbial mat | place... | reverse complement strand
TTTTCAAGCAGAAGACGGCATACGAGATTCGCCTTAGTCTCGTGGGCTCGGAGATGTGTATAAGAGACAGCGCCCATACCAACAAGTCGAATGGAACAAGGTGTTAGAGCTCCTCCAGAGAGAACCGGAGGTTGAGTCTTTGGGCTTATTATCTTATCCATCAGACTGATGACACAAACCATTTCAAAGTTGACGACCCTCCTGGGAGCCACCTCTTTTCATTTGCCTTCTTCACAAGAACAAGATGGAGTAAGAACGTCGGGACCATGAAGCAGTGTCCAGATCAAATTGTTTTGGCCTCCGGTGACTGGAAGAACTGTATCTATTTGTTACTCACAAACTATTTGGAGCAGTGGTTAACGAACCATCCGGATGTCAAGTTCCTGTTTGCTACCAACCTGCATGACAAGAAAGGCCCAAGCAACATGAAACAACAATGCTGGAACCGAGTCTAGAGACAGGTCTGGTTGCAGGATGAGTTTAAAGCATTGGAAGACAAGCCAGAAGACCACAATGGGCTTGGTGCTGCCTCCTGTTGCACGTTCTTTTTGGACAAGGCTAAAAAAAATGCAGAGGCTGTTGGGTAGGAGAAAAGGGTAGGAAGGTAGTGAATCGACACTGCATCCGTACAGAGGACCCTTGTGATGATGGATATGTGGCATCATTGCTATGTGATGGGGATCCAATCAAGCATGAATCCAAAGAAGGACTTTTCATTGTTGACAAATGGATCTTTGCCAATGTGGTTCCAAGTATTAGATCAAGGTTCCAACACAACAATAGACTGTGCCAGATGCTAGACTTGGCGCGACTCTTGGGAACACACCATGCAGATGCCGCGGCAATGCTACTAGAGACGGATGTTGCACGCATCAAGGCAAGCTTTAAGGTACACTTTGGAGACATTGATGGCAATCCAGCAAGGAAGATCAAACTGGAAGTGCTAAGAGTGGGAATCAAGCTGGAAATTGTACCAGCTGTGGAAAACAATCAACAACCACAACAACAACAGCAGCTAGCATTGCAGAATAATGACAACCAACAGATGATGGCACATCTCCAACGGATTGAAGAAAACCAACTGGAGCAATTCCAATTGATTAGAAATGTCTTGTCTGATCAGAAGCTGTAGCAGGAGCAGCAATAATTCAACCTGATCCTCAACAAGGAAAGAAGATTTGGTGGAACATAGAAGGTTCCTTTGCACGCAATCAGCCTAGTAAACGCCGTCTAGCACATGAACATACAAGAGAAGTACAGCAACATTATTAACTCAAAGATCAGTATCATTAGGGTAAACTACAGCCAGCGGTAACTCGATACTGTTTCGAAAGAAACTTTGGAAGACACGCGATGTGGAACAGCCACCCCTAATTGCCCGTAGGGTAAGGTTGAGCATGTCATTGCAAAATAGGATTGGAAACAAATAAACAGAAGGAAAGAAGGGCAATAGAACACATCATGGAACTCCTTCGAAATTCACTTGAGAGATGTGTATACAAAAAGATAAATAAACCAAAAGATGACCTCTTTTGGAGTCAAATTGGATCAGAGATAAGAGGAGGAAGGCTCCAACGAAATATGTCAGGGGGCGGGAAAGGGAGGCAGTGGATGATTGTGTAGGGGGGAGAAAGCTGCGGTGTTAGCGGACCCGGTCACGCAACTTCTGGAGCTCCCCTTCATGAAAAATGTCCTTGTTGTACTTGGGGAGAAATTTATTGATCCACAAGAGGAGGGCCTCTGCCTTGATGTCAATTGAGCACTTGGACTTGACCATAACTCGGGCAAGGGTAAAGCGAGCTTTCTTGAGGTGGATGCATGCCTTGTCGGAGACGCCATTGACTCCGGCAGGGTTGTGACGAAGGCACCAGTGGGTAGCACGGGCGCGTCCACATGTGATCAAATCATCGAGAATCTCCTGCTCCAGCTTGGACCAAACGGTGTGGGTAAGCAAAAGGACGCTCTGGATCTTGGCTTTGGGGTGCCAGGACTCGTTCCAAGCTCGGCGAGTGATGCTGCTGCACAGGCGGCCGAGGAGGTTCTTGGCGTGGGCAAGATCTGTGGGTTGCTCGCATGGTTGGGCAACCAACTGGAACTGGGGGTCCAGCAGGAGACGAGAAAAGCTGTTGGCCATTGTGTTGGACACATGCATTGAAAGATGTTGTTGTTCGTTGTTGTCAGAAATGAAGCAAGGTGAGTCAGAAAGGGATGCTCAAGTTGTGAGAGAATGAGAGTGAGAGCAGAGCAAAATGCAGTGGGTGCCACAGCAAAGCCAACCACATCGTGGGGAACTCCATCGTGCTGCATTTCACTGGGGTTGATCTGTCTTTGTTGGAGCAGTTTCGACAGACTCGTTGGAGGTTTGTGTGAGGGTTGTAGGGCCTTGTGCACATCGTGGCTGTTGGAAACGCTAGCGAGGAGTTGGGCCGTTCAGAGTGATTGCAAATGGTGTCTTCAGCTGAAGATGCAGCATCTTCAGTTGGTCCAGGCAGACTGGGGACTGGGTTGTGCTGAAGGGACGGGGCATCGGGAAGGATAAGGTTGAGGGAGACCACCATGAAGCTCGTCCAGCAGTCATCCATTTGATCAGTTTGGAATTGGCCATGGAGAGAGTTTGAGTGCGTTCAAAGTTAGCTTGTGTCTCTCAGACCTTTGTCTGGCTGCAATGACATTGAGAAGCCAGTTCTTCTTGTGTTGTGTGGACTTGTCAAGGAGGCCTGGCAAGTTGAGTTCGAAGTGATGTCTGTCAGCAAAAGACAGTGCCGGGGCACCTGCCAGCAATTCTGCAGTGACACTGACTTTGACATAACCAAGTTGTTGCTTCAATCAAGAACACAAAACTGTTGTGAGCAGTCACATTTAAAGGACATGAAAAAATTCTGGATCTGTTTTTATGATCACTGCAATCTTCATGCCTAGTGGCCTTCTTTCAACTGAGCTAGTAATACCCAACAACTCTCACAATGCCATGTCATTGTCATTTCAATCAAGACACAGCAAGGTGGACCACATTGAGCAGGAAAGTCATAAAAGAATACCCCTGTTGTGATTGAACCCCATTCACATGGCTGTATGAGCCCTGCTTATGGCATCCTTCAGCAGTGAATTGAAGCTTTGGGTGATTAGAAGGAAGAGTTATGCATGTCACTCATGGTGCCAACAAGCTACTAGCATGCACATCTCTGAATGCAAAAAGATTGCACAAACCATTGGAGCTCAAGAGCTATTACAAAGATTCTGCAGAAGTTCCTTTTTTAATAATGTGTAGCCAAATTATGCAACTGTGGGGCAGTTGGAAGTTCAAGGGCATTGGGTAGGGTCAAGCAATATCACAAGCCAAGCAGATTTTCATCAATCTTGCCATAGTAGAAAGAGTTAGTAAGAAGCAGGAAAAAAAACCGCTGAATTAAAAAATCAGAAACACTGCAGCTGCAAAAGGTGCGGCTTAAGGAATAATGGGGCTAGTTAGTGTAGAAGGTTTGAGATGCCAATACTACAACACAAAATACAATCAATGTGCCAGACAAGCCAATGACATGGCAGTATCGTCCGTGGGTACTTAAAAGTCTGTCAATGCTTGGAAGGAAATGTGCGTAACCTCCTACTTGACCAACTGATCCATCTGCGCCTCCGAATAGTAAAATAAGTATGCCCCTTTTTCTTATTCTGTCTCTGGCAAACACTCCTCCACGGGCACCATTCACCACCGGTACAAGCAACAAATACTGAACATATTGTGTTATTATTATATCGGTACGCATACTGTCACAAAGACCAGTTGGACAGTGAGAACCCCTTTATCTGATTTAGAGCATCCTTGATGAACGAAACTAAATGAATATTATGATCATGACTGACTGACTCCTACAGGTATGAATTTTGTTGTTACAGTAATGGATGTGGAGACAGGATAATTACTCCTTGCCACGTATCCACTGCTAGCCTGTTTTTCTCTTTCATTGTCAATTGTTTACGCTTGTTTCTTGGCATTTCGAACGTCCGCATTGCGATTATGATTCTTGATATATCTGGACACGAAAAATTGCATAAAAAGAACCAAGTAACTTCCATACAACAAAAGACCAGCGTTGGTATTTTCCAGTCCAATCTTACACTCTGAGTCCGTTTTGAGATAATAAAAACCAATCAACGTTGTTGCAACTCCCACGAACATTTGCGACACTGTAATGTCATTTTTGGTTTGATTTTGGAATATGAATGGGATGGATAATCAAAAATCCAAATTAATTGGAAAATTCCATTCCATTAAATTTTAAATTCAGTGCATCCGGTATTTTCACATGGAGTTGCGTAGACGAGAAAGGATAAGTAAGCCAAACTTCAGTTTTTTTGCTATGCAAACGTTTGAAATAAAATAAAACCTACGAAGATGAACGTACCTTGCAGAACGGTAATGACCATAGGATTGAACCAGGCTGGTTTGCACCTCATGGCCATTAAAAAGTAATATCCGTACATGAGCGCATGGACTCCCAAATTCATGGTCACAAAAATGATGCCGGGAATGGAATTGGTCACATAGCAATGCCAGCAATAAAGGAGTACCGTGACATGGTGATACCAGTGCAAAAACATGAGTGGCTTTTTGTGAATGACAATGAAAAACGTATCCAACAGTTCTCTGTAATATAATCATTAACCATAAATAATAAACAAGAAGCGCATTTCATCCAAAATGAGTGAGCCCAAAGGTATATTTAAAACACAGTCCCAAGTCGTACAAAACTTCCACCAAGTCCAAAACCAAAAAAAAGTACCACAACACAACACCACCTACTTCAATAACAGTTACTTACGGAAACTTGCTAATGGTAAACAAGAAAATCCAAAGCCCCGTGGACCCCCCTCCCACAGTGGTTCGAGCGGCGACACAGAAATTATCCCGAAATGACATGTTCACAAAATTGTGGAGCAAATGCGGGAGACACCTCAAAAATCCCCACGTCGAGAAGACGGACAACAACAAATTCCAAGCGGCCATGTGATTCCGCCAATTCCAGGGCTTGCGTTCGGCCATGTACGCTTTGCCTCCAAAGACGAGCGCCACATACACCGTGACGGTCAAAAAGGCTACATTCCAATGCTCACTCATCCATCGCATAGTCACGCTGGGATCAAAGGAGGTTTCCACACTGTAAAGAAGAAGGAGGAAGGAAAAAAGAAAGAGGTGAGAATTGTTGACGGTTGTTGTTGATTGACGGTGCCACACAGGACTGCATGGACTTGTATGCAGTACTTACTCTAAGTAAAACGGCGCCAATTGTGGGTACATGCAACTGAATTCACGGTATGCGAAGCCGTCGCTGTCCACGACTGTACAGGGATCAAGTGGCTCCTCCATGGTTACTTTTTCTACACTAGTATAATCGAAAGAACTACTCTCGTTCTCGAGGGGTTGCAAATACGAGAGAAAACCAAACAAGGTAGCGAGGAGTGGAGAGGAGTGGGACGTTGAGGATGCTGACGACGACAGAGGCATAGCTAATTGTAGCTACTCCAGCATACACAGATAGCTATCTACTGCACTATTGCTAGCTTGCAGGTTAGCTGTTTTCGTGCAAAAAATGTTGACCGAGCTGGTGTAAAACAAGAGTTGTTCTGTTTCAGTAAGTGTGTACGTCCATGGACAAAATTCTGTACGCTTGCAGCCAAAACGAGTATAGTACGTATTTCAAACCGGCCAATGCTTGTATGTGCAAGTGCCGACACGGCAAAATGTTACTACAATTTGTCGCTGTTGTCGATGTGGCTTTGCCACGTACAGCTAAAAAAATCAAAAGCAATGCTACGCGCCAGGCGATAATTGTTAGTTTGTCTTTCTTTGTGATGATAATTACGAACTTGCGATAAAGAGAAGTTGTGCGACCGACTACATCATCCCTCATATTTTTGAAACATCCTCCAGCTCTCCCGGACAGCAGGTACTACAAGCTAGCAAGTAGACTCTAGTAGAAGCTACAGTAGGTCATTTGGCCATAGCACAGTCATTGATATGAATATTACTACTACTTACTTTAGCTAGAGCCAGCATAATATGGGACAAAAATGGGCAGTTCCAAAATACTGGTGGAGGGACATGAACATCAACATTATGATTCATATTCCCCAGAAGTTTCTGCCATCTCATCATCATGATTGCTACCAGTAGCAGTGTTCTGGTTCTGGTTGTCCATATCATTCAAACACCACTGAACAGCATCAATATCAGCCGCGAAGATACGCTGTCGACCGACTAAATCCACAATACCACTCTTGACTAATTTTTCCATCACACGAATTCCTGGATTGCAAATGCACAATTGGACGCCCAATCGTTTTTGGGTAATGTGCATATCTTCCAAAACATGCAAGCCCGTCGTATCAATATGAGACACGGGCGATAGATCCAAAATGATATACTTGACTTCTCTCTCCACATTGCGATGTCGTAAATCTTCGACGGCCGCTTTTTTCTTTTTTCGAATTTGATCCCGAACATTTTGAGCATTGGCAAAATACAAGGGTCCATCAATGCGAACAATGACCAATCCATCGCAGCATTCGGCATTGGGATATTGTTTCACATTGCGATACAAAGCAGTACCGGGCAATCGACCCAAGACGGCAATTTTGGGGTAGGCGGATTCGTACAAGACCAATAAAATGGATACGCCCACGGCAATGGCCAAGCCATATTCGACACCCAAAAATATGGTACCCAAAAAGGCGACAACCCAGACGGAAAAATCAAATCGGTGGACTCGAAACAAGTAGATTGCTTCGGTGTAGTCCTGTTATCATTTCATGTATCATTCACAGTATCAGCCGTCATGACAAAGCAGAGATGCAACAATCGAACTCGTGTGAGCTACACGTCAATCGAACACACACATACAGCGGCATGTATCATATAGTAATATAGGTATGACTTACAAACATTCCCAAGACAAAGGAAATGACAATCGCGGCCAAGACGCATAATGGAATCAATTCAAAGACGGGCGTCAAGAACAACAAAACACACATGACTACCAGACCCGTCACGATACTGGCAACACCACTGGTAGCTCCAATATCATCATTGACGGCGGATTGTCCCATGGCACCCGTGGTAGGATAGGCATTGAAAATCCCACCCACCAAACTGGCCATGCCCAAGGCAATCAGTTCTTGGGAGGGATCAATTTCATAATCGTGCTTGTAGGCGAGTTTTTTGGAAATGGAAATCGATTGTACAAAGGAAATAATGACCATGGAAATCACGGGGACCTATTCATAATTCAAATTAGAGTATACGTTGAAACGCACAAGTGAGCTTTATAGTAGAAGCATAAAGACGACATAGAAGGTAAACACACAAACAATCCTCTCTTCTTACCCATAATTCGGAACTCAGAGGAAACCACTGATCGACAGTAATGGAGGGAAGCCCGGGAGGGATGTTTCCTACAATGGGTATTCCTTCCTCCTCCAGGTCCAGAAAGACCACCAACAAAATCCCCATCCCAGAGACGGCAATAGGACCCAAAGCTCGTATCCATTTGATAAAGGGATAGCGAGCAGCAATGGTTGGATGTTGACTGACAAATTTAATGGCGACCAGTATGCAAATACACATGGCACCCATGGCAAAGGTTTGGGGATTGAATTGATCAATACTGGCTGCCAAATTTTTGATGATATCGTGAATTTTATTGGCATTGGGAATGTTGTACCCAAACAAGTGTTTGACTTGGGAACTGGCAATGATAATGGACGCGCCACTGCAAAAGCCAGAAATGACCGCCCGTGACAGAAATTGCGTCATAAATCCCAATTGGAAAAGTCCCATGGCGATATTGAGAATTCCCACCAAGAAACTGCACTGCATGGCTAATTGCTGATACCGAGCGTCATGAAACAAGGACACCGCATCGTTGCCATCTTCTGTCACAAATCCTGCTGCCTCGGCTTCTTCGGCAGTCGAAGGATTATTCAACATGATTTTTTCCAAACCTTCTCGTACCAACAAACTAATCAGGGCGGCCGGTCCCACTGCCAATTGTCGACTGGTCCCACCCACCAAGGGATAGATCATGGGAGGAACAAAGGAGGCATAAATGCCATAGTGTGCCGGTAATCCGGCCAATTTGGCATAGGACATGCCCAAAGGAACGGCCATAATGGCCACGGTCACTCCTGCGATACAATCTTTACCAAAGGTGGATAAATTATAGCCTTTGTATTGTTGAACGTATCGTTCTTTATACTTGACGAGAAACTTGAGGATGGCTCTTAGGATTCTGTTGCAGAAATTAGAGGTGCTGCGTTTGCCACCACTCGGCTTTCCATCCGGTAGAGGTATAGGAGCCCGGTTCATAGTATTACCGTTTGTATGTGTAAGTGTACTTTGTTCCCATCCTCCTTCACTTCCTAACGCTAGTGCAAGCGCCTGATTCGCAGCCGTCGAATTCGCTGTACCAGTAGTAGTGGAAGGCACTCGGTGTCGAATATGAGCCTCACTGTCCAACATCAAGATTGAACGTCGCGTCCTGGTCACATCATCCTCGTCCGTGGTTTCCGTAGCTGCTGCTGTAGCGACTGCCGAGTTGGTAGGGCTTTTACGACGAAGCAAGAACGGCATATTCACTTCCAGCTTGACTTCACTCACATCTCCTTCTTCTTGAATGACATGATTGTTATTCAAGAGCATTTCCACTGCGTCTCCTCCTCCTCCTCCTCCTCCTCCTCCTGTTGCCAATGACGCCCCCGTTACTTCACCTGCTCCATTGTTCCTGGATTTGTCGTCTGCTTCCTTCATCTTAGATTTATCTGTCAAATTTGAATTAATAGCTAAATAGGCTGCACCTTTGTTATATTATGTCACTTATATTATGTCACCCCCACTCACTCACTGTTGATGGCTGTGTTTGTTTGATGATTCGATCGTACTCTTGCTAGTACTCAACAGCTGCCGTACCGTGAAAGTTTACTTCCGCAACACCTTCTCCTTCAACCACCTTCATTCAAATGACCACAGTCCACGTTAGCTAGAGCCGCCCGCCAGTGGTTTTACGGAACAAGGTACAATTGTAACGTTTACGTATCAGGCCACAGTCCCTGTTACTTGTGCCATGGCACCAGTAACAGCAGCATCTCCCAGCAATGGCAAGGAAGACTGATCCACAACCAGCATGTTCTGAACTTGGCAATCTTGCAAGACCACAACCAATTGAATGGATGGAACTACTTTGCTATTCTCATGACAACCTTGCTTAAAATGGTCTGTCTTCTCATCTGTGTGCATCTGCTTGGGTTGCTGCATGCATGAAAGATGCTCTTCCGGGAAATGATGCCAAGTTGGTTTGCCAGTGGGGTTGAAGAAAAAGCATCATCAGTCTGACAGACTGTCTGTCACGCACTTGTGCCATTGCATGTCTGCTTGCATAGTAGCCACCCTGCTCGCAGAAGTGCATGCAGCTAACTTGTTTTCAAAATGCAGTTTGCTCTTCAGTCTGCTGCTGCTGCTGCTCTAGCTAGCCAGCAGCACATCAATCTTTCCAAATGACATGTCTGATGGTTCGTCCCCATCCTGCAGGTTCCCATCTTTTTTTGGCTCCACTGTGGACCCCGGTGGACTGCTGCTGCTAGCATGCTGCCCTGTTCTTCTGGTCTGGACAAGCAGTGTTCAAGGCCCAAAATGCAGTGTTGACGATGTGTCAAAAATCCATTCCTCTCCTGGCAGCCAGAGTTAAGGTTCCAACATGCAATGCTGCATCAAACCAATCCAAAGAAAAAACAGTGAGAACAAACTCAAAATGTCAAGAGAAGTTTTTGCAGATGGAAACTTTTGACTTCCAGCAATGTCATGAGGATTCATGTTCAGAATGTCGGCAACCAGGGCAAAGACAGCCAGTGAATGAAATCCACCAACAACAGCAGGGAAACAGGTGCGGATCATGCTTTGCCACAAATGCTGGGAGCCAAAAAGCGATCAGGGTCAGTCTCACTGGCGCGACCCCTTGTCCTGGTTGAAAAGTCCGCATTGGCAATGCCTTCACGGCACTGACATTCGTTTGACACGCTTCCGGGAAATGATTTGCCCCCAAGCTGAGGAGTTGAGTTTTGTCAATTTGGG
>ENA-ORBV01017788-ORBV01017788.1-microbial-mat-metagenome-genome-assembly--contig:-NODE-17788-length-10118-cov-3.788766_pt1 | contig 10118 bp, 7 predicted proteins | sample MGYA00237777_ERZ505514 | MGnify/ENA primary metagenome ERZ505514 (study PRJEB26160, sample SAMN06269048) | microbial mat metagenome | isolation source: Oligotrophic lake microbial mat | place... | reverse complement strand
ACAGATGGAGGGTGGCATGGAGCGCGGATTGCCGCCATTCACCGCGTTCGTGAAGGGGATGTCGGGCTCCGGCGCGTTCCTGAAGTCACCCACTGGCACTCTGACCCACCCGCTGGTGGTGAAGATGCACGAGATCGCGCCAGACCCGAAGGCCGCGGCGGTCAGCATTGGCCAGCAGCTGAACCTCGGCGTCACCGGCATCATGTTCGTGTCGGTGGAAAGTGCCGCCGAAGCCAAGGCCGGCATCGACGCCATGCGCTTCAAGGCGCACGGCGGCACGCGCTCCGAAGACGTCGGCCAGGCGCCGGCTTTGTGGGGCATGAGCGAGAAGGAATACAAGGCGAAGGCCGACCTGTGGCCGCTCAACCCGAACGGCGAACTCGTCAACTGGACGATCATCGAAAGCCAGGAAGGCCTGGCGAAGGTCCGCGAGATCGCCGCGGTCAAGGGCATCGGCGTGCTGTGGCCGGGCGCCGGCACGTTGCGCGGGCTGTTCAGCACCGCGCAGCCGGACGGCACGCGCAAGCTGGATGAAGCGGCGTGGGAAGCGTCGATTCAGACGGTGCTGGCGGCGTGCAAGGAATTCAACGTCGCCTGCGGCTACCCCGCCAACGCCACCGACATCGAGATGCGCATGAAGCAGGGCTTCAGCGTGTTCGTCATGAACTGGGGCGACCCCGGCTTCAAGGCGATCGAGGTTGGCAAGAAGGCGGCTGGCCGCTAGCTACTTCTGCGCCAGCAGCGGCTTCACGGTCCGGTCGATGTCATTGAACTCGATCGGACCGTCGATCCGCTGCACGATCTTTCCCTGCCGATCGACGATGAAGGTGGCCGGCAGCGCGGCAATCTCGCCGTAGGCCTCCGACATCTGCTGGGTCCCAATCAGGATTGGAAAGTTGATCGCCGTCGGCTTGCCGTCGAGCGTGAACTTGGTCTTCTTGAGCCAGGGTGAAATCACGCTGGCGCCTTCCTCGTCCATCGAGACGCCCAGCACGACGAGGCCGGCTGGCCCGTGCACCTTCTGCAGCTTCACCAGGATCGGCATCTCGGCCTTGCAGGGGCCGCACCAGGTGGCCCAGAAGTTCACCAGCAGCACCTTGCCGCGCTGCTGCGCCATGGTGACATCGGCGCCCTTCAGATCCTTCAGTGAAAACGCCGGGGCCGCGGTCCCCACGGCTTGCTCACCGCGCACGGACACCACCGCCAGCAACACCACCGCGATCATCGTGAACTTCTTCATCATCGAATCCTATTTCTTGGGGGTCAGCACCACGTAGGTGGGCAGCCCAACCGCGCCAAATCGCTGCATGACTTCTCGCGCCGGAGATTCGTCCGGCACCTCGGCCTGGAACTTGATCTTCACGAATCCATCAAGCGCACTCTTTACCGACGGATCCACCAGCGTCGTCTTGTCCATGATCAGGCAGTTCTTGCACCACGTCGCCCACATGTCGATCAGCACCGGCTTGCCTTCGCGCTGGGCGATGGCGAGGCCTTCGGCGAGATCGGCGTGCCAGCCTTCTTTCAACAGTTCATCCACGCTGGACGAGACCTGCGCCGGATCGACGTTGCGGTCGCGGAAGATGCCATACGCGGTGTAGGCGTAGTAGGCCGCAGTCAGCAGGATGATGACGCCGAACGCCTGCTTGACGCGAACCATCCACGCCCCAGGCTTCGGCAGTGCGCTGATGCCGGCGCCGGCAAACGGCCACGGCGCGGCCATGCCCAGGCCCAGCACAAACGGCAGCGCGAGGGCCGCGGTCGTGCCGGTGGCATAGAGGTTGGTCGAGAACAACACGACCTGGATCACAACCGGCGCGACGCACGCGCCCGCCAATAACGCCGCCACGCCGCCCATCGTGAACGCCAGCATCACCGAGCCGCGGCTCGAGCCGGCGCCGAGATTGGCGGAGTACTTCGAGAAGTCGATCTCGAAGACGTCGAACATCGCCAACGCGAGTGCGACAAACAACACGGCGATGCCCAGATTGAACCAGGGCGACGCGTTGATGGTGCCGAACGTTTGCGCTGAGAGGATCACGATCAGTCCGAGCACGCCGTAGACGAGGGCCATGGCGGCGCCGTAGACGCTGCCCAGTAACAAGCCGCGCGAGCGCGAGCCGCCTTGTGAGCCCGCGCCGATGATGGCCAGGTTCACCGGAATCATCGGCAGCACGCACGGCGTCAGGTTGAGGGCCAAGCCGCCGAGAAACACGATCAACAGAATGGCCCACGGCCCGCGGCCCTCGAACAGCCCCTTCTGTGCCACCCCGGCCTCGGCGTCCTTCACGAACTTGGTAAACGCCGCCACGTTGAGATAGCCGCCCTCGGTGCCGCCGGTCGTGAAGCCATCGAGCATGGCCAGACCGTCGGTCGGCGTGGCTGACGCCCTGGGAGCCGTAGTGACGGGCCTCGGTGCGACGATCGGCACGGCAGCCGCGTTCACGAAACTGAGCGACGCAATCTGAGTGGGAGGCGCGACGGCCACCGCGGTCGCCGCGACCGACAAGGTGACCTCGAGCGGCGCAGTAATCGGCAGGTAACACTGCTTCTCGTCACACGCCTGGTAGCGGACCCGCAGCGGCACGCGATGCGGTCCCATGGCGGCATCCGCGGCCACCGCGAACTGGACGCCGATCGCGAACTCGCGCTCGAAGACGCGCAGCGGAACCGGCTCGCCTTCCTGTTTGAAGTCCGACGCCTCAGGAAACGCGACCTGCGCCGACGCCACGGCCGCTACCGTTTCCATCGACACGGTGATCGGAATGAGGTTGGAATCGCGCGGCTGGTCGGAGTTCATGTGGAACCCCTCCGGCAACCGCACGGTGATGGCAACGCGGGCCGAGCCACCAGGCTGAACCTGGATCGATGCCGGGATGGCCGCCACCTCGGCCACGCCGGGCCGGCCGCTGGGAGGCTGCGCCGCCAGGCTTCCGGCCAGGAGCAAGGGGGCGACAGTCGCGGTGATCCAGAATCCGGTCGCAGTTCGCATCTGCATATTCTTTCAGATGCCGGCAGCCGGCCTCAGGTTCCTTGTCCTAACAGCTGACGCACTTGTTGTTGTTCTTGGCACCGAGGCTCTCGAGCAACTTGATGGTCTCGGGGTAGGGCTGGGTGCGCTGCACCGGCCCGTTGGCCATGTCGACGGTCGTCTGGCCGCGGCGGTTGACGATCTTGACGTCGGCGCCCTTCGAGACCAGGTACTGAATCATCTCGTTGTCGCCCCGTGACGCGGCGTTATGCACCGCCGTGCTGCCGTCTTCGTCCTCGGCGTTGACGTCGACGCCGACCTCTTCAACAAGGAACTTCACCGCCGCCATCATGCCCGTGGGCGCGAAGCGGTGCGCGTTGCCGGCGAAGCCTTCGCTGTAGCCGGCGCCGGCCGCGGCAACGAGCGGCGGCGTGCCAGGCGCACCGACCGGCAGGGTCGGGCGCTGCGGCGCGGCGTTGGCGTCGCCACTGCGAGTACCGCCCTGGAAGTCACGGCCGCCGGCGGGCTTCATGGTCGGGATGTTCGGGTCGCCGCCGCGTGCCATGAGCAGCTTCATGGCGGCGATGTCGCTGGCGTAGGCGGCGCGCCAGAACGGGCTGGCACCGGAATCGTCCGTCCGTAGCAGGTCGAAATTGTACTGCGTGAACCAGGTATTGCGATTGGTGCGCGCGTTCGGGTCGGCGCCCTTGTCGAGCAGCTTGGCCATCAGCTCGAGATAGCCCATCTTCTGCTGCAGGTAGGCCCGCGGCTGCGGGTAGAACGAGCGCGGCTGCCACTGCACATTGACGATCGCGTAGAGCGGCGTGACGCCGCCGGTGCTGACGAGATTCGGGTCGGCGCCGTTGTCCAGGAAGTAGCTCACGGTGTCGAAATGGCCGTTGATGGCCGCCACGAGCATCGGCGTGGTCTGGTCGCCGGCGCCGCGCTGGTTGATGTTGGCGCCGCCCTTGATCAGCGCCTCAACGGTGGCGAGCGCGCCCTGACGGGCGGCGAAGTGCAGCGCCGACATGCCGCCGTGCTTGCCGATCAGCTCGTTGTAGTTGAAGCCGCGGGTGACGCCGGGAATGCTGGGACCGGGTCCCTGCACGGGCGCCGGACGCGGTACGCCGTTCTGGTCAACATCGGCGGTCATGGTCAGCGCCGCGAAGTCTTCGACGCGCGAGGTGATGCTGACGTCGGCGCCGCGCGCCAGCAACATCTTGACAACGTCGACGCGATCGGCGGCGGCGGCAAACATCATCGCCGTCTGGCCATTGGCGGTTTCCCTGGCGTTCAGGTCGGCGCCGTTCTCGATCAGCATGCGCACCGATTCGGTGCTGCCGGCGTGCGACGCCTGCATCAGCGCGGTGGCGCCGGTCGTGGTCAGCGCCGACACCGCCGAACCGGCGGCGATCAACGGGGCGATCACGGCCGAGTTGCCGATCTGCGCGGCCAAGTGGAGCGGCGTGTAGCCGCCAAGACGCGTCTTCGCGCCGACGTTGGCGCCGGCGTACAGCAGCATCGACGCCAGCTCGGCGTCCCCGTTGAGCGCGGCCCAGTGCAGCGCCGTCATGCCGTCGCCCTGGGCGGCGTTCACGTCCACGCCTTCCTTCAGCAGCTTCTTCACCGCGGCGGCGTCTTTCGCCATCGCGGCATCGGCGATTGGTGCAGTGGAGACAGCCTGCAGCGAGGCGACGAGGCCAATGATGGCAACAACGGTGGCGATTCTCTTCATATGCGATTCTCACAAGCGGCGGCACCAAAGTGCCGCCCTCACGGGTTCCCAGCCTATTCAGCCGCGGTCGGCGCGGGCGCGGCGTTCAAATCCATCGCGCTCGTGCTGTCGCCGAACGATTCCATCTCGACGCCGATGCCACGCATGGCCGACAACATCGCGTTGGCCATCGGCGTACCGTCGGCGGCCTTGATGTGCCGGTTGCCCTTCAGCGCACCGCCAGCGTGCCCGGCGAAGAACAGCGGGCAGCGCTTGTGGTTGTGCACGTTCGAGTTGCCCATGGGCGAGCCGTAGACGATCAGCGAGTTCTCGAGCAGGTTGCGGTCACCGTCAGGCGTGTCCTTGAGCTTCTTCAGGAGGTACGGCACCAGGCTGACGTGGTACTTGTTGATCTTGGCCAGTTCCAGAATGCGATCGTCGCGGTCCTGGTGGTGCGAGGCGATGTGGAAGCCGGTGTTGACGCCGGTTTCCGGATACACGCGGTTCGACACGTCGCGGCTCAACTTGAAGGCCACCACGCGGGTGACGTCGGAGGCAAACGCCACGACCTGCATGTCGAACATCAGCTTGACGTGCTCGTCGTACGAGTCTGGCACGCCGATCGGCGCGCCCGGCAGCGTACGCTGATCGCCAGAGACGTTCTGCGCTTCGACCTTCTGGATTCGGCGCTCGATCTCGCGGACATCATCCAGGTAGTCGCTGAGGCGCGCCTGATCGCCCGCGCCCAGCGACCCTTTCAGCTGGTTGGTCGACTCAGTGACCCAATCGAGGATGCTGCGGTCGCGACGACGGCGAGCGGTGCGCGCTTCGGGCGTGGCGCCAATGCCAAACAGCTGATCGAACACCGCGCGCGGGTCGCGAATCATCGGCAGCGGCTCGCTCGGCGACGCCCAGCTGATGGAATCGGTGTAGGCGCATGAGTAGCCGTAGAAGCAGCCACCCGCCTGGTCCACGTTCTCGACGCACAACTGCATCGAGGGCATCGGCGTTTCCTGCCCGTATTTCTGGGCGAACATCTGATCCAGCGAGGTGCCGGCCCTGAGGTCCGAGCCCTGCGTCTGGTGCGGATGCGCCTGGGTCAGGAACACCGCCGCCGAGCGGAAGTGATCGCCGCCAATTTCCGGCGGCTGGAACGCTTCCGCGTTACGCACGTCGGTGTTGCTGACAATGGTGAGGTAGTCGCGCCAGGGCTCAAGCGGCGCCATGCTGCCAGGGCTCAGGTCGAACGCCGAGCCGGTGGCGGCCGGCGCCCACAGGTTCTTCTGGATGCCAAACGCCGTGCTGCCGGCTGCCCCGTGCACCATTTCCATGGCGACCAGGCGCACCTTGCGGGTTTGCGCGGCGGCGTAGGCCGGCACCATCGCGTCGAGCATGGGCAGGGCAATGGCCGCGCCAATCCCCTTGAGAACGGTGCGTCGGGCCAGGTGTTTCTGTGTGATGAAGTTCATATATTTGCCTCGCAACTTGGCGGCATTAAAGTGCCGCCCTCCTGGCACTCCTGACACTTCCGGTCACGGGATGGCTGACACGGTCGTCGCGGGCGCCACCGTCGCACGACCCATCGTAAACAACGGGCTGGTCGCCACGGCCTGCACGAAGGCCGACATCTTGTAGTCGCGCCTGGCGACATCGCGCACCAGGCGGCGAACCGCCGGCATGTCGGGCGCCTCAATGCGCCGGCCCAGGGCATAGGTCATCAGGTTCTCGGTGAAGCTCAGCAGGAAGACATCCTTGTGCTTCAGCAGCGCCGCGCGCAAACCGGCCGCGCCGCTCATCGGCGTACCGTCGTACAGCACACCACTCGGGTCAACCGGCATGCCGTTGTCCTTGATGCGCCACTTGCCGGTGACGTCAAAGTTCTCAAGCGCCAGGCCCAGCGGATCAATCACCCGGTGGCACGACGTGCACGCCGGGTTCTTGCGGTGCTCTTCCATGCGCTCACGCACCGTCAGCACCTTGCCCGACACCTCGCCCTTGGTTTCTTCGAGCGCGGGCACGTTCGGCGGCGGCGGCGGCGGCGGCGAGCCCATCATGACTTCCATCACCCACTTGCCACGCATGACCGGCGAGGTGCGATCGGCAACCGAGGTCAGTACCAGCACGCTGCCGTGCGTCAGAATGCCGCGGCGCTCGGCGGGCAGCGTCACCCGGCGAAACGCGTTGCCGGTGACGTTGGGGATGCCGTAGTGCCGGGCAATGCGCTCGTTGACGAACGAGTAATCGGCCGTCAGCAGATTCAGCACGCTGCGGTCTTCGCGGACGAGGCTGTCGAAGAAGAGTTCCGATTCCTTGACGAACGCATCACCGAGCGTGCGGTCGAAGTAGGGATAGGCCACCGCGTCGGGCAGCACGCCGTCCACGTCACCGAGACGCAGCCACTGGCGGGCAAAGCGCGTCGACAGCGCGGCTGAGCGCGGATCCGCGACTAGCCGGGCAATCTGCTTCTCGTACGCGCCGGGAGCGCTCAATCGGCCGGCGGCCGCCAGCTTTGACAGTTCCGCATCCGGGGCCGCACCCCAAATGAAGTACGACAGGCGCGAGGCCAGTTCGGAGTCGCTTAGTCGATACGACTTCCACCCCAGCGCGGCTGCCGCGCCGGGGGCCCCGGACTGTCCGGCCTTCAACATCGTCGGCGTGCTCTCGAGGCGGAACAGGAACTGCGGACTGGCGAGAATGGCTTCGATGGCGCCGCCGATGGCGTACTCGAAGTCACCTTCCTTGCGGCCCTCGGTGTAGAACTTCATCAGGCCGGCGAGGTCGCGATCGGCCACGTTGCCGCGGAACGCCTGCGTGGCGAGCGTGCGCACGATCTTGGTGGCGCACGTGCCCTCGTCTGCCGCCGAGGTCGGGCGGCACGAGAAAATCTGGCGGCGGCTCACCGTATCGGAAATGCCCGTCACGTTGTAGGGACCGACGATGCTGAAGTCCTTGACGTGGGGGAGGGTGGTGATGCCCACCGCCACGCCAATCTGCGTATCGGCCAGCGTGTGATCGATCGGCGCGACCAGGTCGTTGACCGGGCCCTCGAAGCGTTGCAGGAAGGCGGCCGTGACGCGATGGGCGCCGGCCTTGATGGCCATGGGCGGCGTCTTGAGCGACAGGCCGGTCGTGGTCTCGGCCATGCGCGGGTCGATCTTCATGATCGCCTTGCGCTCGCCGTCCACGGAGACTTCCACCGTCTCGCCTTCATTGGGTCCGCCGAACAACACGCCGCAGGCGTTGCTGTGCAGTTCGACCTTGAACACATAGTCGCCGTCAGCCGGGAACGTGTGCGGCACCGACAAGCCGCCGCGCGTGCCGAACGGCGCGCCCTCGGCGCGCGCCAGCTGCGAGGCGGTCTTCGGGACGCGATAGTTGGTTTCGGTCGCCGCCGCTTCGGGATCGCCAATCGCGAGCGCGGTCACGCGGGCCGCGGCGCGCAGGTAGCTTTCCATCAGCGTGGCCGAGAACGCCTGCGTGTCGGCGACGTTGTCGAACCCGTTGCTGATGGTGTCGGCGGGCAGCAGGCTGGCGACCTCAATGTCGATGGCCAGCAGGTCTTTCACGGCGCGGGCATACTCGGATCGGTTGAGGCGCTGGAAGGGCCGCGAGCCGGGGTTGGGGTTGATGGCCGCCGCGCGATCGATCCGCGATTCGAGTGCCGAGGCCAACGCGAGAATCTGCTCGGCTTCGGGCCGGCGCGCGCCGGCCGGCGGCATCATCTGGGCGCGCAGCTTGCGGATGATCTTCTCGGTCTGCACGACATGGGCGTCGGCCTGGGCGGCATCGAACGACGCCAGCGTCAGGCCACCGGCCTTGCCGCGATCACTGTGGCAACCGGCGCAGTACTGCTTGACCATCGCGGTCTGTTCGGCGACGCCGAAGACCGGTACCACAGCGGCGTGAGAGGCCACCGGCGCAGGAGCAGAAATGGGCGTGGTGCGGGCGGGTGGCTTGGCGATCGCCGGAGCCGTGGGCGCAGTTGGAGCGTGCTGGCTCGTGGCCGCGAGATGGAGACTGGGAATTGCGGCGACGAACACCGCCAGAATGAGTCGCTTCATGACCCTCGTTTCTGGCGCCAGTATAGCCGACCAAGTGCTGGTTCTACCGATACATCCAGAGACAGCGGCTAGTACATCCAGAGACACGAAATGGCCGCGCCGGCGGGCCGAAAACAGGGCGCGCCGCAGGCCTGTGTTCGAGCTCAATCGCGCATTGCTTTCGTTGCCCGCCGCTAACGTTTCAGGAGCACATACAAGCCGGGCAGATACGCCATGGACCACGCCACGGCATGCCGGACCGCCGGAAATTCCTCGGGCGGCCATCCCCGGTACAACTGGTACAGCACCACGGCGAAGCCGAGGCCGGCGGCCATCGAGGTGATGACACCGCGAGCGAGGGCCTTGGCGAGGTCGAGCCGGCCCTCGAGGTGCGACTGCAGCGCGGCCAGCATGATCCACAGCAGCACCCACGACACCAGCATCATCGCGTAGCCGCCGATGGGTGCCAGCGCATAGAACGACAGCGCGGCGAGCATGCCGCTCACCAGGCCGCCGAGGAGACCCGGCACGAACTTGCCCTGGCGCCAGCCCAGATACCCGCCAAGCGCGGCAAACAACACCGAGCCGTGAATCATCCCCGACGACACCTGGTGCTGCGGGATGTCGAGAAACCAGACGTAGTCGGCCACCGTGCTCAGCACGGCCAGTAACATCGAGCCGATCAGCGCGGGGCCGATCAGTGTCATTGGCGTTTGGCCGCTGCGCGCCCGATCGTGATGGCTTCGTCCGCTTGCGGTCCGTTCATCAGTAGCGCCAGAAATCCTTCTGTCACGCGCTGCTCCACATCCTTGGCGTTGGCGGTCAGCATGTTGGCAAGCTTGACGCGCTTGGTTTCGACCAGCACCTGCTGGGTGCCGGCTTCGGCTCCGGCCCGCGCGGTCTCGCGATCGCCGCCAATGGCCTGCGCCAGGCTGCCGATGCCGCACGCCAGCACGCTGAGGCCGGGCAGGTTGGCAATCTCTGCGCGCTGGGCGATCGCCTTGGGATCCTCAAGCATCAGCATGGCCAGCTTGGTGCCCTTCGGATTGGCGGGCGACCAGATGTCGGCCTTGGCCGCGGCGAAGAAGCTGAGCGCGAGCTTGGCCTCCTCGATGTCGCGGATGTGCGGAATGGTGACGCCGTCGGCACCGGCATCCAGAATCTCTTTGACGCGGGCCTTCGTCGCCTCCGCGCCGTCGGCGCTGATCGGCGGAATGCGGACCAGCAGCGTCTTGCGGCTGGTCGCCTTGGCGCTGCGCAGGCCCTGTGACATGGCCTTGACCGCCTCGGGATCGTACGACCCTTCGAGATTCAGAAAGACGTAGTCATAGAGTGCGTTCATGGCCAGCTTCTCGGCGCCGCCCAGGGTGTAAAGCGGCGTGGGCCGCGGTGC
>ENA-ORBV01017787-ORBV01017787.1-microbial-mat-metagenome-genome-assembly--contig:-NODE-17787-length-10118-cov-5.818345_pt1 | contig 10118 bp, 12 predicted proteins | sample MGYA00237777_ERZ505514 | MGnify/ENA primary metagenome ERZ505514 (study PRJEB26160, sample SAMN06269048) | microbial mat metagenome | isolation source: Oligotrophic lake microbial mat | place... | reverse complement strand
AATGATACGGCGACCACCGAGATCTACACCTCTCTATTCGTCGGCAGCGTCAGATGTGTATAAGAGACAGCGATTGTTACGGCAGTAAACGGGTTCGTTTAAATATTACATCGACATCAAACGATATAACATCAAAACAATCGTTCATGGGAACCAGACATCGCGGATCGATTGAAGAAATCAACGCTCTCAACACTTTCATCAAACTCCAACGCGCTTCCGAGTCCGTCTCGACGCGAGTCCATGCCGTCCTTCCTTCGGGACTGACGATTACCCAATTTAGCGTGCTGGAGGCGCTCCACCACATCGGGCCGCTTTGTCAGGGCGAGTTGGCGGAAAAACTTCTCCGCAGCGGCGGCAACCTCACTCTCGTCGTCGATAATCTGGAGAAGGCCGCCTATGTCCTGCGCGAACGTGATCCCGCCGACCGTCGCTTCGTCGTGGTGAAACTCACCGACAAAGGCACCCAATTCATCGGCGAAATCTTCCCTCGCGTCCTGGCCAACGTCATCCGCGAAATGAAAGCTCTTTCCTCCACCGAACTCTTCGATTTGGGACGTCTTTGCAAAAAAATCGGCCGACCTCACTAAGTCCGTCGGCCATATTTCAATATCAAAGCTCATGAAAACAAACGTCACCGGGCTCCATCACATCACCGCGATTGCTTCTGACCCGAAGCGTAATCTCGCGTTCTACACCAAAGTCCTTGGCCTGCGTTTTGTTAAGAAGTCCGTGAACCAAGATGATCCCGGCACTTACCATCTCTACTACGGTGATTATTCGGCGTCACCGGGCACAATCATGACATTCTTTCCTTGGATCGACATGGCCCGCGGACGACCTGGCACAGGTCAGGCCTATGCCACTGGTTTTTCGGTACCGACAGGATCCTTGGCATTTTGGCGGGAGCGCCTCACGAAACTTGGAATACCGCACGGCAGCACGGAAACCCGCTTCAATGATGAAGTGCTCACGCTCAACGATCCCGACGGATTGCATCTGGAATTAGTTGCGACCAACGAAATCGACTCACGCCCACCCGCCCCCTCCGCCGACGTACCGGCCCAGTTCGCTCTGCGCGGTTTTCACAGCTCCACTTTGGCCCTGCGGGAATCTCACCCCACAGAGGAACTCCTCGTGCAAGGCATGGGCTATTTGCTCCTCGGGAAGGCGGGGCACCGCGCTCGTTACACGGTTGGGGCCGGTGGCCCGGGCACCTACATCGATTTGCTGACCGAGCCATCACTGCCCCGGGGCATCAATGGAGCGGGCACCGTTCATCACATTGCTTTTCGCATCGTGGACGATTCTTCGCAAGCCGCGGCACTCGACAGCTTACAAAAGCGCGGAACTCAGGTGAGTCCCGTCATCGACCGCGCTTACTTTAAATCAATCTACTACCGCGAACCCGCCGGGGTTCTCTTCGAGATTGCCACCGATGGCCCTGGGTTCGCGATCGATGAACCCGTGGAATCACTCGGCACCAAACTCTCCCTGCCTCCGCGCCTCGAGTCCCGTCGCCGAGAAATCGAAGCCTCCCTGCCCTCGCTTAAATAAAAAAAATCAGCCGGCTCGCCTCCAACGTGCCGCAGTTCTCCGACCCATGATCTCCAGTTCCACGTCCACGAGTCGGGCAACCCGTGCCACTGCAAGATCGACCCCGAATGCCACTCGCCCCACTCACCTACCTGCACCGCTACGAACCGGGCCACACCACCGCAGCACCTCCCTTGCTGCTGCTCCACGGCACCGGCGGCGACGAGCACGATCTCATCCCCCCTCGCGCGTCAGCTCGCGCCCAATTCCGCGCTGCTCAGTCCACGCGGTGATGTTTTGGAAAATGGCCATCCGCGCTTCTTTCGCCGTTACGCTGAAGGCGTCTTTGATTTTCCCGACGTCCAACAACGCACCCACGCTCTCGCCGATTTCATTCTCGCGGCCGCCCAACACTACCATTTCGACGCCTCGCGTCTGACAGCCCTTGGCTTTTCCAATGGCGCCAACATCGCCGCATCACTCCTGTTGCTTCGACCCGAGTCACTCACCGCAGCCGTGCTCTTGCGCCCCATGATCGTCCTCACCCCGACGTCACTCCCGAACCTGAACGGCAAACGCCTCCTCATTTCCTCGGGTATCCATGATCCCATTGTCCCAGCAGATCATCCCCAACGGCTCACCACGATGTTTCGCGACGCCGGAGCGGAAGTCTTACTGCACACCATCGCCTCCGGCCACGGACTCGGGCGCGAGGATATCGCAGCGGCCCAAACTTTCTTCGCCTCAATCACCTAAACTAGGCCGACTTCCCCGTAATCTCGACATGCTTCACTCTTGTCATTCCCTGCCCGGCTGGAAATCTATCGTCACATGAAGCGCCGTCCCGCCGCCAAGCCCACTCCCGCCCGTTGGGCGCGTATCCAACTTTTTGCCATGGATGTCGATGGCGTGCTCACCGACGGCACCGTCCAAATCCACTCGGATGGCACCGAATCCAAGCGCTACTCCATTCTCGATGGCTTGGGCCTGGCCCGGCTCCGTCTTGCTGGGGTCGCCCTCGCGTGGATTTCCGGCCGCAACTCCGGCTCGACCACCGCGCGCGCCACCGAGTTGAAAATTCCGCACATCATCCAAGGCCGCATCGACAAACTCGCCGCCCTGCAGGAACTCGCCACTCAACTCAAACTCGCCCCCGCCCAAATTTGCTACATGGGCGACGACGATATCGACGCACCTGCCATCGCTTGGGCCGGCATCGGCGTCGCTCCGAAAACTTCCATGCCCGCCGCCCTGAAAGCCGCCGATTTCATCCCTTCCCGTCCCGCCGGATTGGGTGCGGTGCGATTAGTGTGTGAACAAATCCTCGCCCACCGGGGTCAGAAAGCTGCATCGTGATCCGTCCCACCGTCACATTACTATTGGTTTCGTTCGCGGCTGTTTTGTCGGCTTTAGCTGAGACCTCCACCCGCGTCAGCTCCCAAGCCCCCATCATTAATTTCAGCCTGCCGACCTTCACCAATCCCGATGGTTACCGCGATTGGCTCATCCGCGGCTCGGAAGCCTGGATGACCGATCAAAACATCATCGACGTAAAAGATCTTTCCTTGACCGTCTTCCGCGGCGACAGCTCCAACCAAATCGACACCATGATGATCAGCCCCGCCGCCCGCGTCCGGCCGGAAGAAAAAATCATCACCGGCGACAGCACGCTGCGCGTCATCAACCTCAACGACGGCTTCGAAGCTACGGGCGAAGACTGGAAGTTCACCTACACCAAAAAAACCAAAACCAAAACCGTCACGCTCGCCAAAAACGTCCGCGTCGTCCTCCGCGCCGAATTCAAAAATCTCCTGAAATGAAATTTGCCTTCCCTTTCTCCCTTCGCTTCGCCGCGTTTTTGATGCTCTCGCACACCCCGCTTGCGCTACGCGCCCAAGCCCCGGAGCAATCCACCGTCATCACCAGTGAGGGCGAAGCCCAGATGATCAGCACCGACACCGAAACCACGATCACCTTCAGGGACAAGGTCGTCGTCACCGGCACCGATTTGAAGCTGAACTGCGATTTCCTTAAGGTGGTGGTCCGTCGCAAAGGTGATCCCACGGCCACGATCGGCAAGGTCGACAAGTTTCGCTCCATGCTCGCCACCGGCAATGTCCTGCTCGTTCAGGGCGAACGCGAAGCCGCCTGCGGCCGGGCGGAAGTTTTACCCGAGCAAGATCGCGTGATTCTCACCGAGAACCCCGTCGTCGTGGATCGCGATCAGAAAACCCGGATCGCCGGAGAGAAAATCACGCTGCTCAAAGGTCAACGCCAAGTTCTGGTTGAAAAACCCACCCTCACCGGCCCGCCCGTGAAAGATCTCGGTTTCGACAAAGAAAAGAAACCCGCCACGCCGCCCGCCACTGGAACCAAGCAGCCCTAATGACTTCCTCTTCGTCCACTCCCGGTAGTTCCGCGCCGGCGGCAATCCGCACCGAAGGCCTCGTCAAAACCTATGGCAAGCGCACCGTCGTCAACGGCGTGAATATCCACGTCAATGCCGGCGAAGTCGTCGGCCTCCTCGGGCCCAACGGCGCAGGCAAGACCACCACGTTCTACATGGTGGTCGGCGTCGTTCCCGCCACCGCCGGCAGCGTCTTCGTCAAAGGCCAGGACGCCACCCATCTGCGCATGCACCGCCGCGCCCGCCTCGGCGTCGGCTACCTGCCGCAGGAAGCCTCCATTTTTCGCAAGCTCACCGTCGCGGAAAACGTCCTCGCGATTGTCGAGACCCTCCGCGGCATTTCCTCCGCCGATCGCAAAGCCCTCGTCCAACAACATCTCGACGAACTCAGCATCGGCCATCTCGCCCAGCAGCCCGCGTATACGCTCTCCGGCGGCGAACGCCGCCGCCTCGAAATCGCCCGCGCCCTCGTCACGCGTCCCCAATTCCTCCTGCTCGACGAACCATTCGCCGGCATCGATCCCATCTCCGTAGCCGAGGTACAAAAAATCATTCTCGATCTCAAGCACCGCGGCATCGGCATCCTCATCACCGACCACCAAGTCCGCGAAACCCTCCGCATCGTCGATCGCGCCTACATCATGCATCGCGGCAAAGTCATGACGGAAGGCTCTGGCGAATTCCTCATCAACGATCCACAGGCCCGCCAAATTTATCTCGGCGAAGATTTCAACATGTAGCCTTCCGCTATTTCATCCCTTGTCTCTTCATCCCTTAGTCGCTTAGTCTCTCGTCCCTCAGCCTCCCCTCCCCATGCCCACCAAATCCATCAACGGCATCACGGTCGCCTATTTTCTCGAGACCTACGGCGCCAAGCTCGAATTGGAATTACTGCAGGGCGGCACCGGCCTCCACCGCCTCATCAAGGAAGGCACCATCAACCGCCCGGCCCTCGCGCTCACCGGTTTCTTTAAATATTTTGCCAACAAACGCGTCCAAGTCCTCGGGGCCGCGGAAATGACTTTTCTCAAAACCCTGACCCCAGCCAATCAGGTCGATATCTTCACCGAAATGGTCAGTCGCGGCATTCCCTGTCTGGTGCTGACGCGCAATTACAACGCCACCCCGGCGATGCTCCAAGTCGCGGAGCAAATGAAACTGCCTCTCTTCCGCACCCCGATGATCACGATGAATTTCGTGAACGCCGCGACGCTGTGCATCGACAATGAGTTCGCTCCTTCCAGCACCGAACACGCCACCACGCTCGAGATCAAAGGCATCGGCGTCATGATCCGCGGCGATAGCGGCGTCGGCAAATCCGAATGCGCCCTCGCCCTCATCGAACGCGGCCACTCGCTCGTCGCCGATGATCTCACCTGTCTCCGCATGGTCGATGAACGTGAACTCTCCGCCAGCTCCCGCCCCCTCAACCGCGGCTACATGGAGTGCCGCGGCATCGGCATCATCAACATCGCCGAAATGTTTGGCGTGAAAAGCATCCGCCTGGAAAAACGCATCGATCTCGTCGTCTCCCTGCACGAATGGACCCCCGAGGTCGTCGAGGAACGCACCGGTCTCGAGCAAAGTTATTACGAAATCCTCGGGATCAAAGTCCCCCTCATCGAATTTTTTGTGCGTCCCGGTCGCGATATTGCCCGACTCATTGAAGTCGCCGCCATGGTGCAGGCCCTCAAGAAAATGGGCCACGATCCCGCCAAGGATTTTAACGACCGCCTGATTGCCCACATGGCCGAGCAGCCGGCCCCGAAAACGACCGTCCACCGACTCACTCCGACCACTCCGCCCTTTCCCGCAAGCGAGGTGGAAATCAAGGATGACAACTCCTCCTGAGCACTACCCGTCCACCCTTTTCCCGTTTTCCCGCCAAGACTTGCCCCGCCGTATGCCCATCAACCGCTCCGCACAACGCCTGCACGATCAACTTCGTGCCATCACTATTGAGCCCGCCATCGCCCCGCATGCCTCCGGCTCGGTGCTCATCGGCTTCGGCAATACCCGGGTGATTTGCGCCGCCACCGTCGAATCGAAAGTCCCCTCGTGGATGAAACAGCAAGGCGTCAAAGGCGGTTGGCTGACCGCCGAGTATTCCATGCTCCCGTACAGCACGCTTGATCGAAAACCTCGCGATATCACCAAGGGAAAAATCGACGGCCGCACCGTGGAGATCCAACGACTCATCGGCCGCTCGCTCCGCGCCGTGCTCGACCTGCAAAAACTCGGCGAGCACACCCTGTGGATCGATTGCGACGTGTTGCAGGCCGACGGCGGCACCCGCACCGCCGCCATCACCGGCGCCTATCTCGCCGCCCGGCTCGCCATCCAGAAATTAATCGACGCAAAAAAAATCACCGAAAATCCTCTCATCGATTCCGTCGCGGCCGTCAGCGTGGGACTCTATGAAGGTGAAGCGCTCCTCGACTTGAATTACATCGAGGATAAAGACGCCGAGGTGGACGCCAATGTCGTGATGACCGGACGCGGGCAGTTCGTCGAAGTCCAGAGCAGTGGCGAAGAATCCACCTTTTCCTACGATCAACTCCAGACCTTGCTCGCCCTCGCGCAAACCGGCCTGAAGCAACTTGCGGAAATCCAAACGGTCTTCCTCACACAGCAACTGCTCAAGCGTTAAAGCCGTATGAGCCTAGCGTCACTTGATAATTGGACTCTTAAAACAGGATTTCGATGGGAGGGCGAGGCGTCCCGCCGAGCCGCGATGTGCCGCCAGCGCCGCGCGCGGTGAACGGCTCACCCGGAGGGTTTGCTCTACCTAAAGTCCCTAGCTTTAGGGACGCTGCTATGAGGTGGGCGTCGGTTTCCATACCGACGCTCTACCGCCGATGAGGAAATCGGCGAGCGGCTTATGTTTACTTCCACTCCTCCGCAGCGGCGTGATCGCCGGCATCCTTCCACCTCAACTCTCCTGATTTTTATTCGCCGCATCCTGCTTGATCGCGGCGAAATTCCCTTCCTCGCAATGATAGACAAAACCCTCGGTGACAGACTTCAAATCCTCCCAACGACGCCGGATCGCTTTCGCCTCAGCCGTTGAAATCTGATTATCCGCCGCCGCCACCGCAATCACGCCAAGCATATCGGCAAATTCCTGCACAATATTATTTGTTGAAGGAATCAGGCTGTAATCGTGTGGCCGGTTTTTAGTATTGGTGATGAAAAAACCACCGGCGCGCTCACACACCCACTGGGCGATACGTGGGTCATTGGTGAAACGCAGTAACTGCTCGATGCGGTCCAGCGGGTTGTTGGCCCCGCTGCCGGTGCCATCTTCCGGCGGCTCCGCCCATTTATAGATCAAAGACAGGGAAAGCCCCATGTCGGAGGATATTTGTTTAGCGCTGGTTTTCTTCAGCACTTCCTTAAGCAGCTCATGCGATTGCATGGAGAAGATCCATGTCACGCCTTGGCTCAAAGGCAATCCCACCTTAAGAAGCGTGGATTTTCCCTCGGCGATCACCTCTCTTCGTCATATTTCCGACAGCCGGATTCGTTTTTTGTGTCGTTTTGGGATACTTTGTGAGTTAAATCTCCCTCTCTTTCCCATGAATATTCACGAGTACCAAGCCAAGGAACTGTTCGAAAAATTCGGCGTCGCCGTGCCCCGCGGCATCGCCGTCCGCACCATGGCCGAATTCGAGCCCGCCCTGAACACCCTCGCCCCCACCGGCGCGATCATCGTCAAATCCCAGATCCATGCCGGCGGCCGCGGCAAAGGCACCTTCACCGACGGCTTCAAGGGCGGCGTCAAATTCGCCAAGACCAAAGCCGAGGCCCTCGAATTCGCCACCCGGATGTTCAACAACACTCTCGTCACCGCCCAGACTGGCCCCGCCGGCCGCAAAGTTCACGCCATCTACTTCACCGAAGCCTGCGACATCAAGAAAGAGTACTACCTCGCCATTCTGCTGGATCGCGCCAGCTCCCGCCCAGTCATCGTCGCCTCCACTGAAGGCGGCGTGGAAATCGAAAAGGTCGCCCACGAAACTCCGGAGAAAATTTTCAAAGTTATCGTTGATCCCGCCATTGGCCTCATGGGCTACCACGCCCGCGAACTCGCCTTTAAGCTCGGCCTCAAGGGCGATGAGTTCAAGAACTGCGTCAAACTCATCATCGCCCTCTACAAAATGTATTGGAAAACCGACGCCTCCATGGTCGAGGTCAACCCGCTCATCACCACGCCCGACGGCAAAGTGCTCGCCCTCGACGCTAAGGTTTCCTTCGACGACAACGCTCTTTTCCGCCGCCCCGAAATCCACGCGCTCCGCGATCTGAACGAAGAAGACCCCAAGGAAATCGAAGCCTCCAAATACAATCTCTCCTACATCGCCCTCGACGGCAACATCGCCTGCCTCGTCAACGGCGCTGGTCTCGCCATGAGCACGATGGATATCATCAAGCACTACGGCGGCAGCCCGGCCAACTTCCTCGATGTCGGCGGCGGCGCTTCCAAGGATCAGGTGCAGGCCGCGTTCAAGATCATCCTCACCGACCCGAACGTGAAGGGCATTTTGGTTAATATTTTTGGCGGCATCATGGATTGCAACACGGTCGCCACCGGCGTCGTCGCTGCCGCCCGCGATCTCGGCCTGAAGATCCCGCTCGTCGTGCGCCTCGAAGGCAACAACGTCGCCGCCGGCAAGAAAACCCTCGCCGACTCCGGTCTCACCATCCAGTCCGCCGACACCATGGCCGACGCCGCCCAGAAAATCGTCAAGCTCGTCGCCTGAGCGATCAGCAGTTGAGAGATGGTAGTTGAGAGTTGAGAGAACGACCTCCGCTCTCCGCTAACTGCCTCTCAACTCTCAGCTCTCAACTCTCAACTATTTCCCCCTTCTCCCATGTCCATCATCGTCACTCCTGAAACCCGCGTTCTCGTCCAAGGCATCACCGGCGAATTCGGCGGCCGCCACACCAAACTCTCCCTCGACTACGGCACGCTGATCGTGGCCGGCGTCACCCCCGGCAAAGGCGGCCAGTTCTTCGAGCACGGCACGCACCGCGTTCCGATCTTCAACACCGCCAAAGAAGCCATCGCGGCCACCGGGGCCACCGTGTCCGCCGTCTTCGTGCCACCGCCCTTCGCCGCCGATGCGATCCTCGAAGGAGCCGATGCCGGTCTCGATCTCATCGTCGCCATCACCGAAGGCATTCCCGTCCGTCACATGGTGCAGGTCAAACGCGCCATGCTCGGCCGCAAGACCCGCCTCATCGGCCCCAATTGCCCCGGCATCGTCACGCCTGGCACCGGCAAAGATTCCACCGGCGGCTGTCGCATCGGCATTTCCCCCGGCTACATTCACAAGAAGGGCCATGTCGGCGTCGTCTCGCGCTCTGGCACCCTCACCTACGAAGCAGTCTTCCAACTCACAACGTGCAACATCGGTCAATCGACCTGCGTCGGCATCGGCGGCGATCCCGTCAACGGCACCTCGCACCTCGATGTCATCAAAATGTTCAACGACGATCCTGAGACCTGGGGCATCATCTTGATCGGTGAGATCGGCGGCAACGCCGAGGTCGAGGCCGCCCGCTGGATCAAAGCCAACTGCAAGAAACCCGTTGCTGGTTTCATCGCCGGAGCCACCGCACCCGCCGGCCGCCGCATGGGCCACGCCGGCGCAATCGTCGGCGGAGCTGAAGACACCGCCGCCGCCAAGATCGCCGCCTTCAAAGAATGCGGCATCGAGGTCGCCATCACGCCGAGCGACATGGCCGACGCCCTCATCCGCGCCGCCGCCCGCACCGGCACAAAGCTGGCATAATTGCCTTTTCACTCCCGTAGCTCTGCGCGGGAGCGCAGGGGACGAGCGTCGGTACGCTCCCATACGAGCAGTTTCCCCCCCTCAAGGCCCCGCCTCAGACATCCTAGCCCCAGTCCGTGGAGAGTGATGCCGAGGAAACAAAAGAATCCTGTCACGGCGCCAACCGGATGAACTATATCGGAGGTGTGTATCGGAGGTGGAGCGCGACCTGCCGACTTCGCCAAGGCTACGACGGACAAGCCGGGTGCGCCCGGTGCCGGAGTGTAGCCGCGTTTGAGCCGCAGGCGAAAGCGCGGTGTATGGCGGCCCCGTTTTCGGGCTGCGCCCTCAAACGAGGCTACGCGCACGAGGCAAAACCCGCCCGGCTTGTCCGCTAT
>ENA-ORBV01017785-ORBV01017785.1-microbial-mat-metagenome-genome-assembly--contig:-NODE-17785-length-10118-cov-12.240315_pt1 | contig 10118 bp, 7 predicted proteins | sample MGYA00237777_ERZ505514 | MGnify/ENA primary metagenome ERZ505514 (study PRJEB26160, sample SAMN06269048) | microbial mat metagenome | isolation source: Oligotrophic lake microbial mat | place... | reverse complement strand
GAGGGGGGGGGCGGGGGAGGCTGCTCACTCTCGTCAGCGAGGAGTTCGAGCTCCATGTGCATGCGCATCATGGCCATGTCGAAGCCCTTGCCGCGGGCGGCGAGGCACATGCCGTTGAACTGGCTGGTGCGTCCGGCGAGTCCGTCGAACTCATCGTCGCCGTAGAGCGCGGTATCGACACTCCCGGCGGGGTGGCCGCCGTAGCGGAGGACGCCGCGCTGTGAGCGCATGGCAAGGAGGTAGTCGCGATCGCCGGGGTTGGCCAGCCGGATGCGCGGGTCCCAGTCGGGATTGCGATCCAAGAACGCGAGTGTCTCGGGGCTGAAGCCCTGCATGGCCATCTCGGGCAGGAGCTGGTTGGCCTGGAACCAGAAGTGACGGATCCAGCCATCGGTGAGGACGACGTCGGCGTCGAGGATCTGGCCTGTGCGAGGATCGGTGCGGCTGGGCCCGATGGCGGTGCCCATGTCGTTGGAGAGCCAGCGGATGAAGTTGTAGCGGGTGTCCTCGGGGTCCTTGTCCATGTGCGCGCCGGTCGACTGGTCCTGATACTCGACCTCGATGGCGTTGAGGATGCCGATCTTCTCAAAGGCCTTGTTCCAGTACTCAACGCCGTTGCGGACATAGCGGCGGTAGCGGACGGGAACGGTGTTCTCGACGTAGAACACGATGGGCTTCTTGGGGGGGCTCAGGCGGAGTCCGGGCTCACGCTTTTCGATGTGCCAGCGGTTGATGTAGCGGACCCACTTCTGATCGTCGCGATACTTGCCCAGATCGCGGTAGCTAGTCGTGAAGTAGCCGACCCGCTCATCGGCCTCGCGCGGCTTGTAGCCGGTTGTCTCGGGGAGGCGGCTGATGGAGTAATGGAAGGTCCGGAGCTGGCCGCCGCCGACGGGCATCTGGATCGTGACCTCGACGTTGTCGGGGAACGCCCTCACGTTCTGGATGGTGGCGAGGCGAGGGTTCGCGCCCGCGGCCTGACCGGCGAAGAACTTGCCCGCCTGGCCGACGAGGAGCGCATCGAGATCGATGACCGGCTGGCCGCCGGGCCCCGTGGTTACAACGGGCAGGTCGAGCATCACCGTGTCGGTGAACTGCTGACCGACACCGGCCTTGGATTCGGCATCGCCGGATGTACGGGTGTCGAAGTTCGGGGCGATCATCGCCATCGTTTTGTCGTAGCGCTGCCAATAGAAGACCTGATCGCCGCCCTGCAGGCCGGCCCAGATGTCGCCACCGGCGACAGTCATGGCGATAAAGTGCTTCTGATTGGCGTAGCCGCGGGGAAGCTCGGCCAGGAGCTGGTTGTCCTTGGTGCGCCGCCAGATGGTGTAGAGGCTTTCGGCACCATCGGAGGTCGAGACGACCTTCTCATAGTCCTTGGAGACTTCGGCGAAGGGGGGGAACTCCGGCTTGGCGCGTTCGCCTGCCGCGGCTGCGCCGGGACCGCCTGCTTCCGGAGGGGTCGGGGGTGCACCATCTTGGGCGTACGCGCCAGCGCAGATTGCGCCCAGCGTGAACGCCGCGGAAATCGTCCGCCATACCTGTTTCCTGCTCATGCCAACTCCTTTGTCCATGGCCACCCAGAACAAGTGGTACATTGCGCCAAACTCTGCGATGGAATCAGGATGGGATCGATCGGGACCCGTCCTCGAAATCGCCGCTGAGGGGCGCGGTTCGGTTGATTCCCCGCGCGAGGCCCAAGTTTAGCGTGTGGAGCGGCTGCGCGGCCGCCTACCCGCGGGCTTTGCGCGAGGCGAGATGATGATACCGACGACTGCGGGGCGAGGTGGCGGGGGAGAGCGGTGTGTTTGCGCAGTTACAGGCCGCGCTGAACCGGGTCTGGGATGTGGTGCCCACTTCCAAGTCGGGATGGCGGTGGTGGTGGCTCTGGCTGCGCAAACGTATGCTGTCCATGGGGATGGTGCTGACGATGTTCATCTTGCTGGCGTCGTTGGTGCTTTCTGCCGCGGTCGAGTGGGTGCTGCCGAATGCGGGCGATGGGGCGGCCCTGCTGGGACGGGTAGCGGTGTTCGCGATTTCGTTTGTCGTCGCGGTGCTGCTCTTTGCCGCCCTGTTCAAGTTCCTCCCCGACGCCGAGATCCCTTGGCACGATGTGTGGATGGGGGCGTGCATCACCGCGCTGCTCTTCAACGCGGGGAAGGGCGTGCTTTCGATCTATCTTCAGGAGGGCGGGGTGGGAGAGAACTACGGCCAGGCGACGGGCGGGCTGATCGCGCTGCTGGTGTGGGTGTACTACTCCAGCGTTATTGTGCTGCTGCGGGCGGAGGCGACGCACTCGATCTCGCGGCTTCGCGGCGGTGAGATTCGGCCCAGCGCGGCGTGATGTCGATCCGCGTGATGAGGGCGTGCTAAGTGTGCTGGTCGATGGCGTCGCGGATCAGCAGGCGACGGATAGCCTTCTCGGCTTCCACCACGACGAGCACCATCGCGCCCGCCGCGACAACCCGGAGCCAGCCCTGGAAATCGAGCGGTGCGGAGCTGAAGAGACGGTTCATGAAGGGCAGGTTGGCGAAGGCCAACTGGATCGCGAGCATCGCCGTTATGCCCGCCCAGAGGTACATGTTTGAGAACAGTGGGACGGACCAGGCCGGTCGCAGCAATGCGCGGCTGGAGAAGAGGTAGAAGATCTCGCCGATGATGATCACGGAAACGGCGGCGGTGCGTGCGGTCTCCTCGGACTCGCCGCGGCCAAGCTCGAAGTGGAAGAGGCCGATCGAGCCGATGCACAGGAGCACCGAGACGAGAGCGGTGCGCATGAACATCTCGAAGGTAAACAGAGGTTTCCGAGGGTCTCGCGGCGGTCGGGACATCGTGGCGGGGTCTTTGGCCTCGAAGATCAGCGGCATCCCGAGCAGGATGGCGGTGATCATGTTGATGTACAGCGCGTGCAGAGGGAGGATCGGCAGAGGGGAGTTCATCGCGATCGCCGCGAGAATGACGCAGGCCTCGCCGCCGTTGCTGGGGAGAGTCCAGACGATGAACTTGACGAGGTTGGTGTAGACGACGCGGCCTTCCTCGACGGCGGCTTGGATCGACGCGAAGTTGTCATCGGCCAACACCATGTCCGCGGCGTCCTTGGCGGCCTCGGTTCCGGAGATGCCCATGGCGATGCCGATATCGGCCTGACGGAGCGCGGGGGCGTCGTTCACGCCGTCACCGGTCATGGCGACAATGTGGCCGCGGGACTGGAGCGCCTTGACAAGACGGAGCTTCTGCTCGGGCGTCATGCGTGCGAAGACGGCGGTGGTCTCGGCGTGCTCGGGAAGCTGTTCGTCGGAAATCTCAGCCATCTCCGCGCCCGTGATGACGCGGGGAACACCCGATTCGTCGCGTGAGCCGTTGATCCCGATCGCGTATGCGATGGAGGCCGCGGTCGCGGCGTGATCACCCGTGATCATCTTCACACGTACTCCCGCCATCTGGCACGCCTCGACGGCCTTGATCGCCTCGCGGCGGGGCGGGTCGAGCATGCCCTGCAGGCCGAGGAACGTGAGCGACTCGCCGGACTCCAGCTCATCGGGGTAGAGTGTGGTCTGGCCGGGCTCGGCTTTGCGGTGGGCGAAGGCAAGGACGCGAAGGCCCTCGCCCGCGAGCCGTGCGGCCGCGGCAAGAGTTGCGGCGTGGTCGAGGGGTATGGATGCGCCGTCGGCACCGCGCGCATCGACGCACATGCCGAGGATGCGCTCGACGGAGCCCTTCGCGCAGACGATACCGGGCGCGGCAGGGTTTGAGCCGTCGGCGTGCAACGTCGCCATGTACTGACGGTCAGACTCGAACGGGATCGTGTCGATGCGTGGCCAGCGCGACTCGATCGACTCGGTGGTCAGGTCGGCATCGGAGAGCTTGTGGGCGGCGACGATCAGCGCACCCTCGGTCGGATCGCCCTGGATTTGCCATTGCCGGGGCGCGCCGGGGGTCTGCTCCTCGGCGAGGCGCAGCGCGGAGTCGTTGCACAACGCGCCGCACCAGAGCAGATCGGCCAGCGCGCTGTGCGGCGATGCCGCCGCGGACTGGTTGTCGCTCCTGGCGCGGATGTCGCCGGCGGGGTCGTATCCCGCGCCGCTGAACTCGAACTCTGCGCCGCCGGTCGCGGTGCAGAGCCAGGCGGAGCGAACAGTCATCTGGTTCTGTGTGAGCGTGCCGGTCTTGTCGGAGCAGATGACCGTCGTGCTGCCCAGAGCCTCGACGGCGGGGAGCTTGCGGATGATGGCGCGCCGGCGCGCCATGCGCGCAACGCCGACGGCGAGCATGACGGTGACCGCGGCGGGGAGGCCTTCGGGGATCGCGCCAACCGCGAGCGCAACGGCGGCCATGAACATTTCGTCGGCGGACCGGCCGCGGACCACCCCGAGAAGAAAGGCCATCGCGGCGACGCCAAGAATGATCCAGAGCAGGAGCTTGCTGAAAGAGGCGATCTTGCGGGTGAGGGGAGTCGCGAGTTCATCGGCGGAAGCAATGAGCCCGCTGATACGGCCCACCTCGGTGTGGTCCGCGACGGCGACGACGAGGCCGGTTGCGGAGCCGCGAGTAATCAGCGAGCCAGCGTAAACCATGTTGCGGCGGTCGGCGAGCACGGTGGCGGCATCCAACGGCCCGGTTTGTTTGGAGATGGCCTTGCTCTCGCCGGTAAGGCCGGATTCATCCGCGTGGAGTTCCTTCAGCGTGAGCAACCGGAGATCGGCAGGGACCTTGTCGCCGGCCTCAAGCAGCACGATATCGCCGACAACGAGGTCAGCGGCATCGACGCGGTCGCGCCGACCGTCGCGACGCACGGACGCCTCCATTTTCATCGATTTGGCGAGCGCGTCAATCGCCTTGACGGCGCGAGTCTCCTCGACGAAGCCGATGAGCGAGTTGACGAGCACGACGGCGAAGATGACGGCGCTGTCGGTGTATTCGCGCAGCAGAAGCGTGACGATGGTGGCGACCAGGAGGATGTAGATGAGCGGCGCGTGGAACTGCAGCAGCAGCCGCACCCACCACGGGCGTCCGGGGCGGGTGGTGATGACATTGGGTCCGTCGCGCACGAGCCTCGCAGCGGCTTCGGCTCTGGTGAGGCCGCGATGATCATCAGACTCAAGCTCTCGCACCGTGTCCGATGGCGGCAGCGAATGCCATGTGTTGTTCGGTTGTGCGGGCATGAGCCAGCATAGATTCGCAAGATTGCGGGGGCACTGTGTGCGCGCCGAAAATCGGCGCTGGCCACAACACCAAACAACTATGAGACAGTGTTGATCGCGCGATAAGTATCCGCTCATCTTGTCAGCTTGCGCCGTGACGAAGCGATTGCGGGTGCGATGAGATGACGGTCGCAATGAGCGGATGCGCGCGGAGCCATTGCGCGGAAGCACACGGGGGAAGCGTAGGTGCGCGGGCATGCACTAGCGAGGCGCGGGCATCATGTCTGGCGCGCAAACCAGTGCGATGTCCGCCTGCAGAAGCCGACAAGCATCAGCATCAACGGCACCTCGATGAGCACGCCCACCACCGTCGCCAGCGCAGCACCCGAGGAGAGGCCAAAGAGCATGACGGCGGTGGCGATGGCGACTTCGAAGTGATTGGATGCACCGATGAGCGCGACGGGCGCGGCATCCTGATATGCGAGCCTGAGGACTTTGGCAAGGCCGTACCCCAGCGCGAAGATCAGGATGGTCTGGAGGAAGAGGGGAATGGCGATCCAGAGGATGGTGAGCGGATTGCCGGCGATGACCTCGCCCTTGAGCGAGAAGAGCAGGAGCAGGGTCAGCAGCAGCGCGATGATGGGGAGTGGGTTGAGCAGGCGGAGGAACCGTTCATTGAACCACTGCTCGCCCTTGGCCGCGATGAGCCAGCGGCGCGAGAGGTAGCCGGTGACCAGCGGCAGCGCGACATAGATGCCAATCGAGAGGAGCAGTGCCTGCCATGGCACGGGCAACCGGCCGACGCCGAGCAGGAAGCCGCCGAGCACGCCGTAGAGCACGAGCATGGTGAGTGAGTTGATGGCGACCATGACCAGCGTGAGCGCATCATTCCCACGCGCGAGGTTCCCCCAGACCAGCACCATCGCCGTGCACGGTGCAACTCCGAGCAGGATGCAGCCCGCCAGATAGCTGCGCCAAAGGGGGATCTCGAGCATCTTGACGCCGTCGTGGAGCACAACGGTCCCCGCGCCATGCACAGCGCCGAGTGGCAGATCGAGCCCGAAGGGGATCTTCACCCAGTCGACAGCGTCTGCACCGATGAAGCCGCGGAGCAGGATGCCAAGGAAGAGGAAGGCGATGGCGTACATGGTGAAGGGCTTGACGGCCCAGTTGATGAAGAGCGTGAGGAGCACGGGCTTGCTGTTGCGGCCGGCGCGCACGACGCTGGCGAAGTCGATCTTCACCATGATGGGATACATTATGAAGAAGAGACAGATGGCGATGGGGATCGAGACAACCGGCGCGCCGCCGACAAACACCGCCATGGAGTCGAGAGACTGGGCAATGCCGGGCGCCACCTTGCCCAGCAGGATGCCGCCGATGATGCACAGCCCGACCCAGATGGTGAGGTGTCGCTCGAAGAGGTTCATGGGCTTGGAGGGCGGGGCAGGTTGATTCATCGTGACACCAAACGGGGCGCGGCGAAGACAAAGGGAACAGTTGCTTAGCTCGCGCAAGGCGAGGCGACGGTGGCTAGAGCAGGTGTGGGCACGAACACGATTGCAAGCATCAGCGCTTGCGGGCCGCGATATCGAGGCTGGTGATGTAGTCGCCGGGCTTGCTGCCCGCGGGCAGAGCCGCGATGATCTTGCGGTAGAGCGGGTCCTGCCAGTCCGTCATCGCATCGATGTAGCTGGGCTTGGGCGTGAGGACGATGTCGGTGAGGCCCGCGGTGAGCATCTGCGCGCGGGTCTCCTCGACCAGCACTGCGCCGGCGATGCAGCCGATGAGGGCTTCGACATCGGCGCGGATCGATTCGGGAAGGGGACGCAGGAGCGCGAGGTCCGAAACCGCCACGCGGCCGCCGGGCTTGAGCACGCGCGCGATCTCGGCCCAGACGCGAGGCTTGTCGGGGGAGAGGTTCAGCACGCAGTTGCTGATGACGACATCCGCGGCGGCATCGGCGACGGGTATGTTCTCGATCTCGCCCAGGCGAAACTCGACGTTGCTGAGGCCGGATTGCTTGGAGTACCCGGCGATGCTCTTCCTCGCCTTGCTGAGCATGTCGCGCGTCATGTCGATGCCGATGACGCGGCCGGATGCGCCGACCTTGGGGCCTGCGACGAAGCAGTCGAAGCCGCCACCCGAGCCGAGGTCGATCACGACCTCGCCGGGCTTGAGCGCGGCGATGGCGGTGGGGTTGCCGCATGAGAGGCCCATGTTCGCACTCTCGGGCATCGCGGCGAGATCGGACTGCGAGTATCCGATGGCCGCGGCGAGTTGTTCGGGGGAGAACGTCGCTGGACCGCAACACCCGCCGCCGGCCTTCGGCACGGACTCGTGTGCCGCGGAGCTTGCGCCGCAGCAGCCCGATGACGACTTGGCGGGGGCGGAGGTGGAGGTGGAGGTGGACCAGTCGCTCGCGCCAAGCTGCGCCTCCGACCATCCGCCGGAGCGGGCGATCTGGCCGTAGCCGGTGCGGACTTTCTCACGGACGGCATCGGCCGCGGCTTCGTTGATGGGGGCTTGGGTGGGGAGTGTGACAGCGGCCGACGCCGTACGCGCGGCTTCGCCGCCGCAGCAATCGGGGCCGCAGCCACAGCAGGCAGCGTCGTTGCTTGTGTTTGTGAGGGCGGTGTTCATGGTGGGGCCTTTCGGTCGTGTGCTTACGCACGGAGTGTTCTGTGTCAGGTTTGCGAGAGAGATTCGGGGAGGGTTTCAACGAAGGTGCGGATCTCATCTCGCACGCGCCGGTAATGCGTCATTGCCACTTCATCGCTCGCCGCGGCCTTGGCGAGGCGAGGCGGATCGTCGAAGCCGACATGGATGACTTGCGCGCCGGGGATGACGGGGCAGGATTCGTGCGCGGAGTCGCAGACGGTTATGACGACATCAAGCTTCACGCCAGCCGCGGCGAGATCCTGCGGCGTTTTGGATGTATGCCCGGAGATATCGATCCCCACCTCGGCCATCGCGCAAATGGCGAGCGGATTCAGGCCGTGCGGGTCGGTTCCGGCGGAGTGCGCATCGAGCACATCGCCTTTGAGGGCGCGGGCGAACCCCTCGGCCATCTGGCTGCGGCAGGAGTTGCCGGTGCAGAGGAAGAGGATGCTGGGCTTGGTGCGTGATTCAGCCACAGCATGACCCCTTGGCCTTGCCAGGTGGCGATTTGCGGGGTGAAGGCTTGCTCGCTGCATCGCAGCAGCTTGCTCCGCACCCGCCGTCGGGGCAGCAGTCGTCAAACGCATCTGCGAGGGCACGGAGCTTGCCACTGATATCGGTGAACTTCACGCGGTAGGAAACGGTGCGACCGCGCTTGCTCGATTCGAGCACGCCGGCATCGGCCAGCTGGGCGAGGTGCCGCGATACGACGGAGAGATCGACATTGCAGCACTCGGCAACCTCGCTCACGGAGCATTCGCGGCCGCACTTGGCCAGGCATGCGAGGAGGCTGACGCGTGTGGGGTCGCAGAGGGCTTTGAAGAGTTCGGGGTTGAGAAGCGCGTCGAGAGGGGACTTTGATGCCGCGGCGAGCTTGGGGGAGGCGGGGCGATGGGGCAATGGTCGTCCTGTGGCCGGTCGATCGGATTGTTTGCGTACTTGCACCATGATGCAAGTATCGCACGCGAGACGTGGTGTGTCAAGCGCGGTTACAGGCGATTGACGGCGTTGTTAGGAGTCCGTATCTCGAGGATCGCTCATACCCCCGCCAGCCACCCCAGCTTCACCCCCAGCAGCAGTGCAACCGTGATCGCCCCAAACATCGCGCACGCGATCTGAAACGGCCGGTCGCGGGTGGCGAGTTCGGTCGGGTCGTCGTAGATGCCGCGCTCGATCTGCACGATGCACCGGAGCAGCGCGTAGGTGGCCGGTAGCAGCGTCAGCCAGAGCAGGTTGAAGCCGAAGGTGTACGTCGAACTTTGCGCGACGACATAGTCTGAGTAGCTGAGAAGGGTCGCGACGCCGGTCACGACGACGGACATCCGGAGGAAGTCGTCGGTATAGATGGCCTGCACGCCGCGGGCCGCGGCGGCATCCGCGCCCAGCGTCCTCCGCTCGCCCAGACGCTTGCCCAGCGCCAGGAACATCGAGACGAAGAAGGTGCACGAGAGCAGCCACGCCGAGGGCGAGATGCCCACGGCCGCGCAGCCGCCCATGACGCGGAGCACAAAGCCCATGGCCAGGCTGACGACGTCGATCACAGGGTGAGACTTGAAGATGAGCGTGTACGCGGCGGTGTTCATCGCGTACAGCGCGATGCAGATGCCCAGCAGAGAGCGTGGAGAGAAGAGTTGATCCGCGGTTTCCGGCTGAGGGACGAGCAGCACCGCGGCGAGAGCGAGAATGAGCAGGGCTCCGGCAAAGACGCGGGCCCCGCCGGCGGAGATGCGTCCCGCGGCGATGGGGCGGCGGCACTTGCGCGGGTGCATGCGATCCGCCTCGCGGTCCTTGAGGTCGTTGAGCACGTAACCCGCGCTCGCGATGAACCCGAAGGCGAGGAACGCGCCCAGTGCGCCGATGATCACCGACGCCCAGCTCGCGCCCCTCGCGGCAAGGTCCGCCACGCCATAGACAGGGCCGATGAGCACAAAGCCGCCCTTGATCCACTGCTTGGGGCGGGCCAGGCGGATGAAATCGATGGCAGGGCCGACCAGGCCGCGGCGGTCGATCGCGACCGGCTCGCTTCCGGGTGTCGCATCGGGAGATGTCGCGCGGGGCTGCATGCGGTGGGCAGTCTATCGGAAGCTCAGCAGCGTCAGGTAACCGGACGGGCGGAGGTGGGGAACGGTGTGAGGGACGTACGCGGCAGGAGGGGCAGTCGTTCTGGCGATGCTGGGCAACTTCGCGCAGGCATTGCGCCTCGGCGGGACGCAGTCGGGGACTTGTTGCACCAAGTCGGTCAGCGAACGGGACTGTGGGCGGGCGCGTAGAGGAGTTCGGCCGATACCTTCCAGCGGGGCGGGGGCTGCGGGG
>ENA-ORBV01017783-ORBV01017783.1-microbial-mat-metagenome-genome-assembly--contig:-NODE-17783-length-10119-cov-4.289783_pt1 | contig 10119 bp, 12 predicted proteins | sample MGYA00237777_ERZ505514 | MGnify/ENA primary metagenome ERZ505514 (study PRJEB26160, sample SAMN06269048) | microbial mat metagenome | isolation source: Oligotrophic lake microbial mat | place... | reverse complement strand
TTGTTTCCGTGTTCCCTTCCGGATGGGCTTTGCTCGTTCCGGTTCTTGGTTTGCTTGCCGTTATGACGGCTTATTTGAATATTGCCGAAGACCTTAAGGAAACGCTTGATTTGGATTTCCGTTTAAATGCTCAACAAGCAATCGCCGTTGCTTTGGGACTTCCTCTATTGATGTTGATAACCTTTTCTCGTGATTTTTTAGGTACGATCGGGTTTATCGGTTCCGTTTTTGTGGGGATCAATGGGTTGATGATTTGCGCGATGGCGTTTAAAGCATTTGAAAAAGAGCGGAGAGCGTCGACCAAGCTCCTTGGCTTGTTTGTGATTGTTATGCTTTCTGGCATCTATCTGTTTGGACTTTTTGAGCGTATTCTATTACGTGAATCTCTATGAACAAGCATATTTTTTTCCGATCATTGTTTTTTCTCATTCCACGCGTGCTTGTCATCACGACATTTTTGTATGCGTTAACTTGGGTTGAGTGGAGCCCGTTTCCGGAGTGGAGTTATATTCCGGTGGCCTATGTCTTGCATTTTGTTATTACCTACGTCTTTTCGCGTTGGACGTTTGGTAGACATATTCCGTCCTATATTGACGCGGTAGTTGTGAGTGCAGTGAATATCGTTATTGGAACAGGGTTGGAAATTGCGATCGCGGTTTGGAGAACGGGTGCGGATTTTTCTCAAGCAGCAACCAGCTACAACTGGCATAGTTTGGCGATATTAGTTGTGTATGTTGTCGGAACATTCTTGGCGGCTTGGCGAGTTCGTAGTAAGCAACAAAAAGAGATTAGTCAATTGAGGCCAGACGAAACACGTTCTTCAGAAGGAGCGCCACCGTCATCGGGCCAACTCCCCCCGGTACAGGCGTAAGCCAGCAATCGGTTTCACGAATCGAGTCGATATCAAAGTCGCCAAGTGTTTTTCCGTTTTCGCGCGTTGTACCAACATCGATGAGAATCGCATCACTTTTGAGCATCGCTGCATGAAGAAAGTGGGGGCGACCAATGGCGGCGATCACGAGGTCGGCGTCCGAAAGACGCGAGAGTACCAGATCGTCAGGAAGCATGATTTCGACAGAAGCGCCTCCCGTTTGTAAAAGTTTTTCAAGTGGCAAAGCAAAGGTGTTGGAATTTGCAACGATCACTGCTTGCGTTCCGGGTAACTTGAGAGGTGTCGACGCGATCAAGCGTAGAATGCCTTCATGTAAAGGTGAGACGAGATTCGGATTTTCTGGATGAAATCCATCGGCGTCTTTTTTCATGTCGATACGTTGAATGAGTGCGTCCGTATCAAAACCGGGAGGAAGGGGAAGTTGTATTAAAATAGCATCGACGGATGGATTTTCATTCCACGTATCGATGATCGTTTCTAATTCTGTCTGTGAAGCGGTTGCCGGGTGATGACTTACGGTTACATCAATACCGACTTCTTGACCCGCTTTTTCTTTTAAGCCGACGTATAGACGAGATGCGGCGTCATTCCCGACCAGGAGCACGTTTAAACGTGGACGTCGGCCTAGGGCTGCTACGTCTTGAGTGGTTTCTTTGCGAATATTGGCGGCAAGAGCCTGGCCATCGATCAGATGCATGCGGCGCAGGATAAACGAAATTCCCCGCCTCGTCGAGTAGGAGGCGGGGAAAGACTTTAGGGGGCGAGTGTGCGAGCAACGAGCGGGGCAAAGCCCTCTGAAGGGGCGCTGATGAACGAGGAGATTGGTTTTGCGCGCTATAAACGGTCCGATTTGGCGGGATGCTTCCGGGAATTGTTGTAGGATCCGACTTACTCGACGCGATAGGATCGGTATTGTTGCGGGCCAAAAGGTGTAGCGCTCAGATACGGAGATGCAGGTATCTGTCGGGAGTTGCCAGTAAAAGTTCATGGCTTTCTGTTCTAGGAGCGGAAAGCCGTCACGGGCCCGATTGACAGGGGGACAGGACATGGTCTCCTCCTTGACGTGAACACATTGGCAGAAGCGGTGTCGATCCACAAGTTGACTCATCATCGTCTTTTGCCTTATCCTAAGCCATTATGTCTTCAAGCGGGCTCAAGCACCTGGCGATGATTATGGACGGCAACCGCCGTTGGGCTAAAGATAAGAGATTACCAAGTATCGAGGGGCATCGTGCTGGTTACGAGACGATGAAAAAGGTTGGTGATTGGTGCTTGGCGAAAGGTATGGAAACGTTGACGGTGTATGCTTTTTCTACAGAAAACTGGAAGCGTAGTGAGACGGAAGTCGGATTTTTAATGACACTACTTGAACACGCGCTCGACAAAGAAATAGATTATTTTATTTCCAGAAAAATTCGATTGCGGATCCTTGGTCGGCGGGAAGGATTCAAGCCGCGCATTCTTGAATTGATTGACCGTGCTCAAGAGGCTACCAAGGATTTTGATGCGATGACTTTTGCTATTTGTTTAAATTATGGTGGACGTGCGGAATTGGTCGATACGATAAAAGACATCGTTGCGGAGGGGATACCAGTAGAAGCGATCGACGAAGGAACAGTTGCAAAGCGTTTGTATTGGCCTGACATGCCCGATCCGGACATGGTTGTACGAACGAGTGGGGAAGAGCGTTTATCCGGATTTCTTTTGTGGCAAGCGGCTTATAGCGAGTTCTTCTGGTTAAAAAAGAATTGGCCTTCTGTTGAAGAAAGCGATATTGATGCGGTTATGGAAGAATACAATTCGAGACAACGGAGATACGGGGCTTGACCTCTCTTTTGCCATCGGCGATCAAGGAGTATCCTTGGAAAAATATATGGCAAAACGTCGCACATTTGTTTTCATTGCCGGAGGTGTTATGTCCGGTGTCGGTAAAGGAGTCGCGTCAGCATCGCTTGGCGCGATTTTAAAAGCCAGAGGTTTAAAGGTGACGGCGGTTAAAATCGATCCGTATATCAACGTCGATGCAGGAACGATGAATCCGGTTGAGCACGGTGAAGTGTTTGTAACGCGTGATGGTGATGAGACGGATCAGGATATCGGGAATTACGAGCGTTTTCTTGATGAGGATATTTTGAAAGTGAATTACATGACCACGGGTCGTGTATACCTTTCTGTTATTCAACGTGAACGAGCACTTGGCTATGGAGGAAAAACCGTTGAGGTAGTTCCACATGTACCGCAAGAGGTTATTAGTCGAATTCAAGCGGCGGCAAAACATCATGATGCTGATGTGACGATTATTGAGATCGGAGGAACTGTTGGTGAATATCAGAACGTGTTGTTTCTGGAGGCGGCTCGCATGATGCAGATTGCGACGCCTCAGGACGTTTTGGTAGGGCTTGTGAGCTATTTTCCCGTGCCTGGTGCACTTGGTGAGATGAAGACCAAGCCGACGCAGTACGCGGTACGAACGCTCAATTCTGCTGGTATTAGGCCGGATTTCATCATTGGTCGATCCACACATCAGATTGATGAGCCGCGGAAACGGAAGCTTGCAGTACAATGTTCCGTTGCTCCGGTAGATATTTTTAGCGCACAGGATGTGCGATCGGTTTATGAGGTGCCACTTGTGCTGGAGAAAGAGGGTTTGGGTGTACAGGTCGTAAAGAAATTAAAATTACGTGCGAAAAAGTTAGATCTACGATATTGGAAGAAGCTTGTTTCAAGTATTGAGAGTTCTCAGAAACCGGTGAAGATTGGGATTGTTGGTAAGTACGCGGCGAGCGGTGAGTTTAATTTGAGTGATGCATACATTTCCGTTTTGGAATCCGTGAAACATGCCTGCTGGTCGATTGGTCGTAAACCAGAAATTGTTTGGATCGATGCGGGAGATTTGGAAAATGGGAAGCGGAAGATTGCGGGGACAAAAGTACTTGCCAAACTAGACGGTATTCTTGTTCCAGGTGGATTTGGGAGTCGGGGAGTGGAGGGGAAGATTTATGCGGCGCAATATGCACGTGAACACAAGATTCCATATCTTGGATTGTGTTATGGGATGCAGCTTGCTTGTGTTGAGTTTGCGCGACACGTTTTGCATCGTAAAGCCGCCAATACGACCGAGATCGATCCGCTCACAACACATCCGGTTATTCATCTGATGAATGAACAGGAAGAGAAGATGAAGAATAAGGCGTATGGAGGTTCTATGCGTTTAGGCTCGTATCTGTGTCGATTAAAGTCCGGATCAATGGCGCACAAGCTTTATGGAGAGTCTGCAATTGAGGAGCGGCATCGTCACCGATATGAGTTTAATTCTGATTATCGAAAGTCGTTTGAAGATAAAGGGATGATGATTAGTGGAGAATCACCAGACGGTACATTGGCGGAAATCGTCGAGCTCAAGAAACATCCTTTTTTTATGGGGATTCAATCGCATCCGGAATTCTTGTCACGGCCGTTTAAACCGCATCCGTTGTTTCTGGGATTTGTGAAGGCGGCTTGCAAGAGATGAAAAAACATCCCGCCGAGGCGGGATGTTTTTTTTATTTGGCTGCGGCTTTGGCGACGACTGGAATCACGTTGGCAAACTTTGCGAGTTTGAAGTGGCCAGTGTAGCGGCGGAGGCGCTTGTTGGTAAATTTCACGATACCAGGCGCTCCGGCAAACAAAGTGTCGTCCTTACCCATGAGAACATTGTCTCCGGCACGGATTACGCTCCCACGTTGGCGAACGATAATATTACCGGTTTTGACGTATTCACCGGCGTATTTCTTTACACCCAGGCGCTGACCCTGGGAATCGCGGCCGTAACTAGTAGAACCGCCAGCCTTTTTATGTGCCATAAGGGAAAATGGGAGATGGGCGCTAGGTTACGGGATTCCTTATGACTTGTCAAGCAATCGTAAATAAGCTAAATTCTGCTTTATATGGGCAAAAATCGAGAAGAATTGAAAGCAGAGGTAGAACAGGTCTTAAACGTGATCCGTGGCAGTCTTGCGATGCATGGCGGCAATGTGGAATTAATTGATGCGGATCCGGAGTCTGGGAAGGTTCAAGTCCGTTTTCAAGGTGCTTGCGTTGGATGTCCCATGTCGGAGATGACGTTTAGAGCTGGAATCGAGGAAACCTTGCTTGAAATGGTGCCTGACGTAAAAGAGGTCGAGCAGGTTGCTTAAGTGCTACCATGTTGTTCAGCGTCTGGCTTTTTTCCGCAAAACTTGCCTGGGGTAAGGCATGGATGCGTTGGATGACGCTCGTCGCGCTCCTTCTTCCGATTTTGGTTGGTGGGACATTCCTGTTTCAGGTCTTGCCCGCGGCACAAAGTCGGGGAAACCTCGTTTACCACTATAATATTTATCTTGGTATCGATGACGTTCGTACTTGGTGGTGGGTGCTCGCACTACCACTGACATGGTTTACCCTGACACTCGCGGATGTTGTCGTAGCTTACGGTATGTATCGCAATGACTCGCATCTTTCAGTCGCACTCGTTTCTTTTGCTGTTGCTTGGGGATTACCTTGGGCAGGCGCACTCTTCTATCTTTCTTTGTTTAACCTATGACGGCTGACTTATTACACGTTGCACGTCCGCTGGGCGTCTTGGCCTTGGCTTTTTTGCTTTCAGCTTTATCGATGCCGTGGCTGATCCGTTTGCTCAAGTATTTCAAGATGGGCAAATCGATACGTGATGCGGCCTCAGCGCCTGTGATGGCGGCTAAGCATCAGGCTAAAGCTGGGACACCGACCATGGGTGGAATTGTTATTTGGGCAGCGGTTTTAGTTTTAGTTGGTGTTTTTACTGGCGGATGTGCTTTATTTCCTGGCTCATGGCTATGTCAGGCTAATTTTCTTTCACGTGGTCAAACATGGTTGCCGCTTGGTTTGATGGCTGCGGCTGCGATTGTCGGATTGGTGGATGATTATTTGAATGTTCGTCGTTTGGGAGGGGGAAAGGGTGGCGGTTTGCGCATGCGCTATCGACTTTTGTCTTATGCGCTTGTGGCCGTGTTGGGCGCTTGGTGGTTTTATACACGTCTGGGTTGGGATCAATTACATGTACCTTTTTACGGAACATACAATATCGGTCTATGGTATGTACCGTTTTTTATTTTGGTCGTTGTTTCAACTTCATTTTCCGTTAATGAGATCGATGGACTTGATGGACTTGCGGGTGGAACGCTTTTTGCCTCATTTGGCGCGTATGCCGTGATCGCTTGGTCACAAGGGCGATTCGATCTTGCGACCATGTGCGCGGCGATTATTGGCGCTCTTATCGGGTTCCTGTGGTTTAACATCAATCCAGCGGAAGTGTTTATGGGTGATACGGGAGCAATGTCTCTTGGAACCGTTCTTGCGGTTGTTGCTCTGATGACGAATCAACCGCTTTTGCTTTTGGTGATTGGTCTACCGTTTGTGATTGAGAGCTTGTCGGTGATCATTCAGGTCACAAGTAAAAAGTTACGTGGAAAAAAAGTTTTTCTTTCTGCGCCGATTCATCATCATTTGGAAGCAATTGGTTGGAGTGAGCCGCGTATTGTTATGCGTTTTTGGTTGATCTCGTTTGTTTTGGCCGGATTTGGTGTTGTTCTTGCGCTTATCGACAAGATTTAAAACCAATGCGCCTTACGTTACGTCAACGATTGCTATCACTCGATCCGGTTATCACTGGATTGGCTTTGGGGTTGAGCGTGCTTGGGCTTGCGGTGCTCATGAGTGCGACGGGGCCGGTTGCGTTTCAGCGTTATGGTGACAGCCTGTTTTTTGTAAAACGACAGCTGTTGCAAGGAATTTTGCCGGGTACGACATTATTTCTTTTGTTTGCTCTTATCGATTATCGACTGTGGAAGCGATTAGCATTTCCGGCATTTGTTGTGAGTATTATTTTATTACTTCTGCCTTACATCCCCGGTATTGGAGTTGAGGTCGGTGGATCGCATAGCTGGGCGGCTTTTGGACCACTTCGATTCCAGCCTTCGGAAGTTGTGAAGCTGACATTCTTGGTTTATATCGCTGCGTGGTTTGCTTCTAGAACTCCGGAACGCATGCGAGATTGGCATGAGCTCGTGCCTTTTGTCGGATCTTTGGCGCTTGTTTGCGCGATGCTTATCGGGCAACCGGATACAGGAACGACGGCGGTTATTGCCGGTACATCACTCTTTTTATATGTGTTTTCTGGAGCGCCAATGGTTTGGTTTTTGCTGATGTCTGGAATCGGAGCGGCGACGGTTTTTTTATTGATCAAGATTTCCCCTTATCGAGCAGCTCGCTTCATGACATTCCTTCATCCGGAGCTTGATCCACAAGGAATCGGTTATCACATTAATCAAGCGATCTTAGCTGTCGGTTCTGGAGGATTTTTAGGATTGGGTTTTGGTAAGTCGCGACAAAAATATTTGTATTTGCCGGAAGTTGAAGCTGATTCGATTTTTGCCGTGATGGCAGAAGAGCTTGGCTTTTTTCTGACGATGGTTGTGATGGCGTTGTTTGTTGCGCTTGTGTGGCGATGTTTTGTTATTGCAAAGCGCACCCCGGATCGATTTGGATCGATGTTGGCCGCAGGATTTGGGTGTTGGATCGGTATTCAAGCTTGGATGAATATTGCTTCCATGATCGGTCTTATGCCGATCACGGGAGTGACATTGCCGTTTATTTCACATGGAGGAACCTCGCTCACGATTTTGCTCGCGGGAGCAGGGCTAGTTGCAGGAATTTCTCGTACAGATAAAGCTTGATCTATGACGATTGTTTTTGCTGGTGGGGGGACGCTTGGGCCGGTGACGCCGCTTTTGGCTGTGGCGAAGCAAATCAAGATTGCTCTGTCGCGGAGCCCTCGTAATGATGATGTTGAGTTTGTCTGGCTTGGAACTCCCGACGGTCCTGAACGGTTGGTGGTCGAGAAAGAAGGATTTAGATTTATTCCGATCACCGTTGCTAAGTTGCCTCGTCATTTTGATATCCGTTGGTTTACGTTTCCGTTTGATTCAATGAAAGCGCAGAAGGAAGCCAGAGAAGCTCTTACATCCTTCAAGGCCTCTGTCGTGGTTACGGCTGGAGGGTTTACGGGTGTTCCTGTCGTAAAAGAAGCGAGTAAGCTTGGAATTCCCTGTGTGATGCATCAGCTGGATTTGGTGCCTGGGCTTTCAAATCGTGCGGTCGCCAAACAGTGCGCATCGGTCACAACATCATTTACCTATGAGAAGCCTCCGTTTGGAGCGGTGTCGACAAGTATTGCGACACCTGTCCGTTTTTCCCAAGAAGATTTGTGTCGACGAGAAGACGCACTCGCACATTTTGGTTTTGAATCAAGTAAACCTATCGTGGCGATTGTAGGTGGAGGAACGGGTGCAATGGCGTTGAATCAGGCGCTTGATGAGCGACTCGCTGAATGGTTAACGTTTGCGCAGGTTCTGCATGTTGTTGGAAACGGGAAGTTGCAGAGCGTGAAAAAGCAGACCGATGGTTATTTTCAGACAGAGTTTTTGGATGCCGACGGAATGGTGAATATGTATAGCTGTGCGGATTTGATTGTGACTCGTGCAGGTATTGGATCGCTTTCGGAGATTGCAGCGTTATCAAAACCCGCACTGATCGTACCGATTCCGGGAAATCAACAAGAAGAAAATGCAAAGGCATTTCATCGCGCTAAAGCAGGATTGTATGTAAAACAGGATCAGGAAGATTTTTCTGGTGTGCTTGTAAAACTCGCGAAACATGTTTTGTCGGATCGTGTTGAGATGCAGCGTATGGGGAAAGAGGCACATGCATTTTTTAAGACGGACGATGGAGAAGAGCTGGCGGCAATTGTTCTTCGTTCATCTGGATTCCCGTCTTCACGGGGATGACAAGTTCAATAACAAAGATGCCCCCGATACGCCAGTTGGTGTATCGGGGGCATTTTAGTCTAGGCTGTCGACGACGATGAGTGCATCGCGGAAGAAGGTAAGAAGTTTTTTCTGTTCTACGGGATTTGCGATCACGAAGCCGAGTTCATGGGCGCGGCGCGAGTAACCCGGAAAAATAGAACGGATCGTTGGCTGGTAACTTTTCCAGAAGATCCAGTGGCGTGATGGTTTGATCACGCGGTCGACCTCGGCGATGGCTTGTCCGAGGTCGACCGAATCAAGATCGCAGATCTTAGTTCCGATGAGTTTGTGGAACGGATGGTTCTTGTGGAGGTCATCACGTAAGCGATGGAGCACACTCATGATTACGACGGAGCGCCGGTTGGTTCCGACGGTGGCATCGATCTTTTGATGCCAATCGTCGATCTTGATCTCGTAGCTCCGAGTCCAGTCTTGAGCGCGTGGTGCTATGCCGCCCATGGGAGGGCGCTCTCGAGGTCATGTAGGAAGCTACCGAGCATGTGATGCCCGTGGAAGTAGAGCGTCACACTCTCGATGTCCGAGCAGATCTCCTTGCGGAGCTGTCCGTTGGCGCTGATGCGCTCTACGGTTCCGCCATGTGAGATGGGAGCCTCAAAGTGGAAGGGCTTCATCGGCAGGTCTTGCATGCGTCCCTGCAGAGCCTTGAAGAGCTTGATGAGTGAGGGCTTCTCGCAAAGGCCGATCTCGCCGAGCCAGAGGCCTTCGACGTTCGTGGTGGTCGTCGACATGAGATAGAGATAGCTATCCGATCGGAGCAGGGTCATCTCTCGATACCGACCAGTGATTTCTTCCTGAACGAATGAACGGAGGTGTTTCAGCATCTGATGGATCTCCTTTGTTGGAACGAGCTTGGGCATCGAATCAGAAATTGGCCAAGTTGTCAATCGTTCTGTATCATGCGATGCATTATACGTATGAAAATAGAGGCTTTTAAGAAGCGGTTTGATCCTGTTTTGGAGCGACTGCTCAAAGAGATTTTGGTTTCATATAGGCGCCTCACAAAGGATCCATTTATCTTAGAAACGGTTGATTATAGCCGGGAGCTACTCATGACAGGCGGAAAGCGTGTTCGTCCCTACATGGCTTGGCTCATGTATAAGGCCGCTGGAGGAAAGAATGATAAAAGGGCTTTTGAAGTGTTTACCGGCCTCGAGCTCTTTCATATGTTTGCATTGGTGCATGACGACATTATGGATCATGGTCTGGAGCGCCATGGTATTCAGACGGCCCATGTTTACATTGCAGAACAGTTGAAACGGTTGGAGCGGCAAGGTGATTTGCCACATCCTGTCTCTTATACACATCTCCGAGCCCACGAGACTAAGGCGAATCTCGTATGCCGTC
>ENA-ORBV01017781-ORBV01017781.1-microbial-mat-metagenome-genome-assembly--contig:-NODE-17781-length-10119-cov-4.626967_pt1 | contig 10119 bp, 3 predicted proteins | sample MGYA00237777_ERZ505514 | MGnify/ENA primary metagenome ERZ505514 (study PRJEB26160, sample SAMN06269048) | microbial mat metagenome | isolation source: Oligotrophic lake microbial mat | place... | reverse complement strand
GGTGGGCGTCGGCATTGCACCCCAGTACTTGACGAGGTTGTGGAAGCCGAGCGCACGCAGGAAGTACGCCTGCCCCATCACGTCGCTGCGCACCGGATCGGTCACACTCGGCACGGTCGGCACCTTGTTGATGATCACGTTGTCGCGATCGATCTGCTGATAGATCGCGGTCCACAGGCCCGTCACTTCCGGATTATCGGCCTGGATGCGGTTGGTCGCCATCTCGCCGAGGTACTGGAAGGTGCCGGTCCAGACCGTGTTGTCGGACGCGAGGTCGCCAACCAAGAGCGCAGACAGCCCGTAGTAGTTGCCGGCCTGCATGCCGTCGTAGGCGCCGTTGAGCGCTGCGGTGGCGGTGGCTGCATCGACGATGAGTTGATCCTGCGGAAGCGACGTCACCGGCTCCGTCTGCAGCACGTCGCTGCACGCGGTGGTACCGGCCAACAACGCAGTCAGTGCGAGTGCACGGTATGGCATGGAGGGGTTTGTTCGCGGGGAAGTCGCGCGACGCGATGGGGTGAACTGTTCGCGGCTCACCAGCCGGCGCTCACGCCAAAAGTGAACGTGCGTGCCAGCGGATAGGCGTAGTAGTCGACACCCATGACCGTGTTGGCATTGGCGCCGCTGCTGTTCACGTCGGGGTTGTAGCCGAGGTAGTCGCTCCACGTCACGAGATTGCGCCCCGAGACGTACAGACGCGCGTTGTCGGCGCGCAGCGAGCGCGCGAGCGAGGCCGGCAAGCGAAGCCCAAGCGTCACTTCCTGCAGTCGCGCGAACGAACCGTCTTCGACGAAGCGGGTGGAGAGGAAGCGTGCGCCACCGGTGGAGCCCATGCGCGGCTGATCGGTGATGTCACCCGGCTTCTGCCAACGTGCGAGTACGGTCTTGAGCTTGTTGTCGCGCGAGTTGCCGCCGTCATCCGCGAAGATGCGCGCGAGATTGAGCACCTTGCCGCCCTGACTGAACTGCAGGAAGCCGCGCAGGTCGAGTCCTTTCCACTCGAACGTGTTCGTCAATCCACCGAAGTACTTGGGCTGCGGATTGCCGCCGAACGCGAGATCGGCAGCGACGGGCGCCGTCGTCTCGGTGCCATCTGCTTTGCGATAGAGCGCGTTGCCCGTGGCCGGGTCGACGCGCAGGTACTTGTACACGAAGAAGGTTCCGAGCGGTTGACCGACGGCGGCGACGGACGTGACACGACCGCTCACCGTGGCCGTGATCGGCAATCCGTCATAGAGCTCCGTGACCCTGTTCTTGTTCCACGTCACGTTGACATTACTGGTCCACTCGAAGCCGCCCTTTGCAGCGGCGCGGATGTTCGTGGTCTGCAAGCTGAGATCGAAGCCGCGATTACTGATGGCGCCGACGTTGTCCCACACGCTCGTGTATCCGCTCGTCGACGGCACCGGGCGCTGCACGAGCAGGTTGGTCGTCGCGCGATCATACCAATCGACGATGAGGTTCACGCGTCCATCGAACAGCCCGATGTCGGCCCCGATGTCCGTCTCGGCCGTCTGTTCCCACTTGAGGTTGGGATTACCCAGCTGGGAATTGGCAAGACCAGTGACGCCCGAATAGGCCTGCGACGTGGCCAGCGTGCGGCTCGCGAAATCGCTGATACCCTGATTGCCGGTGTTCCCGTAGCTCGCGCGCACCTTGAGGCTCGCGACGTTGGCCAGCGCCGAAGCAAAGCTTTCCTCACTGATGGTCCACGCACCGGAAACGGCCTGGAAGACGCCGTAGCGATTCGCACTGCCGAAGCGCGATGAACCGTCGGTGCGCACGCTGGCCGACAGCAGATACTTGTCGCGCATCGACCAGTTGGCACGTGCGAAATACGAAACCAGCGTGTTCTCCGTCGCGCCGCCGTCGAAGGTGGAGACCGCGGCGGCGTTGCGCACGTAGGTGTTGAAGCCGGTCGGGAATCCGTTGCCGGCCACGTAGTTGAAGTCGGAACTGTTCAGCTCCACGCTGCTGCCCGCTGTCAGCGCCAACGTCTGTCGCTCGTTGCGCAGAACATCGAGATTCGCGAACGCTTCCGTCACGTAGCGCGTGGCGGCGGTGCGCCCGCTGGCGCCTTCACCACCGACACTGCTGCTCGACGCGCGATCGACCTTCGGCGAGCGCCAACGCAGTTCATCGACGGTGTACACATCGCCGCCGACACGGCCGGTAATGGTGAGTCGATCGCTGGCCGTGATGCGCGCCTCGAGATTGCCGAGTGCGCGCAGCGTGCGTGAGTTGAGCGTGCTGAAGGCGGCGTAGGCGACCGGGTTGGAATAGAGCAGGTTCTGCCCGATGCCGGCGTATCCGAAGGATGTGCCGCGCACCGGCGAGAAGGGCTGCATGGCAATCGCGTTCGTGACGATGCCGTCGACGTTGAGGTCGCCCGGAACGCGGTCGTTCGACTCGCGTGTCAGACCGATCGAGCCGGTGAGGAAGAGACGTTTGCTGGCCTGCGCGTCGAGGTTGAGACGAAACGTCTGGCGCTGATAGTCTGAGCCAAGCACGATGCCATTCTGCGTGTAGTTGGCGCCGGACAGGAACATCCGCAGACGGTCGGTACCGCCACTGATGCTCAGTTGCACATCACTCATCGGCGCAGTGCGGAACACGGCGTCCTGCCAGTCGGTGTTGACGCTGTCGGTGCCCGCCGCAAAGAGCGGCGCGAGATTCTGGTTCGCGCGCCCTTCGTTCATGAGCGTGACGTACTCCGTCGCACTCAGCAGGTCGACCGTGCGCTCCACCTGCTGCGAACCGGCATAGCTGTTGATGTTGAAGCGGAACCGATTCCCCGCCGCGCCGCGCTTGGTGGTGATGAGCACCACGCCATTCGAACCGCGTGAGCCATAGATGGCCGCAGCCGCGGCGTCCTTGAGCACATCGATGCTGGCGATATCGTCCGGGTTGATGCCCGAGATCGGCGTCATGCGTTGACCGCTCGTGCTCGTGATCTGCTCAAAGGTGCCCTGCAGCATCGGCACGCCGTCGATGACATAGAGTGGCTGGTTGCCGGCGTTGAGCGACGCCGGTCCGCGTACACGCACCGACACACCGGTGCCCGGCTCGCCGCTGTTCTGCATCACCTGCACGCCGGCGATGCGACCCTGCAACGCGTTGTCGATGCTCGACACGGGAATACGGGCGAAAACGGACGAGTCCACGGAGGCAACCGACGCGGAAACCGTCGCGCGCTGACTGCTGCCGTAGCCGATCGCGACGACCGTGGAAAGGAGAGTGGCAATCGGGCGCAAGGTGAAATCGACCGTGGCAGATGCGCCCTCAGCGACCGTGACCGTGCGCGACGCGACTGCGTAGCCGATGCGTTGCGAACGCACGGTCACGGTACCGGGCAACACTCCCGTGATCTGATAGCTGCCCGCATCGCCGGTCACCGCACCGCTGGCGGTTCCGGCTATGGTGACCTGCACGCCGGCAATCGGACGGCCACTCGACGAATCGGTGACCACACCGCGAACGGTACTTCGCTGTTGCGCGGCCAACGGAGGCGGCGCCAGAAGCGCCGCAATGAACGCGGCGGCAAGCGGCGCGTAGGCGAATTGCCAACGCGTACGGCGGGGAGGAATCATTCGGGATCTCCGAGGGGTGGGATCAGCGCGACCGCACGCGTCGCATATCGGTCGAGCCAAGGGAGGGCTGGGCTTGGACCGATGATCCCATCGTGCCGGGCACGCGTCAAGCAAACCGTGACATTACGCCCGGTACGTGGTCCCAGACGTGCATATCTGCAACATGAGTGGCAGCTCCCACGCTTCCGTTGGACACGGTTTGTAACGTTCGAACACTCCCGCGCCGGTCGCAACATCATCCGGCACAACAGCACGGGGCGACACCGTTTACCGATGTCGCCCCGTGCTGCGTTGTCTTCACTCCGGTGCCAACAAGTTCACGATCACCTTGGCGTACCGCCGCAGCCGAGTCCGGCGATCAGAACCCCAGAAAGTTGTCGTCATCGGGGTCGTCCGCCGCGCCGACGGCTACGGAGACCGGCTTCAGCATTGCACGCGTCACCTTCGGGCGGGCCGGGGCACGCTGCGACGAAGTGGTGGGCCGCGTCGTGGAGCTCCTCGGGAGCTGGAACGTGTTGATGGTGTCGCGGAGCGTCCGCGCCTGACTGTCCAGCTCTTCTGCGGCGCTCGCTGACTCTTCGGCGTTGGCCGCCACCTGTTGTGTCACCTGATTGAGCTGCTCGATGGCCGCGTTGATCTGCGAGACACCCTGCGCCTGCTGGTCCGCCGACGTGGCGATTTCCGCGGCGACGCTCGTCACCTTCACCACCTGATCGTTGATCTGCCGCAGACTCTCCTGCACTTCGTTGTTGAGCGCCACGCCACGCTCGGCGCTGCTCAAACCGCGTTCGATGAGATCGGAGGTTGTCCTCGACGCCTCGGCAGAACGAATGGCCAGGGCGCGCACTTCGTCGGCGACCACCGCAAAGCCACGCCCTGCATCGCCCGCACGCGCTGCTTCGACCGCCGCGTTGAGCGCCAGCAGGTTCGTCTGAAACGCGATCTCTTCGATGGTCTTCACGATCTTGGCCGTCTCTACACTCGTGGACTTGATCTCGGCCACCGCTCCGGTGAGTCGCTCCATGCGGGCCGAACCTTCGCCGGTGTGCGCCAATGCACGTTCCGCCATGGCGCGTGCTTCTCTCGCGTTGCCCGCACTCGATCTGGCCATGCTCGAGAACTCGTGCACGCTCGCCGCCACCTCTTCGAGATTGGCCGCCTGTTCGCTCGAGCTGCTGGCCAACGACTGACTGCCGCTCGTGATCTGTACGCCGGCCGCCGCCACCTGTCCCGCTGCGGCGTTCACCTGCGCCAGCGTGTCGGACAGACTCTCGACGGCCGTGTTGATGGACTGCTTGATTGCCGCGTATTCGCCGCGGAAGTTGCCCGTCATGCGCACCGTGAGATCACGATCCGCGACACGCGCCAGCACGGACTGGGCTTCACCAATCGGTGCGGCAACTGCATCGAGCATGCCGTTCATGCCGACAACGAGTTCGCGGAAGTCTCCCTCGTAGCGCGTCACGTCGGCGCGCTCGGCGAGTTCACCGGCCTGTGCCGCCTCGGCAAGTTTTCGTGTTTCACCGATGAGACCGCGAACCGTCTGCTGTGTGACCGCAAAGTTCTCGACGGTGCTGACAATGTCCACAATCATCCGGTCGATCGTGCGCGCCACATCGCCGATCTCGTCCTGCGCGCTGTCACCGATGGGCTTCGTGGAGGGCACCACAGCCACGCTCGTATCACCGCGGGCTATCGCCGCAAGGCCGGCGCGAAGATCGCTGATGCATGCGCGTTGCAGCGACGATGCACGATCGAGCACGACGTTGATCTTGCTGGTGATCTGGCGTGCGATGGCCGCAACGAACCCGAGCCCTAACACGATCGTGAGGATCACCGATGACGTCAGCCACTTGAGCGACGAACTGTAGATTGCGTTCCTACGCGCACTCGCTGCGCTCGATCCGTCGTGATTGTACTTGATGAGTAAAGCGATGTCGGCGCCGACCGCGTCGAAGCGGTTCTTCGACTCGCCCGTCACGGCAGCCAGCGCCGTCTTCGTGTCGCGCGTTCGCGACACCGGGAGAACGACGTCGCGCCAGTTTGCCAGGTATGCGTCAAAATGTTTGCCGAACTCGTCATATGCTGCGCGTTCTTCCGGCGACGTGACGAGCGCTTCGTACCTCGTGCGGGAGGCGGCGATGGTGGTCAACGTCGAGTCCACCATCGCTTCGATACGCTGCGCGTCCTCAGGCGACTCGCTTGCGATATGCCTCCACTGCTTTATGCGGAAATCGCTCACCGCGGCATTTAAGCGGCCAAGTTCTTCGATGCTCGGAAGCCAGCTTGTCGCGATCTCGTTCGACTGCTTGTTCACGATCCGCAGCTGATACGCGGCAAACCCGCCCAATATCGTCGTCGCTGTGAGTACCGAACCCATCATCACGCCGAGCTTTCGGCCCAGTCGCAAGTTGTTGAACCACTTCATTGTGCGCTCTCTATGCAGGATAGTGGGGTCGGGCGGCCCGGACGCGCGCCAACGTTTCCCAAAAGGTCGACTCACTCTGTTGCGATACGGTCCAAACCCGGTTGTTCAGGCTTGCTGCGTTGCCTGCGGATGAAGTACGCTGAGCAGCGCATCTTCTCCCCTTAGGCTTCGGACTGGCGTGACCTTGTCTGCAGCACTTTTCGCGACGTCGATCTATCTTGTTACTGAAAGAGACATTTCGGTATACGTTCGGTCCTAACGATACTTGTCATCTGTCGTGGACTTGTGACGCCGTAACACCTCTGTCGTCCGCTCCGTAGTTTCCTGACAATGACACCAGCCGCCGACAGCCCGGCCATGAGCGACCTGGCCTCACTGCGTGCCGCTCTGCGCGGCCAGTATGCCATCGAACGCGAACTCGGCCGAGGCGGCATGGGCATCGTGGTGCTTGCCCGCGACGAGCGACTCGACCGTCAGGTCGCACTCAAGGTGCTGCCGCCCTCGCTGGCCGAGTCCGCCGAAACACGCGAACGGTTTCTGCGCGAAGCGCGCATGTCAGCCAAGCTGTCGCATCCGAACATCGTCCCGGTGTACCGCGCCGATGAGATCGGTGGCTTCGCCTTCTTCGCCATGGGGTACGTGGACGGCGAGACGCTGGGTGACCGCATCCGCGACCGCGTCTCTCTGCCCCCCGCAGATGTCGTCCGCATGCTGCGCGAAGTGGCGTGGGCACTCACGTATGCGCACGCGCAGGGGATCGTGCACCGCGACGTGAAGCCGGAAAACATCCTCATCGAACGATCCTCGGGGCGCGCCATCGTCACCGACTTCGGTATTGCGCGCGCCGACTTCCATCCGTCGCTCACGCAGGACGGACACGTGCTCGGCACCGTGCACTACATGAGCCCCGAGCAGTCCACCGGCGAACCATTCGACGGTCGCAGCGATCTCTACGCGCTCGGTTGCGTCGGCTTCTTCGCGCTCAGCGGACGGCTGCCGTTTGAAGGTACGACTCCGCAGGCAATTCTCATCGCGCACGCCACCAAGGCCCCGCCGCCGTTGCGGAGTGTCGCACCGCACGTACCCGCAGCGCTGGCCGTGGTGATCGATCGCTGTCTCGCCAAGCGTCCCGACGATCGCTACCAGGCAGACGAGCTGTTCGAAGCACTCGGCAAGGCGTTCGATGCCGTCGCCAACGACGAGCGGGATGCCGCCGGCGCAGCGTCGGTGCTGTCGAGCAATGAAGCGATGGTGGTATGGCGTCGCGCGGCCGAGTTGCAGGCGGAAGCAGCAGCCTTGCTCGAATCGAAGATGCGTATTGCGACCGAGACGCGTTCGATGACCGCCGCGAATGGCACATCGCCGAGCGCGGAGTCGCAGGCCTCGACGATTCCGACCGATGCGTATCGGCTGCGCGATGTCGAAGCGGCGGCCGCCGAGGCGGGAATCTCGCAACGGTATGTGGCGCTCGCACTTGCCGAACTCAAGTCGTCCCCGACCGCGTTGCAGCGCACGCAGCCGACTTCGCAGTTCAAGGAGCGACTGGCCACGCGCATGTTCGGCACCACGCAACGCGCGTTGTCGGTCTCGCGCATCGTGCGATCCGCGCCACGCGAAGTGCTGCAGGCCGTTGGACGCACCCTGCAAGCGCCACCGTGGTCGCTGACGCTTCGCGACACGCTGGGTGGACATCCGCTTGACGGCGGTGTGTTGGTGTTCGACTTGCCGGCGATGACCGACGCCAACTATCGGTGGACGTGGACACGCTACGGCGTCTATGTGCCCGAAGTGCGCGTGACACTGGCCTCGGTGCCCGGCGATGCGCGCGCATGCGAAGTGACCATGCACGTCGATCTTCGGGCCGGTCTCAGCGCCAACATCGCGGGATACAGCATTGCTACGGGAGGCGTCTCAAGCATGGGCGCCGTGATCGGAGCCGCCGTGGCCAGCAAGGCGTGGCTGATGGCCGGTGTGGCACTGCTTGGTCCGGCGCTTGGCGCCGCCGCTGTGCTCGGTGTCGCCTGTCTCGCCGTCGCGGGGCCGCTCTATCGCTGGGAAGTCGGCAAGACCTCCCAGGAGCTGACTGCCGCGTTGGCCGCCATCGAAACGTCCATCCGCTCCATCGATATCTTCGGCGAAGCACCGCGCCCGAGTCTGCCGAGAGCATCGGCCTCGTCCAGCGACTCGATCTTCATCGTGGGGCTGTAGAAGGGATGTAGTCGCGACTGATTCTCAGCCGCGCTCCACAACGGGCACGCTATGTGCTCGTCCAGCAGGTTCACCCCTGCCGGAGTGCACCTGTCCAGTCCGAATGCCAATCTCGCGGCGCCGCCGAATGCGCACCCGTGGCATGCGCTCGACGCAAGCGAAGTCGCCCGGCTGCTGCAAACCGACATCGGCAGCGGGCTGACGGCGACGGAAGCGTCTGCCCGACTGGCACAGTACGGCGCCAACACCTTGGGCACCGCGCGAACGCGATCACCGCTTCGCATCCTGCTGCATCAGTTCCGGAGCGTGCTGGTCCTGCTCCTCGCAGCGGCCAGTGCCATCGCCTTCGCACTGGGCGATGCGGTCGAGGCGATCGCGATTCTGCTCGTCATCCTCCTCAATGCCACCGTCGGGTTCGTGACGGAGTGGCAGGCGGCACGCGCGCTGGATGGGCTGCGTCGACAGGAGATTCCACAGGCGCGGGTGCGGCGCGATGGCGGCGATATTCCGGTTGCGGCCGACGCGCTTGTACCGGGCGACGTCATCTTGCTGAGCGCTGGCGATCGCGTGCCAGCCGATGCACGCGTGCTCGAATCGGCCGCGCTGCGCGTGGACGAATCGTCGCTCACCGGAGAATCGCTCCCGACAGACAAGGCGTCGGAGCCGATGGTGGATGCGCTGGCCGCGCTCGGCGATCGGGCAAGTGTGCTCTTTGCCGGTACCGTGGTCACCGACGGGCGCGGAGAGGCGATCGCATTCGCGACGGGTGCGGCGACAGAGACGGGTCGCATCGGCACGCTGATAGACGAGGCACAGGAGCACGGCACGCCGCTCGAACGCAAGCTCGCGTCGCTGAATCGTGTGTTGCTGCTGCTCGTCGTCGGCCTCTGCGCGATCATCGTGCTCGCCGGCTGGCTGCGTGGACACGCGCTGATGGAGATGGTCCGCATTGGCGTGTCGTTGGCCATCGCGGCGGTGCCCGAGGGGCTGCTGGCCGTGACGACGATGACACTCGCCATGGGTATGCGACGCATGGCTCGCATGAACGCGCTCGTTCGTCGCCTGCCCGCGGTCGAAGCGCTTGGCTCGACCACTGTGATCTGTACCGACAAGACCGGAACGCTGACGCGCAACGAGATGACGGTGCGATCGCTGCAGATTGGATCGCGTCGCGTGGATGTGTCGGGTAGCGGGTATGCCGCCGAAGGCTCATTCAGCGAGCAAGGCAAGCCGATTGCCAGCCCCGGCGACCACGCCGATCCGTTGCATCTCGCATTGCGCATCGGCGCGTTGTGCAACGACAGCAGGATCGATCGATCGAGCGCGTTGCCGAAGATCCTCGGCGATCCCACAGAAGCAGCGCTGCGTGTGGTCGCTGAAAAGGCACAGATGGATCTCGCGGCGCTCGAGGCCTCGTATCCGCGCGTGCACGAGATCCCGTTCTCGAGCGAGACCAAGCGCATGCTGACCGTGCATCGCACGCCGCAGCAGGGTGTCGTCGCCTATGCGAAAGGATCACCGGCTGCGTTGCTCGGGATGTGCGGAGAAGTGCTGACAAGCGGGCAGCGGGATCCGATGAGCGCGGAGATTCGTGCGCAGTGGAAGGAGGTGAACGATACGTTGGCTTCGCAGGCACTTCGCGTGCTGGCGCTCGCGTACAAGGACCTTCCCGACAGTGCTGGCGCGGGCGCCGCCGCCGACGACGTGCCGCACGAGGATGCGTTGCGCGATGGCTTCGTGTTCGTGGGCTACGCGGCCATGAGTGATCCGCTGCGCGACGGAGTCGGTGACACGATCGCCACCTGCCGCACGGCCGGCATTCTGTCTCTTATACACATCTCCGAGCCCACGAGACTAAGGCGAATCTCGTATGCCGTCTTCTGCTTGAAAAAA
>ENA-ORBV01017779-ORBV01017779.1-microbial-mat-metagenome-genome-assembly--contig:-NODE-17779-length-10120-cov-3.379867_pt1 | contig 10120 bp, 8 predicted proteins | sample MGYA00237777_ERZ505514 | MGnify/ENA primary metagenome ERZ505514 (study PRJEB26160, sample SAMN06269048) | microbial mat metagenome | isolation source: Oligotrophic lake microbial mat | place... | reverse complement strand
CCTTGGGCGAGCAAAGGCAACAGGTACCGGCCGGAGCCACACATGGGCTCGAGGATCGGACCCGCTGCGGCGCGCGCGTAGCGTTCGTAGAATTCGAAGGCGTCTGGCGGTGGCTCGGGCTTATCGAGATCGTAAAACTCGCTGCAGAGCTTGAGGTAAGTTTGCATGTTGCCGAAAGTGAGACGCCCCGCAGCAGCTCAAGACGCGCGCTCGGTGCGGCCGTCGGCATGCCTCGCAAAGCGACCGGGCTCTTCCCCATGCACGGGGTCGTCGCTCGGCCACGGCCACCCGCCAAAGCGGGTTTGACGGAAGTCCGAGTAGGCTTGCTGTACTTCGGCTTTCGAGCTCATGACGAACGGCCCGCTTTGGACCACCGTTTCGCCGATGGGTCGACCTTGCAATACTAGCAGCTCGCCTTCTTCTGCCCCGTTCTCCAAGAGTGCGGGCAGATCGGCGCGCAGCTCTGCCGCGTGACGCGCTGGCACTACCGCTCCACCCACCCGAAGCCCGCTGCCGCGGAAAAAGTACAGCTTTCGATTCGTGCCTGTCGGAGCCGCGGGCAGCGTGAAGCGAGCCCCAGCCTCCATTTTCAACGTCCAGATCGCGACGTTGCTGGCTGGGCGGCTGGCCCAAGAGTGCGGAGGTGGAGCATTCGGCGTGAGCCCCCCCCATTGCCCGGCAATGACGGTGAGCTCCGTGGCATGCCCAGCGGCGTCCCGTTCTACGTGCTTGGGGATGGTATGCCGCCAGAACATCGAGAAATGAGGCGTCGCGAACTTGTTGGCGCTGGGGAGGTTCAGCCAGATTTGAAATAACTCGAGCGGGTTGGGTCCGGTGCGATCGAGGAGCGGGAACATTTCGGCGTGAACGATGCCCTTGCCGGCGGTCAGCCACTGCACGTCCCCGCCACCGTAGCGCGCGGAAGCGCCCAGCGAATCCGCATGATCGACCAACCCACGCCTCACTATCGTGACGGTTTCGAAACCGCGGTGAGGGTGTGACGGGAAACCGGGCACGACTTGACCGTGATACATGCGCCAGCCGTTCTGGCTGTCGAAGTCTTGGCCCAGCTGCCGCCCGGCGAGCGATGCGGCGGGGCCGAGCCGGTCGTTGCCCGCTGGGTAAGGATCGTCGTGGTGCACGCAGAACAAGAACGGGTCGAGGGTCTTCCACTGGAAGCCCAGGGGCTCCGTGGCAGTCACGACCGCCGGTGCTGCGGCCTGCGGAGTAGAAGTCTGTTCTGTTTGGGCGGTAGAAGACTCGCCCCGACAACCGGAAACTACTGGCGCGCTCATCATGGCTCCGAGCAAGGTGCGACGTTCCATTTAGCCGACTAATGTAAGGCGCTTCACACGAGGAGCAAGCTCCCGGCGCGCCAGCGGCGGCCGGCTCGATTTCCAGGCCGTTCGCTGCTTGCGGGAGCCCCATTGGGCGTGGCATGACCACGGGCGCGATGCCGTTTCGCCCGTTTCGCCGTTACGAGCTGGCTGCCTGCTTGGCCCTGCTCCTCGTCGCATCCGGTTGTGCGCGGCGCGGGGGCTCGCATTCCTTGACCTCGGCCACGCCGTCGGCTGAGCGGGCGCCGCTTTCGGCGAGTAGGGCACCGGTGGTGCCGCCTGCGGTTGTAGCGGGTCAAAAGGTATACGAGCGCTACTGCCAGCTTTGCCACGCCAAGGACGGGACCGGCTACGCTGCGGACAACGCCCCTTCGCTCGTGAGTCAGAGCTTTCTCGAGAGCGCATCGGACCAGTTCATCGCGGACGGGATCCGCATGGGTCGTCCCAACACTGCGATGGCTGCCTACGGCAGAGAGCGCGGCGGCCCCCTGACTGAGCCGGAGATCGCCGAGCTGGTCGCCTTCCTCCGGACCAAGGGTCCAAAGTACGCGCCTTTACCGGAGGTCGCTGTGACCGGCGATCCAGCGCGCGGCGCTCAGTCGTTCGAGAAGAATTGTCAGTCCTGTCACGGCACGGCCACGGCTCGCGGCAACGCGCTTCATCTGCACAATCCGCAGCTGCTAGCGGCGGCCAGCCCTGCGTTTCTGCGCTACGCCATCCTGCAGGGGCGCGCGCCGACGCCGATGCCAGCTTTTCGAGACAAGCTCGGCAAGCCGGAGGTCGAAGACCTCGTCGCCTGGCTCGTGAGCATGAAGCCGACCGAACCTACGGCCCCCGTGCGCAACACGCAGGTGCCGGACAATTTGCCAATCGTCATCAACCCCAAGGGTCAGCAGGCAAAGTTTACGCTTCGCGACCAGCGCTTCGTGGCGGCCGACGACGTCAAGAAGGAGCTGGACAAGAAACGGCGCTTGGTGCTCGTCGACGCGCGTCCGCCGTCGGATTGGATTCAGTTTCGGATTCCAGGCGCCGTTTCATTGCCGTATCACGACAAGTCCCAACTCGAGCGCATTCCCAACGATGGCACTTGGGTCATCGCCTACTGCGCCTGCCCGCATCACGCTTCGGGCGAAGTGGTAGATGCCCTGCGCAAGCTCGGCTACCCGAACACGGCCGTGCTCGACGAAGGTATCCTCGTCTGGCGTGACCGCGGCTACCCCCTGGAAGGCGAAGCCGCCACCAAGGGCCCCAAGCCTTTCGCTAGCAGTTCTGCGTCCGGCAAATCCCCGTCGGCTCCGGCTCCGGTGCGCAAGTCCGCTCCTGCAACCAAAGCGTCGCCGTAACGCCGCCTCTGCAAGCGTCCGCATACGTCTTTTCCCCCCCGGCTCAGCCGGCACCGGTAACGCGCAGCCGCAGAAGCTCGGCGGGTTTGGCTGGATCATCCACGTCGACCACCGCGAGCCACTCGTCCTCGCGTTCGGCTGGAGTGATGCCCTCAATCTTTTCACGTAGAGGCGCGCCACCCTCGGCCAAGATCAGGGTGTACCGCGGTGGATCGGTCAGCTCGCCAAAGCTCACGCCCAAAACCGCTCCGTCTTCAATAGCGTCTATGGAAGCTTCGGCCGCGGCAACGTAGTAGCGCGCAGCGCCGCGCAGTGCGGCGTCCGTAAAGGTGAGCTGAACGCCATCAATGTCCCCCAAGCAGTATTGCTCGATGCTGCCCAACTCGGGAACCCGATGTGCCGAAGGGTCGAGCAAGTGCGCAAGCAGAGCCGCCGCGTCAAGCTCTACGGTCGCATCGACGGGCAGCCTTTCTGATTTCGCCGAACCGTTTCCCCTGGAAAAAAGCACCAGCTTAGTGCCCTCGACCAGTGCGCCTTCAATGTTGAGCTGGCTACCCGCGAAGGCTGTCTCCGCGCGCAGCCGGGCGTAGAACGCAGTTGCCTCGACGACCTGAGCCGGCCCCAGGCGTGGCACCACGGCGATTCGCTCGCGTGCGGGCGTGGAACCCGAACCGAAGACTAGCAGGCGCTCGTGCGGTGCCGGGACGACCGCCGCCGCTTCGAAGTCGGGTTTGTGGCGCTTCTGACTCTTGTCGAACAATCGCTCGCCGCTTTTGCCCACTGGCAAGGACTGCGGAGTGAGGTTGCCGGCGCCGTCCAAGTAGACCAGCCAAAGGGCGTCATCTTGGGCCAGCACGACTCGACCCCCGAACCGAACGAGTGCTGAAGCCGACCGAACCCACCCGGTTTGAGTAACCGCAGCCGCAGGGCCGTCGTATGCAAGACGCCGCCGGTCGATGACCCTTGCCGAGAGCTCGCTGTCGAAGCGTGCGCGTTTCATATTGGAATCCTTCAGATAGCGCGGGCGGCTGACAAAACACCGGCACCACGATCCAGTCGCCAGCCGCAGTCGTAAGGACGAAGGCCCCCCTCGGACTCCAGCATGAGCGATCCGCTATCACTCGTCGGCAAGGTAATCGCTCAAAAGTACCTGGTAGAGGAGTTCGTCAGCGAGGGCGGCTTTGCGGTCGTCTATCGCGCCGAGCACACCATTTGGCACAAGCCTGTCGCGATCAAGCTCTTTAGTGGGCTCTCTTCGGTGCCGGAGGAGCTGCGGGGAGGTCTCCACGACGCCTTTATCAGCGAGGGCGCCTTTCTGAGCGAGTTGTGCAGCGAGACTGCAAGCGTGGTCCAGCCGCGCGACGTCGGCTCGTTCACTACCGAAGATGGCCAATGGTTGCCCTACATGGTGCTGGAGTGGTTGGACGGCCAGAACCTCGATCAGCTGCTCAGCCGAGAGCGCGCCGAGCAGGCGCCGCCCTGGTCACTGGCAGAGACCATCGCGCTGCTCGCCCAAGTCGCCACTGCCCTGGACATCGCGCATCTCAAAGGCATTGCCCATCGCGACATCAAGCCGTCCAACTTGTTCTTGGTGTGCAACCAGTCGCCTGCTCTCGCCAGGCGGGGCCAGCCGGGTACGGTGAAGATCCTCGACTTCGGCGTGGCCAAGATGATGTCGGAGGGAGGCCTTTCTGTGGCGCAAGCTAGGACTGGCCAACACGTGACGTCGTTCACTCCGAGCTACGGAGCTCCAGAGCAGTTCAATCGTGTCTTCGGCGCAACGGGGCCGTGGACCGACGTCTATTCTTTGGCGCTGGTGGCTGTTGAATTGCTCGCCGGGCGACCAGCCACCGAAGGCGACGACATCACAGAGCTCGGGTTAGCGGCGACCGACACGGAGCAGCGCCCGACCCCGCGTGGTTTGGGCGTCAGCGTCAGCGACGAGGTCGAGGCCGTGTTCGCGCGCGCGCTCGCTGTCAACCCGGCCGAGCGTTTCTCGCGCGCCGGGCAGTTCTGGTTGGAGCTCGAGCTCTCGACCGGCATGCCTATGTCCGCGCCGCTCCGGGAACGCGCATCACGGGTGAGCTTCACGCCGCTAACCCCTCGCTTCACTCCGCCTTCCAGCACGCCTCCAGCAGTGTCGGTGGCCACGCAGGTCGCGCGGAGTCACGGCTTCGCGCTGAAAGCCGCGCTGGGCGTCGCTTTCGCTGCCGTTTTGGGCGGGGTCGTCATGGCCGTGACAGCGGGCGCGCGTGAGCGGGCCCAGGACTCGGCCGCCCGTGCCGTGAAACCGTCCTCAACGACTCCAGCTGTTGCCACCCCGCCCAAGCCGCCGTGCCAAACCGACATGGCCCAGATTCTTGCGGGCCAGTTTTTCATGGGGTCCGAGGACAAGCAGGCGCCCGACAACGAGAAACCATCCCACAACGTTTCGCTCGACGCTTACTGCATGGATCTGCACGAGGTCACGGCCAACTCTTACAAGGCTTGCGCCGACGTCGGCAAGTGCCGGAGGGCACCGACTACGGTAGAGTGGCCAAAAATCAGTGACGCGGATCGCAAGCAGTATTCGCCGGTGTGCACCTTCGGCGACGCAGGCCGAGGCGACCACCCCATCAACTGCGTTACCTGGGAGATGGCGGATAACTTTTGTCGCGTGTCGGGCAAGCGCCTTCCCACTGAAGCCGAGTGGGAGTTCGCGACACGTGGCCCGGACGGCAGGGTTTACCCGTGGGGCGACGAAGAGCCCACGGCGCTTCACTTGAACGCGTGCGGTACGGAGTGCAAAGCGTGGGGCAAGAAGCACGGCACGCCCCTCGAGCCGCTCTACGCACAAGACGACGGTTTCCCCACCACAGCGCCGGTTGGAAGCTTCCCCAAGGGCCGCTCGCGCTTCGGCCCGTATGACGTGGTCGGCAACGTCTGGGAGTGGACCTCGACCTGGTACGGCAACTATTCGGCGGAAAAGTCGGCGAATCCGAGCGGCCCAGCCGAAGGCGAACGGCGCGTCATCCGAGGCGGCGCGTTCAACGGTAGCTACGCCAGCTGGCTGAGGCCGTCCTTCCGCTATGGCCAAGTACCGCAGGCGCAGAGCCACGGCATTGGCTTCCGCTGTGCTTCACCCGTAGAGCCAAGTAGCGTGGCGCCCGGCGGACTCAAGCCGGCGTCGCCAGCAGAACCAGCTGCTGCGAACGCGCCGTAAACCGCGTTCGCGCAAAGCTTCCGTAGCGCCGCATCACCCTGAAGCCTTCCCCCTCCAGTAGCTCGCTGAGCTCGTCGGAGCGATAGTAGCGTTGAGGAAGTTGCCGGCTGTGTTGCTTGCCCCGACCTTCAGGCACGTAGCTGTAGGTTACGTCCAGCCGTTGTTTGCCTCGGTAGAATCGGCAAGCCTCGAACACACGAAAGCGCTGGCGACCGTGCGCGATGCCGAACAACGGTTCGGCCGAAACTCCGTCATCGACCTGGCTATCGTGGTCGCCATCGGTTCGGCGTTGGTGAAGCTCGTTGGCGCTCCAAATGTCGAGCGCGAACACGCCGCCGGCCGTCAGCGAGCGACGTACCGAACGTAGGCAGCTTCGGGCTTCCGCGCGATTGACTAGGCAAAACAAGCCATTGTAGGGCAAGAGCACGCGCTCGAAGGTCTGCCCCAGGTCGAAGCGCCGCATGTCACCGAGCACGAGCCGTACGGAGCGCTGCTCGCTCGCCGGCAGCGCCCGAACCGCGTGGCGGGCAAGCCCCAGAAGTCCTCGGTCCAGCTCCAGACCCACGAGGCGTCTATCCTGGCGCGCCAGGGCAGTGACGAGCCGCCCGTACCCGGAGCCAAGCTCCAAGACACTTTGGGCAGGCTCGCAGAGCGCTGAGTAGAAGGCCACGTCGCCGGGGTTGCCTCGATGGGTGAGCCGGTACAGCTCCGCGCCGAGCTTTGCAGAAAGGGTCACGTCTTACGTCCGTTCAGGCGCTCCGCTAGCATCTTCCGCATACGTTCGATCCAATACTCGTTGGTCAGGCGCTCCGCCATTTCTGGTCGCCCGAAGGCGGGCGCGTGCTCGGCGTGCCAACGCGACAGGTTGCTCTCGGTAATTTCGCTCCAATCCGCGACGATCACCACGGGCAGACCCGTGTACAATGAGTCAAGGCTGGAGCTCTTGACGATCACGATGTTGCCGAGCAGCAGAGACTCCCACGTGCGGTGGCAGTCTAGCCCGTTGCCGTGCGGGCTCACCACGAATGCGAAGCGGGTTTTCTCTCGCCAAAGCTCGATGCGACGCAGCTTTTGATCTTGAAACTGCACGAGCCGGTTTGGGCGCAGCAGGGCCTCGACGAGGCTTCGGTCATCCCCCCAAGTGTTGTGCTTGTGCTTGTTGAAATGAAAATCGGCGTGAGCTCGAAGCAGGCGCTGCTCCGTCGCTGGCATTTGGGAACGGAGTTCCACGAGCTCCGCCTCCTGCTCGCGCGGCGTGGCCTGCTCGTGACCCCACTTGCGACCATTGCTGATGGTGTGAAAATCTACCCCGATGGGTAGTGGCTGAAGCTTGGGGCTGGCCGCCGGATCGTCCAGGTTCTGCGTAAACCAGAATTCGACCCTGGGATCCGCTAGGATTTCGCTGCACCTGTTCCAGCTGCTGGGGATGGACCAGTCTTCGTCGCCCGTAACGAGCGCGAAGCGAGCGCGAATGCGCGGCAACGCTTCTTCCAGGAACTGCGGCAGCGCAATCAGTCGAACCCAAACCAGGTCACCGTCACGGACTTGATCGAAAAGCCGCGCTTCGAAACGTAGGGCGGCCCGGCCACCACGCTGCCCGCGCACGAACTCAACGCCGCCGTTGTGATCGCAGAGCAGTGCCAGCCCGCGGCTCCAGACGAACTGCGTGGGCTCGAAGGGCCCCAGCTTGCCGATGCGGTAGCGAGCTTCCAAGCCTCCGAAGGCCGCTGCCGCTCGCTCGAGGAGGCGTCTCATTCCGGCCCCCGATCGAGCGCCCGCTGGTAAGCGGCCAGCGTTTCGGCGGCACAACGCTGCCAAGTAAACGTGCGGGCACGGAGGAGCCCCCGTTCGCGCAGCGAAGCTCGGAGCTGGGCGTCCGATACTATCTCGCGAAGCGCGTCCGCGAGGACTTGCAGGTCCAAACGCTGCACGGTTAGCGCTGCGTCGCCAGCCACCTCGCCCAAGGCCGAGAAGGAAGTCGTGAGCGTGGGGGCCCCGCAGGCCATGGCTTCCAGCACTGGTAGGCCAAAACCCTCGTAAGAAGACGGAAAAACATGCGCCAAACACTGCCGATAAAGGGCCGCCAGCAAGTCCTCGTCAACGTAGCCCAAGAGGCGAACGCGCCCAGCCAAGCTAGCGCCTGCCACCACGAGCTCGAGCTGAGCCCGCTTTTTACCGGACAGCGGCCCCGCCAGCAGCAGGCTGACGTCTGGCGAAACGCCGCTAGCGGCGAAGGCCCGAATCAATAGTGGCAGGTTTTTCCGCGCGTCGCCGGCGCCCATGTAGAGTAAATAGGGCCCTGATACGCCTACCCGAGCCGCCAGGCGTTCGCGCTCGCCGGGCTCTGGCTCCGCGTTGAAACGCTGGTGATCCACGCCGTGATGAACCACGTCGATGCGTTCGGGCGGCACTCCCAGCTCTTCGATCAAGTCGCGCCGAGTAGCGTGGCTTATCGCGATCACCCGCGCCGCGGTCTTGTAGCGGGCGACGTCCCGGGCCCGTTGTAGCGACCGCGCGCCGGGTACCGGACTTAGATACTCCTTCGCGAGCAGCAGCGGAATCAAGTCGTGACAGGTGACGATGCGCGGCAACCTTCGATCCATGGGCGTGCCGGCAGGATCGGGCAAGTGCAGGAGCCGCGCGCCCGTGCGCCTAGCCAACCCGCCCAGAAAAACGCGCCGCTCGAGCTTGTGGCGTTGGTAGTGTGCGCCGCTCGTCGAAATACTGGGATCCCCCGCGAACAGCAGGCTCGCGTCGAGAGCCCCTTCGGTCGCCCCGTGATGGCGCACTAGCCCTTCGATGCGTAGCGCAACCCCGTTCAAGCTCGGGTATTCGTGCAGCCAATCGGCCCGGTTCGCGAGGGACAGGCACAAGTTTCTGACGTAGCGGCCGATGCCGCGGTCGCGCGACCCTGTATTCAGCGCCGTCATGTCCACTACGACGTCGATCACGACGGGGCCTTGCCCGTCCTGTTTGGGCCGGCGCCCGCCGCCTCGCGGTAGATCTCGAGCGTGTCTGCCGCGGTTCGTTCCCAGCTGAATGCGCGCGCGCGCTCCAGGCCCTTTTGCCGAAGGCTCTCGCGGATCGTGCCTTCACGGAGTCGTGCGAGAGCCGCGGCCAGGGCCGCAGCGTCGCCCACCTTGGCGTGGAGCCCGGCGCCTCCCAGGACCTCGACTAGCGCCGGAGTGTCGCTGGCCACCACCGGGCAACCGCAAGCCATCGCCTCCAGCGCCGGAATACCAAAGCCCTCCACGATGGACGGCTGAAGCAGCGCCCGCGCAGATTGCAGGACCGTGACAAGCTCGCCTGCGCTGAGGTTCGGTAGCCAGCGAAGTCTCCGGGTCACTCCCAGCTCCTCCGCCAGCTTTAGAAGGCCTGTCCCGCTGCCGGTGCGCTGCACTAGAACGAGCAGCTCATCAGCTTGGGCGGCCTGGGCAAACGCTCTGAGCGCGATCTGGTGCGCCTTGTACGGCTCGTTCTTCCCCACCACGAGATAGTACGGCGCCGCGCTGCCCAGGATCGCGGCCGACTTCTCGGCGGCATCTGCCATGCGTTCGGCGGGGGTGAAGGCCGAGCTGGCGGCGTTGTAGGTCATGCGTACCCGTTCGCTGCTCCGGGGCGCGACCGCTCGAATGCGTTCAGCGGTCGATTCGGACACCGCGATGATGCGGGTTGCGTGAGCGAGCGCCCAGCGCATGCCCTGCTGATAGAAGCTCTGACGCAAGCGTCTCATCCAGGGCCGGTGGTCCACGAGCTCGGGCTGCTCGAGCCACATGAGGTCGTGGATGGTGACGATCGTGGCGCAGGGCAGACCCCGACCGAGCAAGCTGAACGGAAAATGGATCACGTCGCGAGGCCCCAGCGCGTCTAGCCCCGCCGGAGTCAGCAAGGTGCGCAGCCCGTCAGCGGGAGCGGCGAGCGGAAGACAGCTGATATTCGACGCCAGTACGGGTTGCGGTAACTCCGGATGTGTCCAGATTCGGAATGACGACGTCGGGGCAAGCGCGGGTAGCCGCTCGATGAGCGCCCGCACGTACTGTCCGATGCCGCTCTCTTTGCCGCGAACGTAGCGGGCGTCGATCACGAAGCGACCCCCTGCCGCAAGCTCGCTCAGGTCCGCATCCAGCCTAACCGGGGGGTTGACCGCTGACCTTTAGCCAGATCTTTCAGCTGACCGTGTTTGACAGCTGCAATGTGATGAAAGCTCAGGGTCGACCGGGGGGGCGACGGGGGAAGGG
>ENA-ORBV01017778-ORBV01017778.1-microbial-mat-metagenome-genome-assembly--contig:-NODE-17778-length-10120-cov-5.539082_pt1 | contig 10120 bp, 11 predicted proteins | sample MGYA00237777_ERZ505514 | MGnify/ENA primary metagenome ERZ505514 (study PRJEB26160, sample SAMN06269048) | microbial mat metagenome | isolation source: Oligotrophic lake microbial mat | place... | reverse complement strand
TATAGTTACTATCGTTTGACCCAACATGACTTCGTCCTAAGTAGAACCCGATATGGAGATGACCGTGATACTCGCAAAATGTCATCTTTGCTTGTTCTGCAGTTGCAGGGCAAAGGTTCAAAGTCTTGAACGTTATGCTGATAGGAAGCTTCCTAGACATGGTGTCTCCTTGAAAGATCTGTCTGAAGTTGCTGAATCTGTGGTAAGACATAGATGTTCTCAGTCATTGGAGATTGAACTTATCTTTGGTGCTTTTCTCTAGTTTGGATTCATCCCACAACTGTAATTCTGGCATGTTGAATTTGCCCCCCTTTACGAAAGTCTGGTTGGACGATGTAACTAAGTGAGAGATGTTCAAGTGGACAACTTTGAACAGAAACTTGATTGGTTGAATGTACAAAATGATAAATAACAGGACTGCACACACAGAGAGAGATGTGCTCAGTGCATTGCATGTGATCATTTCCAATGAATCTAAACTCATTCCAAACTGAACTGCATCTTTGCAGAATCTGGAAGCAATCTATCACTACCAGCATCCTTCTTGTGACAGCCAACCAAGAAACCATGAAGATAGCAGAGATGATGTTCTGAGTCACTACACTAATTTGGAACCAGGTGATGTCACCAAAGTAACATTTAGCACCACCTAGGAGTGGCAAAAAACTGAACACATTGGTTAGGTGGCAATGGGAGGACATTTGAATGCAAAAGGGAAAACTCCCCAGAGGAGGGTGAAAGGAGACTCCAAAACACCATACCCATGAAGATAGGGTGGGTTGGGGTGGTGTTGATCAATGATCAAGAAGCAAGCTTAGAACCAACAGTGGGGGGCAACTTTCGGTCCCCTACCGCCAGTTACCTCGTTTCCAGTTGGGGAGCATAGTCCTTTGTAATGATTGTCTCCCAGATCGACAGCCTCATGCGAAATGCAGCACGAGAGAAATGAAACATGTAATGGAAGGAACACACTGCTGGACGAACGCAAAGCAACGCATGCGAAACATCGGTTGTAGACTACATTGCTGAGTGCAAAGTGGATGTGCTTGCGAAAGACCTGCAATACACTTCAAATTCCTGTTGGGTTGTTCCTCAACCGCCTCCGAATTCCTTGGAGTATTGAAGCTTGTTGTTATTTTTCGCCGAAAGCATAAAGTTAAAATAGCGCAGTGGTTATGTACAATTTTAATTTAAGTCTAGCCATGTCCAAAACTAGGATCAAGAATCAGCAGCAGCAACAGGCATGGTAGCGAGAAGTTTGCTGGATGCTTCACGCTCGTTTTGGAACGCTTGGAGTGGCGTGATGAGTTGGATTCTTGCACTTTCGAGCCTTGTGTCAGAGTGGATTGAGGTTTGTGAATTCCAGATGTACAGATCGTGCTAGCATTTGATGTCCGACAATGTGCATCAAGATGCGTTCAAATGTTCGACGAAGGAATTGCTTTGCGCAAGGCCGAGTCTCCGAGAAACGACATCGCCAAGGTGCCCAAAAATGTTTTCAGGAGGAGAGTGATAAGGATAACGAAGGCGGTGTTTTCCGAAACATTCAGCTTTCTTTGGGTCAGCTTGAGAATTTTTCCCGCGGTTGGAGCAATTGCCAGAGCTAGGACAATCCTTCCAAGTTTGAAGACAGAGGACCCAACATAGACTCTGACAAAGGCTTTTGTAAACTTTCGAAGTGTCAATGACACTAGAGTTACCCCTGAGCCTACTGCCGGTATCTCAACTGTTATTCTCCGCCATTGCCATGCCATGCCCACCGTATATAAAACAAAGTTGATGAATGCGTACGCCATGACGCCTGCCCTCCCTGCTTGTTTCAATTTGTCGATTAGGCCACCAATTTTCGATGACAGTCGGCCCCAAGTTCTACTATTCGACAGAGAAACGGAGGCAGGATCCATGACTACCCGCTTGACCTTTCTCCAAATATCGTTTGTGGGGAAGGATGGGAGAGCATCTTCCAGCGATATGCCGATTTTAAACCTTGTAGGTTTTTCGACCGGCAGTGCCGACAATGGCGCTGATAGAATCTCATTTTCAATTTCTTCCAAAAACTCTTCTTTTGTCATTATATTTTGTTCAGGAGCTTGCGTCTGAGAACAAAGCAGTATACCTCTCTTTGCTACTTCTTTTCCTTTCCGTCTTGAAAGAGATCGCCATGGCAGTTTAGAAGGAGGGAAGAACAACAAGGGATTTTGCAATATCGCTGGGCTTGCTCGAGCGACACGAGATGCCACTGCCGGTTCTATGCGAAGTCCCAAGCCTTTTGGGAAAGAAATATGTTCCCAACCAGCTTTTTCAAAAAACGAGCAAAATTCTTTCAAAGGTTCTTGTTCTTGCCCACCTCCAACAGAGCGATTCATAAGGCAGAGAGTGATTTCTTTTGGGAGCTGATTCAGCACTGAAAAGGAAAGCAATTGTACCACAAGCTCCTCTTCTGGCCCTTTGGCGCCATCAAATTCTTTGTTGCCCACAGCCACAGACTTCGCAAGTGATAAAGATTCATATTCTGCATCGATGACATCCAAAATATCTCCAAGGTCTATTTGGGGCCTCTGGTCTGCGCCGTAAATGTACTCGGACGTTACTCGTTTGATTAATCGTTTCGTTCTGGGTGGCATATAGCGTCCACTCTCTGGCAAGTATGAAAGCAATCCATCATCAAAGCCTTCAAAGCTTCCGTCATAAAGAAATGACGAGGACGAAACAAAGGTTGCTTCTGTTTCATCGTTATTGTTGTTGTTTATTGCATTCCAAAGTGCAGATGAAAATGCCGTGTTGCTGCTGTCTTGCTTTATACTGGCTACTCTTGACGACAACCTGAATTGCTTTGAGTGAACAGTGACACGCCTATTCGACCCCGAAAGATCAGCGACAGCATTACTCGGAAGAGCATACCCATGATGATGCTGCTGAAAGGAAAAAGAAAACGACTTCCATTGCAGCACTAGTAACGCCAAGAGAACTTTTTTGTTTTGGGATCTCATCTCGGTCATCTTTGAGCTCTAAAAAATAGAAAGGCGCTGCGAAACGAAAACCTTCGCTTGACCATCAGTATTTGTGCAAAAGATGGAATCCCACGAAACCAAATCATAGCTTGCTAATAGCAGAAATGCTGTTATTTTCAACTAGCTAGTGTGGTCGACATGAAGCTTTGTCGTCAGTCCTGTCACTCAGTCCATCGAGTGCAGCGCACTCATCCCATCAGAACACGCAATGAATCTTTGTCTCCGTCGACGATTTGTCGTGAGTGAGTCAGTGAGTCGAGTTGAGGGAGTCGAGTCATGAATGAATCGATTCAACGAAAGATCCAGGGAAATCCAGGAAACTCCATTCCTAAATAAAAATCGCGGGGCAGCTGACTTCCGATCGTTAGCATAGGAGGCATTTTTGTACAGTACTGTAAGTATTATGTCACGCCCGTTAACGTTGCGGTTTGAACGCCACATTTTCGAATTTGACTTGCATCGTTTTTTTGAATCTCGGCACTACACTTTTGGAAAATTGCCATTCTCATGTTGGTTGATGAAACTCCAAACTAGACTCGATCATTCTTCATTTGATTGTTAACATCCGCCAATTAATAATAGTACTGTAGGAAAAATACTACAATGAACAAGTTAATTGCTTTGTTGTCCTTGTTGGCCCTTCTGTCGGTACCCAGCTCGATGGGGGCACAGCTCCATGCCAGGACAGAAGGAGAAACGGGAGCAAGGATGATGCGAAAGAGAAGAAAAGCGATCCAAAAGATTCGTCAAGCTACAAAACACGATATCGGTCGCCACCGTCGAAATCTAGGAAAAGGCGGCAAAGGCTACGGTATCCTGTCAGTAAGCGGCGCCAGCAGCCTTGACGGTGCACCCAAAAGCAGCTATGGTCTCGTGGATGCAACCGGCGTCAGCAGCCTTGCCGGTACATCCAAAGGCAGTTATGGTCTTGTGGAGATAAGCGCTGTAACTGGCACATCCAAAGGCAGTTATCTTACAGCTTGCGGAGGAGGAAAAGGCTCAAAAGGCGTAAATTGCGCTTTGCCGATTGACGAAGAAAAACCCGTAGTAGAAGAAGGTAAGCCCCCGTTTGGTATGACTGTGCCTGCACTAGTATGTTGTGAAGTGGGTTGCGAGTGCGTACAGATTTGCTACCACCTTGTGAATGTTCAAAAACTCATCTTATCGGTACCTTAACTTCATCGCCACTTTTGACTATACTACGAATCAGATTTAACCGAAGCACCGACATGCCACACCCACCCTGAAGACGAAACTGCTCATCCAACAATCAGTCAGTCTCCATCTGCTATACCAAGCAGCAGTCCCTCCACGAATCCTTCATCAAGCCCCAGCGCCAAGCCCTCCAGTAGCCCATCCAGCAGCCCGTCAGAAACGCCATCTCGCCAACCTGAACCGACACCTGTACCAACAGTTTCTTTCAGAATTATTGCACCAGAATCTGGTGAACCATCTGTGGCGCCATCTAGCGTTCCAAGTGGTCTACCCAGTTCATCTCCTTCTGGTGAGCCATCCCCCGCACCTAGCAACGCTCCCACAGAAAGTCCATATCCCAGTGGATTGCCCAGCCTTCCACCAACCAGTAGCCAGGCCCCATCTAGTAAACCAAGCAGTCAACCCTCTGAATCTCCTTCAGCAAGTCCAAGCAATGCCCCTTCTAGTGAGCCAACAGAAACACCAACATGTCACACTTTGGAACCAACGCCGCTACCAACTTTGCCCCAATTCGGAATTGTTGCACCCGATCCATCACCATTTCCCTCAGGTGAACCATCCGACGCGCCCTCTAGCGTGCCAAGTGATCGTCCCAGTTCATCACCTAGTGACGTCCCCAGCTCTGAGCCATCAGCAACCCCGAGCGACGCACCAAGCACTACTCCCAATGTAGATCCCAGTGAATCACCTACTGAGAGTCCATACTCTAGTGGAATACCAAGCCTCTCACCAACAACAAGCCAGGCACCAAGCGATTCACCGAGTTCCACTCCTTCGTCCGCCCCAAGCAGTTCCCCATCTGGCGCACCCTCTGATGGGCCTTCGGAGGCCCCAAGCACCAGTCCCAGCACTGCTCCGTCTGATGCCCCGACTATCACTCCAACGGTATGTAGTCGTAATATCGCGTTGTCTTATCTCCTTTATCACGTGTATCTCACCCTTTGTCGGGCCGTGGTTTGTTTAGACTGGGACCGCAATAATCCCACCTGACGTTTCTATTGTTGACGCAGCTACTAAACATCCCTCCGACGCTCCAAGCGCACGCCCCTCTGGACGACCGAGCACCAGCCCTAGCTATTTCCTCAGCAGCGCACCTTCATCCCTACCATCTCTAAGTCCATCTGCATGCGGTGACCACCCAACGACAGAGCCTGCAGGAATAGGAGGAATAGAGCTCCCAGATAATGCAATTATCGATGCATCTACAGCCTCCCCGTCCCCATCGCAAGGGCCAAGCACTTCACCAACATCTGGTCCCACAACAGTCCCTACAACTGGGCCCACATCAGGCCCAGAGCCTTCACCAACAATAGGAGGGCTAATGCCCTCAGATAATTCAGTTTTGGATGCATCTACAGCATCGCCATCCCAAGGACCAAGCCCTTTACCAACATCTGGTCCCCCGCAGCTCCCCCCAGCTGACTCAAACCTAATTGAAAATGGAACAACAACTCCTATACCAACAGCAACCCCCTCTTTGGTGGCATGCACACCGGAGGTGATCCTAGAAGCTGAATCTTTTGAAGGTCCTGGATCAGAGGCAACTTGGAGCTCTGGTGCAACATATTATGAGCAAGGCTTTTCTCAGTTCCTGGGACGGTTTGGTTTGGGTAGTGAAGAGATGTCCAAGTCTTTCTATGTGCCTCGTGACTTGGGCCCAGATAAGTTGATGGCAGACCAGGTGCAAATAGAGTTTGCTCTCTACCAGATTGATAATTGGACTGCAACTGACCAGTTCTTTGTGGGAATCAATGGAGTTATCTTTAATCTTGGTGAGATGGATGCCACTAGCATCAGTGTTGACCTGAGTGATGAGGTGGCTGATATCAAGTGGGAGAGACAAACCATTGCCCAAGGCAGTGATCGAGGCTTTGGCAGCCAGAATGACAAGAAACATCTGGTCAAAATCATCATTCCAGCCAGCGTTTTCCCAGACGAAAAAATTCGTCTAGGCTTCAGGGCAGTGACAACACAGCCAATTGAATCAGAAAGTGCCGGTGTAGATGACCTTGTCATTGCAGCCTACTATGACTGTGCTAAGGCACCTTCCAGTCCCTCAGTTGCCACAGCTGTCCCAACTATTGTCCCGACAGCTGTCCCAATGAGTGCAACAAGTGTTCCAACGGCTGTCCCAACAGATGCCCCAACAGGTGCCCTAAAGATTGTCACAACTGCTGTTCCAACAACAGCTCCAACAGATGTTCCAACCGCTGTCCCAACAACTGCTCCAACGGATGTTCCAACGGCTGTCCCAACAACTGCTCCAACAGACGTTCCAACAGCTGCCCCGACAATTGCTCCAACAGATGCTCCAACTGCTGCGCCAACAAGTGCTCCAACGTCTGTCCCAACAGCATCCCCAACAACTGCCGACCCCACCATGGCTCCTACTTTAGCATGCATGCCTGAGGTGATCCTGGAATCTGAGAATTTTGAAGTTTCTGGATCAGAGGCAGCTTGGTCCTCTGGCTCAACTTCCAATGCACCAGGCTTCTCTCAATTCCTAGGACGACTTGGAATTGGCAAGGAGGAAATGACTAAGTCTTTCAGTGTGCCACCTGGCTTGGGTCCAGAGCAGATGGAGGCAGACATGGTCTCCATAGAGTTTTCTGTATACCAGATTGATGATTGGACCCCAACTGACCAATTCCTTGTGAAAATCAATGGAATTGTCATTGACATTGGTGAGATGAGCTCCACTAGCACCAGTGTTGACCTTAGTGGTGATGTGTCTGGTATCAAATGGGAGAGGCAAACATTTTTCCAAGGCAGCAATGAAGGCTTTGGCAGCCAGAATGACAAGAAGCATCTGGTCAAGCTCATTGTTCCAGCCAGTGCTTTCCCCAATGACACAATTTTCCTAGGTTTTAGGGCATTTACAAGCCAGGACATTCAGACAGAGAGTGCTGGTGTGGATGACCTTATTACCATAGCCTACTATGATTGTGCCAAGGAACCATCTTCCAGTCCATCTGTTGCACCCTCTCTGACTCCATCATCAAGTCCCTCGCTAAGCCCCTCTATGGCGCCAACGTCACAACCCTCCATTAACCCCACGACTCGAGCTCCAGTTGCTTCCACTCTCAGCCCAGGTATGTGCTTAGTTTATGCTGCTGCTGCTGCGTCGTCTTTGTGCGCGTGCCAGAAATAGTAATGCCTCGATGCTTACCGTCTGCTCTTCAATTCTTCTCGTAGTTTCCTTCGCCATTGTAGATTGTGAAGATGACCTCAAACTTTGTCCAGATGGATCAAATGTGGCCCGAAATGTTGACGACCAGGTAAATAAGAAAAAGCTGTTTATAATCATACGCCACATTGCCTGAATTGGCTCTCATAACATGTGTTTCACAATTCGTGTATTACAGTGTAATTTTTTCGCGTGCCCTTCCCAGAGTCCCACGACACGTTCTCCGACAGCAGCACCCGCCTGCGACGACGCCGAAAAAATTTGCTCTGATGGCACTATTGTTACCAGAGATCTTTCGCTTGGCTGCGAGTTTCAACCGTGTCCATCGGCAGCCCCTACCACGTCACCGGTAGAAGTTCTTCGTACGCCTGCTCCAGTATCAGCCACCCTACAACCGCGAGCAACTCTAGCTCCACTTGGTTTTGGCGAGTACCCTGTCGTGAACACATTTAGTGGGGACAATCGATTCGGGCCATGCCAAGCAGATAGTGACGGGCTGTTCGGATGGGGCAACGAGGCGGAGATGCGAACAATACAGTTCAAGTACGAATTAGAAACCACGGCAGAAACAGTTCCATCAGATCTACTTGTTTTCACTCTGCAACGAAGTATAATGGAAAATACTCTTCCAGTGCTTTTCCCCGACCAGTGCTTCGGTGATCAAGGCCTAAACAGAGATAGAGAGCGCCGCCTTCGACGCCTTTCTGTCGTCGGAGTCAGCGCTGGCCCAGCTGATACTATTACGGAATGTAAGTTTGTCTCACTACCATGAATTGGATGACGTTGCATTGATCTTTCTTGTGCTTGATTTGAGCTCACCGATAATTCTTTCCTCCTTATGCTTTAGTACCGTGCAAGGAGCTGCGCAGTTCCAACAACAACTGTGTTGTTGTCGACGCCAAACTATCTATTTTCACCGACAACGGAGGTGGTAACCAAGCTATGGATGATATTATGGAAGTCCTGAAAGAAACAATGCAAGAGGGACTTTTCAACTACGGCCAAATGGGAATCATCCGAGTCGACATGTACCAACTATATAAATAAGCACCGTTCGGAATTGAAAAGACAGAAATAGTACGAGAATGGATGTGCCGCAATTGCACTCCCAATGAATCAATCCAGGCCTAGATTCTTTTCTGAAATAGACGCCATTGAAATTGTAATTAAGTTGTTTATAAATTAGAATCTACACAGTGCAGTAGAGAACAGTTTATGTTATTCTTTTGAATTCTCCTGTCAAATTAGATCCACGAAGTATTCCATAAGAGCTTCCATAAGTTAGGTCAGTCATCTAGTCTAGCACTGGTCAAAGTGTGCTACTGTACATGTGCTGCAGATGTGTTCTCCAGGACTCGGCATAGCTCCTCGAGATGCAGGAAGGGGAAGTAATGAGGCAAATTCAAAAACAATGCCAGCCAAAACGTCTTCAGCTAGTGCTTCAGCTGCACCTTACTCAAACACACCATCAGAACTAGCTCCAACTTCAGATTGTGCGGTCAATGTGGTCTCGGAATGATGCAGAAATGATGGGCAAAAGTTCTTTACTTGATGACCCTCAGCCCAGCAGCATGCCGAGACAGGAGCCACTAGGGAGAGGTGGGCTTAGCTATGGGTGGTCAGATTTGCCCCAGCTGGCAAGCTGTGAGTGGAACCAAGTGACCTCATGAGAGAGATCTTTGAAGCACAGAAAGACATTTCTTGTAGGTTGCAGTGCCAAGCCTACAAGGTTCTTTCTGTGTGGACAAGGCGTGGCTGACAGACACCCCACTGACTTCCCCGGGTGCTTTAATAATCAGAGCTAGCTCCGACTTCAGATTGTGTGGTCAGCATAAGATGAGACAATCTGGTCTATGAATGACACATCAATGATGGGCAAGAGTGCTTGTTTGATGCCCCTCACCCCAGCAGCGCGCCAAGACATGATCCACAAGTGATGCATCCAAACAGAAAGAGGGTATGAGGAATGAAGTTGGCAGACAGAGAGACAGGAAGCTGATCAAGTAGGCTTTCCTCTGTGACCGCTTAAAGTCACTGATGGTTAACATGGAGTGGAAGACATCAAATGCATCATTTAGATCAGCGACAAAAACTGCTGCAGAACAATGTCAAAGATGCTGTTGACCAGTCAAAAGGAGTAGACTTCATGTTGGAGGATGGAGGTGGCAAGGTTAACTGAACGGTGCCTCCCCGGGCATGTGTTTGAATGGATGCATTCAGTTGTGTTGGACCACCAGTGACCAATGAGTTGAACAGTCTGTGAGTCTGCCAATGTTGATGCACACGATGACAGTGGCACCTCCAGAGCACAGACTGCAGGAAGTCTTCTTGTGCGGTGGAGCGCCTACAATGGGGGAGGCGTTGACAGTGTTGTAGCTTAACATAGCCAGAAAGTGATGTCAGCAGTGGTGGTGTTAATTCAGGTGTCAGAAGTGGTGAGGACCTGAGAGATGCCAGACATGCGCATTCGATCAGAACCAATGTTGTCACAAATGAGTGCCAGCAGTGCAATTCGGTCTCACAGCAGATTGCAAGGACAAAAAGAGTTTGAGGGACAAACATGTTTGGTACCCTGCGTGCAGACCATGGAAAGTTGAGTACAAAAAGTGTGACAGGGATGTTTTGGCACTTGTTGGCCAATCAGACCTCTCCAATCCAGTCCCACAAGAACTTCATTCACGAGAGAGATCTTCGGCGCCGCGCACCG
>ENA-ORBV01017777-ORBV01017777.1-microbial-mat-metagenome-genome-assembly--contig:-NODE-17777-length-10120-cov-7.056457_pt1 | contig 10120 bp, 8 predicted proteins | sample MGYA00237777_ERZ505514 | MGnify/ENA primary metagenome ERZ505514 (study PRJEB26160, sample SAMN06269048) | microbial mat metagenome | isolation source: Oligotrophic lake microbial mat | place... | reverse complement strand
TCGCCGAAAAAGCCAAAATCCAACGCATCATGGACATCAACCTCGGCCGCATCCCCTTCCCCGGCACCGATCCCTTCCCCATCCGCTGATGCTGCGCGATTCAACCCGCAGCGGCAGCTGTGGGGTGACGCCGGCTCCACCAACCGCAAAGGACCCCATGGACCACAAAACCGTCTTCCGAACTAAGACCTAAAACAGCAGGTTCTTCTTCTGTTCGTCCAACAACCTCGCGTTCAACCCGGGTACCTTCGTCAAGTCCTCATAGCTCTTCACCGCGCCATTTGACGTCCGGTACTGCACCAAAGCCTCGGCCTCAGCGCCTTTGAACGAAAGGCCGTCCTGTAGCTCCTTCGCTGTCGCCGTGTTCACATTCACCGGCTTGCCGAAATGCCGCGTCAGGTAGCCGATCACGGCGTTGGTCTCTTCTTCCGTACCTTCGGCCCCGCGCGAAACCATGTCATCGACCACCGACGCCCAGAACTTCTTCGCGAACTTCACCTTCGTTACGCGCGCAATGGCGTGGCAATTCGAGCACATCTTCACGAACGTCTCGCGCTCCTCACCCGGCGGCAGTTCCTGCGCCGCAAGCGGTAATGACAAGATCAGCCACGCGGTGAAACGCATGCTTCCACTGTAGGATAAAATCGGCGTGCACTGTGAAAACCATACTCCTCCTCCTCCTCTCCTGCACTCTGGCCCATCCCGCCGACTTTGCCAAGGAATGGCCCACCTATGGCCACGACCCCGGCGGCATGCGCTTCTCGCCGCTCACCGAGCTAACACCCGCCAACGTCAACCGCCTCCAGGTCGCCTGGGTCTATCATATGAAGCCCGTCAGCCCCGGTGCAGCCACGCTCGCCCGGCCCGCCGCCAATACGGGCGCCGCGGTTGGCGATGAGCCCGGCTACACCCGCGCCAGCGCCCGCCCCGGCACCTTCAGCCCCAGCGCCGTCACGCCCCTGGTCATCCACGGCACCATGTACCTCACCACGCCCTACGGTCGCGTTGTCGCTATCGATGCCACCACTGGCAAGGAGGTCTGGGCCTTCGCTCTCCCCGGCGGTGGCGGTGCCTCCACCCGCGGCGTCGAGTATTGGCCCGGCGAAGGACGTACCGCGCCCCAGGTCGTCTTCGGCACCGGCGATGGCCGCCTCATCTCGCTCGATGCGCGCACCGGCAAGCCCAACGACAACTTTGGCGATAACGGCGTCATCAACCTGAACACCGAAGCCATCATGCGTGGCCTCCCCGGCCGCAATGGCCTCACCACGCCGCCCATCGTCTACAAGCACCTCGTCATCACCGGCGGCACCACCCAGGAGAATCCGCCCCTCGGCCCCGCCGGCGATATCCGCGCCTGGAACATGCACACCGGCAAACTCGCCTGGACCTTCCACTCTGTCCCCCAAGCCGGCGAAAAGTTCAATGACACCTGGGCGGCCGAGAGTTGGAAGAATCGCACCGGCGTCAACGTCTGGGGCTTCCTCACCGTCGACACCGAGCGCGGCATCGTCTACCTGCCCTTCGGCGCGCCCTCCGTCGATCAATACGGTGGAGATCGTCCTGGCGACAACCTCTTCAGCACCAGCCTCGTCGCCGCCGATGCCAACACCGGCAAATATCTCTGGCATTTCCAGCTTACTCACCACGACATCTGGGATTATGACCTTACCGGCGCCCCCGCCCTCTTCGACATCAAGCGCGCTGGCCGCACCATCCCCGCCGTCGCCGCCACCAACAAAGCCGGCATGTTATTCCTCTTCGATCGCGTTACTGGCAAGCCTATATACGGCGTCGAAGAGCGCCCTGTCCCCCAAAGCGAGGTGCCTTTGGAGCGCACCGCCAAAACTCAACCCTTCGCGCTCAAGCCCGGTCCGCTCTCCCGCATGTCGATGACTGCCGCCGACGTCGCCACGGTCACTCCCGAACACGAAGCGGCGTGTAAGGCACTCATCAAAGACATGCAACTCGGCGGGCCCTACTTACCCGTCAGTTACAACCGCCTCGGCGTCCGTTTCCCCGGCAATCACGGCGGCGTAAATTGGGGTGGCACGTCGTTTCATCCGCAGTTGGGTTACTTATTTATCAATACCAACGACTTAGGCCAAGTATCCGGCTTGAAGGACCGTACCAACACCGAAGGCCGCGCCATCGCCCGCGGCATGGGCAATCGCGTCCACCCCGATGGCCCCTACGAAGGCATCGGCGGCGGTCGCTTCAGCATTCCCGGCAAAAACGGCTCTACCCAGCAGCTACCCTGTCAGCAGCCCCCCTGGGGCCAACTTACCGCCGTCAATGTAAACACTGGCGAGTTCGCCTGGCGCGTGCCCCTGGGAATTACCGATAGCCTGCCCGAAGGCAAACAAAACACTGGGCGCCCAGGCAACGGCGGCACCATCGCCACTGCCGGCGGACTCGTCTTTGTCGGTGCCACCGACGACGCCCGCTTCCGCGCCTTCGATGCCAAAACGGGCAAAGAGTTATGGACCTTCAAGTTAGGCGGTGCCGCTGAAGCCACGCCCATGACCTACCAGGGCCGCGACGGCCGCCAGTATGTCGTCATCACCGCTACCGGCGGCGGCTTCTTCAATAACCCCGTCACCGACGACAGCGTTATGGCTTTTGCTTTGGAGCCGCCAGTAAGTCATCAAGCGTCGGCGTCGCGGCCTAACCAGGAAAAGGAAGAGGCGCACGGACAGGAGTATAGCGTGGACCCTATGATCTAATCATCAAGAGACCTATGCTCGCCCTCACCACCGTCCTCCTACTTACCTTCGCCCAGGCTTCGCCCGACGTCCAAGAGACTTACACCAAACTTTGCTCCGGCTGCCACGGCGACGATGCTCGCGGTACCCAACAAGGCCCCGGCCTCGCCGGAAGCCTACGCCTCCGCCGCCGTTCGGCCGCTAACCTGCGCAATATTATCGTCCGCGGTGTGCCCGCCGCCGGCATGCCCGCCTTCAACTTACCCGCCCCCACCGTCGATGCCCTGGTGAATCTGGTGATTTCGCTCAACGCCACCGCCTCCGAGGCGAAGGTGCCCGGTGATCCCGCCGCCGGCCGCGCCTTCTTCGACGGCGCCGGAAAATGCGCAACCTGCCATATGGTCTCGGGCCACGGCGCCGCCATCGGCCCCGATCTCTCCGCCGTCGCCCGCCGCCTCACGGTCGACCAACTGCGCGACGCCCTCCAGCAACCCGCCGTCCAAATCGTGCCCGGTTACGGCCTAGCCACCCTCGCTTTGAAAGACGGCCGTATCCTCCGTGGCCTCCTCCGCAACCGCAGTAACTACGACGTCGTGCTCCAGGATCTCGCCGGCCGCCTACACCCCACCCCGCTCGACACCGTTGCCAAGCTCACCGAAGAAAAGTCTTCCCTCATGCCCGCTGTCAAAGCCACTCCGCCAGAGTTACAAAACCTTCTCGCCTACCTCAGCGGGCTCAGCGGAGTTACTCGCCTCACCCAACCCTCCGCCAATTCCGCCGGCGTCGACTTCGCCCGCATCATGAATCCCAAGCCCGGCGACTGGCTCACTTACAACGGCAACCTCAGCGCCAACCGCTACAGCCCGCTCAAACAAATCAACGCCGCCAACATTAATCAACTCACCCTCAAATGGAGTTTCTCCATTCCCCTCTGGGCCCAATTTCTGCCGGACACGCCTTACTATCGCGAAAACATGCGGTACTTCGGGCTCGAGACAGTACCGATCGTGGCCGACGGCATTATGTATGTCACTGGCCCCAATCAAGCCTATGCGCTCGATGCCCTTACAGGACAGCAGATTTGGCAATACTCGCGCCCGCGCACTCCCGGATTAGTCTCCGATCCTTCGCTCGGCACCAACCGTGGCGTCGCCATTCTGGGCGACAACATATTCTTCGTTACCGACAACGCCCACTTACTCGCCCTCAATCGCACCACTGGCAGCTTGGTTTGGGAAGTGACGATGCCGGACGAAGCCCAGAAATATGGCGGCACCATCTCGCCCTTAATTGTGAAAGATATGGTGATCGCCGGAGTTGCCGGCGGTGACTGGGGCATCCGCGGATTCCTCGATGCTTACAACGCCAACACCGGCGAACGCGTCTGGCGTCACTGGACCGTCCCCACCGCCGGCGAGCCGGGCGTCGAAACCTGGCAAGGTACTTCTTACCAACTCGGTGGCGGTAGCACTTGGCTTACTGGCTCCTACGACCCAGGCACCGACACCCTCTACTGGGCCACCGGCAACCCCTGGCCCAATTCAGACGACCGCGAGCGCGGCGGTGACAACCTCTACACCAACTGCGTCCTCGCCCTGGACCCTGCTACCGGAAAACGCAAATGGCACTATCAATTCACTCCCCACGACGTCCACGACTGGGATGCCACCGAACCCAACGTCCTGGTCGATACCACTTACCGTGGTAAGCCCCGTAAGTTACTCCTGCACGCCGATCGCAATGGCTTCTTCTACGTCTTCGACCGCACCAGTGGCGACTTACTCCTCGCCAAATCCTTCATGCGGAAATTAACCTGGGCCAGCGGCATCGGCCCCGACGGCCGCCCGATGAAGTTACCCGATGGCGACCTTAGCTGCCCCGAACACGCCACCAACTGGAACGGTACGGCTTTTAGCCCCACCACGCGGCTTTACTATGTGATGGCCTCGGAGAAATGCACCGTGAAGTTACTGCCCGGAAGCTGGAAGAATGGCACCCTGCCGCCCGACAACCCCGGCCAGAAGTTTCTCCGCGCCCTTGATATTGAAACGGGTAAGATCGTCTGGGAAGTGCCGCAAATCGGACCTATCGACGGCAAACGCGTCGCCGGGGTGCTCGGCACGGCCGGTGGATTGCTCTTCTATGGTGACCCCAGCGGTTACTTAGTCGCCGCGGACGAACGCAATGGCAAAACCCTTTGGCGCATCCCCCTGAACGCCACCATCAAGACTTCCCCGATGACTTACACTGTGGGCGGCAAACAGTACATCACCCTGGCCGTGGGCGCCAATATCCTTACTTTTGGCTTACGCTAAGCGCCGCTTGAATCGCATCGGCATGGGCGCGAAAGCTCGGCTCAGGAGTCTGCTGCGCCAGCGCCTTCGTCATCGCCTCGTCGGCCGCCGCATATTGCTGATTCCGGTATAGAGCCCAAGCCAGCGCATCGTAAGTATAGACATCCTGGCGCACAGCCAGTTCCGCTCGGGCCAGCGCTAACGAGCGCGCGGGCCGATGCTCTAAATCCGCGTAGGCCAAAGCTAACTGCCGGTTGGCCGCTTCGCCCGCTGCTTGGTCCAGCTTGTCGGCCACGTCGAGCAAAGCTAACTGACGCTTCTCCGCGTCCGCCTGTCCAGTTTTTCGATAGAACTTGGCCAGCAAGCCCGCATACTCGGGGAAAGGCGCTTGCCGCTGCGCCGCGAGCACCGACTCGATCGCCGCACCCGTCTGGCCGCGCTCGGCTTGCGTGCGTCCCAATCCCCCCAGCGCAGCATGATAGCCAGGAAATTGCCGCAAGGCTTCCCGGTAGGCCCGCTCCGCCTCGTTGAACGCTCCGGTCTTGCGCAGCATATGGCCTAGGTCCGTCAGGCACCAGGCGAGATTCTCGGGTTCGCCGCCGGCCCCGGCGCGGATCGCCATCCGCATGGCTTCAATCGCTCCCGTAGCATCGCCAGTGACAAAACGGTAGAACGCGATCCGGTTGTAACTTGCCAAGCCGGGCCGTAAGTCGCCCATACGCTGGTAAGTATCGGCAGCGTCATCGTAGTCGCCCCGCTCCATCTGTGCGTCGCCCACCAAGCCCAGCACCACAATGTCATTGGCGCGTTCGGTAAGTAACTTTCTACCCGCCGTAATTACTTCCGCGAACTGATGGCGCATCAATTCAATCTCGAGCCGCCTCCGCCGCGCTTCATAGTGGCCCGGCTGCGACTTCAACGTATTCTCTACCAATTGGCCGGCGCGATTCAGGTAATCCCCATCCGCCGTCTCGCGCATCTTCTGTAGATACGCCCCCGCTAGTTCCACGCGCACCGCCGCCTCGGCCGGAGTAGCTTTCACCCGGGCCGCCAGACGCGTAATCCGCGCGTCGGTATTTTCCGCCCAAAGGCTAATTGGCAAAAGAAAGAGAATCAATCGCATGAGGTTACTCCGGGGCTAAGCCCAGTTGTTTAGCGTGCGCGACAATCGCCGGGTCCAGCGTGCCCACGGCCAACACGGCGCGCATCGTTTTCCGCGCTTCGTCCCCTTGGCCAGCAGCCGCCAGCGCCACGGCCAGCGCATCCTGCGTCAGCACATCATGACGCCGCGCAGATTCCCGGCGAGCCAACGCCAAAGCCTCACCCGGGCGCGCTCCCACCCCGGCCCAGTAAAGCACCAGCTCTCGATTCGCGCTGTCCGGCGAGGCCACCGCCGCCTTTAGAAAGGCCGCATAGTCCGCTGGATCGTGAGTAAGTTCCGCCAGCGCATATAAGTAACGGGGCTTCGGCGGCAAATGACGCAAGGCGGCGATCGCCTCATCCGTCCGCGATAGCGCCAACCACCGCAGCGACTCCACTCTGCCTACCTCCGGCATCGCCAGATCAGCCTCGCGGAGGATCTTTCCCGCCAACGCCAGTTTCCCCGCCAGTAATTGCAATCGCGCCAAATGAGCGAGTAACAGCGAACGGTTGCCCGCCTCACCCGTCTGCACTCGCCCGAACGCCAAGTGCAATGCTTCGATCGCCCCTTCCACGTCCCCGGTTACTTCGCGAAACTCGGCCAAGAGCTGATAACCGCGCGCATCTGCCTTGCCCAACCGCAAGTCGAACATCCATTGCAACGCCTGGTCGGCTTTCTCATAATTGCCCAGGCCTAACTCGGCCGTGGCGAGTAACTGGTAGGTCTCCACGTTATCCGGCCATTGCCGATTCAGCAACCGCGCGCCCTCCGCCGCAGCCGCGAAGTCTTGCTGCTCCAGCCGCAAGCGAATCTCCACCTTGCGGACTCCAAAAGGATCGGCGGCCCCCAGCGATGCGACGAACAAAAGCACGAGAAAATGTCTCATAGAAAAGATGCGCCGCGGACCCCCAAAAGGGCCCGCAGCGTCCTAACGTTGGCTAAGGGATGCAAGCCGGCCCCGCGCCGGCCGTGCAGCCCACTTCGCCCGGGTCGATATGACGGCGGTCACGCCCGCTCGGGCAGAAGCCCAGGAAGGGGAACGATGCCGTATAGGACGTGTCGTTCACATTCACGCCATCGCCCAAGAACGCATTGGGAGCCGCATTGAACGGCGCCCCTGCCAATACTCCCGCCACCACGCGGAGCGAGATATCGGTCACGTCGTCTTGCAACCGGCGTCCATTCGGATAGCCGGCCCCATCGCCGCCCAACAAGCCCAGCCGCGAGTAACCTGCCCCGCCCGGTACCACCGGAGCCACGCCAGTGTTCAGGCGCAGCATATCGGCCACTGGTCCTGCAGGCGTGCCCATCGCGGCGATCGGTGGAGCATACGTCACTAACGGCAGCAAGTCCAACCGTGGCGGCGTGGGGATCGCTACTGCGCCGCCCGTCGCCGCGTTGATCAGGCGCGCCAGCAGCGGATCCAGCAACATCGCCGCGAACTGGCCGTCGTTCTTCGGCTGATCCATGCTGAACCGATCCTTCGACCCCGTGCCGATCAGCACTTCGTTGATCAACGGGTTGCCCATCCGCTGCACCTGGCTCCAGCTTCCAGACGACACCGTCGGTAGTGGCGCGCGGCGCGTCGTCAGCCGCGGGCGCGAGGTGCTGGCCCACACCCCGATCGTCGCCGCCGTAGAGGTAGCCGCTTCCACGGCCCCCGTGCGGGTCAGCATGGCCACCGGCACTTCCACCGCAATCGCGTTCACCGCATAACCGCTCACCGTGTCGCTGGTGATATTCACCGCCGCCGCGTCCTGCCCCGGCGTCATCACCGCGCCGTTGCGGAAGTTCAAGGTGTCGAAAGCTGCGCCCAGGTCGATCCAGAAAGGATCATCCACCGTGCCGGAGAACACCTTCACATTCGCCGTGCTCGTCGAGTAAGTACCCTGGATGAACAGTGCCGGATAGTCCATCGTCCGCGGACCGGCATTCGTCGGCACCGCATAAAATGGCGTCGCCCCCGTAATCGGCGTGCTCACTCCGTTCCTCACCATCGTCACCGTGTAAGTCTGCCGTGTGCCGAAGCCTGCGTCATTAAACGAAGTGATACGTGGCGGGATCAAAGGGGTGTTCGGTGCTATAGGTGCCGGCGAATTGGCCGGAGTCGAGATTCCCGCGCCCGCGCCGGCGTAAGCTTGCGCCACGCCCGGCAAGCGTTGCTCGGTGCTGAAGCGGACCTGGAAGACCACATCCTCGACGGCATCGTTGTTGTTGTCCACTTTTAACTCATAAAGAATATCGGGGTCGAAGGGGAACCAGTTCGGGCCGTTGGCAGGCTCGAGCAAAGGGTCCACGCACATAATTAAAGTTACCCGCGGCACGCCCCCAGCGTCGTAACTACGGAACGCAAACACGTCGGTAATATCGGCCTTATGATCTAAGGCGGTAATCGGCGCTTCGCGATGATTGGCACCAAAGCCTGGCGGCGTAAGCAGCAGCAGGGCGAGCGCGGGCGCAAAGATCCGTTTCAATGGTTTCTTCATATTTTCTCCAGAGTTTTTTGTAAGTTACTGCTGACGGCGCAACCGGCGATACCCAATTGCACTAATTCCCAACGCCACCAGGACGATGGCGGAAGGTTCCGGCACGGCATTAACGCCCAACGTGGCCGACGAAAGCGCGGCGCTTCCTGCTCCCCCGCTGTCCAGCGTGACGTCAAAAAAGATGTCGAAGAAGCTTGACGGCGCGAACGTCACCGAATCGGTGAGCTCATTTGGCCCCGCCGCCCCCACTGACTTCGCTGTCGTCGAGCAACCCGTGGGCGAGTTCCCCGTGAAGTTCCCCGCGCCGCAAACGTCCAAAGTGCCCGTCGCCGCGCCGTTGCCGGTAATCGTGGGTGAATTGAGCGACACCGACGCTGACGTCAGCAATCCTGCTGCCCGCACGCGAAAAATCAAATCTAGCAACTGTCCAGCGTTTGCCGCGTCGGTCAATCCCAGCATCAACGTCGTGTTGAACTGGCTGCCCCCCGGCGTCACCGTCACGTTCGCCGGATTGATCACCGTAGCCCCATTCAGCCCCGGCACGATCGTGAACGATTGGTAGTCTACCGCGCCCACCGAACAGCCCGTCGCTCCCAAGCTGATATAGCTTTGTAACGATCCGATCGCGCAAGGTGCCGCGAACAACATCGATCCACCGAGCCACAGCGACGCCGTTGCGAAAAGGTATGAAATTCTCATGAATACGCTCCTTCGGAAATAGTCGATTTCCCTTAGGTACGCTGTCGGTGAAGGATTGGATTTAACTTCCAGGAAAAATTAAAAGCCACGTCGAGACGCGGAGAGCGTTTGGACGTGGCATTGCTCAAAAAAGCGAGTGCGGGGACTTACCGGGCGTAGAAGGCGGCGTTCTTGGCCGTGAAGTCGTTCCACTTCTCTGGCAGATCGTCCAGCGCGAAGATCGCCGACACCGGGCATACCGGCACGCAAGCGCCACAGTCGATGCACTCTACCGGATCGATGTAGAGCATTTCGGCATCGGCGAAGGCCGCTGCGTCTTTCTTCGGATGAATGCAATCGACGGGACAAGCGTCAACACAAGCGGCGTCTTTCGTTCCAATACAGGGTTCAGCGATTACGTAAGCCATATGAAGTCCTTCGCCGGCAAGCACCAAAATCGGGCTGGGGCATGAATTTTCACCTTAACATAGGCGCGCCACCACCCACAAATCGACCTACCGCGATACAGTAGAGTCAATAAGATGAACTACCAGATTCTTGCGCCGCTCAAGGCCGGTTACGATGCTATTCTCTCGCCCGAAGCCGTCGCTTTCCTGGTCGCCCTCGAAACTACCTTCGGCGGTCGTCGCAAAGAGCTCCTCGCCGCCCGCGACGTCCGCCGCCTTGAGCTCGAAGCCGGCCAACTGCCCGATTTTCTCGAGTAGCCGCATCTTGGAGATCGTCCGAATCTGTTGCGGCATGATGATGCTCTCGTGCTCGGGTGTGAGGAAACCGGCAGGGAGCACGACCTCGAAC
>ENA-ORBV01017775-ORBV01017775.1-microbial-mat-metagenome-genome-assembly--contig:-NODE-17775-length-10122-cov-10.424888_pt1 | contig 10122 bp, 8 predicted proteins | sample MGYA00237777_ERZ505514 | MGnify/ENA primary metagenome ERZ505514 (study PRJEB26160, sample SAMN06269048) | microbial mat metagenome | isolation source: Oligotrophic lake microbial mat | place... | reverse complement strand
CCCCCCCCCCGCCACCAGATCCCAAGCCGCTAGGCGAAGCCGCCACAAACGCTGTGATCGGTGGCGAATTGGATACCGACAAGATCATGCGTCTTGTGGAGACATATGGCCTGCCGGTTGTCAAGGCGATCGTGCTCCTCATCATCGGGGGGATCATCGCGGGCTGGATCGGCAAGGTCGTTGCCACCACCTGCCGTCGCGCCAAACTCGACGAAACGCTCGTCCGCTTCTTGGGCAACTTCGTCCGCTGGATCGTGCTCGCCGCAGTGGTCATCACCTGCTTGAGCAGCTTTGGTGTCCAGGTCGGCAGTCTGGTCGCGTTGCTGGGCACCATTGGCGTCGCCATCGGCCTGGCCCTCCAAGGCTCGCTCAGCCACATTGCCAGTGGCGTCATGCTGCTCATCTTCCGTCCCTTCAAGGTTGGCGACTTTGTCACCGCGGGCGGTCAGACCGGCATCGTCGACGAGGTCAGCCTCTTCTCCACGATTCTCACAACCTTGGACAATCGCAAGATCATCGTCCCCAACGGCGCGATCGTGAGCGGTGTGATCACCAATGCCACGGCCTACGACGAGCGAGTGGCAGACGTGAACGTGGGGACCGACGCGACTATTCCAATCGAGAAAGCCCGCGAGATCTTGCATGGTGTGGCCAATCAGTTGCCAGGCCGCATCACTGCCAAGCCCGCCACCTGTGCGCTCACATCGATGGGAGCCGCGAACACGTTCAGTGTTGCCGTCTGGTGCAAGACCACCGAGTTGGACGCGGTGCGAGAGCGTTTACTCATCGCAAGCAACCAGGCCATCGGTCAGGCTGGCTTCGCGCCCGCCCCGCCCGTCGCGTTGGTCAAGACAATACAATAAAAATCAAGGATCGCAAGTCCCTCGAATCAACCAATGGGCCAAGGGGGCCAAGGCCTTGCACCTTTCGGCTCTTACTATGCAGCATGGTCATCGCCGTCAGCCCCTACCACCTCACCACGCGGGAAGTTCCCGCAATGGCAGCGTTGCTGCTTGGTGAGCGTGTGGTGACGATGCTCCCCGTGCCCGTCGAGGGCACGGGCGGGCTGGCCGGCATGTCTGCGTTGCAGACAGCGGCCCGCATTCCAACCTATCGCCGCTTCGTTGAGAGTTGGTCCTGGACCACGCCCCTCTGGAAGCGTGAGGTGCTCACCTTCGCGTTCGCATCGCAAAACAGCGTCCAGGAAATGTGGGCAGCCGCCCAGCACATCGAGGACGAACCGGCCTGCGCGTCGCTGCGTCATTTTCTCAGGCACCATGATTATCCCGACAACGCAACGTATCTCTCTGCCGTCGCGGCCGATCTGCTCAAGGGTGGACCAGATCCGGGAATCAGCCTGCCCGTCGTGGTCGGGCTAGATCGCTTCGCCACCCGCCACGCCCTGGCCGTCGCGCGCTCGCGAGCACATTCACTGGCCCAGCAGGCAGAGGTGCGCATGGGCGACACGCTCGCGACCATCGCCGTGCCGATCCTGTTGCAGGCAACAAGCGAAAGGCTGATGCACTTCCGCGATGTGCTGGCTGGAGAACTCTCCGCCCTGCGTGCTGCGATGGTCCGCCTCGCCGATCCGGATGCCATGCCCACCAGTGGCGATGTCGCCGCGCTCGAGTCAGCCGCGCACGCCCTTTCCGACGCAACCAACGGTCGCACCGACGAATTGATGATGGGACACATCGACGATGAAGTCCGGGCGATTCCGGGCGTTGCCACCATCACAGCCATGCGCCTGCCCTGGGATGCCGCCATCACATCCAGCGTCCGCGCAATGCACACGCTCGCCCCCGCCCCCGCCCACATCGACGCACGAACATCAACCCCCGACGCTGCGCTCCAATCAACCGCAACCACCACCGCCATCCTCCCCCACGACGGCCTCCGCGGCAAAACCTTCCTGGGCCTGGTGATCAAAACCATGGGCAGCCAGATACGCCGTTAGTCATGGCTTCTCCGTGTTTAGGTGTTCAAGAGAATTTTTCATGGCAACGCGCCCTATACCGCCCGGACGCTCTCCCAACAAGCTCCTCCACAGCACCAGCCCCTACCTCCTCCAGCACGCATTCAATCCCGTCGCCTGGCAGCCCTGGGGCGAAGAAGCTTTCGCCGAGGCGCGCCGTCGAAACGTCCCCATCTTCCTCTCCATCGGCTACAGCACCTGCTACTGGTGCCACGTCATGGAGCGAGAGAGTTTCGAGCACGAGCCGACCGCCGCGATCATGAACGATAAGTTTGTCTGTGTCAAACTCGACCGCGAAGAGCGACCAGACCTCGACGAGGTCTACATGGCCGCGACCATCACCATGATCGGCCATGGTGGCTGGCCCATGAGTGTCTTCCTCGAGCCCGACACGCTGCGCCCCTTCTATTGCGGCACCTACTACCCGCGCGACGCACGCTTCGCCGGCGCTCGCGCCATGCCCACGTTCACGCAAGTACTCGAAGGCATCAGCAACGCCTATGTAACCCAGCGTGCCGAGGTGCAGGAGCAGGCCAGCAAACTCGCCGAGGCAGTCGCAGAGCACGTCGCCGCTCAGCCCCCGACCGCACCCCTGGACGCACAGACCGTCGAGACCGCGCTCGCGCGCATCCTCGCGATGTTCGACGCGACGCATGGCGGCTTCGGCACAGCACCAAAGTTTCCCCAGCCCGTCTTCATCGAGTTCCTGCTCGACGCGCGTCAGATTGCCAGTGCCGACACCAAGGCTGCAATCGACCGGGCCATACGCGTGACGCTCGACGCCATGGCGTGCGGCGGCATGCACGACCATCTGGGCGGATCCGGCGGTGGTGGGAGCGGCTTCCATCGCTACAGCGTCGACGCGAGTTGGACAGTCCCGCACTTCGAGAAAATGCTCTACGACCAGGCGCAAATGCTCAGCGTCTACGCGCGAGCCGCAAAGATCTATGGCGATCCTTGGTACCGTGAAATCGCCATGGGCATCGTCACATATGTCACCCACGAACTGTCCGATCAGGACCAGGCGGGTCGGCCTCGTGGTTTCTACAGTGCCCAGGATGCAGAAGTCGATGGGCGCGAGGGCCTGAACTACATCTGGACTCCCCAGCAAGTCCGCGAAGCACTCTCGGCCCTGCCCAATACCAATACCGACGCCGACATCGCTTTCGCTTTGGATGTCTTCGGCCTCGACGCCGATCCAAACTTCCACGACCCCCATCATCCCCACGAGCCCGCGACATGGGTGCTCCGCCTGCGCGAGCGGCCCGATGCCATCGCACGCCGAATGGGCATCAGCGATCAGACTTTTGCCCAGCAGTTCGAGCGCGTGCAGGCCCGCTTGTTCCAGGCCCGAACCCTCCGCAAGCCCGCCGCGACCGATGACAAGGTGCTGGCCAACTGGAACGGCCAGATGATCGCCGCGCTGGATGGTGCAGGTCGAGAACTCGACGACGCATCGCTGCGCAAACTCGCCGCTGATGCCTTCGATGCGTTGTTCGAGCGCTTGCAAACCCCATCGGGCCTGGTTCGCACCGCCCGAGGCGACGCGGCTCATACGCTGGCCCTGCTCGAGGACTACGCCGCTCTCACTCGCGCTGCGGTCGCAGTGGGGCGGCGCGACTCTGCCATCCAATTCGTCCGCGAAGCCACCTCCCTATTTTCTACAAGTGATGCCTGGTTTGACACCCGCGCCGATCAGCCCGATCTCTTTGTCCGTGCCTGCGCGACTCACGACGGCGCCAACCCCAGCGGCTTTGCAACCATGATGCACGCGCTGCTTGATCTGGGAGAGAACGCGACTGTCATCCAAGCGCTGGCATATCAGAGCGGACGCATCGCCGCAAGTCCCGCAGGTTGCGTGGAGAGTGTTCGCGCCTTGCTTCGCCTCTTGAAACAGCCCGCGAGTGTCGAGAGCATGCGATCACTGGCAGACGATTCAGCAACCACCAACCCCGATTCCAATGCTGCCCATGCCGCCCCTGTTGCCCATGCTCGTGGCATGGGTGCAAACCTGGCAGCAGACGCGGTCCAAGTCTTCGCGAGCGTCGAGCGACTGACAGTTGCCGCCGATGCTCCCGCCCAATGCACCATCCTCGTGCAGATCGATCCCGGCTTTCATGTGATCGCTGCGGATATGAGTGTTCCTGGCGAATCCGCGCCAGACCTGCTCGACGCGCTGGTGCCTTTTCGCATCGATATTCACAACGGCTCGGGCATCGCGGCCTATGCCGACTACCCGCAAGGCACGCCATATGGCGTCCCCGATGTCGGACGCGTGCTCGTCTATTCGGGCGGCGGGCGGCTCGAAATCCCCGTGGTGTTGGAACGCAACGGTGATTGGAAGGGCAATCCGCTGCTGATCGTGCGATATCAAGCCTGCACCGACAACGCCTGCCTGCCTCCCATGGTGGTCGAGTTGGACATCGCACTCGATCGAGCCTGATCCCCCGCATGAATACAAAGTAAGTGCAAGCAGGCCTGTGCAATACCAACCTCTCGCGCTCCGCTTCACCCTTCGTACCCTCTACCAATGCGGCTTGCACTCTGTACCACCAACCCCACCGTCGGCGACATCGAAGCAAACGCACGCCAGATTGCCGATGCCATCTCCCGTGCCGCTGCCATAAACGCTGATATGGTCCTGCTTCCCGAACTCGCCCTGTGCGGCTATCCCCCCAAGGACTTGCTCGCAACAGAAGGTTTCGTCGCAGCCTGCGAGCGTCGAGCAGCAGAGATCGCGGACGCGATGCCCCGCAATATCACAGCGGTCTTTGGCTTGCCGATGCGGGTGCGTGTCCTTGACAGTGCAGCCCAAGGCGCATGCACCAACTCGCTGGTTGTCGCGCGAGATGGACAGATCACGCATCGTTACGACAAGCAACTGCTACCCACCTACGACGTCTTTGACGAAGATCGATACTTTGAACCTGGCCAGGATTCCATCCTGGTGGATGTGCCTTCGCGTGATCATGCCACTGGCACAGTCCAGAACACGCGCGTCGGCCTGACCATCTGCGAAGACCTCTGGAAGGGTCAAGACGCGGGCTTTTCAAGCCGCTATCGCGAACGCCCCGACCCCGTGGAGTCGCTCGTCAAGGCTGGCGCAACCCTTATCCTCAGCGCCAGTGCCAGTCCCTTCGTGCTGGGCAAGGGACAGAAGCATCGAGATATCCTCTCGGGCCACGCACGCCGCCACGCCATCCACGTCGCCTCTGTCAACCAACTTGGCGCCAACGACGAACTGATCTTCGATGGCCATCGCTACCTCTTCGATCCTTCGGGTGCGATTGCAAGCACTGGTCACTTGTTCGACGACGCGATGCTCGCCATCGACCTGTCCCCATCATCCCCATCATCCCCATCATCCCCATCATCCCCCTCAGCCGCCTCGCCGCTTCTCACGCCCCATTCCCAGGGCATCGCGCATACCGCAGTGGATGCCGCGATGCTCTACCACGCGCTCGTGCTGGGCATTCGCGACTATCTCCGCAAGACCGGTTTCAAGTCCGCCCTCATCGGACTCTCGGGCGGTATTGATTCCGCGCTCACCGCGGCCTTGGCAGTTGCAGCCATCGGTGCCCACAATGTCTTCGGCCTCTCCCTCCCTGGCCCATACTCCTCGGAGCACTCCATCAGCGATGCCGCAGCGCTGGCCAAAGTCCTGGGCATGCGCTGTGATGTCTGCCCGATCACCAACCCCATCGAAGGATTTCGAACCACCATCAATCAGCAGTTCACCGCCATGCGCGCCAGTACACTCGGAGAGGTCATGCCAGACATCACCGAGGAGAATCTCCAGTCGCGCATTCGCGGCACAATCCTCATGGCTATTTCCAATCGCACCGGTGCCATCGTGCTCACGACTGGAAACAAGAGCGAAATGGCCGTGGGATACTGCACGCTCTATGGCGATATGAATGGCGGGCTGGCGGTGCTCAGCGATGTGAGCAAGCAATGGGTCTATGCCCTCTCGCGATTCATCAACGAGCAGTATCGTGATCTCCCGGGACTGCACCATTGCCAGTCCCCGCCAATACCCAGAAGCACGATCACCAAACCTCCCAGCGCCGAACTACGTCCCAACCAGACCGATCAGGACTCGCTGCCCCCTTATGACGTGCTCGACGATGTCCTCGCTCGCTTCGTGGAGCAGCGCCAGTCGCCCGCAACCATCGCCCGCGAGACAGGCTTTGATCCTGCCCTGGTCCAAAGACTCGTCCGCATGATCGACCTCGCCGAGTACAAACGCCGCCAGGCGGCGATTGGCCTCAAAGTCACTTCGGTCGCCTTCGGCACCGGCCGCCGCATGCCCATCGCCCAGCGCTGGCGCGGCCCGTCGGCGTGATGTGGCGTGATCTGGCATGATGTGGTAGTGGTATGGTGTGGCCTGTGGTCGATAATCACGTGCAAGTCCTGATCCCACGAGTCAATCACCGGGGTTTCCCGTCCGATCAGGCTCGGCTACCCGTTTGATATCCAAACATAATGTTCATGTTGCGCAAAGCATTTGCTAAACCATCCTCTACACCCGCCGCAGGCGACTGCTCAGGATAACGTTGGCTCCCGCTTGGCTTGGAGGCCGAGCGGATTGTCAAAATGCGTCCTGAAAAGGACCAAAACAGAGAGAATGCAATGACCAAGTTCGCCCTTCTGGCGCTCGTCGCCACGGCTGGTATCGCCAACGCCGACATCATCACGCAGTGGAACTTCAACTCCCTGCCCAACGACAACGCCGCAGCAACCGGCACCCTCACGCCCAACATCGGCGCAGGCACAGCCAGCCTCGTCGGTGGCACGACCGCCACCTTCGCCAGCGGCGATGCCAACGGTGGCTCGACCGATCCGCTCACCGCACTTCCCGGTTTGGGCACCAACGACTCGGGCTGGAACATCACCACTTTCGCTGCTCAAGGGGCTGAGAATGCCGGCCGCGGAGTGCAGTTCCTGGCCAGCACCGTCGGCTTCTCCGACATCATCGTCACCTTCGACCAGCGCCACAGCAACACCTCCTCACGCTTCTATGCTGGCCAGTACACCGTCGACGGCGGCGCCAACTGGATCACCGCAGTGACCTTCGAAGGCACCGCTGGTGACACCTGGTTCAACACCCGCACCATCGATCTGAGCGCTGTCACCGCAGCCAACAACAACGCCGACTTCGGCGTGCGCGTCGTTGCCGTCTTCGCCACCGGCACCAGCACCTACATCGCTACTACCGCCAACACCGCTACTGCCTATGCCACCACTGGCACGGCCCGGTTTGACCAGGTGACCGTCAACGGCACCGTCCCCACCCCCGGCGCGCTCGCGCTCACGGGCGTGGCTGGCCTGATGGTCGCTCGTCGTCGTCGCGTCTAAGTTGCGACCTTTACGCTCAACTCAAAAAAGTCAGGGGGAACGCTTCCTGTCATCTTCAAGCCCCGGCGGAATCCGACGCCGGGGCTTGCTGTTTTTGGCCAGTATGCGCTGCGCCAGGCCTACGGAATGCGCACCAGAAAACTCGACTGGGTGGTGGCTTCGTCGGCACCCTTGTTCCGCACCTCATAGGTCTTGCCATTGACAAGATTGTGCGGGAACTTGACGCGAAGTGCTGTAAGCAGCGGACTCTCGTACGGGCGCTGGAGCGTCGTCATCGCGCCATCGGGGCCTCGAACCTGCGCGACATAGTCCGCCTCGCCAAAGACGCCGACCGTCACGGAACTGCCGAAGGGTCCGTGGAAGAAGTAGGCCTCGTCGCCGGCCTTGCGAAGCGCGAGCACCGCCTGCTCGGCGGCGCTGCGGGCGCTGGCCAGTTCCTCGGGCGTGGGTTGCTCGTTGCGTATGCGTCCATAGCGAGCGACCTGAAGCGTGTAGACGGCCTGCTCACCCAGGCGCACACGCACGCCGGTCAGGTCATACTGGAGGAGCGAGGCGACGGCGGACTCGTCGAGTCCGACACCCACCATGGGCATGTCAGCAGTTGAACTGAATGGCATCGGCCTGCTGCCATCCCGGCCAGTCGTTGGGCCAGTCGTGTTCGCAGTCGACAAGCCTGACCCGGGAAGATCAAAGAGCGTTGCAAAATCGCGAGATAATGGCCGAGGTGCCTCGCCCGCCGTGGCGGATGTCGCTGCCTGCAAAGCCTGTGGGTCCGACGCGAGCAGTTTGGCGCGTTCTTTCTGCTCGCTCAGGCGTTGGCGGTCGCGCCGATACAGGAACTGCACGGGCGGGGCGGGCTCTCTGGCCGTTGCTTGTGGAGCAGGCGTGGTGGTCGTGGGTCTGACCGTGCATCCGATCAGGCTGGCAACCAAACCAGTCAGCAGTATTGTGAGGATTGTCCGCCCCGAGGAGTAGCCCGCAAACATGAAAATTTCCTTCACACTTCGCGCGCAAATTGTACTTGCGCACTCTTGGTCGCGCAGGCCCTGCCTGCTGGTCGGGCAATCGAAAGAATCTCGAAATATTCCTTTGGCCTTCATGTGTGTAACTCGAACTAAGTCTTTCGAGCGCAGTATCTTACGCCGAACAGCGACCCTAACGGCTTTTTTGTTCATTGACCCCGATGCACTCCGATACCACCTCGCCTCGTGGATGGTTCCACAGGGTTGGAGATGTGGCCAAAGGACTTTGGCCCATGACCAACGCGAAGACCGGGATGGCGGATTGCCATCCCAGGTGCAGGGATTGGCCCTCGCGCGGAGCGCGTCATGCCAGTCACATCGGCAAGGCCCCAGCGGGCTTCGGGCATGACGCTCGCCACCCGCGCTGATGTTTGGGGCTCGTCGTTCGGACAGATCATCAATATGACGGATATCTCCTCCATCTCCGGTACTACCAACTTCATCCTCGGTGCCAGCCAGGCAGCCAACATCACCTCGCTTGCCGGCGCGCAGGCGGCTCGGGTTGCTGCTGCGAGTGAGGCGAAACGCCGCTACGGCGTTGGATCGTCGAGCGACACATCGGAGGACCAGGTCGATGTCTCGGAAGCGGCCTCCGAAGTGGCGTTCTACATGGGCAAGATTCGCAGTCTGCCGGTGCGGCAGGAACTGATCGACCGCGTCAAGGCTGAGATCGCCAAGGGCACGTACGACACCCCGCAAAAACTCAGCGCGGCGATCGACGAAATGCTGAACGATTGGGCCTGATCCCGAACGCTGCACCGGTTGCGAATGAAAGTTCGCGGGCCTGACGTTGCTGCCAGCATGTGCGCTGACATGTGTGGATGGACAACTTTCCGGTATCTGATTTTTTGCTTTTTCTGTTTTCTGCTGCGCAGCGTGCATCCGTATCGCGTGGGCGATGGTGCTGCTTTTGAGGTTGGCTTTCAATCCGGGCGCGGCAGGGCGGCGCGGGGGGTGCATTGCTGCATCCCCTTTCCTTGCGGCGGCCGGGTTGACGGGCGGGGACTTCTCGCGCGATTGGGTTCACACGAGTTGGAGCCTTCGATCACTCCGAGCCTTTGGGGTTGGCGGCGATTTTATTCGCCGCGGTTCGCGCCCTTGGGCTTGTTCCCCGACCGTGCCGACTTGGCTTTGGCGCAGCGTCTTCAACCTCGCAGCGGGGCCGCCCTGGCGTGGGCCGTGTTCGGATGGAGTAATCTCGGGGCGCGGCGAGCGCCTTTGAGTTCCGATCCGTCGACGGACACGCGGCAAGGAACCGCGCGAGAGTGATGACGCTGGCTGTGGGCCTTGGCGACATAGATGAGTATGCGCGAGGAGGAGAGTGGTTGCGATGGGATGGGGCGAGGTGCGCAAAGGTGCGCGCGCGGGAGGGTGCCGTCATCGCGGTGGCGACGCTGGGGGACAAGACCATCGCCGAGCAGTGTCACCGCGTGTTGTGGGTCCCCGACGCGCCAGCGTTGTTGCAGCCACTTTTGACGGTGCTGCCGATTCAGATGTTGAGCTACGCCGTTGCGTTGGCGCGCGGCAACGACGTCGATCAGCCGCGCAATCTCGCCAAGAGCGTCACGGTCGAATAGTTACACCGGCGCTTTTTACGCCGGCACCACGGCAGGGTGTCGCGGCAGATCAACTGTGAAGACGCATCCTGTGCCTTCGTGGTTGACCACCCGGATCTGGCCGTCGTTCGCCTGGGCACCACGGAGGCAGATTCCCAGCCCAAGACCCAATCCTGTTCGGTTGGTGCTGGCCTGTTTGAAGGGAAGAAAG
>ENA-ORBV01017773-ORBV01017773.1-microbial-mat-metagenome-genome-assembly--contig:-NODE-17773-length-10123-cov-5.521899_pt1 | contig 10123 bp, 11 predicted proteins | sample MGYA00237777_ERZ505514 | MGnify/ENA primary metagenome ERZ505514 (study PRJEB26160, sample SAMN06269048) | microbial mat metagenome | isolation source: Oligotrophic lake microbial mat | place... | reverse complement strand
TTCAAGCAGAAGACGGCATACGAGATTCGCCTTAGTCTCGTGGGCTCGGAGATGTGTATAAGAGACAGGGATAGAAAACTAGCAAGATTTGTGGCGCCAAGACACGTATGGATTGCCTGATATTTTGTGGATCATCTCGGACACGTGTAGATGGACTGATTCCGCTTGCCACGGGGTCTTCCTCCTCGAGCGGGTGTACAGTTTAGTTCACAGCTCATGGCATGGGAGGGCACCGGTGTGAATCCACCACGAAGTGGTTGGCTCCACAGCTCTTGCCATTACTGTTCATTCGTCCAGTGTTGCTCGTATTCTTTCTCGTTCTGTGTCATTTTTCATCGCGTGTGAACTGCTGGAAACTAATGCCAAGGCAATGCACACAATTGCACAGCAGATTGCCACCTGATATTTCATTATTACTCTACTAGCTAGCTTGCGTTTTTCTACTAGCTAGAAGTGACACAATGCCTGTGGGTCCACTCGAGGCCTTCTCCACCAGAGCATTCGGTGACAGTTTTCACATACTGTTCAAAAGTGCAAACAGCTTTCCTACATCATCGTTGATGAAGCCACTACAAATGACGTACTGTATTTGTCTAGATCATACAGTTTTGGGCATTGCCTCAACTGTGACAACCGGTGGGCCGAATAGGCCAATACTTGGTAGTCCTTTTTATGCATATGAAAAGGTGCCCCCCAGTGGCTCCAACATGCAATTGAACAACGCTCTGTTACAATCTGCTGCATGTGTCTTGAAACCAACACTCCCAAGACCCACACCATGATTTGTCACCCAGGTCGCATAGCAACCGCATAGCAACCCAACTAGCTGATGTTGCTCGCTCTCATCAGACTTGCACAAGCAAAAGTAGGACATTGTTCCTTCCACACTTGTTGTATGGAAATCTTGTTTCATCCTTCCATGTTTTTAGGTGCACAAGATTGGCTGTCCAGTGGATTGTGTGCAAGGTGATCCTCTGGCACCCGTGATACCCCCCACCCCTTGTTGAAGAAAGTTCATTCAAAAGGGCACATGCCATCATAATTTTGTTTCATGTTTCCTCTTCTACTGTACATGAAACACAATACAAAATGTGCAAGTAAGGCTATCTACAAAAGAAATGTCACTCAGCATTGTGTCATTGCACACTTACAAACTTGCAATCATTTTTTTGTGGTACCGAAACCATATCTCTCTTATTTAAGTCATTGTGTTTTGAAATCTGCCAGTTGATAATTAATGCAGACCTCAATTGCAAGCTTTGATTAACCAATGTGGTTTGTATTTTGTTTTTTGTGTCTGACTTCCATTATTTTTTGTTATTGCCCTGTCACCAGAAACACGATGGACATTAAGAAGACTTGAGACATATTCCAGTTGTTGTCCGCTTTATTTCTTTGCATTTTCAATTCCAAGAAGTGCTGGTAATTTTGTTATTGTTATGCCCAGGATTGGCCATTAATGAACTCAGCTTGATTTTGGAGTGGACTCCGGACTCAATTGTAGGATTGATTCGTAAATGTCACATTTCTTGCAAAAAGGCAGAAACATTTTTGGCACCATCATGCCCCTCCATCATGATAGATGTGGTTACATGCATCAAACTTACACCATCACCACAAGAAATTCTTTCAACTCATGGTTGTTGTGTGGTCACTCAAAAAGAACAGAAATGAACTTGCATTCCTCAATGACTGTGACAACCATTCCGGTGTCGAAATTGATTAGGAAACAAACGATCTCCGGAACAAGTTAAGATTGGCTCAAAGGTCTTTGATCGGACCTCTCTCCAATTTTTTTCACCTTTAGCTTAGTCTAAGCTTATAGTTTCTTTTACACACACACAAAAGGCCTTGGTGCTACTTTAGCCCAGTAAAAAACTGCGAAATGCCCCTTGGCTCACTGTGGCATTGTCGCCTTAAGTGAAACAGACATAATTATGACAGACATTACACGTTTGACAGACCCCGCGAAATAATTCTTTGTGTGGAGCCAAATTATCCATTCCAATCGATATCATTGTTTTTCCAATCAAGTAGTATCTTATCTCGGTTTCTTTCACTTTGTGTCTTGCACCGACTAAATTCGATATAGTATACAGTATTTCCCACAACTCGTCAACAGCATCATGTGGACTGAAGATTCATTAGAGATGGGAGGCGGGGATATGGAAATGACGAAAGTTGATAGCCCCGGCGATCAACAGCAGTTTGACTTTGACGACCAAGGCTTTAGTATGGGAAATGACGGTGATGGAATCACGCCGAGGAGAAGGCGCGGGAATCGTAAAAACTTGTGGTTTGCAGTCATTGTGCTCGTAGCATTGGCAGGGCTGGCCTATGCTGTTGTCCCAAAATTTGGGCTCCCCAAATGGGCATCAAGTGGCGGGGACGATGACGGCGCAAGGGAGTTTGTGTCTGAGGATTCCTTGATCGACAATGACGCCTATGATATCATTCTACAGCTTCCCGTTAAAACTGTGGCAGGAGACGTGGTAGTATATCGCCATCGCAAGACTGGGACACCCGTAATGACCATTCTACCCTGGGACACAGAACAAGACTCCGTCTTCGGCATTGCTTTTCGTACGAAACCACAAAATTCGCATGGTGCTCCACATGTTCTTGAGCATAGCCTTCTTACTGGGTCAAAAAAATTCCCGATCAAGGTTTGTGTTGTTGTTGTCATTGTTTCGATTGTCCTAGAGTACTTTACCTGTACTCACTCTCGGTGGATCATGTGCCTCACACAACGAACCTCGCCATTGACTCATTGTAAACTCTGAAGGATCCGTTCACTCAAGTACTAAAAGGTTCTTTGAACACTTACGTGAACGCCTGGACTCAAAATGACCTCACATCCTACATCTGCGCATCGCGAAATGATGTAGACATGAAGAACTTGATGTCAGTTTACATGGATGCAGTTTTCCAGCCGCTCGTCGTAGAGCCGGAAGGTCAATGGATTTTCCGACAAGAGTAAGTCTGTTTCATTTTATTATTATTTGTTAGCATTGAGCATTTTACAGACATTAACCTTTTTTGCTCGGTTTAGAGGCTGGAGAGTGGAGATGAATGAAACGGGAGAGCCTGAATTCAACGGCGTTGTACTAAGTGAAATGAAAGGCGCCATGTCTGACCCAGATGAAATCCTGCAGGAGTACATGGAATCTGTAATTTTTCCCAATACGACTTATAGGTGGAACTCAGGGGGTGCTCCCACGGACATTCCAAAGCTGTCACAGAAGGAATTATCAGACTTTTATGCTACCTTTTATCACCCATCGAATGCACAAGTCCTTCTGTACGGAACTAGGACTTCCGCTGAAAACTGCTTGATCCAATTGGATGAATATTTAAAGACCTTTGATGCGCGCCCCGATATTCGCCTCCAGAGTCAAATTGAGCTTCAGCCCATGTTAGATATCTCTCCCAAACTGCATCGTGTGCCGTTCGAAGCCGAAGACGCGAATGCCCCTCGTCAAATGTTAATGAGCTGGTTGATTAGTGGCGCTGGGAACATGGACGATTCTTTCCAAGCACAGAATAGGCTTGCCTATACTGTTCTAGAACAGTTACTGATGAATGATAAATTTGGTGTTTTGTATCTCGCACTGCAGAAGTCTGGCCTTGTTGGAAGCGTCGATGGAGGGATCGAGATGTCTAGCTATCAGTGGACGTTTCAAGTACAGCTTACAAGCGTTGATGCCAATAACACTCTTGCTGTGCAAAATCTGGTTCAGGATACTCTTCAAATGATTACAAAGGATGGATTTCACCACGAAGACATCGAGAGCGCGATCAATACAGTGGAATTCGGTTACAGAGATATCAGCAGTTTTACGTAAGTTTCGTTTGTCAAGGCTTCCGTCGCTTCATCAATCCATTCCCCTAAAGGTAATCTTCGTTTTATTTCGCTTGAAGCTCCCCGCGTGGTATCATGCTCTTCAAGAATATTTTCGAGACATGGAAGTTCGATTTAGACATATTGACCGGCTTTCTGTCCTTCGACAAGGATATCTCAGCGTTGAAAAACAAGAAACGTGATTCAAAGTTATTTGTCGAAATCACCAAGAAAAACATTATCAACAATCAACATTCCGTTGTTGTGGAACTCTACCCAGACCCGTCTCTTGCCCAGAGGAAGGCCAACGTAAGTGGAGACACGACTTTGTTTACAGAGGACGAGCACATGACTGACGCAATTAGTAAATCGTTCTTGCTTCTCAATATTACAGGAGGAACAGAGCCTGCTCGTCGACATGAGACAACAGCAAACTTTTCCAGCGCTATTAGACGAAAACGACAAATTGACTGAGAAGCAAGTGGCTGAAGACCCACCAGAGCTTTTAGCGTCCATTCCAAGCGTGACAGTAGATGATTTAGAAAAGAATGGATATGAACCACCAATCGTGGTTCAAGAAGACCGAGAGGGCTCTGGTGTCACTGTGCTGTTGCATGAGGTTGTTACCTCTTTCGGTATCGTTTGGGTTGACTTTGGGGTCGACATATCAATGTTGGAATACGACGACATTATTCTTTCGCCACTTCTTGCCAGGCTCATGGTTGATGCTGGTACCGGGAAGTACAGTGCCGTACAGGTAGCGAGAGAGATTGGAATCAACACTGGAGGCATCGACGCTGAGATTCTTCTTGATACTATCTTGCCGCAAAATACTACCGCACAGTATCAAGTGCCGAGTGGGGATCACTTTCATAGTAAGTTGTTCATGCGCGGAGCTGCCATGCGTGACAAAGCTCCAAAGCTTTTGGAGCTTTTGGCGGAAATCATGTTTCGGCCACTGCTCGACTCCCAGGAACGGGCTTCAGGAATTTTGAGAGAGCGCATATCTGAGCTTGAACAAGAGCTAACTTCCGATAGCGAAAGATTTGCAAGCCAACGACTACACGCCCGATACACTCCTTTTAAGTTCATCGAAGAGAAGTATTCAGGAGTAACTAGCATCCCCGCCTTGCGCGAGATTCTTGAGCTTGCCGAGAATGACTGGGGAACCCTCCTAGCAAGGCTCCAGAAGATGAAAGAGGCCATTGTAGGAAGCAATAGAAACGGAATGATTTTGAATTTAACCGGTACGTTCGTGGATTAAGCTGAATCCTGCATCCTGCTGCCTACTATGAAACAGTGGAGTGGTGTTGAATCAGGCCTTGCTCATGCTGCGATTGTTTCTCGATTAATAACTGCAGGAGACAAGAAAATCTTACAGCACATAGTACCAGTCGTATCTAGGTTCTTAGCCAAGGAACTACCCGAAAGGTCTGATAAGTACCCTCTGCCAGATTTTGCCACTGAACTGCATCCATGGCTTGCTAAAACTAGGGAGCAAATGGACATTGAATCCCCACGGAGAAATGAAGGCATCGTTACCCAGACAGCAGTTAACTTTGTCGGCGCCGGGGCGCCATTTTATGAACCAGGAGAAAACGTGCCAGGCAGCTCAATTGTGATCGGTCAGTATATCGAATTCAACAATTTTATGCTGCAGATTCGAGAACGCCGAGGTGCTTACGGAGCCTTTGTGACGGCGGACCACTGGACGGGTATGTTGATCTTCATGTCTTACCGCGATCCAAATTTACAGGAGACGTTGGAGGTGTACACCTCTGTGCCTTCGTATTTGAAGGAGCAAATGCAAAACTCCGAAGCCGCGGCTCCACTTATCAACAGCGCTATCATTGGGACTATCGGAAGTCTTGATGGATCTGCTCCTCAGCCAAATACGGCTGGTTGGTTGTCATTGCGTCAATGGTTGATGGGCTCAACTCCAAAACTCCGCCAAAAATGGCGAGACGAAATTCTAGCAACTGGCAGCGATGATTTCGTTGAATTTGAGAAGAGGCTCGAAAATCAATGGAAGCCTTTAGTTGCTGTGGCAGGCCCGAAGAGTGTGCTGGGCAAGGAGAAGGACCTTGCGTTGACTTTAATTGATGTTTCAGAGTAACGGCGGGGTACTAAAAAATTCCTCAGACATCGTGCCGGCAGTCGTATCACCCAGTCCTATTGAATCATCCCCAGCATGCAGTCAGATCCGGGCAGCCCCAACTAGTCATCTCTCTGAATGAAGTCACAGAGAGATGTCTGCCAGAATCCCTGGCTGGGACGAATACGCAGGAGGAGGAGAAGAAAGATGGAGAACATAGTTCTATTTTGACACTTCAGGCACAATTACCAATAGGTGGACAACTACCATTGTGTGACCGGCAAGTCGCCTGTCTATGTGACAGAATAGCCTTCGTCTTCAGTTCCAGAATCTTCCCTCTAGCAACTCTATAACTAACGAGCTAGGAGTACAAGTAGGAGTAGACACGCATAATTGTACTGACAAAATATCCTTCATAGTCCTAATAGAACAGGTTCTGGGCTTCAACCGCATGTTTGTTTCACAGACAGTCACCACCAACTCTCTCAGTACTACTAGGTCCCTTAACTATGGTGATGTATATCTTGGATGGGCTCAATCATACCCAAGAAACTTGAAGTATGTTCGGCATCTCCAAATGTGAGCCCCCAAATAATTCACAATGTCAGGTGTCACACGGAGGAAATAGATTGCATTTAACAATCGTTCACTTTCGTGACATTTTAATTTATTGTTTCAGAGTCTTGATAAGAAAGCACAAATTTCCTTTTAAACAGAAACACTTTCATTTTGGGTTGTCCAACTAACTTCTCTGGTTGCACTCGCTGTTTGTGCGACTCAGAAAGATTCAGCTGTGATCATGAATAAACTAAATTGTCCTAGCAACAAACCACTGGAAAGTATATTTTTTTGTTCTGTTGTGTTTATAAATAAGGTAAGTAAATTTTCTAATACGATTCTCTTTCACTTTTATCATTTCGTCCAAAAAGCTAAAGTCTTTTTGTTTCATGTAGTAGGCTTGATTTAACTTGATAGACCCCCAAGAACATCATCCACCAATTCAAGTAATGCTACCTTTGTGGTCTATTGACACACCTATTTAAGATATCAGTGCATGGAAGCCTGTGGCTAGGCTACTGCACAGCTAAAGCACAATGAGCAACATGCTAAACTGTTTCAAATGAAATGTCATCAATGCTAGAAATGGTATGGATCAACATGAGATGCTGCACCCCACACATTGACCTTGAACTGGTAAAGCAAAATTGCTTGATACTCACACAAAATGTTTGGGACAATTAGTTTATTGGCCATCTACATACATGGAGGTCCTGACTCCTGAGTCCCTGCATGGTGATATTCAATGAGTTTCTTGTCCGTCCTTCTACCGCCATGCAAACATTGGGATGAATGAATCATTGATTTGATCCGTACGATTGATTGATTCAATCATTTGGTTGAATCTATGACTCCACGACACGCGTACGCCGTACCGATCGAATGACGTTCTGTTCTTGATCTGCCTGGCTTCACTCTATTTATAATTACTATACTGTAGGTAGTACTAGCTAGTACCAGGTACTGTAGCTAGCTAGTTAGTAGCTAGCAAATCTACCGATAGTTGATATCCACACAGCAAAGATCGATCCCACTGTGAATTCCATCACAAACTTTGGATGATAAAACGAGATAACCAAGAAGTACTAACCTCCAATAAAAACTAGAAAATAATTCATTGACGATGTCGGAAAACAACAAGGTTAACACATTGATGGTGGGTACTGGAGAGTACACAACTGGGTTCGTAGGGGGCACCGCTGCCGACAGTGACAAAGGCGCGGGTGTTGTGGCCCTTACCATGTTTGACCTCCGAAGACGATCCAAGGTGGAACGAATTGGCATGTGTGGTGTCAATGTAAGTCAATGATTAATTTATACAGGTACCATGAATGGATCAATGGGAATCGAGCTCAAGACTCAATTAATCTTGTCATCATAAATGATCTTCTCCAGGGCAAGAAATTCCCTGGAATAAGGACCCATATGAAAAGAAACATCGCGGATGTGTACGCCGAGACTGACATTTCGTGCGATACGTTTCCTGGAGACGACGAAATTGATCCGAAAGCCTATGAAGGGGCTGTGAAATCCTTCAAAGCTGGTGATGTAGCCATTATTTTCACACCCGATGATACGCACTTCGACATAGCCATGGCGTGTATCAAAAACGGAATGCATGTTATGGTGACGAAACCCATTGTCAAGACTTTGGACGAACATCATCAATTGGCCAAGGCGGCAAAGGAAAAAGGAGTTTTAGTTGGTGTGGAAGTACACAAGCGTCTGGATCCCTTTTACGCGGATGCGAGAGACAGAGCCCGTTCCGCACTGGGAAATTTTCAATACATGTATGCGTACATGAGCCAGTCAAAACACCAGCTTGAAACATTCAAAGCCTGGGCTGGAAAATCAAGGTGATTCATGTCGCTGGATCATTTCAAGAGCAGCTGCTTCTGCGTATTGTCGCTTACATTTCTGTTCTATTCCCCCCTCCTCACCCTTTAGTGATATTTCATATTATCTCAATTCTCACCATGTCGACTGGTCTGAATGGACGCTCGCGGGAATTGCTCGTCCAGTCCGAGTCACCGCAACTGGATCAACTGGAATCGCCAAATCAAAAGGCATTGAAACTGAAGACTCTATTACTCTCACAGTTCAGTGGGAGAACATCGCTGATAAAACGCTTGGAACAGCCGTCTACACTTCATCATGGGTGGCCCCAAAGAGTGATGTACACTCCCAGCAACGATTTTTCTATATGGGATCCAAAGGCGAGATCAACGTGGATCAAGCTCATCGTGGTTGCACTGTTTCAACAGATGATACTGGGTTTGCTTCCGTAAATCCTCTTTTTATGAAATACACTCCAACCAATGGAAAGTTTTCTGGGCAAGGAAGCTATGGCGTGAGAAGTTTTGAGAACTTCATTGATGCTTGTCGATCCGTGAATGCTGGAGAGAACAAGCCAGAAGACTTCGATGACGGTTCACTCGCTACTGTCCACACCACCATGCAGGGGACCGCTGTCTTGGAAGCTGGGCGGCGTAGTTTAGACAGTGACAGTCAGCCAATGGATATTCTCTACGATGGTGATAGCTGTGAACCGTCTGGTATTGAACCCCATTCCTTCAAATGAGAAAGAAAACAGATTTTCCATCGAAAAAGGAACCGAGCAATAGAAATCCTTGGAGCAGCGTCCAAAATACTTAGACTTTGTCCTACCTAAACCATGATTTCATGAGTACTGCATTCGCCCCAATAATTTGGAACAGGCATTTGAAAAATAATAGTTAGTGTTAGATGTCATGTCCCGTGGGTCTAGAGTTGTTTTGCGTGCAGCGGTTGATAATCTTCATTGCAACAGGTACACACCCAATCCCTAAGTATAAGAATATGGAAGTGAATTTCCAAGGACATCGGTTGACAACGAAAAGGTACAACACTGCTATATTCTCAAGATGCGAAAGCTATTTTCATTGTGTTGGAAAATGACGAGAGCGGATCTGCCAAGAAGAGAGAAATTTCCAATACTAATAAAGAAGCTGGAAGGGTGCAAGAAGGAAAGTCACGACAACAACAGGAAAAGCAAGGAAGAGCAACATCTGTCCACGACAAGAGGGAATCCGTCAAGAGAGCTGCCTATTTAACTGCAGATGAGTCAATGCATGACCTACAACATTTCGTCTGGAGACAAAAGTACAGGGATTCACGGCCTGGACCATCTGGACTGAAGATAATACTAGGGAAGATCCGAAATTGCAAGCAGTATATTGTGGAAAGTTATTTGTTCTTGCACAGCAAAATTTGTCGACAGACCATCTAGAGTAAAATGTCTCGTCTAGAAGTAGCATTTTCTTCCAGCTCGAGACGCTTCATTGAATCCCAACAACAGCAGATTCCTGTTGCCTACGTTCTACCAGCAAAGACAGGGCAGACCGAAGAAATGAAAATGTCATCGTTTTCTCCTCCTAGTAGTAATCTATTAAACAGACTTCCGTATCATGGAATTTAAAATGCTAGTTTAATCTTTTTACCTGTTCACGGCATTCCTTTACTGCCACTCGCTTGACCTTTCCGGCTAATTGACGTCCCGGATTATTTGGCAGCTTAACTTGTTTACTCTATCCGTGCATTGCTCAGTACAAATCATATTACCTGTAATTGGGAGGTGGCGGGGGTGGCAT
>ENA-ORBV01017772-ORBV01017772.1-microbial-mat-metagenome-genome-assembly--contig:-NODE-17772-length-10124-cov-3.593411_pt1 | contig 10124 bp, 13 predicted proteins | sample MGYA00237777_ERZ505514 | MGnify/ENA primary metagenome ERZ505514 (study PRJEB26160, sample SAMN06269048) | microbial mat metagenome | isolation source: Oligotrophic lake microbial mat | place... | reverse complement strand
CTACAGTGAGGCGGAGAGCCTGGTTTACCGGCAGCAGCTGCAACAGTTAGAACAGCTGTGGCAGCAGGAAGTTGATAAGTTGAATGGTGTACTCAAGTCAGCACAGGACACGGTTACCAAGCAGCTTGCAACGGTAAAACCCCATGTCAACAATCAGCGGAATGCTGCCACGAATCGATCTATTGCAGCCTGACTCAGTCAATCATGTTGCAACGATTGTAGGATCGTGAGCTATGGGAAGCCAAGCACAAGCAAATGCACGAGTTCATCGCTGCGTCACAGGTTCGCACATGTGCCAGCATGAGACATCATACTGATCCTCACACTAACCATGCTATGCCTCCATCTTGTTATCATCGCGCAGGGTCTGGGTCCCAAATACGGGCAGCCAAAACTGAAGCTGACCGCGTGTGTGCGAGATCAGTTCACAATCAGCGCACGCCAGGCTCAGATTATCGATGATCTGTTGGCTGGGGTGCAGCGGCAGCTTGACCAAGCTAAACCAGATCAAGGGTACGTGGCTGAATTGACTTGCATTTGGGAATGGTACTGTAAGCCCACAGCATATGAACACATTGGCTACAGGCCCATGAGCTTATCAACTGCAGAGCAAGTGGTCGGCCTGCTGGCGCAGCTCAGACCTGCACTGATCGCACGTGCCAAGTTCCTGCAGTGCCTGTCCTCTGCGGATGTGGTTGGCAAGCTCATGATTGCACCGCTAGCAGCAGGTACAATATTCATTGATGTTACAGCGTTAGCACGATGATAATAGGGATGATTGCTGACCTAATGTTTGATCTGCGCAGGGAGCCTACGAAGCACGGCGCTTAACACTCTTGAGTCCGTAGACGGTGCAGCTGGTAGCGCTAGCAAACCAGCATCTGCTGCTGCAGTTACAGCGGCTATCAATGAGGCAGACAAACCGCTGCTGGATGCAGTATCTGAAGCAGAGAAGCGGTGCACCGACGACATGAAGGCTCTGTTCAAGGTAGCGTGGGACTAGATAAGGCCACCAGCAGCTTGCTGTAGAGCTGATGAAGCATGACCTCTGCAGGCATTCATGGAGGCCAACAAGGGTCAGGCTGTGCCTGGATCAGTGGACAGCAAAGCCAAGCCTGCATCAGCCGCTCGCAAGGGTGCAGTCAAGCCCGGTGCACCAGCTGGTGCAGCAGGCACCCCGGCAGGGTCCAGGCCACCCTCTGCAGGGAAGAGTCTCAGCGAGCTGTTTCAGAAGGCCTGTAAGGAGGGCATGCCTGAGCGAGTGGCTCAGCACTGCGCTGATGAGCTGGTGCGAGCCAAGACCAGGAGGGACTTGGATGTGGCGCAGTTTGCCTTGCAGGTAGGCTGTCAGTTACGATATGGATTTATGCTAAGCTTGATTCTGATGATGAGATCCTTACTGGTTCATAGGTGGATCACGTGTGGAAGCTGATGCTGGCATCAGCGGAAGCAGTGGTACGCGCAACGTTTGAGCCCGCGCGGCAGATGAATACACAGGCTGCTCAGCAAGTGCTCGACAAGCTCAGCAAGGCTGTTGACACGAATGAGCTTGAGTGTACCTCTCTCAAGAGTGGTGTCAGACCCGTGCTGATGCGTCAATCAGCCCATGTGGAGGACTTGACCAAGCGTCAAGCAGCACGGTATGTGGAACACGTCAGGTGATGAAGCTGGAGTGCCGGCTCAATACTCAACCGAACTGTCGTTTTGCAGAGCGGGAGTGTTTGCAGCTGCAATTGCCTCAACCAAGCTGCAAGCGTCAGATCTCATGGCGCAGGCAGCGGAAGCGTGTGCACAGCAGCTGAATGCGGCCGTGATCACCATGTCGGAGCTGATCAACTCCACTATTCTGCCATCGGATCTCAAGCTACCATCGCAGCAGACTCCCCGGGATAGCACCGGCCAGCCCAATGAAGCTTCAGCAGTGGGTGCTGAATCCAAGGCAGCAAGTGCCGGAACCACAGCTGCTCCTGCCAAGGTAAGGTGTTCAATGAGGCTCGACGTATACGCCTTCACAGCTAGTTCCTCATCATGACGGTGACCTTGTCAGGGCTCCGATAAACGAAAGACCGGCTCTAAAGCTGCACTATCGAGTCTACCAGCAACGCTCAATCCACGTGATGCAGTAACGAAGATTGTAACCGTTACCGCTGCTGCACTGATGGTGTCCAGTGTCAGCGGGGCAGCGCCAGCACCTGCGGCAGTCGTAGAGAAGAAGGCGAGCACCAAAGCTGCGGTCAAGCCCGCTGGTGGTAAAACAGTGGACACAACAGCTGAAGTGACAGTGCTTGAGACACCAGCCACGCAGACGCTGATGCAGCAGAGAGAAGAGTGCATAAGGTACTTCGCGGTTCGAATGCATACCAATCAAGGCGATCGAGCTGACTTGGATGTGTCATATGGCTGCCTGAATCATCCTTCGTGGTTGCAGACGATTCATGGAGTGGAAGAGCTCGTTTGAATCTGACGTTGCTGGCAGCAGTACTGCTGCAGCGGCTGCGGAGGAGCGGTGGATCAAGCATTGGGAGCAGCTGCTACAGCAGATCAAAGCTGGAGTATAGCAATATTGTAAATAAAATAGAATGTTGTCAGGCAGGCGATCGTGATTATAATATGTCACTATGATTGCTGACGGTGATAAGCTCCGACTCTGAGCCGGCGAGCGGCGAGCACTGAGCTGAACTTGAAATAGAATTGCACGATGATCATGGCGTGCTAATTTGCAAGGCTCGCGAAGGCAACCTGACGTGAGATCATCATTAGCAGACGCATATTACTGCAATTTACTGCAGAGCCGCAGAGTCTCAGACTTCTGTTCCTTCAGCGACGCATCGTGCCCTTCTGAATTGTGTAGAATGTCGGCGTTCCGTCTCCTCGCTCGTAGCGTAATGCCCGCGCCCATGCGGGTGCTGTCGGTGCGATCTTGCCAACCGTGCGCTTCGTTTGTTACTTCACGCGCTGCGTTCAACGGTAGGTGGATTGAGCCTTTGCGAGTGTCCTGTCCATCGGATATCGCTAACGTCGAGGTTATCGAAGTCGTATATCAACTAGCTTTCGTATTCTCTATTCCCGTTTACGTGAGGCTGTTCGTGGAATCCTAAGTTGTTCTTGTAACGCGCCTCCTGAATGTTCGCATGCCTTGGCACTCAACGTCTCTTTGTGATCGCATGCAGGCCGCAAGTACACGAAGGAACACGAGTACGTAACGACCGGCAATAACAACGATGCCACTGTCGGTATTACGGATTTCGCTGCTGCTGAGCTGGGCGATGTGGTGTACGTCGAGCTGCCCGACGTGGGCAAGTCGTTCAAGAAAGGTATTGGTTTGCTCAAGCAGTATCGCAGTGTCGTCTCGCTCGCTAAGATCTGCGTCATTCTGTTGCACGCTGTCTGCCATTCACTGTGCGCGTGCGCGATAGGCGAGGTGTTCGCGTCGGTGGAGAGTGTGAAGGCGGCTGGATCCGTCTATGCCCCTGTGGACCTGGAGGTGATTCAGGTGAACGCGAAGCTGAACGATACGCCCGGCTTGGTGAATGAGGGCCCGTTTGAGAAGGGTCATTTGATCAAGGTGTGTGCTCTCAGAGATGCCATGGATAGACCTGCACACTCACCGGCTGTGTGCAATCATTCAGGCCAAGGTGAAGAACCCCGCCCAACTGGATGCGCTAATGGACGAGACTGCGTACCGCACGCACACGCAGAAGGCCGAGAAGCATTGAGCGCTGCCTGTTAAAATTGATCGATGTCGTCTGAAGCAACCATTGCGTCTCAGTACAGACGACATTACCGCACGTACGCTTGGCTGATGCATGGGGCTGCTGGATGCGTGTTCGATATAGCTGCAGTTTATTAAGCGGTCAGCATAACATGAGTTCTGCAGATCGATAGTGACGAGTTTGAGCTGCTTCACCGGCCGCACTGATCTGTTGCCGACCCTGGGGGCATGCATTATGCCACATGGTTAACCATGAACTCAGACTCTCAGAGTCAAAACATCCATCATTCAACTGCTATTGATGAGCTGCGGCAAAGCCTCGTTTGCGCTGCATGGTCGGCTCTGTCTCACTCTTGATGAATGAATTCAAACAAGGAGTATTACCGGAATGTAACATCACGACTGCATTCAGCATGGAGTTTTTGGCGGTTCAGAAACATATCGCTTGACCAAGCACTGCAAATAAAGCCTCTGTTTTGTCTGATCACCAAGTTTTGATTTGTTGGTCGTGTGAGGCCGAATTCTAGATCTACGTGGAATGACATGTACGATGTTCGAGATCAACTTGAAGATGGCGCCAAATTTGAAGCACTGCCTTCGTGGCTTCCAGACGATATCCTTGTCCCGCGCAAATCATTTTCCAAGTTCCATATCAAGAGAAAGTCCTGAAGATGATGAGCGAGAACGGAGGTGCTTCTGCACCCGTACTGTCTGATGTATCGAATGCCAGCACTATGGCAGCCTCTTCTGGTGGCGGTGCTGCCATGCCCGCAGCTGTGCTGAAGGCTCATCAGGCCCCTGCTTCACCCGCGCACCATTACGTGCCTCCGTACCCCCTCGAGTACTTGCAGTTGCTGCACGAGGTGTGGGTGACGCATCCCAGCGCCACGTATGCGCAGGCGACCGATGCTCTCAAGGAAGCCATCCTCAAGCAGAACCCGCAGGCGGTGCACTTCCCATCCATTTACACTGTCGCAACATGGTCCAAGCAAATGGGCGAGCACACGACTGCCACGTATCGTCTTGATACGGACATCGTCAACACCCCTGAAGCTATTGCGCTGCGACAGCAGTGGGTAGCCCAGTGGTCTCAGTACTACACTACCAGCCCACCTGCCGAGATCGTGTTTGTCGATCAGATGATGTGGGCCGTGCATCCGCATAACTGCGATGCCGTCATCTCCCCGCATGTTCCGCTGGACGATGACGAGGCCGCTGGTCTGGAGCAACCGCATCCGCATCCCCGTCATGAGCACTTGGTATGCTACCAGATGCATTGACACCCGCTGTGGTATCGCTGCTCACTGTGCTATGTGCTGCCTGCAGGCTCCCGGCCATCAACATGTCCCGCGCAACGGCACAACCGTTGCTCATATGCTGGTGGCAGCATCTCAGAAGAAGTACGCAATGATGTTCTCGTTGCTTCAACCCGTGTACCGTGCTCAATGATGTGTATATCATTGCCCAGGGTGTGGATGACGGCTCTGGATATGAAGTACCTGTCAGGCAAGGCTGTATCGGAATTCTTCACTGAGCTGCTCAAGGCGGTGGACGCTGAGTACCCCGATAAGCCCATCTGGCTGGTTCTGGGTCAAGTCAGCCTTCACAAGGAGGCGCGCGCGCTATTCCTTCCCGGCACCATCGGTCATCGCCACACGTGCCTGCTGATCCCACCTCACTCCAGCTTCTTCAACCCGATGGAGGACCTCTACGACTTCGTGCTGTGGTGCGTGCGGGGCATGATGACATCGTACCGCGCTCAGCACCCGTGCATCGCACCCGTCATGCAGCACGTCAACTCGCCCGGCTATGTCCCGCACCCCCATCAGGACTGCCCCAACAACCGCGTGCAGTTCCCCAAGCTGCTGCTGCGCGCACTGGACTCGATCCCTTGCGAGCTGCTGAACCTGGGCATGTCGCACGTGGTGGAATTCATGAAGCAGGTCGGTGCAGGCATGCCAGTCAAGCTGCGGGACCTGGTGCCTCAGACGGAGCTGTACAGCGCTATGCTCAAGGCCCCAGATGGTAGCGTGGTCCAGCCGCATGGCTGGCCGTACATCAACCTGACCTCCGTGGATCTGCTGGGCTGCAAGCCTGTGGTGAAGCCTAGTGCGTCCTTCGCGAACACGTGCAGCAACTCGTGCAACTGCAGCTGCACTGCGTGCAAGAAGGCGCATGACCCGGAGTGCAAGGAGGAGTGCTCCACCTCGATGGACTGTGCGTCCACCGCCTGTTCTGCAGCCGGTGTCAAGCGAGTGGCTGACCAGCCTTGCGTGGACGACCGCAGTGCCAAGAAGGTGCAGATGGACCCAGCGCAGCAAGATCAGGAGATGGCTTCTGCTCCTGCCGAGCCTGCTGCCATGTAACATGACTGCAGCGAATGGTGATGACGAGAGAAGCTCCCACTCGTTTTGATATTGAAGTTGTGTCTGTTTCCGTATTGCGAGCATTGATTCGCACCGCAGCGGATGTGTCCTTTGTGTCAGTAAAGTAAATGAGGCGAGTGCAACGAACGGTCGATTCATTCTTGTAGTGCTATTGGCGCAAGCACACACGGTAATCATGAGATCAGCTGTGCGACGACTTCGCTCACCCTGCATCTAGCAGCGTTTCTGTCCGCGCTGGGGAGCCAACGCCTGTACCAAGACAGACATCATGTACTCTTTGACTGTTCCAGCAGTGCAGCGGTCCGAGCCCATGCAGGCAGCAAGCTGTCTGGTACCCGGACATCGACCTCCGCGCCCGTCAACGGGTGAGTGAATCTAACTCGATATGACAGCAGCCGCAACCAGCATGACGCTTGGGGAGATAGTGGGGATACATCAGACTGGCCATAGGAGTTTGAAGCAGAATGGTTGGTGTCACCAGCCGCAACAACAGCGGGTCCGATCAGGTGGGCTGATGCTGCTGCTGCTGCTGCTGCTGCTGCTGATGATGATGATGATGATGGGTCCGGAGGTTGCTGTGCACCAGATGGGCTAGCGCTGCTGGGTCGAGGGAGGTGGGACACTAACGGATTGCTCCAGAAACACTGCGTAAACGCTGGCAGATGCAGATCTGAGTCTGCGTCCGGTACTGCGGCCGCGGTGTCATCGAGATTGTCCAGTGATGACGGGGCTCTGCTCAAAGCGGGCTGGTACAGATTGGACTTAGAGTCCGGCTGAAACTGATGACCATAGAACTCGTCGTTGATGACTGGCATGCCCAGATGAGCTGCATGCACCCGTAGTTGATGTGTGCGACCTGTCATTGCATCGTATGAGCAGACGATAGCATGAGGCCTGACGTCAGTGTCTCAACACACACGAACACTACAAGGCTGGGCAGTATAGCTGATAGCACACCGCAGTATAGGGGCTTACCAGTGTAGGGTTTAGCTAGCAGCAGAACAGAGGGCCTGACCACTCCATGTGCGTCAGTGTATTCTGCGGTGCCCAGCAGGTGCAGCTTAGTTAGCGCGCTTCGAGCTGGGTTCACTGCGACAATGGCACAGTACATTCAGCCAGATCGTTGAGGTAGAGTGCGCGGAAGATTACAGTACTGCCATACCATCCAGTTCTGGATCCGCTCTTCTGATGGCCTGTATTGCCCTCGCCTCTGCTACTGATGATGACGATGATAATGTTGGCACGGGTGGTGATGGCTTTGCTGTTGCTGCTGGTGCAGTGTGTATCATACTAGCAGCCGTAGCAGCTGCAGCAACAGCAGCGTTCGCAATGGCTCGATCCCGACGAGAGGCAGATGCAGCAGGCTGTGCCGATACATCAGTGCTTGAGGGCCCTGATGATGATGATGATGATGATGATGATGATGATGAGGTTGATGGCTGGGGCACTCCGTTAGGGTACACCATCTGCATGGCGCGGTGGGCGGGGTGACCTCCGATATGCAGAGCAACATACGCGCTGCGCCCGTTAGGGGACACGTGCACGCCGGAGGGAAAGGTAGACCGGCCTGTCTGCAGCCAACGTCGAACCATGGCGATTTGACTGGCCGCACGTGTACGCAATCAGGAGAGTATCAGTGCACGTTGAACCATAGCGGTGCGAGTCCCGCGCACAAAATGCCGAGTGTTGACGCTGGACGCACCTCTGAGTGGGTGGCGATGGTGCTGGTGATGAGCTGCCGTCAGCAACCAGTGCCTTCTCGTCCATTTGCTCCTCATCTGCGGTCAGAATTGCGTGTTCAAGGGGAGGCATCAGAGTGGAGTACACGGAAGCACCTACCTGCTGATACGGCATATGGCCAGTGACCTGCACACTCCATCAGATACTGCTTGTTGATCTGGCGCTGCTCGAACAGGCCCTGCAGCTTGGAGTGGAGGTCGGGCCTGCGGCTCATCACTGGGCACCGTCACCATCACACAACAGGGGTCATTTGATAGAGTGATCGATCTAGACCCAATAACATGGTATGTCATAATCATCACAGTCCGTACCAACTAGTCCAGCGGTCGACACATCTAGCCTAGAGGGCATGTGCACGGAGCACTGCAGCTGCTGTTCCACCATAGTCCGTAGCGACAGGCGACACTGTGTGCAGAATACAGAGAGCACACAAGCAGTGACCACCGAGTACAGGTGCTACAATCTAGGCGCGCTGGCTCATGCAGCTAGCCCAACGCCTGCTTCACTATCACGCCATTACTGACCTGCTCTTTGATGGGCGCTGATGGTATGCCTGCAGGCTTGAACACGATGACGATGCCATCCTGGTCATACAGCACGTGCTGCGCTGAAAAGGGCGGGTACATGGCGGCTAGCTCTTGATATAGCTGCAGCAATGAAGCAGGGGTTGGGGCTGGCTGATTGGGATGATCAGTAGCACTGGGGATAGCACCAGCAGTTTTTGAACCAGCAGCTGAAGCAGCAGCATCTGATGATGACATGCCCCCAGCAGACACTGCTGCTGTAGAGGCAGATGAAGCAGTTGCTGCATTATCGATCGCTATATGACCCAGGCGATGGGGAGCAGATTGCAGCACGGCGTCCACTTTGGGAGATCGAGAGAGATGGTACTCGATGCAAGCAGGAGGCTGTGATGAGCCACACGTACAGAGTGTGACCTTGATAACATGAATGCTAGGTAAGCTGTCCACAACTCTACCTGCACGGTAGCTGTAAGACTCATCTCCGGTCTGCCGTTGACGAATATGCCACCCCACCAGCAGCGATATGGCCATGATAGTCGCTCGATATATGGCAGATGCTTAGTCAACACATCCAGCACTCGAACCTGCGATAGCATGCTCTGTCAGAGGGGCGGAGCAGCGCACATGTGGGCTGATTGTAAAGTGCGTGCATAACTTACAGGCGCGCCATCAGCGGTACCGCATGAAGCTACATCATGTGCAGACGACAGCACTAGCACGTGCTTGCGGGTGGCCAGGAACAGCTCCATTCTGCGGCCAAGCCACGAGCGGTACATGCTCGAAACGATGCAGATCAGGATCTTGAGTTCCGGCGGGACTCATCAAAAGACGCCGGCACGCCGGAACGCCGGTGACGCCGCGATCACCACGTCGGAGTTGTAATTCAGGAATAAGCAGACAAAGCCAAGGCGCCGTTACTTCTTCAATTTTCACTAGTAATGAAAAACTTTACGCCGCAGTGTTTCGCCAGCAATGAATTACGCCAGACTCGCGATGCTATCGAATCGTGATACCTGGTTTAAGTTTCGAACGGGTTGACATGTACTGCTACGGGCTCGCTGTGCAACATGCACACCACTCAGACTCAAAGATGCAGCGAAATCAGACTTCAAAACCATTCAAGTCTGTTGGGATTTCAGACTGAGGTATGTATTTGCTCGGATCTCGCGAATGTACGCTGCACCGTCGTTGCGTCAGCTTGTGTAGCTCGAGGCCAGCTCTGCTGTCTCTGCTCATGTTTGATCAACATCTCAATGTCACACAGAAGGATTACAATCATGTCAACTTGAATCGACGAGTGCACATGCAATGAGGATTTCCCTTTTGTCGCCACCCAAAACAAGTTGAAGAACTGCACGACTGTTCTGTTGCGCAAGTGGAACGCATGTTGTCTCTAGCGTACCTGTCTCGTCGGAGGCCTTGTTGACAGCGTGCCTCTCCGCATTCATTGGTGGACGCTGAGACACAATGTGAAGTCGCTCATCCCTATTCGATTGTGGCCTTATGCATGACGCCCGGGGTACGTGACTCGTTTAGTGGATGCACCTATCGACACTGACTCTGTTGATGGTTTCTTCCGCACAGCAGATGTGTCGAACAAATCGCAGCCTGGTCAGAATGAGCTGGTGTGATGCGAGGGTTGTCAGCTGCGCGTGGAGGGGTACAATCTGGCGGAGACACGTTGGCTGCCTTCGGTGTGCTCAAGAACGGTGCCCGAATGCTCTATGCATTGGGCATGAGACAGTATAGCATCTCACCAAA
>ENA-ORBV01017770-ORBV01017770.1-microbial-mat-metagenome-genome-assembly--contig:-NODE-17770-length-10127-cov-3.654627_pt1 | contig 10127 bp, 6 predicted proteins | sample MGYA00237777_ERZ505514 | MGnify/ENA primary metagenome ERZ505514 (study PRJEB26160, sample SAMN06269048) | microbial mat metagenome | isolation source: Oligotrophic lake microbial mat | place... | reverse complement strand
TGCTCGAGCCCACTCACTGAGACGGTGCGACGTGTGAAGCCGTACCACTGCGCCATCGGGACGCGCGCGGATGCCTCGAGTGCGCCACGCTCCGTCAGTTCTGCAACGGGCGGCAAGGCTGCGGAGGCGTCATCGCCCGGCGCGTCAAGCCCAAGCAAATCGCCGTACTGCCCAAGTAGCGTGGCGCACCAGCCGTGCATGGTATCTACGCCGATGGCGTCGGACTCGGCCAGCGCACGGGCGAGCCGTTCGCCCACTATCCGCGGCGCGTCGTCGCCTCCCACCTGGGCGAGGACCGCCCGGGCGACGGTGTCGGCGGTACCGGGATCGGCAATCGCCTCCGCCAGTGACGCGATGCGCTCGCGCACGCGTACCCGCAGCTCAGCGGTGGCAGCGCGCGTGAAGGTGACCGTGAGCACGCGCGACGCATGCACGGCATCCAGGGCCAGCGCCGCCGCGATCAGACTGGTAATGGTCCACGTCTTCCCGGTGCCCGCACTGGCCTCGATGACATGCGTTCCGGGCTCGATGGCGCCCAGCAGTTCGATCGCGCGCTGCAGTTCGTGCTCAGCGGAATCGCTCACACGCCCCCCATTGCACTGAAGACGGGCCGGAACAGACGCGTCGCAATCGTCGCAAACTGTGGATCACGGGTTGGTGGTACTTGATGCAACAGCGCATTGCCCGGCTCATCGCGTTCGGCGGGCTGCTCGGAGTTCTCCGGCGCCCACGCATCGTCGGCCTTGTCGATCGCCGCTTGCTCGTCCCCGCCCATGGCCGCCGCCACGTACGTGAACGAGGTGCGCGGTGCGTATGGAGGCACCGTGCGATCCGCATCGAAGTAGAGCTGCACACAATCGGCCAGCAAGGCGAGCGGGTCTGAAGGCAACGTGAGGGTGGTCCCCCGATCGGCATCCACCTGATGCGCGCGACGCGCGCTGCCCCCGGCCGACGCGGCGAAACACAGCGTCACCAGTGCGCCGAGCAACCGTTCCGGCCGATGTTTCCCATCGCGCAGAAAGAGCAGCGTGTCGCCGTGTCGATTGTCAATCGTTCCGGTGACCAACGTGTTGCCCACCGGCACACGCAGCACTTCCGGCGCACTGCGTGGCGTGTCGCCGATCGCGTCGCGCGCCGAACTCACCAACCACGCCGCGCGTTGCCTGGCGGCGTGCGCCCACACTTCACCAAGTCGCGCCGGCGGTACCTGATCGCCATGCTGCAGCGCCTGCAGCGTACGTTCGACATCACCGCCGAGCAGTTGCGCTTCCGCCATCTGGACGACGGCACGCGATTCGACTCCACGATCGAGCGTGATGGGCAGCACATCGTCGAGCATCAGCGTCTCGCTCTCTTGCCATACGCCGAGGCGTGAGAGAATCTCGGCGGCGGGACCGCGCAGAAATCGCAGCAGCGTAGCCAGCGGGAGTGTCGTGCGACTGTCACGCCTGGCGCGGCGCCGTTCCGGATCGTGCGATATCACCTCGCGCGCAGCGGTCGGTGCGTGCCCCGCTCCACTGCGCCACAGCCGCGACGCCGTGGCCGCCGACATCGTATCAAATGACACACCGTCGCTCGCGTGCGCGCGTGCCGGATCGGACGAGGCGACTGATGCGACGAATGCGCGCGCACTGAACGGCTGCAGCGGCATGTCGCGCTCAACGAGGGTGCGCCACACGGTGTCACGATCCGCCTCGGGCACGGGCAGTCGCACCGCATCGTGTACGGCATCGGCGATGGCGCCCACTGCGACGCTCGGTGGCAGACGCATGGTGCCAGCCTTGTTCCAGCCCGTGTAGGTGATCAGCAGTTGCTCACGCGCCATCATGAGCGCGTCAAACACGGTCTGTAGTTGCTCGCCGCGATCGTCGGGATCACCGAGCATGGGTGATTCAGCAAGCTTGTCGAACCACGGTGCACCGCCGCGACGCGGGAACAGCTCGTCGTCCATTCCGAGCAGTGCGACGACACGCGCCGGACGCACCCAGCCAGCCACCAGCGGCGCCACCGTGATGCCTCCCAGGCGCCCCGGCGCCACGAGGAGATCCTCCATGCGGTGTTCCAGCAGTTGGGCCACGGCGGCGGCGGCGAGTGTCCCGCGCACACGCACCGCGGCGGCATCGCTGGCCAACGCGGCCATGATCTCGCGCAGACGCGCCGCCCCGATCGCCGCCGCGCCGGTGTGTGGCAACAGCGTGTGCAACGCCGTATCCGTCCACGCGGCCCACTCGTGCAGCGTGCGTGGTATGCGCGCCGCATCGAGTGTGTCGAGGACGAGGCGCACCGCGCGTGCGGCGCGACCCGCCAGTGCCGCCCGCTCTCCCTCCAGTCCGGCCACGGGCGCGTGTCCGGCCAGATGCACGTCGGGGCGATCAAGACCGCGCGACTCGTCGTGCATCGCGACTCCGAGCAGCACGCGTCGTAGACCCCGACGCCATGTACCCTCCTCATGCAGGCCGAGCCCTTCGCGTTGCGGGTCGGCGGCATCGATGCCCCACCGCACACCGGCCTCGTGCATCCACGCGCGAATCACCGGCGCATCGGCTGGCGTCAGGCCGAACGCGTCGGCGACCGGTCCGCGCTCCACCAGATCGAGCACACGTGACGCCGACGCCCGCTCGTCGGCGAGTGACAACAACCGGATGATCACATCGGCCACCGGATTCGTGGCCCTCGGCGAACGCCCCTGTACGTGCAACACGAGCGGGGGCGTGGCCTCGCTGCTGCGGACATCACGGTCGCCTACGCTGTTCCACGTCGCGTCGCGCGCATGTGTCAACGGAAAGATGGCTTGCAGGAGGGGTACGAAACGCGCGGGATCCGGCGTCAGGATCACCACATCGCGCGGTTGCAGCGTGTGATCGTGGTCGAACGCGCGCAGCAACGCATCCTTCAGCACCTCCACTTGCCGGAGCGCGCCGTGACACGCGAGCACGCGCAGTGAACGGTCGACCGAGACGTCCTGCACGAACCAGGGAGCCGGGTCGCTCGCGACGTCCGTGCGCAGCCGGTGTTGCACCGCGCTCAGCACCGAGTGTGGCGCGCCGGTCCCGTCATGCCGGGCCCCGTCGCGTACCAGCGCCTGCGTACCCGTTGCGCCGAGCGTGTGCGCGAACAGCGCGAGCGAATCCGTGCGCACGCGGTCGAGTCGCGACGCCACGACATGCTGGCGCGCGAGCAGCGTCTCACGCAGCGTGTCCGCGGCGAGCGAGCCACGAGTGAGTGCGAGCTCCTGCAGTGGCGAGGTAGGCGCGTGCACGAGCACGTGCACCTCATGATGCACCGCGAGCGCTTCCACAAGCGCGAGTTGCGCGCGGGGCATGCGTCCCTGATGCAGCAACATCCATCGTGCGGTCAGCCCACTTGGCCGGCCGGTGCGCAGCGCCTCAACCGTGCGCGCGTGCACCTCGGCCGGCGCACCACCAAGACGCGCTACGGCGGCACGCCAGAGCCTCGCTTGCCAGTCGCCGGATCCGTGATCGGTTCCCTGCTCCCATCGCGCGAGCCATTCGATGCGGTGCAGGGCGTACCGCTCGAACGTGCCGGCCGCGCGCGCGGCCCACGCGACCAACAGCGGCGTCGCTGGCACGCCCGGCGTGGATGCGAGATGCTGCAACTCCGTGGGCAAGAGCGACGCGTTCGCTTCCACCGCCGACAGGATCGCGAGCGTTAGCGCGGCCGAACCACCGGTGGACGCCGGCACGGCCCACCGCTGCAAATCGCTCACGAAGCGCGACGGCGACCACACCTGCACGTTGGTGAGAATGTCCAGGCGCGTCACCAGCGCCAGTCGTAGCCACTGCTCCACGCCGCGCCCACCCACCACGAGGACGTCGGGGACGAACGGATCGTCGCCCGGCGGCGGCGTGCGCAAAACCGTCGCCGCGGTATCGGCGACAGCATCGAGGGTAAGCGACCAATGCGTAAGAAGCGTCATAAGCGATGTGCAATATCGCCTCGGGGTCCGACAGCCGCTGCCGCATGCACGGCGGACCGACTAGCCTTCCCGCACGCATGTTCACCCTCTTCATCATCGTCTTTCTCGACTTGATCGGCTTCGGCATGATCATTCCGGTGTTTCCGTTCTATGCGGAACGCACCGGAGTCGATCCGGCGTCGGTGATCTTCTTTCTGGGCCTTTACTCGCTGGGCCAGCTCGTCGGCTCCCCGGTCTGGGGTGCGCTGTCCGACCGCATCGGTCGACGCCCGGTGCTGCTGATCACACTGTTCGGCAACACCGTCGCGTCCATCATGCTCGCCTTTGCCGACTCCGGGTTCACGCTGGCCCTCTCGCGCGTGGCCGCAGGGTTGGCTGCGGGCAACGTCGCGACAGCCTACGCATACGCCACCGACATCACCACGGACGAAACGCGACCCAAGGCACTCGGACTGCTCGGCTCGGCGTTCGGGCTCGGCTTCATTGCCGGACCGGCGCTCGGTGGACTGCTCGCCGGCAACGACGCGGCCGGTGATGGGCTCGTACGCGTGGCCTGGGGCGCGGCGGTGATGTCCCTCATTGCGTTCGTGCTCACGCTCGCGCGGCTGCCCGAGTCGCTGTCCGCCGAAGCGCGCGCCACGACGCGCAGCAGGCCGCGCGTGAAACTGGGCGAGTACTTCAGGCGGGACGGACTACGTCAGGTGCTGCTCACCACGATCGTGGTGATTGCCGCCGTCGCCATGCTGCAGAGCACGCTCGCGCTCTGGGCCGCCGAGACGATGAACATGGGTCCACGCACGCTCGGACTGGTGTACGTGTTTGTGGGCGTGGTGAGCGTGGTGGTGCAGGTGTGGCTCACCGCCCCGCTCACCAAACGGTTTGGCGCATACGTGCTGGCACAGATCGGCATCGTGTTCGTGGCCGTTGGCATGATCGCCGTTCCCGTCTCACCGGGCATCGCGACGTTGCTGGTCGCGCTCGGCGTGTTCGGCTTCGGCTCCGCGATTCTCAATCCGACCTTCGGCAATCTGGTGGCCGGTCTCGCCGGCCCGACAGAGCGGGGCGCCGCACTTGGCGCGTATCAGAGCGCGGCGTCGTTTGGCCGGGTGGTGGGACCGTTTACGGCGAGCGGCGTGGCCACCGTCTCGAATCTGTCGTGGCCGTTTGTGGTGGGCGCGGTCGTCTCCCTCGGCGGTATCGCGCTGGTGCGCGGCGCGGGGCGACAGGCGGCACTCGTGGCCGGACGCGCGAAGGACGACTCCGCAGGCGCGCCGACCGACACGGCGTAGCGCCTACTTCAACCCGCCACGTGCGTGAGCCGCGCGGCCACCTGCCCACGCGCCCGGTATCGGCACGAGCACACTGGCGATCATCATCCACACCGGGTGCGGCAACGTGATCAGGTTGATGATCACGAACACGAGACTGATCTGACCAATGACGAGCGCCGGCATGAGCCCGCGGTTTGGTGCCAGCTTCGTGGCCGCGAACGCCCCGCCGAAGGCCCCGACCAGGTAGGCCAGCACCACCATCACCATCGCGGTGACCGGCACGCCGCCCGAGGCAAGATAGGCACGCAACTGGTTCACATTCTTCGGATCCAGTCCTTCTGGCAACGGATGCAACAACGTACTCGCTGACTCCACGCCAAAGACGAGCAGTCCGTTCACGATCACGCCAATGAGCAGTGCGAAGAGTAGTCGGCCCACGTGCCTGCTCCGGAAAACGGGAATCCAACCAACACACACAATTCGACGAACGGTGCGCGCTGCTGGTGCTCAGTACCCCACTTGTGTCGTCGCGTCCCGGATAAGACGTGCGCTTTTCGCCAGCAGCTCAACTTCCTGCGCATCGATGTCGGGCTCCAGGGTGTGCGTCACTCCTTCGCGACCCACCACGCGCTGCAACGACACCGACACATCCGCGATGCCGGCCACCGTCGGCGTACGCACGCTGACCGTGAGCACCACACGCTCATCGTCGCGAATCGCATCGACAATCCGGGCGATGCCCGCCGCCACGCCGAACGACGTGAATCCCTTGCCTTCAAGTATGCGGTAGCCCGCCCGACGCACGTCCTGATCGATTTTGTCGCGTACCTCACGGGTGAGCGGGCGGGCGAGCTGCTCACCCACTTCACCGAGTGGCAACCCGCCGATGCGCGCACTCGACCACGCCAGCACCTCACTGTCACCGTGCTCGCCGAGCACGTATGCCTGCACTGACGCAGCCGACACGCCGAGATGTGCGCTGAGTTGGGCGCGAAAGCGCAACGTGTCGAGCAGGGTGCCGGAGCCGATCACGCGCGCGACCGGCAATCCTGACTCGGCGGACGTGACGTGTGTCATCACGTCCACCGGGTTGCTCGCCACGATGAGGATCGCGTCCGGCGCGACTTTCATCACTTGTGGCACGACCGACTTGAAGATGGCGGTGCTCTTCTCCATGATGGCGAGCCGATTCTGTCCCGGCTCGATGCTTGGGCCGCACGCCAGCACGATGATGTTGAAGTCACGCATCGCTTCGATCGGCCCGCCCGTGACACGCGTGGGGAACGAGACAGGCACGGCGTGCGCGACATCCTCGGCTTGTGCCGACGCGCGTTGTGCGTTCATGTCGGACAGTACGATTTCGGTCGCGCTCCCACGCAGCGTGAGTGCATACGCGGTCGTGCTGCCAACGTGTCCCGCCCCGACAATCCCGACCTTCATCGACCCGCGCTCCGTGTGACGATCACTGCGCGGGCGGCAGGGTGGACACTCCCAGCGTGCCAAGCCACGCCGGTGCCAGACGCGATGTCTCCGTCGACGACGACCGCACCCGGCGCGGCTTTGTGATGGAGGACATCGAGGAGAACGTTTCGCCTTCGGCGGTGCCGATGAACGGTGCGCCGAAGGTGATGGCGAACGTATAACCGCCGGTGTCAAAGTCGTCGAAGGACGTGGCACGGATGGTCAGAATGTCATCGGCGAGTGAACGGCACGCGAGCAACGTCAGTCGGGAGTTGGTGCCACCACCACCATCATCGTCGGACGCAAGCAAGGTATTGGCCGCGAAGGCTTCAAGGAGCGGATCGGCCATGCCGCCGGCCGTCGTCACGCGATTCATCGTGATCACGCAGGGGCGCGTGGAATACACGAGATACTCATCGGCCGACGTGTTGAGGATGCGGCAGTCGGTCGCCGACAACGTCTGCGACGACGACACGCTGCCACCCAGAATGACCGATACACAGTTCTCCACGCTTGGATTCACCGATGTGATCTGCAGCGTGAATGCGCCCGTCTGTCCTGCCGCCGCCGCGCCGATACGCATTTCCGTGGGGCCAGCGGGCAAATGCCAGATGCGGCGCGCTTCTTCGCCGAGCCCGCGGGTGCTGAAAATTAAGTCCACTTCGCCCACGGGTGACGCCGAGATGTACGGCGCAAATCCGGTGGGCGTCAGGCGTAGTTCGAGCGCGGTGGCCGCCGCCAAGGTGGTGCGCAACACCTCACCGCGACGCTGCACGCCGCCCGTGACGATGCAGCTGCTGGCGGTGAGCGTGCCGTTGCGCGTCAGCGGCAACGTAATCGCGATCGGCGCGCACGGATCGGCGGCCACCGTGATGGCGGACGTGCGCACGATCGACGTGGTGGCAAAGCCGCTGCCACTGCCTTGCGCCGTCACCGTAATCGTGGCGCTACCGGGACTGACCGCCGACACGACGCCGGCCGCCGAGACCGTCGCGACGGCGGTCGCGTTTGAGACGTATGAGACGGTTACCGTCACGCCCGCCGGATTGACCGGCGTGGCGACCAGCGGAAGCGTCTGGCCAACAACGAGCGCACCGGTCGGCGGCGTCACCGTGAAGCCGGTCAGGGCCGGAGACAGCGCGGCCACCGTGATTGACGCGGTCGCCGTCTGGCCGGCTGACGTCGTCGCCGTAATGGTCGCCGGACCCGCTGACACGCCGGTCACGACGCACGACGCCGCAGCGGCGGCGACACTGGCAATCGACGTGTTCGATGACGAACACGACGCCAGAGTGGGCGTTGGCGAACCGCCGGAAATGCTGACGGCGAGCGACGTATTCGCACCAACATTCACCGTCGCCACCGTTGGCGCGATCGAGATGTTAACCACCGGCGGTGGGGGCGGGGGTTGTACAAACCCGTCACCTCCGCCGCCCCCGCAACCAACCACGGCCATCGCGCCCAGCCACAGCGGGGATCGAACCAACGACCGACGTGAGAACCGCGTGTGCAGGCCGATCATTTGGGAAAACCAAGGCTGAAGCCGATTTTCGCGGCGTACGTGGTCACGGTGGGAAACTCCGCCGTGCCCGAAAGTCCGGAACGCGTAAACGTGATATCGCCGAACTGCTGACGCACCAGCGCCACGCCCGCGTCAATGTTGAGGCGTGAGTTCACGACAAACGCGACGCCACCGCCCGCGCCGTACGCGAGACCCGACGATGACGTGCCAAAGTTGTTCGACTGATTCAGCACGGCCACTCGGCCGGACAGATACGGGAAAAACCGCTCGTACGGCAACACCGGCACCCAGCGCGGTTCCACAAATGCACCGGTAATCGTGATGTCATCGACGCCGGCGGCGTGCGTCGTCCACTGTCCGCCGACACCAAGCGAGACAACGCCAGCGGTGGGTGATCGAAACAGGCGATTGAAGCGCAACTGCGGTTCGACACCGATACCACCGGAGTTCGCGTTGCCTTCACCAAGACGAATCGAGGTGGAAAGCACAGAGAGCTGCAGCCCGAACTTCTGTGCGCCCTGGGCCTCCGCGCGAGGCGTTGCGACCGCGAGCGCGACGATACCAATGGCCATCGCGCGCGACACATTCGTCGTGCACCTCGAGAACATTCCGGTGAGCATCGGTGACGGCACAAGGGCGCGGCGAATCAAGGGTTTCATGGACGGGGGTTGCAGGAGGGAGCCATCAATGCAATGCCAGGCAATCAAGAAGCTGAAGCTGCGGACACGTTCACAACGCGGCAAGTAGCCCCGTGCTCGGGCTCGCCTACCGAGCGCGCTTCAGTTCACCCAGCGTAGCGCTCTCGACCATGGCCGCTCCGGCGCGTCCGCGCAGCGTCAGTCGCACGGTGCCGGTCCGACGATCGAGCGCGCCGCTGCCGAGGGTGCGCTCGACCTGCACATCGAGATCCACGAGCAGCGCGTCACCCTGTCGACCGGCGGCGCGCGCTTGCCCGACCATCGTCGCGCGGTGTCCCGATGTGGTCCGCGAGAAAAACGAAGCGAACTCCCCGGTGCGGAACTCACCGCGATTGACCCGGCTCACGTAATCCGAGGCCAACGCGCGCATGTCGTCGTTGCTCGGACCCGCAACTTCGGCGCGAACCGGAGTCGCGGAGTCGACGCGCTCGACAGGAGGTGGCGTGGCCACCGCGTTGGTCCTGGGATCCACCGTGACGGGGGCGTTCCGGGCGGGAGTCTCGACCCGCTGTGGTGGTACGACCGGCGGTTTTGGCTCGATCCTCGCCGGTCGTTCGGACGACGCACCGCCACGAGCCGGCGGCGCCACAGCCGCGTCCCGGGGTCGAGGCTGTGCCGCCGCGGGTGGCGGCGAAATCGCGTCGGTCGATGGCGTCGGGGCGGCCAGTTCGGCGGCCGGCTCCGGTCGCGTCACCGTCGACGGCGCGGTCGGCGGCGCGGTCGGCGGCGCGGTCGGCGGCAAACTCGCCGGAGCCACAGCATCCGACGTCGCGACGATTGGCGCGTCGCTGGTGATCGCCGCCGCTGGCTCGTCGCGAAGCATGACCGCCGCGACAAGCGCGACCGTCGCGAGCACGCCGAGTCCACCGCCCCACAGCGGCGTGGTTGAGCGCGCCGCCGACACACTGATCAGGACAGACTCTCGAACCCCGCCGGCGTTGGCGGTTGCCGTGACCGACCCGACCCCGAGCGCTTCGATCTCGCCATTTAGGGAAATACGCGCCACTAAGTCATTATCAAGAGACCAGTTGGGAGACACTAAGACCGAAACCGTGCCCCCCTCAATAGTCGTCTCGGCACTCAGCGTCATGCGCGCACCAACCCGCAGCAACGTTCTGGGCGCAGAAATCCGCACCCCCGTCACCTTTGGAGCGCGGGCCCGAAGCTCCACCGTCCCTTCGATCGGACGTCCACCGGTCTCGGTATTCGCCGTTGCCACCACCGTGAACGCGCCTTCC
>ENA-ORBV01017769-ORBV01017769.1-microbial-mat-metagenome-genome-assembly--contig:-NODE-17769-length-10127-cov-5.499900_pt1 | contig 10127 bp, 6 predicted proteins | sample MGYA00237777_ERZ505514 | MGnify/ENA primary metagenome ERZ505514 (study PRJEB26160, sample SAMN06269048) | microbial mat metagenome | isolation source: Oligotrophic lake microbial mat | place... | reverse complement strand
GTTTGGCCAAGACCCACAAGCTTGTCATCTTGGATGAATCCACCAAGACTGGAGGAGTTGGTGCTTCCATCAGTGCCCAAGTTTCTGAAGAATTGTTTGACCTTCTTGATGCCCCTGTGAAGAGGTTGTGTATGGACGATGCCCCCGTTCCTTATGCTTCCAGTATGGAGAAGGCAGTTGTCAAGAGAGGCAGTGACTTGATTGAAGGTGTCTTTGACATCTGCACTGGAAAGTACTAAATCACAAGAATGGGTAATAAGTTGTATATAGAAATAGATATTATTTTTGACTCATTCTTTCTATGATTCCCTATGTTAGCCAACACGACAGAGGCTTTCCCCGGCTCTCATGTGTTTTCTTGTGTGTCGGTAGCTACTCGTCCGTCACTGGTTTGATTGTACTAGAGAGACGACGTAGAAGGGACGGCCTCTGTTCTTGCAAGCAAGCCAAGCACATCCTTCAGTTCTGCTTCTTTCTTATCGCGTCTTGCTTTTTCCCGGCCCGCATATAGCAGCATGATTCTGTCTTTGCACTGCCGCCATCCGCGCTCGTCTGGATTTTACCCACAAACCAATCTTCTCACTATTTATGAGACTTCTGCCGGAGCTGCCCACCCTCCCCTGCAGCATCGCAGCCAGCAGAACCTCATCGCCGAGTGGCATGCATCTCAGAATTCCAGCGCCAATTGAAATCAGTTGTGCTTCCTGTTTACCAGCCTGGTTCGTACAAGTCACACACCTCGCTAGATATACGGTGCCACTGCTGGCTACCTACTACGTGGTGGCTAACTTGCCCTTCCCTGATACTGTATGTGTTTACAAGAACCTAAATTAAGTCTACATTCATGTTGTTATTAGGGTATCCAATAGAAGTAGAAGACTCCGAAGACAGCTGCCTTCTACCAGCTAGCTAGCTGCAGTAGCTCCTATGGAAGTTGAAAACTGAAATCTGATGGTTTCACTTGGACCAAACGTGCTGATCCACGACTGACTCACCCCTACTAGAACGACGATGAACCCGAAGACGGCTCGACATAGCGCAACCAGCAAGCAGACAACAAACATGCTGGCATGGTGCAGTATTGCATGCAGCGGCAGCAACCACCCTCCATGTTTACAACTATCCGCGTCTGATGACTTTCTCTACCTTTCGTTTGCACGTCTGTTGCTACCGCTTGATCGATGCCCCATAATGGAAGTGCCGATCTTTGTGTTTCAAAACTTAACAAATCGGACTCACAAATTCTACTAGAGAATAAACAAACAAAAACTGCGATAACTACAATAACTGGGTACAAAACCAGGAGAACAAAAGTATACCAAGCTTGCCAGGAGAAAACATTTTACAAAGCTTGTCAATGGGGCGTAGAAATAAACCCAACGGGTTCCGAGAAGAAGGGAGTAACTCCTTCAGCAAAAAGAATGATAAATTCGACGCTCGATTGGCTACAATTTTGCTGGCGAAAGGTCTCGTGACCTCTCCTGAAGAATCAGTATGCCTGGCCGAATCCATTGTTGCCGAAATAGAAGAGTCTGAGTTATCCAGAGAGGAAGCCTGCATTTCATCCATGGAGGACTATTTCTCAATGACACGCAAAGATGCCAAGACAACACTGTCGGCATTATTGAATCTTAGTGATAAAGAGAACAATGAAAGTGGAGACGACAACAGCGATGACAGCGCCCTGGGAGAGAAGGCTAGTCAATCGTCAGGGGACGAAGATGGTGTCGACGACGATGAAGAAGAATACATTGGAGAAGGGGAATGTGAATTATGCGAGCGTTTCGTGAAACTTACCGCTCATCACCTCATTCCGAAGTCCACATGGCCCAGAATATTACCTCGACTCAACAATGCCGCGGAAGCTCTTTCCAAACATGATGTTCACCGGGCTGGTCTCATACTGGGACCTGGTCTATTGCATCTCCTAGAGCCACTCACCATCGCTGACTATGACAAGGCTGCCATCAAAGGCCTATTGCGGAGGACTTGCAGCATTTGCAGGCCTTGCCATAATTTCGTTCACAAATCCAATTCCAACATGGCCTTGGCCACTAATTTCAGCAATACTCAGCTGTTGCTAAAAGATGAAGCAATATACAAATTTTGCCAATGGGCAAACAAACAAAAGCCAGGAAAACATAACCTGTAGCATTGGTTCTGTCCCTGGACGGAAACCTCATACCAGCAGCCATTTAATTTAAATCAAACTAAAGTTAATTCCCCAGGTTGAGTCAAACATCCTAGTGTTTCATGATTATCTGATTTGCAATTTCGTAGAGGTGATCGCCCCCACGGTCTCATGATGTAAATTCTCTGGTCCAATGCCTGCCGTCGTACTACTATGCATTGAGCCTACCGTCTTGGGAATTGATACCTTTTCATTGTTCTTTCTTTTACAATGGTAATATACGTATTATCATTAGCAAACTTCTGCGCCTCTTTTTTTTTGTTCTTTATGCGATGCCATGTTTTCCAAAATCCAGGCCGTCCCGAGCTCCACATGCTCCTCCCCTTCCTACTCTACGGCTCAAGTACGACTAGAGAAGCTCCTGGCGTGGCTTGTATCGTTACCCATAATGTATTCATAGCAAGCAAGGATCATAAAAGATTTGATCGACTGACCCCATTGCTCGCCGGTAAAGCCCTCGACGACTGACAGGGGTGGCGCGGATTGGAGGTTTACCTCAGATGACTTTGAAGATTTTTATGAGTGCGTGAATCACCTTGTTTTTCGTATCCAGTTTCTTCAATTCTGGTCAGTCTACTACAGCTCATTCAGTCTCTAGAACTCCCAGCCTGTTTTTCAATTACTCCTAGATTCTTATAGCTAACAGTAACTGTATGTAGTTTAGCTAGCTACTAGCTAGCTAGTTAAGTAGGTAGCCTGAATTTGGTCACAGTTTTTTCCGGGGCCTCAGATTCAAGATCCTGGAGCGCACTTGCTCCATCGTCTGCCCCTCGCTCATCAGGAAATATTTGAATTCTGTTTTTCGGCGAACAAAATAATAAAATGACACGAAGCAACTTTCAAACAAACACTAACAAGTTAGAGATCTACCATGCTAATATCACATGCTACTTGTACTACTAGCAGAGGTTATGTCCAAGTAGTTGGTTGTTCTCGTTTCACCAGAAAAGCATGGATCGTAAGGAGCTGTTTTTTAGCATGCATATTTCACTGTGCAAGAGGCAAGCAGGATTTTGGTTTTAAGGATTCCATCATCGATAATCATGCAAGTGATCACGGCAACGACAACTTTTTACATTGGTGTCCTGCCCCACGACGATACGATTCGACATGTACACTATTCATGGCCAACTCTTCCATACCGGGTGCTGGCGTTGGAATTTTCACGACCGAAACCTTACTTCCTGGCGACTTGGTCGGTATGGGGGAAGTGATGAATCCTCTTATTAATTTTCTCTGGCACCACCCTGTGGAGCAGAGGAATCCTGGCGGACACCCCTTTCAAGATTACGTCTGGCAAGGATCTGACATTCTAAGCTTGGAAACAAGCATGGGGGGATATGGCGAGGACACTTATTATACAGACGGTAACATCAGTTTTCCAATAAGAGGAGAGGACGGTGTTCAAATGTTGGGGTATGGATTGGATGCTGCCATTAATTGCCATCTTGGCGTGACCAATATTGGTAGCTCTGAGTTTGGCTACGATGAATACAATACGGGACGGTTCGATCGGTTTCGTGATCCAGGAGCAGGAGCTTTTTCGCCCTTCCTGGTAGGCCAATCTATTGTCGCCAACGTGATACCAAGAGGAGGAGAGTTGATGAAGCATTACGGCGATGCCTGGTTTTTGGATGCGGAACGAACCGAAAGATTCGGGCTACTTCCTCTAACGGGGGATTATAAAACGGCAGATTTGCTCATTCAACAGTTTGGGCTGTTGTTTCCAGAAATACACGACAAGAACGATCTCACCCCTTATCACAAAGATCTCTGGGATCTGATGGCCAATTTTCCATTCGAATCTCGCATCCTCAATGCCATTCCCAAGCAGCACGACATGATTCCTTTGTCTATTCGTGAGAGCATTTGGGAGCCCTATGTGGAGGGCTCCAGACGACCCATCGAAGAACTGGAACAAACAGGTCGCTGTCTCGAAAACATTTCGAATGGTCCATCCACATTGCCGCAAGCAGGCCGAGGGGCATTTGCGACGAGGGACCTTGCCAAGGGGTCCATAATAACTGGCAGCCCGGTCATGCACGTGGAAAGCTCAAAGATTTTCGAAATGTATAAAGACAAGCGTCAGGAATGGAATGGACAGAACCACGGGGACACTTCCGTTGTGGGCTATCAATTGATGTTGAACTATTGCTATGGCCGCCCCCAGTCTAGCATTTTACTTTGCCCATACGGAGTTGGAGTCAATTACATAAATCACAATCAAACGCTGGCAAATGTCAAAATTCAATGGGGTCGTCATGGGGAAGTCGGACATGACAATCGGTTCTTGGAAAAGAAATGGGAAGACATATTTTGTCCCTCATGCACGAAAAGTCCACAATTGGCATTTGACTTTGTAGCACTGCGGGATATTAAGCTTGGCGAGGAGCTTTTTCTAGACTACGGTATAGAATTCGAAAAGGCTTGGCAGCGACATGTCGAATCCTATTCTACATCCGTGAGCAAAATGATGTCGACAATGCACAACAATGCAACTAATTCGACGAAACATGAATCCGCTCAGCGGTGGAACCGGGAGCACGCAAATGAGGACATTCGAACGGATCAAGAACAAGAAGCATTTCCGTATCCTCCCAACTTGGAGATTCGGTGTCACGCTGAATTGATTGCCCCACAACCATTGGCTGCCGCAGTTGCACCCTTGTACCTTCGAGATTATTCCTGGAAACGCAACGACAAAGGAGCTTCATGCCATGTTGTTGGGAAAAAGCATAGTTCTTCTGTAGGTCGAAAAGATGTAGTGCTGTACGATGTGATCATCTCGGATCATCATCAGCAAATTTGCGTGCTTGTAGGGGGCATTCCGAGGAATGCAATGCGATTTTTCGATCGCGCTTACACAAAGGACTTTCACCTTCCCACTGCCTTTCGACATTACATTGGAATACCCGACGACATGCTTTTTCCAGATGCCTGGAAGAATAAACTGCACAACCTCCTTGGTGTGATTGAGCTCGTTGCTAAAGCTCGGTTTGTCAAGCCATTTTTATAATACAACTATCTCCTACCCTTAATGAAGGAACAGTCCTCAAAATGTGTTAGTTATTACTCTGATCCTGACACTGGTAGTACTGCGAAGCCCTTCTCACTGGAGGTTGTTGTTACATGTTCCTTTATGATTTGCTTTTTAACTTACTGCATAAGTACTACCTTCCACTGAGCTTGCTGCTGGTGCTCACTTCAAAGCCCACATTTCAACTCGCTGTTTCTATGTGCAGTTCCTACTCTCTCTCAGTGAGCGCTAACTAGAGCTTGCTTTCTGGCTCACTTTTGGGATTGCTGGCTACTCATCATTGCTTCAAGTCTAGTGCCTTTCCCTTCTGTTCGCCATCAAAGACTCTTTGTTGGGACCTGGTGCTCTGTGAGTTGTGTTGCTATGCTTCTATAAGAGTATCGCTATGGAAAAGTTCAAAGTTGGGTTCGGGGTAATATCTAACGTCTGGGCGTCACCCGGTACCGTAACCAAACATTGTTCATTATTAATTTTCTCCTTCCACTTCCGTCATGCATTATATTCCGCCGACACCAGACTGCATGCACAACCATTCCAGTTTCACACACAACAACTGTGGCCCAACCAACATCACATTGTCTTTTTTGAAAGATAGAGGATGTTTGAGTTCTAACCAGTACAAGTACATGTATCAACACCAAAACGCCAGATCACCCCCGTTCTTGCACTTGTAGTTTAAAGAAAAGCCAGCTAAACTTGGAAATTCGACAATTTTTGCAGATCAAGTCTCTCTGGATTGCTTGAAAAGAAAAACATGACCATGTCATTGACAGAAAAGGCCAAGGAGTTGTACCGTGGCGAAGCCTTGGCACCCATGGTTCGTGCTTCGACAACCCCTCTTCGTATTTTAGCTTTGAAGTATGGAGCTGACTATGTATATACGGAAGAATTGGTGGATCGTGCTCTTTCCGAGACGATTCGTGTGGAAAATCCAACGCTCCAGACCATTGATTTCGTCAAGGATACGACCAAATTATCGAAAAAAGTTCTGAGAAAATTGGGCAATGAACCAGCACTGATACTTCGCATTGATCGCAAGCTGGAACGCGGCAAGTTGGTTTGTCAATTGGGAACAGGAGAACCTGAATTGGCGTTGCCAGCTGTCCTTCATGTCAAAAACGACGTAGATGCCTTTGACATCAACATGGGATGCCCCAAGAAATTCAGTGTGAGTGGTGGAATGGGGTCTGCGCTTTTAGCAGATCCCGAACGGGCTTGTCGCATTGTCAAAAGTCTTCGAGATCATTTGGACGACCATCCAGTATCCTGCAAAATTCGTCTTTTGAAAGATACCCAATCCACTGTTGATTTTGTTTCTGCCTTGGTCAATGCAGGAGCTCATGCCATTGCGATTCATGCCCGGCAACCCGGTGACGATTGTACCAGACCAGCTCACTGGGATGATTTGGAGGAAGTAGTACCCTTGATTAAATCCAAGTTCCCCAGCCTTCCCTTGTTGATTAATGGCGACTTTTATACCCGACAAGAATTTACGGAGTTTCAAACCAAACACGGAACGTCGGGGGTCTTGTTGGCCCGGCCTGCCCTGTACAATACGTCTATTTTCCGCAAACCACCCACCATCGTGGTGGACGACAATAATGACTCTGTTCTACCACCACCAGTAGTGTATGGGTATGACTCGCCGTTACTGTTGGACAAGACAACGGTCGTACAGGATTATCTACGAGAAAGCACACGCTACAATACACATTACAAAAACGTCAAGTATGTCGTTGGAGAAATGATGACCAACCGACGAACTCCGACGTGGAGAGTTCCCAAGATGCCCATGACCTTTTCTGGTCTCCAAAGCATTAGCAAGACGTGTAATTGTAACAGCACGGAAGAACTCTGCAAATTGTGGGATGTTCAATACTCATCGCAGTATCGTCGTCATACAGAAACAACAACGTTGCCAGCGGGTGAGCACAAATATGATGATGCGTACATCTTAAAGGGAGAAGAAGGTGCAGTGGCGCAGCCCAGCTCGAGTACTATTAGCACGGAGGAACCTCAAAGCAAGCGAGCCAAAGTAGAGAATGGCACTACTAGTTGAAGAAAAACATGTAAAGCCAAAAATGTCTTTTGGTTGGAGGAGCAAAAGCGGATTGGAGTATTTCCGCAACCACTGGCCTCAAGCCTCAAGCCACGAGTGGTCTTGGCACACCATGGGGCGTTGGTTGGATGCTATTTCTACCGCCATTACTCCTTGCTCGTTGTCAAAGCACATGATGCGTGCATGCATCCACTCCGCACTTCTTCATGTACCGGCGGGCTCAACACAAGCATCCAATTTGCATCTCTTTGGCGGCGGATGCTCCACGTTGGCGGACAGGTCACACAGAGAGCGGCTTGGTAAAAAATAACATAGGCGCTGTGTGGAATGAAATTAATAATCTATTTGCGGCATAATAATCATGACTATAACGCGAATATTGTATGTCCTACGTGCTTGAAAAGATATGTATATATGGAGAGTTTGGAATATAATTTCCAGTTTCAAAAGACGCAGCTATTGTGAAACAATTTTTGGTCGTCGTCGTCTTCTTCTACAAAATCAAACAAGTCATTCTCATCGTCCGACAATCCCGGTAAACTGGATATACTGTTGTCCAAGGCTTTGGTACTTGGTGTCCTCGACGACGACGGTGGTGATGGCACTCCCAATTTAGTGTCTGCACTTGTGCGTCTCCTGGACGACAATGTTGTTGCTGCTGCTGCTGCTGCTGCTGCTGGCGTTGTGGTTTGTCGTTCCTTATAGTGGTACGAATTTCGAATGGCCACTTCACAGAGCAAAGACTTGCGTTTGGTTTTGGCCTTTTGAATCATATCTTGGACATCTTTTGGCGTCGACGACGAACCACCCGTGCGAGCAAAGGCATCCGTACTAGCAGAGGAGGAGGACGGGCTTTCCAAAAGACTCTGGCTGCGATTCTTGTTGTTGTTGTGATTGTTACTCTTTGTAGTAGTAGTGGAGGTTACACCCTTTGTACGACGAGCGGAAGCCGTCGGAGAAGAGGAAGACGGGACAGTAAGGAGACTCTTGCTCCGGTTCGTTTGGTGGTTGCTCTTTGTTTTGTTCTCATTCTTGCTGTTGTTGTGTTTGCCCAATGCCAGTTGTTCTTGGGCAAGAAGAATGGTGGTTTCTTTTAACAAGGCAGCTTCTTTATCCATATTTTTCTTTCCAAAGAGTGCCACCTCCAAGCAGGGAGATTCGTCGAGGTTGATTTGGGGATGAAATTTCGATTTTTGCGTTTCTCGATCCAGCTCGTACCGAGTCCACGGATCCAACAAGGCCATTTTCGAGGCCAGGTCCTCCGAGTTGTTGGCTGGCAACAGCATGGAGTCCGAGAGGGCACGACGGGAGACAGCCGAAGGCCTACTAGCCGAACCCAAAAAATAGGGATGGACGACGGCCAGATCTTCGTCATCTTCCTTTCGCCGTTGTTGCCCTATACCATGGTACTCATCAGGAAGAAACGATTGCATCTTAGATAATGGGGCGCGGCGCAGTTATAGAGCTTTCCGGCAGATCTATTATTTTGAGATGGTTCTTGGCAAGATGAAGGCAACGGCGGAGTTGGATACTGTCAGAACAATAACGAAGGAGTCGATGGCATGAGAGGACATCCAAAAAAAAGATGAGATTGATAGCAGAGAGAGATATCGTGGATGAAAAGTTAACGGCGGCGAGGTCGTCACTCGTCAGTGCCGAGGACATCACGTTTTTAGGGTTATGGCTTGACGGTTCAACGGCAGCAACTGCGCGACCTTCACAGAAAGATCCATCTCCAAATTTGACCCACATAATTACTCAACTACAGTACTGCAGCCTCCATAGTAGACAAAAGAAAGGACGACGACAACAGCCACAATTCTATTGCAACACTTCTAACTACACAAGTTTAGTCAGCGGGCAGCAGGAACCATACAGTACAGTACCATACACCAGATTCGCAAGAATCCGTCCTCTGCTAGCTAGATTGTCGTGTTTCTCTTCTTTTAAAAATCCCGTGCACCAAAAGTCTTTCGTCGCCACAAACCAAAGCACGCAAGCAAGAAACGACCATGTCTCCCGCACAAGCGTCCAATACTAATAAATTGACCATCCAAGAAGAGTGGTTGGTTTCTGAGAAAGATTCCGCATTGGAGACGGCAGTGGTCTACGAAAATGAAACTTCCAACCAGTGCGGTCACGCCTTGCACATGGTCCCACTCATGGACTATTTGGAAAAAGCGAGTGGCAGTAAAAAGGCAGCTTGTCCTGTCTGTCAAGCACCCATGGAATTTATATGTGATGGCATGGTGAAAACCTTACAACAAGAGGCCACTAGTAGTGGTGGCAAGAGCGAAACGATCAACCAAAGTACAACTGCAATAGAAGCCGACAACAACAACAAGATTGTCACGTTCAAATACCGCAATCATCTCTACCGGCTTGCCGTCATGAGGGGCTCCTCGAATGTGCTACCAGTTCCGTCGTTTGTGAATGCCTGGTGCATGTGGATGTGGAAGACGGTCCTACATCTCACGGGCGAAAATACGACGGTGACCGCTCAAGAACGTATTTCGCATGTCTTGCGAATGGATATGCATGGGGGCATGAGGGTGGGTATTTACGTATTCCATATTTGATTTTGAAATTGCCGTCTTATACTTTTTGGCGACCCATACATTTGGCGGGTTGCCTCTCTCCAATACACACCCATGTCTTATATGTCGTCCATATCATTATTACTGTAACTCATGGCAGTTTTTATTCTATTCTTCCAACAAAAGATCCTTCACAAGGGAAAGATTCTATTTCCCAATCCACAACAATCTCCACCTGTCTCTTATACACATCTGACGCTGCCGACGAATAGAGAGGTGTAGATCTCGGTGGTCGCCGTATCA
>ENA-ORBV01017767-ORBV01017767.1-microbial-mat-metagenome-genome-assembly--contig:-NODE-17767-length-10128-cov-5.953039_pt1 | contig 10128 bp, 8 predicted proteins | sample MGYA00237777_ERZ505514 | MGnify/ENA primary metagenome ERZ505514 (study PRJEB26160, sample SAMN06269048) | microbial mat metagenome | isolation source: Oligotrophic lake microbial mat | place... | reverse complement strand
ATTAAAAGCCATCATGCAACAAAATTTCATCTTTTGCAAACAACAAAGAATGACTGATTTGTAGCAAATTGCTCGAATTGGTGCTGCAACCATTGCTTTGAAAATAAATAAGAATTAATCAGTTTTTGTTGGTCCTCACAGTGCTTCCAATTAGACATAAGCCAGACAAGCATTGTACCCATTTGCATCCATGGTAAGATCGCACATTGGGCTAGCTTGTTCATCATTGGTTGACTCATCAGTGTTGGTGGTGATCTGCTTTGCATGCCTACAAAATCGGGGTTTGAGCATCATTGTTAGCATGTTGCAACAAAACAGATTCTTATTTTGGTTGAAGAAGCAATCAAACCCCAACGCTGAAGAATGTTGTCAAGGTCCAATCCCATTTTTGACATAGTTGTGACCTCTTCAGCCTATGTCTCAAATGCAGCAGAAATTCAACCACCCAAGAATTGCAGCATGCTTTGTGATGCTCCCATTTCTTAACAAGGTTATTTGGGAATCCAAACACAAGTCCACTCATCGGCAAAAACAGATTGAATGATTTCAAATTTGCTGAAATATTTATTTTGGATGTGTGACTATCTTGGTGAACAACTTGCTTGTTTTGCAGCAATCCTTCATTGCCTTTCTAAATGCAGCTGCTAGTCCTTCAGGTATGACTGCTTTGAAGTCACTAGCAGTGGATCATAAATGCATCATTTTTGATTGTGCAACACTCATCCAAAAAACTGGATGCTGCAACAATGTCAAGATGTGCAAGTTTGAAAAGTCAGCAAGCCTGTGGCAAAGGCAAAATCTACAAATCATGTGTCACTCCTTCTGCAATCGATCCAAGAAAACTATTGATTCCTCTGGGCCTACTAATGCTGACAACAAGAAGAAACCACAACATGTTGGTAGCTAAGGCAGATTCTACATGCCATGGTGTGTTGTTCCCATCTTAAAAAAATCCATAACAAATGTAACTTAACTTCATCTTGATCTTTTTGCCACACTTACAATCCCTTGGTTACTCTCCACTGCATCACCCCAAGTGGGCTCTCCACTCAGATCATTGGCTATAAACTGTGAGACTTTGGTTGGAAATGAACGTGAAGTGGAACAAAATCCTTTAATTGTATTCGCCTTCTCATTGGATGTCCTGGGTCAGTACGCTCGCCACCAAGATTTTGAGTTCCATAGCATTGTTGCTCACTTCGGGCCTCCACAGTGAGCCAGTCTTGTACATTTTCTGAAGTCTCTGCTTTAATCGCATTCCTCCATCCACGATGTTATCCTACGATTAAAGGGTATCGGATAATGCGGGAAGTAGTGGTAGTATGCGACTGACCACCATGATGATATCTCGGCCGACCATGGAAATGATAGGCAAAAGCATCAACAAAACTAGTGACCGATTGAAGTTGGCCACTTTTAAGCTCAGAAGACGCAATAGCAGCGACAAAGCAAAAATACCTTATGATACAAAGACGAACCCCCCCTCGATTTGTCAGGGTTGACGAGGCAGCTCTTTGACCGTTGTTACGGTTCCTTTGGGCGATTCTCTGTCATGGCGCTAGTCATATTCAATGAGGGATAAATAATTGACGATTTGTTTATTAATTATAAACGCGATTGGATAAAAGCGGAGACATTTCGTTTGGGGAAAAGAGCACATGGAACTTTGTTGAAAACACCGACGATGAAGGGGGCTTAACGAGACATCGGAATCACTTCGGGGACAGATATTTCGAGATTTTAAAACGCCACAGTAATGCATCTCTAGTCAGTGTGTTCTATTGCGTTTATGGTTATGGGGTAACGATGGTGATATAGTATCGCCACGACCTGATAAGCCATTGGTAACGTCATAGTTAAATGCCATGTTCCTCTTTTTTGGCGTTTCAATCGTCTTTTCTTCCCTCACAACAACGCGCGGTTCGACTATTGCGGAATTATGCTCGTCATGGATGACGGCGTATTTTGCTAATCCTTTAATTCTCGCATGCATAACAGTTTTTCTCGCAGTGTAAATCTCAGGTATGGCCGTGTTGCCCAATCCAATGCAGACGATGCATGATTTGCTTTTGCAATTCAATGCTTGAAAATCCGCCAACAAATCACTCAGATCCGTGCACTTTTTGCTCGTTGTTGAGAGCCTTTGTTCTTCGAATGGCTTTGGCAACACTGATTTATGATCATGGCAGAGAAGCGTCTCGTATCTGGGTTGACAGTTCATAGTTGAGCAGCTTATCGACGATAAATGAGTGAATGAATCAATCAATGAACAATGAGGCAGTAATGTCAGTGAGCGGGCGGGAGGCGAATAGGTGTTCGATAACTTTTCTACTACTCTAGAAAGAAACCGCGACTGAACCCCTTTTGAACCAAACCGCGACTGACCCTATCTCAGACGCCGGCCGCGCCCGTCCCGTTTGGCCGGCTTCACATACATTTGATTGTGGTCCAGGTCCATTTTGCCCTTGACAAATGCTCCCTCCGATCAGTTTAAAAAGCTCCAAAGGAATCCTTCGGAGAATCACGGACAGACGCTAATGTACTAGAGCCACGCAAATTTGGCACGCTTGCAGCTGATTTAACCACTCAGAGCAACGCAAAAGTTGAATCTCTGTTGGCGCGCCGGAACGGCTCAATCGCTTCATTTTGTGAGACCAAATGTTTCACTTTTGCTCTTGAGTTTTCAAGTGAACACGCTAACAGCCTGAACAACAGACCCATCAAGATGATCGACAGCCGCGGCGCCACCAACGGCTCTGAAATGACAACAGAGCAGAGGCGCAAGCCAGTCTGTTTCACCAGGAAGCAAAGCCAAAGCTTCTTCACAAACGTCCAGTGTCAAAGGAAGCCTGTTCGTTTGCTCAAGCTTTTCATTGTTCATGTGAGGATCTTGCAGGTGTTGTGTCCATTGCACTTGATGACTTCATTCAAAAAACTATGACATGTGAGCCAAATTCAATTGATCTTGTTGGCAGGACAGTCATCAAAGCACACAGTCACCATTTGAACAACTCCTTGCCATTCTTGGGACAGCAACCATGATGCATGGCCTGCAGTGCGTTGAAAAAGCCCAAGTCATTGATGTTCATGTCTGGTGAATTCGGTGGCTGAGCAACGAGCTTGATTTGTTCACTGAGACCCATGGCTTCCATGTCTTGGCGCCACCCATCATCCTCGTTCTGAGTGATGCCATGAGAGGGCGCTCCATCTTGTTGGATGCACATTGTTCCACATCTTGACTGTTCACAAGTAGGAAATGCAGATTGAATTGCAGGCACCACTTCATTGATCACCATCTCTCTGTGCTTGTCTCTGTCAATGGTTTCTTTCTTGGATTCCTCTGTGCCCGCTGGTCTGTTGGCACTGCTTCTCTGTGCAACAGTGCATTCTCCAATGGGCCAGATGCCAACCTTGCCATCCCACCAAGTGCCATTTGGAAGTCGCCGTGGACGAGCCATGGCACAAGGAAATGTCACTTTGGCAATGTGAGATTTGTGGCTGACATGTCTCTTTGGTGGCTCCTCTTCATCAGAGACAATGATGCAGGACTCGCCGTCTCTGCAAAGGAAAAACCACTTCTCATCAACATGCACCTCATCAAGGAGAGGAAGAAACTTGGGTTGTGCTGGTCCACGGTGAGTGTCTCTTGTTGTGTTCAAAATCAATTTTGGATTAGGCAAACTGCAGCGTGGCCCGTTGATCATCCTCAGCCAGCTTGGGCTTGAGTGAATTGGTGTGGCGCTTGAAGATTGAGCCATGTTGCTTGAAGATGCACATGATTGCAGATTCAGGTGTTTCAAGTTGGGCAGCTAGCATCCGAGTGCACCGCCGTTTAGAAAATGGCATCGCTTTGACCTTGGCTTTGATTTCTTTCCTATCATTTTTGTGCTTTCCCTTGCGCCGCTGGCGCCGCTGGTGGATCTTTGTGGCAAACACAGCACTGGGGATCTGACTGGTGGTGGAGTTGTCATCATCTCCATCTTCATTGTTGGCATCTTTGACTTCATTTGCTTCCACCGAAATGTGCCTCCAAAGTTGCACAATGGCGTTTCTTCCAGCGGAAAAATGTGCCGCAACAACAGGAAAAACACCACAAGGAGGGGTGCCATGGCCAGTCAAGCCTGTGATCAGGCGGCATGCTGCTTTCTTCTCAGCTTCAGTTCAGTGAGGTTGTGCCGCTTGGAAGGGAGGATTTCATTGTCATCGGGCATTTTTGTGGAGATTGATTAGTTGTGTCAAAATCGACTGTCAATTAACGAGTGATGTCAACACGGAGCTTTTAGGTTGTGCAGCTGGCTAGCTTTGAATTCCAGAACATGTGACATGTGCACGGATGGCAATCTTTTTACATTCTTTAGCGCCTGACAGGTCATTCAAAAACGAGTCGCACCGCCATTGCTCAGAGTTGGTTTGAGTCCCGGCTCGGAGCTTTTCAAACTGATCGGAGGGAGCATTGGAGAAGGTTTATCTGGTGCAGCAAACGTGGCAGCTTTGCCATCTCACCGAAAAACCCAGCCTCTTGTAGCCACACCGACACATGGGGGACAGCACAGGTGCCGACGCAACAATCCTCACCATCGTCGCAGATCCTCCATTGGAGAGTTTCTGGAAGTCATTGGCGAAGATGCGCGTTCAGAAGGGAACGAAGGCCCTCCAAAGCGTTTGGACGAATGAGCTCGAAGAAGGACATTTGGGCCAGCGCTATTTTATGGATATGAATGTTACCCGGTCATTGTCCATTTTGCCAGAAGACATTCTTGAGTTTGCGGATGAAGCAGTGAATCGCAGTGAGAGAACAGGGGGTTTGACCAATCCTTTGTCAGAAGGCGAACATGCGACACCCACGCGTGTTCCCCATGCACCGGCGGCTTCTTTGGGGAGCTGCTTGGCGTTACTTGCTGCGGTTTTGGCAGCATCTTCCAATGGAATTGCTGTGTCCTTACTCCACAACATTCACCCGGCTATGAGGCTTTTTTGGCGAATGACTGCGGTGTCTTTTGTCTTGAGTTTTTTTGCCATTAAAACAATGGTGAAACAGCAACGAGAACAGCAACATTTTTTACCAAAATTAACTTGGAGTCAGTGGCTCTTATTTGGTGCAGCAGCTGTCTGCTTCTTTCTGCACACTTTATTGTTATTCAAGCAAGTTGCTAGACCTAGCTAGCTAGCAGTTGCTATCTAACACATGCTAGCTAACATCTGGAAGAGCAGCACTGATGCTAGTTGCACCAGTAGAAGTGACAAGCATACTTTGACCAAATAATGATTCACAATAACTAGCACTGTTGCCAGCAAGATTATATCAACGTTAAACAGAGGTCTTTCGGACCAATTACTGGATAGCCAGAGAGGAGATCTGACCTGCTAAAATCCAATACTCTTTTATGCTTACTCCAGCTAGGCCATGTCTACAAAGATACAGATCATGGCGCAAACACAGTGCGACATGCGAAATTTGCGTCATGACCAGCCGTGCAATGACAACAAAGTCATTATTGGAAAGTCTCAATAATTATCAAGTATTTAACCTATAATCCCGCCGAATGTCCTCCTATCGGGACCTCGTGTCAGAGCCACGCAACCACGACAGTCGCACAACAATGTACCGCCTGCTGGTCGGTCTGCTCCCCAAGGTATGGTTTGATGCAAGGTCAATTTCCATTCATCGCTGGGACTCGATCTCTTCCAAGTCTGTACCGCGAGCAGAGTCGCCTCATCTATACCCGCCGTTACCGGGAATTCGATGATTGTTGAGTATGCAAGGTTGTCTGAAACAACCAGTACGTCCGCGTCTGCTACTTTCATTCCTGCTGGACGAGCCCCTTCTTCCAAACAGGCTTTCCATCTATCCAATCTACCTCCTTGATTGATAACATTAGATACCTCGATGGCATTGCTTGGGCTGCATATTCTCTCCATCTCACCCAGGTTACCCTGAGTCAATGCCTCATAAAAAGCTTTTTGTTGGGCAAGGACGCCGTCTACATCTTTTTGAGAGACATCCTCTTCATCTAATAGGACGGTGGGGCGCAAATGCTGGCCGAGGATCTGAAGCCATTCTGGTGAAGATCCCTTCCCAGAACCAAAAGACCGTCCAATGGCACTGATGCCAAACCATCGAAAATTTCCGCGTGCATCTTCGTTCGGGGCAAGGCCTTCAAAGTATTCTCTCCATTCACCAGGATTGGCTGCATCTGCCAAGAAGGGAAGTCTCTCGTTTTCAGAAATGCCGTAATCCGCCAACTTGGATCCATCCGTCGGTATGACGACAACATACGTGCTTGCTTGAACCAAACGACGACCCAAAGCACGCAAGGGTAACAATGATTCCTTCAGCTGTTGGGCGGATCCAGACAGGGCCACAAGTCTCACTGTTTGACTGGACTTGTTCATCAGCTGGCCTAACGAACGAGCTTGTTGGTACTTAGAATCCGCCAACTGGTTGGCAGGTAACCGAATCTGCAACGCAAGTGCATTTAATTCTTTTTCCATCCGTGTTAATTGTTTGGATCGACGCTGGCATTCTCGGACAAACATGCCGCTGCTACCAACCCCCGCAAGTATCGCGGCACCCACCCCCGCGAGAGGCAGTGACTCGTCATTGAATTCGACGGCCAACCAAGGAGCCGCAAAAAATGTCAAGGCGAAAAAAGCCCAAAGATTGATCCGTAATGGTTCGCTCTGATTGAGAGAACTGTATTTTGTCAAGGCGTCGCCTCTCACCGTTCGCAATGAGAATAAGTCAAAGACTGGCTTGGAGATATCAAATTGGTTTGCCATTTGCAGTTGGATACTATTCTTGTCATGGTTGACCGTGCGACGGCTCGTAGAATGTGCTGGCCGATGCGCAAAGCCTTTCACACTCGTCCGAACCGTGGACAAGAAAACCAGCAGGCAGACAGAGAAGCTTTTCATGGTTGCCGATGATGATAATAAAAATGAAAATGGAACTTATATTTGTTGGCTGTCTGAGATAACCTGTCACGATTTTTGCCTCTGCACGTTCAGTCCCCAGCTCCGATCCCTGAGGTGGTACTGATTTTTACCGTCAGTTTAGTGTTTTTAATGTGCTGTCACCTACTACTACAGTACTGTACTTGGCGACTTACAGTACAACTCGTTGTGACCTGTTGTTGTGTTTTATTCAATTGGCTCATTTTTGTCGTTGCTGTTATGCTGTTGGGTCAGGTTGTCGTCAAAAGTGAGTCAGTCGTGACTCAGAAGTGACTGAAGTGATAGAGTTAGCGTGCGACCAAGTATGACTCTCCGCTGCGTGATCCCGCTGTACTACTGGTGGTACACTACTAGTGGCACATACCAGATATTACCAGTACTGTAGTGCGTAGGATTTGGCGCAGCCGCGACATTCTGGGTTTAGCGCGGTGCAGGCACCTACTAGTAACAGCAGAGGCCCATTTAGAGAGACTTATTATCACACGAGCCGAAAGGCTGATTATTTAAATTGGATTGACGTTACGTTTGCCCGATTGGCGTGCAAAGTTGATGGGGGTGCAATAAGGAATGAATTCCTTCTTTTACAATAATTTTACGTAATTGTATATCCCTTTTTACGTGTGTAATGCATACATCTTTTTTTCAATCAACCGATACGGACTGAGGGGGTTCTCGAACTTCTCGTTGGCCGGTGGGACCACTCGAAAAGTTTCACTACTTTTGGTCTCATCAACACCAAGACAAGGTACGATTGGTATGATGGGACCAATTTAAATGATTTTTTCACTGGCGAAGTGGTGTGTCGCTGTCCTCACGTGGTAGCGGTTTGCACACGGAAGGTACGTAGGAACAGCGCCTCTTCCGTACTTCTAGTAGATCAGAGCAGCGCAGGTTGGACAAAAATAATTGCTCGTACCATCGGATTGTAAATTGATTGTTGAAAGATAATAGACACTCTTCTCCATCTTATTAATAAATCGTTCTACGCTGATTCTGTCCCCACAATAAGAAAGAATAATCAAAGTATCCATCGACCACAATTTCAGTTATTCTATTGGCTTGGCAAAATGATGTCCAACGATGCAGCGAATAGTATGCAAAGTCTCTTCCAACAGCTACAGCAGCATCAACTCCAGCAGCAACAGCAGCAACAGCAGCAACAGCTGGAGGGTGACGGAGGAGTTGGCAATCTTGCTACTGCTGGTGTAGGAGGAGTCGGAGACAATGACGGCAATGAAAGCGATGCTCTCAGCAACACGGGCGGCGACGGACAACATCAAGGAGGAGGAGACATGAACATTGGTGCGTTTTGTGTTGTAATTGCTGTGTTGTGTACTCCGGAGTCGAGCATCATCTTTGTTGTTTGCCTAGCGCTGTCACGACCGCGGCACATCTACTACTACTAGTAGTAGTAAAGTGTGAACTTCCTCTTGAATGAATGAATGAATGATCTGCTGTTTTCACTGTATAGAAAAAAATCATTTTCCTTTTGGATCAATGAATTCGTCACCTCATCCATTTGATTTGATTGCTCTTCCTTGCTTGCTTTCGTCCTCTGTACATACAGACCTTGGTGGTGCTGGTGGTATGGAAAGTATGGAAAGCATTCTTCGGCGCATGCAAATGCAGAGACAAAGCATCACGGGAACGGCTGGCCTAGTACCCAACATGCCACAAGGTGGCGGCGGTGGTATGGGTGGACTCAACCTGGATAATCTTGGGAATTTCAACATGGCCTTTGGAAATCCACAACCACAACAAGGAGGAGGAGCAGGAAACCTTGGCGGCAACAACATCAGTGGCCAAGCAGCTGGGAACCTTGGTGGTGGAAACCCAACGGGAGATGGTAGTAACAACCTAATAGGCAACTTTGGTGGTGGAGGCATGGGAGGACCCCCACCAGGCGGCCTTCAGAATCAGCAGAATCAAAGTCTTCAGCAAGGACTGGAGGCTTTCAACAATGCCAATTCGGTCATGAACAACATGAACAATGCCATGAACAATCTTGGTGGTGGCGGTGGGAATGCCAATGCAGGAGGAAACAACCAACATAACTTGGCTGGCCTAGGACAAATTGCAGGAAGCCTGGGTGCAGCAGCGGGTGGCTTCCCAGGACTATCGAACCTTGGTGGAGTCGATGGCGCCAACGTCATGGCCAATTTTGGGGGTGCTGCTGCTGCTGGAGGAAACTTTGGAGGGGGTGCTGCCCAGCCCACCACCAATCAGATGAATCAAATTATGGCCAATTTGAATGGAAATGCAGGTGGCGGTGGCGGCAATGTCAACGTCCCCTTCGATATTTCTCGAGCCGAAAGTATCGTAGCCGCTGCGATTGCTGCTGCAGGTGGTAATAATCCAAATGACAGCTCCAACGCAAACAACCTAAATAACCAGCAGTCATTGGGAGGTCTCAACCCGCAGTCCTTTGGGGGTCTCAACCCGCAGAACATTGGAGGATTCAATCCACAGGCATTTGGTTTGAACCAGCAATCCCTGGGTGGTCTCGACCAGCAATCCCTGGACCTCATGATGCGAAGGGCGAGCATGGGCCCAGGTGGACCAGGAGTAGGCCTTGGTGGATTTGGAGGATTTGGCATGAATAGCACTGGGCCCCTTGGTGGGGGAGGCATGCAGAATCCCGGAGACTCTCAAGATTACAACAACACCAATGACAACAACATCAATAACAACAGCATGCACAGCAATAACAACAATAATATGATGGGAGGTCAGAACCCTGCAGGTATGCATGGTGGCATGAATCTCAATGACATGAACATCATGATGCAAACCATGCAGGGAAATAATAATCCTGGCGGAGGCCAGCCGGCACCAGCCGCAACACCAGGTCTGGCGGAGGCTTTGGCCGGGTTGAACCAGAATAATAATCTAGGCCAAAACAACCCTTTTCAGCAGCTGTCTCCAGCTGATCAGCAAGCTTTATTTGCCAAATTGCAGCAAGCAACGGGGATTGATACGTCTGGTGGCGGCCAGGGAGGACCCGGTGGTGCCAAGACTGGGGCTGAGCTACTCTTTGGTCCTGGTGGCGGTATGGCGAATATCACCAACCCTGGGATGGGAGGAATGGGCAATGACCCTTCCGGCGCGGCTGGTCTCGGTGGCAATGCTGGGTCATTGGGTGCACAAGGCCTCGGTGGAGGCCAGTTTGGAGGC
>ENA-ORBV01017765-ORBV01017765.1-microbial-mat-metagenome-genome-assembly--contig:-NODE-17765-length-10129-cov-5.869280_pt1 | contig 10129 bp, 8 predicted proteins | sample MGYA00237777_ERZ505514 | MGnify/ENA primary metagenome ERZ505514 (study PRJEB26160, sample SAMN06269048) | microbial mat metagenome | isolation source: Oligotrophic lake microbial mat | place... | reverse complement strand
TTTCAAGCAGAAGACGGCATACGAGATTCGCCTTAGTCTCGTGGGCTCGGAGATGTGTATAAGAGACAGCAATATAACCAAGTGCGAAAGCGATATCCAGATTCCCGAATGGCAAGCACCGGCCTACACACTCAATGAAAGCACTCCTCCTCACTGTATTCTTGCAGAAATGGGAACGTGCTCAATGTCGCCGCTTTCATTGCGGGCCTAGGGACAATCTCGCGAGCAAGTCTTCATGCTCACTCGATGGTGGCATGGTTTAAGGAAGTCGTTATTTATTGCGTCCATACGCTACACAGGACTCCCAAACTGTACTGGGACCCAAAGATCTTGTGGAACTAAAAAATACAAGTCGGTACAACACTTTTGATTGTAAATTGTTTAATAGAAAATGTTACGAAGAGTTTTTAAAACAGAAGGCTACGAGCATGCAACAATGACCATAATAAACCGACGTCGTCCACCAGGAGCTTATCTCCTTCCCCTCAAGTTATTCCGTTCCTCTTCTTTGGGTTCCTTCTTTCCACCACCACCAAATGCTAGCATCAAACCAATGCCAACTACACCTGCAAAAATGGAACCGGCTTGCAAGAATGCGCCGGTATCTGTGGCTTCCGTGGTGGATTTGCAGGTGGGCGCTTCCGTGGCGGACGACGGTGCAGAATCTTGAGCAGGATTTTCTTCCGTGGTTTCGTTGACTTCTTCTGACTCGTGGCTCGTGGACGATCTTTGAGAAGTATCTTGCACTGAGGCTGTCACGGAAGAAATGATGGATTCATCTCTATCCAACAATGCATCAGCATCTCCTTCACTAGCGCCGTCCGAGGATACGAGAACCGCGCTATCATCGGCCATGGACGGCGTAAAGGACAGGACATCATTATTATCCTCGTTGTCGGCGGCACTGTCACTGCTAATGCTGCCGCTATCATTTCCGGTGCCCTCAATGGCAGCGCGCAATTTATCTTTGTAGGTCAACATGATCTGATGTGTTAGTATTTGGTTCTTAGGATTGTGTATCTTTTTCTTTCTGGAGAGATTGAATTCTGTTATCCGATTGCTTGAGTTGTGACAGGTGGCAAATGTTTTATTCTCAATCAACAAATCAAACGAAACAAGCGAAAGGCAACAAGATAGGCACGACTTACCGAACTCCGTGGTTTAATTCGTGGAAGGGAAATCGGGTTTGGTGTACCTTTCTTTTAAGAAAAAAAACAAGACCGGAATCGGGAATCCAAAACCCCGTTGCGCGCGCAATATGCGCGATCAGGTGGATCTGCATGCAGAGATCCACCTGATCGCGCAGAGCGCGCGACGGACCCTGAGAAATCATTCGTCAATTGTGTTGAAGTCGGCCATGGTGGTGACCATGGCGGTTGTGGTTGCTGCGTCCGAGCGACATTGGAACGAAGATGACGAAGCTGCCAACCAGCTACTACTAATGAGGAAGCACCGGTACTTGCCAGGCAATTATGACCTTCATCCTTTGTTACAACTTAGCCGTCTCCCCAGCTTAGTACTAGCTAGGTATTGCTTTCTGCTTACGTTGGAAGGAACGAACACTGACATCTCCTGACACCCAACAATTCGAACAGATGCAAATCCACTGCCAGTAGCGTGCTAGCACAGTTCGGCTACTTCCAGTGCCCCTTGCTAGTAGCCACCCGTAGTAGCGATTGACTAGCTAGCTAGCAGAGGGCGAGAAGCTGCTCACAGCGAAGACTGGAACCGCATGTCAGTTATAGTACAAGGTACCAGTAGCAGTTACGTGTAGTAGTACTGCGGAACTGAACGCTGACCTATGAATAAGGTTAAGAATCTGTTGAGAAAATCGTATCTTTCGAATTCTGTCGGGTGACCCCGTTTTCAATCCCAAACATGGTTCTTCATTTACGCCCGGGCAGCTGTCGGGTGGCCCAATTTTTCAATCCCAAACATGATGGTTCTTCATTTACTGGTTCATCCCGTTTCCAACTAGCTTCTAGCTAGCTTGTAGCTAGCTACTAGCCAGCAACTAAGCCACTAATATAATGATATTCGTTTGCATGACATTCACACTCTTTTGAAAGCCTGCATTTTGTACATCAAATCCGCGAAATACACGATATACATCATCACATCATGATTCTACCACTTGTCAAACGAAGCATGACCAAGCTGTTGTCATCCACAGGAAAGGCAAAGATGTCATTGAAGCCCACAGTGGTGGCGATTTCGTCGTCCGGGACCATGCCATTTTCGTCCCTGGCAATCAAGAGCCGTAGGCCAGATGATACAATCTATCAAAAGAGTTATTCGGGTCAATTGGACGAAAGCGATGCCCTCGAGATTGGCAAACAGCAACACAGTCCAAAATTACGACCAGAAGAAGAAGACGAGGAACGACCCTCTCTGTTGACCATGGCAGAGCGTGTGTGGAATCGTCTTGCCAACACTCCGGGCAACAAGAATCAGAATCCTAAGACCATTCGAAATGGGTTTCTCAGTGACTGGCTGTTGGAACAGCCGCGGGGCAATGCCTTTGCTCCCTTCTTTTTTGGTGGCCGGGATCCCTTTGTCTTTCATGATACCTTTATTCCTGTTGTTCTTGCCAGACACGGCGAACGTCCATTGCCTCCTGACATCCTGGATCTTCCGTCGGGATTTGATATCCAGGAGAAGACGCAAGGACGGGACGGGGCGGCGTTTTATGAAATTACGCTGGACCTTCCTGACGGCATTAGGGATGAAAACGACATCACAATCCAAGTACTTCAAGAGGAACCAGACTGTGACATTTTACGTGTGAGTAGTCAAGAACGTCACGTCGTGGTCAATGGAAAGAGGCGCACCGTTCAGTTTGACGAACGGTTTCAGATACCTCCCGGCTACAATGTTGACACGAATCATATCCAGGCCAAGTTCTTGTTCGATGTGCGCGTCTTGGTCTTGACGTTGCCCCAACAGGAGCCCGTGGTAGATTCATTGCCCACAGAAACAAACCACAATAATAAGAAGACCATTGACATTCCCATTGCCACGGAGCGTCATTCTGGACGAGCTTTGTCTAACGAAGAAATCGTCCAAACTTCCTTTAGTGATGCCTTTGATGAAAGTGACTGGGCGGAGTTCGGAAAAAGAAATAGGTTTGCGTAGGACAGTCATAGGTGGGTTATAACCGCAAGAAATGACATTGGCCACGACACCTGCAAGTGAATATGGTTGACTGCTTCCAAAGCCAAATGAAAACAAAGGATCCAACGCTACCATCCCACTGTGCTCCATTCTGCGGTACCTACATTTACACTGCTCCACGCCCCTGCACCCTTGTGTGAGCCAAATGCATAATTATCTGTATCTACTCTAACTAGCCATAAGGGCACTGCATGTGCCCAACAAACTACCTAAACTTCATTTTCGGTGACTTCTTTGAAAAAATGTCCGGGCCGGGTGGACCTGCTGTGATCACAGTAATTACAGTCAATGAATCGTGTCATAGTTCTGGTTCGCTTCTCATCTCCGCGGGCTGATGTCATTTGTCAGTCGTTCCTTTCCCATTGCGAACCAACAACTTGAACCACAAACAAAAAGCAGACACCGGTTTCATACTTCATTTTCTTGGTTCGCGACCTTCAAACCCAACATCACCCTGAATAGAATCAGAAAAAAGCCAAACATCAAAGCGTCGGCACCGCCCATTGATTCAACAATAAATTTAGTTCCATATGCTTATAAGAGACAAGAAAAAAAATTCAAGAAAAGCAAGCAAAGATGTTTCGCTGGTATAAAGCAGTGGCGACTCGCCTCGTCGGTTCTACTGCTGCATCATGCGGTAATAAATCCATTTCAATGGCGCGAGGTTGTCCGAGAACCGAGGCGCGTGTCTTTTCGACAGCGATGAGGAAGACACAGTATTTAGATGCCGAGAGCCAACCACACCAATACCACCAACAGCTCAATCATCACCAAAGGCAACACACAGATGCCATGCGTCATTACCTACAGCGCCACGGCTACCAACTGGCCAATGTCAACCCCATTCGGCAAGATGGTTTCATGACGGACCCATCTATTGTTAAAGAATGCCTGCCAAAGTCCATGTCAAAGTTAATAGATCTCTTGGTTCAGAGCCGACAGATCGCAGTCAACACAACGGAATCTTGCAACGAGGAGGACAATTTTCTGAAGGTCCTAAACCATTACATGTTGCAGTCCGAGCGCATCTCCATTCACGAGAAGGACGCATTGATACTCAATGCCTTAATTAACTCCTACTGCAAAGATATAGGCTTTGAGTTCGATCACTGTCATACAGAAGCCGAACGTCAATTTTTTGTTAACGCTATCGAGCACGGAGAAGCTGTGTTGGAACAAGCAGGTATCCGAGAGATGAAACCAGCATGGATGCTGGAACAACTCTATAGAGCACAAACCTTTGAACGACTACTACATGAACGATATTCTACAGCGAAAACTTTTGGAATTGAAGGTATGGAAGCTGCAGTTCTGGCAGTAAATACCATTGTGGAGACTTTCGCTGCTGGAAAAGGCGATAAACAAGCAAGAGTTCTGCTGGGGACGACGCATCGTGGAAGGATCAATATGCTGGCCAATTCCGTCAAGCTCCCCTGGCCGACGTTAATATCCATCTGGGACGAAACCAATGGTCCCTCGTATGATAATATCTGTGATCCTTGCAGCAGTTATGTTCCTTTACTGGACAACAGTACTCGGTGTCACCTGTCGCTACTTCCCATACCGGCCCATCTCGAGGCCATGGTCCCGGCTTTGCTCGGAAATGCACGGGCATACGCCACTGAAATTGCCTCCACTAGAACTAAAGGTGCGGCAAGAAAGAGTAATAATAGTGCCACAGAGTTGGCAACCGATTTGGTCTTGCCACTTTCCCTCCACGGCGATTCCAGTTTTTGTGGAGAAGGGATCATTCAAGAGACGCTCCAGTTAAGCTTATGCCAACACTACGAATGCGGTGGCACTATTCACATGATCTTGAACAATCAAGTCGGTTTTACTACCGAGCTATCTTCTATTAAGAGCTGGCGCACAGCTAGTCGAAGCAGTCAATCTTCCGATATTATGAGATCAGTTGGCGCTCCTATTATTCATGTCAATGCCAACAAGCCGAGAGCTGTCGCACGGGCCTGCCAGCTTGCTGTGTTGTACCGACAGAACTTTGGAAGCGACATTATGATCGATTTGGTTGGTTGGCGAAAGCGTGGCCACAATGAAATGGATGATCCGACCATGACCAATGTGGGCATGTATCATACCGTGAAAGACCTTGAGCCAGTCACTGACGCCTTTGAAAAAGAGCTGTTGAAATCTGGTATACTTTCCGGGATTGAGCTCAACAGCCTACAAGCAAAGATTGGAAGCATGTTTCAAAATGCCAGGGCCGTGAAACGCAATGGCCATGAATGCTCAGAGCTTTGCCAGCATATGCCGTTAGAAGGAGATATTGAGTCGCTTAAGGAAAACTCATCAGTTCGAAACCAAGAAAACTCCGAAAAGACAAGCATTTCCTTAGATCATTTTCAGAGAGCAAGGGCTCCCCTTGTGACAGTTCCAGACGGATTCACAATGCACCCCATTGTCGGAAAGACTATCAAGAGCAGACGTGAGGCTCTCGATTGCTTTCGTAACATGAATGGAAAAGTAGACTTCGCCACGGCAGAGCTCCTGGCACTGTCTAGCCTTGCTACTGAGGGCACCCGGGTGCGACTTTCTGGCCAAGACAGTCAACGCGGAACATTTGCACAACGTCATGCAGTTTGGCACGATATTAGAACCGGAACAGAGCACGCCGCCCTGCCACCATTGATGGAAGCAACTAATAGCCCTCTTTCTGAGCTTAGTATCGTCAGCTTTGAGTTTGGATGGTCTTTGTGCAACCCCAACTCACTCACGCTCTGGGAGGCTCAATTCGGCGACTTCAGCAACGAGGCTCAGGTGATCTTTGATACGATTTTATCGTCTAGTGCCGAGAAATGGAACGTCGATTCCAATTTGGTCTTGCTTCTTCCGCATGGCTACGATGGCATGGGGCCCGAGCATTCAAGTTGTCGACCAGAACGGTGGCTCCAAATGTTTGCTTCAGAGCCTGTATTCGACGACGATGATCAAGACGCAATGTATAAGGCAAGCAACTTCGTTGTAGCCTGTCCTACAGACCCTGCAAACTACTTTCATTTGCTTCGGCGACAGCTGGCCTGGCCGTTCCGCAGGCCCTTGATTGTTCTGTCTCCTAAGCGACTGCTTCGAAATCCAGCAGCGACATCTCCACTTTCGCATTTCCTCGATGGTGGAACACAAGAGAAGTTCTTGAGTGTACTTGACGACCCTGCCACACAAGATCAGGAGACGCAGAGCAATGTAAGAGGAATTTTACTTTGTTCCGGGGAGGTGTATTACGATCTTTGCAAGCTCCGGGAGCAGCATTCGAGCGGACAGATGGCCAATACAGCGATAATTCGGGTGGAACAGATGGCACCATTTCCCAGCCGTGAGCTCAATAATATTCTGGAGCAGTATCCTAACGTCGGCGCTGTTGCCTGGGTGCAGGAAGAGCCAGCAAACGATGGAGCGGCCGCCTTCATTCGAGACCAGTTACAATATAAACAGACTGTATCTTATTTGAAGAACAACAGAGATTTGTTGCAAGGCGTGGAGTGGATTTCTCTTCCGGAGGCAGCTGCACCTGCGCTAGGACACCCCCACAGGCATGCTCAAGCTCATAATCAGGTTTTACAGGATGTTGTTCGATGGTGTGAAAAGCTCGAAAGGTAACAAATTTGAAGGAATGGTAGCATCGATGCTCTAGGTGATATCTTCCGGCGTCAAATGATTTATTAAATATGAACTTAATCCTATATCGTATGAATAGGCGAGTTGATGGCGGAGGCTGAATCAAATCAGCTTAGGCTGACCGATGCTACATATGTTTTCGTAGCTCCAACACATGGTAATCGCTAGCCAATTAAATATCTCTGTGCCCTCCAAGCTCAACAGCAAGGATCCACGCTGCCACCGTCGGAGGGTCGATTTCATCGTGTTTGGTACTCTTGTACAAATGCCAGTCGCCCGCGACGTAGGCTTCCTCCTCAAAGTTGTGCTGCTCAACAATTGTCCTGGCGCGCTCCTTCCATCTTTCCAAATTTCGAGGTCGAAGATCGATCCATCCTTGATCGGCAATATCATTAAGTTGTTCATCATCTGGGATCGGGATATCCGTCTGTATACCTTTGGGGGGAGGAATCGATATGTTCGGCCCACGAAGAAGCTGGTTATCCTTGAGAAGGATTGGCACTCCGACCGATATGGCAGCGTGAAAGAGATTTTCGTCCGTCCCAGTGGCTGCCATCTGGGGTAGTTCGGCCATTTGAGCACCTGCTTCGGCATAAAACTGCGAACATTCTTCCGCGTCGCAGTTTTCTATAAGGTCCTGCCAAGTCTTGAATCGATTGGCAAGGATGCGGGCCTCGAATAGTAGCTTGCTGATCGCCGGCGGGCCCAGCTTGCCTAGCGCTACAGACGCAAGTGTTGGACGGTTTTCTTCCTTGACCATAGTGGCATCATCTTGACAACAATGCCCAAGCTTTTCCAGATGTTCACAAGCTATCATTCTATTTATGCCGGCACGATATCCAGGTCCGAGCAGGGCCCCTCTCATTGCGGCCAAAACATTGTGTCCTGTAGAGACCGAAAGAATTTCTTGCACGGCCAGCTCGGATATCTCTTCCGGAGAAATCAATTCCATTTGATTGGGTTCTGTGATTGTAAGGAACTCATCTTTGGTGAAAACACCATTTTCTCCCATGTCCACAATCGCCATCCGCATGGGTCCAAGACTTGGATAGAGAGCAGGGTCTTCTCGGAGGGAAAGCATGCATGGTTTACCGCCTCTGGGCTGACTAAGGGGGACCAGGCGTCCAGCATGAACGTCTGAATTCCCGTGGAGATCCTTTACTTGACGGATTTCCATGCTTTTGTATCCAATGGCTGCCGCTGGCTTGATCTCCTTGACAAAGGGAGCACCAGGAGTCATAGCCCACAGCATGAGTAACCCGGAATGACCAAAGGCGGCTTCTGTCTTTGCCATGAGGACCTGACTAGGCTTGTCTTCTCCGTGCGTGTAAGGGACATTGAGACCCATTCCTCCCGTGCCGGTTGTTCCGATCTTGAGATAGCCCTGCACATTTTGTTCTTTGGCAACTTCCTGAAGGCATCGCACATGTCTTATAATTTGGGGAGCGCTCAAGGATATGATCATCTTTTCGGCCTCGTCCGCCATGTTGACACTCTTGTTGTTAGGAGTAGCAGCACTTTGCTCTGTTGGTGTAAGGTCTTCGATGACTGTTTTATTGGCAGAAATTGTCTGTCGCATGCGAGTAGAAGCGTCGAAAATGTTCTGGTAGGACATCACTGATCAGCCACAATTGTCGAACGGAGGATGGATGTGCTCAGTGCGAATGTCATGCACAGTGCACTACAGAAGGACGCAGGCAAACACTTGCCCGTGGCCGCATTGATGCAGTCCACAATGACATTAGGCTTGTGCTCTCGGACGAGCTTAACAAGCTGATTTTCGTCATAAGCCGACCCAAAGTCTCCCAGTGTGTCCTTCATCATCGTCGCTCGCATACTCGGGTCCTCTTTTCGGACATTGGCCGGCACGTTGGCTAAAGATGCATTGACGAAGATGTCGCCCCAGGCTGGAACATAATGCGTGATACAATTTTTGTCAACTCCATTGATGCTTTTGTTGTTGTCAACGTGGCCACTTTGTCTGCTGCTAGCTTTCTCCAGTGCTCGGACAGCCTCTGTTGCGTTGTCTTTGGTTAATGCTGCTACCACAACTCTAGAAGGACGCATGGATTTAGGGAGGCGTCCCAAATGTTTGGCAATGGCGGTTCCCACAAGACCGCCACCGCCCAAAATCAAAACGCTGGCATTCCGAAGAGTGTTAGCGACGGCGTTGTTCATGGTTGTTTTCAAAGTGATGGATTCGATTCTTGATTCCGGAATACTGACTCTCAGAAACGAGCTGCTGGATTGACGCGGACTCTGTTTTACGTCTGCCCCAATTTAATGAGCACATCTGTAGAAACGCATTAGTTTATTACAAGAATGTGAACAATCACGACAGCATGTGATTAGTTGGATGTTCGCCATCGGAATGGCGTGTCATCATGGTGAATTCCATAACGAACCTCTACAGAGATGGAGGCGATGCGAACCACTATTTGCATGTCTGAATGCTGGACGATGACGCTGGCTACATCCAAACTTGGATATGTATCGGACTTGTCATGGATCGTGAAAGCAGATGCTGATGAAATGATAGCCTATCCGAATGTCCCATTTTTTTTAAATTCATGACAGCAAAGCACTTTCTTCAGAATTAGTGAAAGCGAAGCGAACGAGAAGAAATGCTAGTCTTTGCACGACTGAAAGGATGACGCTCACTTGACCACAGTCATGTGAGCACATCAAAGTTTGAAAATGAACCAGAACCCAAATGATGCAGTAGAAAATGTCACTCAGTGATGGAGGAAAATTCAGCTCATTCTTTCTTCATTTCAATGTTTCTTGTACTTGAAATTCTAAAGGACAAGGCTGCAACTTTGCATGTGCAACAGGGAACAATGAGCTTTTGGATTTCACGCACAACTGCAAATCAAAAAGACAATGCAATTTGCGCTGTGGTGCTGCTTGTTTTTTGCCACATGGTGATGCAAGTTCTTCACTTTTGCAGCTACAAAGTGATGACTAAGAGTTGATTGAGAACATGTGTCTGGAATGTTTTCATTCAACCACTTGTCAAAACTAACATTGGGCTTCAAAAGACAGAAATGACGAATTTGACAACAACTGAATTGGAACAAGGAAAAATGCAACAACCAACATGTGACAGTTTGATGAAGACGCTAATGATGCAACTGCAAATTGAAGCATTGGGACACACCCCTGTTTCATGTTGAGGACCTTTCTTAGCAGAAACTGCGGGAGTCAGCAAAATCAAACTTGTTGAGTCTGTTTTGCGATCCAATGGCTGAAGGGCGCTCGACTTCCAGGTCAGACTCTTCATTGATCAAAGCATTGGACGTTGTGACACCATGCACTCTTGCAC
>ENA-ORBV01017764-ORBV01017764.1-microbial-mat-metagenome-genome-assembly--contig:-NODE-17764-length-10130-cov-4.876256_pt1 | contig 10130 bp, 8 predicted proteins | sample MGYA00237777_ERZ505514 | MGnify/ENA primary metagenome ERZ505514 (study PRJEB26160, sample SAMN06269048) | microbial mat metagenome | isolation source: Oligotrophic lake microbial mat | place... | reverse complement strand
TAATGATACGGCGACCACCGAGATCTACACCTCTCTATTCGTCGGCAGCGTCAGATGTGTATAAGAGACAGTCTGCAAGGGCAGCACGGTCTTGAGATCCCAGCCTTCGGCGCGGCCGAACCAGACCAGATACGCCAAATACTGCGCCAGCCCGAGCCAGCCCACCGCGAGCTCCAACCGCCGCTGCCTCGGCGAGCCGCGCCATCGGCGTCCGAGCCAAACGAACCCGATCACCAGTGCGGCCGATGCGATCACGACGACGCCGTGCGTCGCCGAGAAAGGGACGAACCCCGCGTCGCCGCTCACTTCGCGGCCTTCGCTTCATGGCGGAGCTGCCCGCACGCCGCCGCGATATCACGCCCGCGGCTGGCGCGGATGTGCGAGTTGATCCGCCGCTCCCTCAGCACGCCCTGAAACGCCCGCACGTCCTGATCCAGCGGCCTCTGGAACGGCAAACCCGCCACCTCGTTGTAGCGGATGATGTTCACGTTCGCCCGAAGGGTGCGCGCCAGCCGCGAGAGTTCCTCGGCGTGCTCGGGCCGGTCGTTGATCCCGCGGAGGAGCGTGTACTCAAGCGTGATCTCGCGACCGGTCTTGTCGAACCACTTCTGGCACGCCGCCAGGAGCGCGTCGATGCTGGTGTACTCAGCCCAGGGAATCAGCCCCCGGCGGATGTCGTCGGTCGGCGCGTGCAGCGAGAGCGCCAGCGTCACCGGCAGCTCAAACTCATCGGCCAGCCGCTCAATGGCCGCGGGAAGGCCCACAGTTGAGATCGTGATCTTGCGGGCGGAAATGGCCATGCCCCAGAGCGCGTTGAGCGTGCGGATGGCCGCCGTCACCGGTCCGAAATTAGCCAGCGGCTCGCCCATGCCCATGAAGACCACGTTGGTGATCCGCGGGAACTTGCCATCGGGCGAGCCCTCGGTCTCGCGGAGGGCCACGCGCAGCCGCCACACCTGCTCAACGATGCGGCCGGCGGAAAGGTTGCCATCCAATCCGCCCAGCCCCGACGCACAGAACTTGCACCCCACCGGGCAGCCGATCTGCGACGAAATGCACGCGGTTCGTCGCCCTTCGTCCTCGCTGTCGGGCAGCGCGGGGATCATCACGCACTCGGTCTGCCGAGCGGAGTCCGCCGTCGCGACGCCAGTAGCTCCGAGGACCTCCAGCGAGAGCCCATCCCCGGCGTCACCGGACGAAGCGGCCGCTTGAGACGCGTCGGCATCGTGCCACTGCAACAGCAGCTTCTGCACGCCGTCGCTGGCTTTTTTGTGGGCCACGATGGCGCCCGAAAGAAACGTCATCTCCGCCGCGAGCACATCCCGCTCGCGTTTGCTCAAGTTCGTCATGAGCGTGGGGTCAATGACGCCCTTCTCGTAGACCCACTCCAGGATCTGGCCGCCGCGGAACTTGGGCATGCCCCGGCTTACGCACCAGGCGGTGAGTGTTTCGGGGGTCTGTTCAAAGATGTGGTCGGTCGGGGGCTTCACGCGTGTACCTTAGCGGCCGCGGCTGGCCCGAGTCGTGATCCGGCCGTGCGTACACTGGGCCCACCTCTTCAAAGGCTCAAAGCATGAAGCACCGCACCGCCGCCGGACTGGCCGTTTCCCTCCTCGCCTTCGCGGCCCTCAGTGGCTGGAAGATCTCGGCCACCACGCAGAACGAGGCCGCCGCGACGCCCGCGCCCATGGCCGCGGTGCTCCCCGCCGCCGACCCGGCCCTCGCCCCCTTCGCCTTCATGGCCGGCGGCTGGATGGCCGTCAATCCCAACAAGTCCGTCAACCGCGAGCACTGGTCGTCTCCAGCAGGCAAGAGCATGAGCGGGGCCTTCCAGCAGCTCCGCCGTGACGCCTCCCCCGGCTTTTACGAGCTCAGCGCCATCGTCGCCGAGAAGGACGGCGTCGTCCTCTATCACCGCCACCTCCACACCGGCCTGGCGCTGGACGAACGCCGCGCCGCCGTCGATGTCTTCAAGCTCCGTTTGGTCGCGAACGGCAAAGCCGTCTTCGTCCCCGCCAAGGACAACCCCGACGGTATCGAGACCATGACCTACCGCGCCGACGGGCCCGACCGCCTCGTGCAGGAACTCGTCTTCAACCCCACCTCGAAGGAAAAGAACTTCAGCACGGTGTACTCGCGCGAGAACAAGTAATCGTTGCGCCTCGCCGGCATCCCGACAGCTACACGCCGCTACGGGCCGAGACCGTCAGCGGCACCGCCCCATACGCCTCTTCCGTGATGGACCAGTTTCCCACGCGGATCTTGCGCCCCTCCGGGTCGATGCCCTTCTCGCGCATCAGCCGCTTGAGTGTCGCTGGCAGGCCAAACTCCGTGTCCTCGTTCACGATGTCGCGCTGTTCGATCTGGCCGCCATACTGAGCCAGCAGCGTCCGGCAGATCTCCGCCACCAGATCCTCCGGGGCGCTCGCGCCGGCCGTCAGCAACACCTTCGCGTCGCGCCCTTCGCCCGGCGTGCCTTTAAACCAGTCGCCCCGCAGCTCGCGGACGTCATCGAGCAGGTGCGCCGACACACCCACATTCTCGCTGATCTCAGTCAGCCGCACCGAGTTCGACGAGTTCTTCGACCCCACGACCAGCACCACATCGCACTCGGGCGCGATCTGCCGCACCGCGTGCTGCCGGTTGGTCGTGGCGTAGCAGATGTCCGAGCCGGGCGGCTCCTTGATGTTCGGGAACGCCACCTTCAGCGCCTTGATGATCACCTCGGCGTCGTCGGTGCTCAGCGTCGTCTGCGTCAGATACACCAGCTTGTTGGGGTCCTTGATCGTCAAGCCGGCGATGTCCTCCGGGCATTCCACCACCTGCGTCGCGTCGGGGGCCTCGCCCCGAGTGCCGACCACCTCCTGATGGTCCGCGTGGCCGATGAGCAGGATCTGATACCCTTGCCGGGCATATCGGATGGCCTCGGAGTGAACCTTCGTCACCAGCGGACACGTGGCGTCCACCGCCGTCAGGTTGCGGGCACGGGCCAGCTCCCGGGTCGCCGGTGAGACTCCATGGGCGGAAAACACAAGGATCTGCCCCTCGGGCACATCGTGCAGGTCTTCGACAAAGATGGCCCCGCGATCCACAAACCGCTGCACCACATGCTTGTTGTGCACAATCTCGTGGTAGACGTAGATCGGAACGTCCTTGCACAGCTCCAGCAGCAGATCGACCACGTCGACCGCCATGTGAACGCCCGCACAAAAACCGCGAGGATTGGCCAAAAGGATCCGCATGGCCCCAGTGTAGGAGTGGGGGGCGAGCAGAAACGTATCCGCACCGCGTTGGCGAGGTTCCATCTCGCGTTCGGGCCGCCGCCTCTCTACATTCATGGCCTTGAACCCGCGCCTTGATCCCACCACGCCGCCCATCGCCCTGCTCGAACACCTCGGGCCCGATGCCCCCGCCGGCCCGGCGATCTCCCACGCCGAGGCGCTCGAGTACTGCCGCGGCCTCACCGTCTCCCACTACGAAAACTTCTCCGTCCTCTCCGCTCTCGTCCCACTCGAGCTCCGAGACGACTTCGCCGCCGTCTACGCCTTCTGCCGCTGGGCCGACGACCTGGGCGACGAAACCGGCCAAGACGAAGCGGCCCGCACGCGTTCGCTCACCCTCCTCGCCTGGTGGGGCGATCAAACCCGCGGCTGCTGGGCTGGCTCGGCCACACACCCCGTCTTCGTCGCGCTCGCCCACACCGCCTCCACCCGCGGCCTGCCCATCCAGCCGTTCCTCGACCTGATCGATGCCTTCGAGCAGGACCAGCGCCTCCGCCACTACGAACGTTGGGACCAGCTTCTCGACTACTGCCGCCGCTCGGCCAACCCCGTGGGCCGCATCGTCCTGCACCTGGGCGGCTACCCCGATTCGCCTGCCAACGCCGATCGCTACCGCATGTCCGACGCCACATGCACGGCCCTTCAACTCACTAACTTCTGGCAAGACGTTCGCCGCGACCTGCTCGAACGCGACCGGGTCTACCTCCCATCTCATGAGTTCGGCCACGGCCCCGACCAGCTCCGCGCCTGGCTCGACCGGGCTTACGACCCCGCCGCCCGCGTTCCGTTCATCCGCGGCATGCGGCCGCTGACCGAGATGACGCGGGAACTCTTCGATCAAGGGGCGAGCTTGCCTCAGGCACTCGACGCCCGAATCGGACCGCTCGTCGGCCTCTTCGGCACCGGCGGCCGCGCCATACTGCGGAGCGTCGAACGCATGGGCGGAGCCACGCTCTGGGCCCGGCCCCGCCTTGGCAAGTCGACCAAGGCCCTCCTGGTCGCCCGCGCGTTTCTCGCGGCTCGGCTTGGCCTACGCCTCTAGCCCCGGTACGCTCTCCCCAGCGGGATGACCTCTTTCACCTCCCAAGTCGGGCTCGAACTCGCACCCTCGCGTGCCACCCTGCCCACCCTCGTGGGCGTGGACGCCGCTCGGCTGGCCGACGCGTACGCCCAATGCCGCGCCATCACCCGCCGCGCCGCCCGCAACTTCTACTACGGCCTCCGCCTAACGCCCGAGCCGCGCCGCTCCGCCGTCTACTCCATCTACGCCTGGATGCGCTCCGCCGACGACCAGGTCGACGCCCCCGGCTCCGTCGAAGAACGCTCCCGCCGCCTCGCAGACCTCGCTTCCACCACCGACCTCGCCCTGGCCGGCGACCCCGACATCGCCTCGCGCGGGCCGTTCTGGATCGCCTTTGCCGCGACCATGGCCAGCTTCCCCATCGACCCCGCCCACATCCGCGACATGCTCAAAGGGCTGGGTGAAGACCTCGATCATCACGGCTATGCCACCCGCGACGAACTCGAAGGCTATTGCTACCGCGTCGCCTCGACCGTCGGGCTCACCTGCATCGCGATCTGGGGCCTCCGCAACGGGGCCGACCCCGCCCTCGCCAAACGTCTGGCGATCGCCCGCGGCCAAGCCTTCCAGCTCACCAACATCCTCCGCGATGTGGGCCAGGATTACGACGACCTTCCTCGCCGCGTCTACATCCCCACCGCCGACCTCGACCGCCACGGCCTTTACGCCGCCGACCTGCGCCAATGGCGCGACGACGCCCGCTGCAACGCCCTCGTCTCCGAGATGGCCGCCCGCGCCGCGGACTTTTATCGCCAGTCGGCCTCGCTCGAATCGCTCATCGATCCCGAATGCGCCCCCGCCCTCTGGGGTATGACACGGATCTACCGCGGCCTCCTCGAGATCATCGAAGCCGAGCCCGCCCGCGTCGTCGGCCCCGCTCGCATCCGGCTCTCCTCCGCCCGCAAGGGGCTCATCGCCCTGGGGGCCCTGCTCCGCAAACGCACCGGCTCCTGGGCCTGATCGCCCACTCCCCCCGAACTGCATCGGCCGACCGATCCCCGGCGAAGTCGCGCTCGTCGCCGACGCCGACGGAGCGAATGATCGACTGTGCTGACCGCCGCTGACCATCCCGCCGCCCCCACCCGCGGCGGCCCGCTTGGGGCCCACGGCTCCAAGCCCCGCGTGCTCATCGTCGGCGGCGGCATCGCCGGCATCGCCGCCGCACTCCGCCTCGCCGAGTCTGGCGTCCCCGTCACGCTCCTCGAAACCCGCAAGAAGCTCGGCGGCCGCGCCACCTCCTTTGTCGACCCCCGCAGCGGCGAGACCATCGACAACTGCCAGCATGTTGCCCTCGCCTGCTGCACCAACTTCATCGACCTGCTCCACCGCCTCGGCGCCGCCGACCGCATCCGCTGGGACCGCGAGCAATACTGGGTCCAACCCGGCGGCCAAGTCTCGATCATCGAGCCTTCGACCTTCGCCGCCCCGCTCCACTTCACCCGAAGCCTCCTCGACGCCACGTTTCTGACCCGCCTCGAACTCGCCGCCCTCGGCCTGGCCGCCCCCGCCGTCCTCCGCGCCAACCGGGCCGACTGGACAACCCGCACCTTCGCCCAGTTCCTCCGCACCTGCGGCCAGCCCCGCAGCCTCATCGACAAGTTCTGGGCCGCCGTTGTCGTGAGTGCCTGCAATCTCAGCGTCGATCGCGTGTCCGCAGCCTCCGCCCTCAAGGTCTTCCAAGACGGCTTCTTCGCCAACGCCGACGCCGCCACCATCGGCATCTCCACCGTCCCCCTCATCGAGCTCTACGACCGCGCCGTATCACTCATCGCCCAAGCCGGCGGCCAAGTCCGCCTCGGCACCGGCGTCGAACGCCTCGACGCCCACTCCATCACCACCACCGCCGGCGAACGCCTCAACGCCGACCGCGTCATCTGTGCCCTGCCGCCAGAGCGCGCCGCCAGCGTCATCGACCCCGCCCTCTTCGCCGCCGATCCGCGCTTCCGCGGCCTCGCTCAGATCGAGCACAGCCCGATCCTGGGCGTTCACCTCGAGTTCGATCGCCCGGTGCTGCCCTTCAAGCACGCCGTGCTTGTGAACGCTGGCACCCAGTGGCTCTTCCGCAAAGATGCCGACGGCCGCGTCGTCCACGCCGTCATCAGCGGGGCCGACGAGTGGATGCACCTCGACGAGTCAGCCATCGCCGCCCGCGTCGTCGCCGACATCCGCGAATATTTCCCATCTACAGTCAACGCCCGCCTCCTCCGCGTCCGCAGCGTCAAGGAAAAGCGGGCTACGTTCGCCCCGACTCCAGCCGTCGAAGCCCTCCGCCCCGCCACCACCGGCCCCTCCGGCCTGATCCTCGCCGGCTGCTACACCGCTACCGACTGGCCCGCCACCATGGAAGGCGCCACCCGCTCCGGCTACGCCGCCGCCGCCGCCGTGCTCGGCCTCTCGACTGCTTCGGTCCTCGTCCCCGACATGCAAGCCTCTAAACTCGCTCTCGCCCTCGGCCTCCGCCGCACCGACCTCAGTTCGCTCAACTCATTCGCCCCACTGGAACAGCCATGCTAAAACCCGCCGCGATGGTGCCCGCCGTGCTGACGTTCTTGCTCGCAGGCTCCTCTTTGCTGCTCGCCGTCACGGCCCAACCCGCCGTCGCCCCGCCCAGGCCCTCGGCCACCGCGCCCAGCGCCGCCCCCTCGGCCATCGATCGCCCCGCTGGCATCCGCCGCTTCGGACTTGAGGAGCCCATTGCCAAGCCCGCAGGCGCCATCCGCCTCGCTACGTACAACATCGAAAACTTCTTCTCCAAAGCCGGCGAGTTCCCCGAAGTCACCGGTGCCCAGCCCCCCGCTCACCTCAGCGGCGACGGCCAAGACCGCGTCGCCCAGCCCATCAAGCCCCGCGCCGAAGCCCAGAACGTGGCCGACACCATCCGCAGGGTCGACGCCGACGTCATCGCCCTTCAGGAAGTCGGCTCCAAAGAAGACCTCCTCGCCTTCCGCGATCAGTTCCTCAAAGGCCTCGGCTACGACCACGTCTCCTCCATCGACGCCGGCGACGGCCGGGGCATCGAGCAATCCGTCCTCTCCCGTTTCCCCATCTCGAACGAATCCAACTGGCCCAAGAAGTCCCTCGAAGGCCAGCACCCCGACCGCTGGGGCCGCGACGCCAATGAGAACGCCGGGAAGCCCATTGCCTTCGCCCGCTCCCCGCTCCGCGTCACCATCGACCTCCCCGCCGCCGACGGCAAGACCACTCCGCTCACCCTCTTCGTGATCCACCACAAGTCCGGCGGCCCCGGCGGCTACTGGCGCGAAGCCGAGGCTCAAGGCGTCGCCAAACTCGCCACCGAGTTCTCTAAAGACCACCCGGGCCAACCCGTCGCCATCCTCGGCGACTTCAACTGCCGCCCCGGCGACCGCCCCATGTCCATTTATCAGCAAGCCGGTTGGAGCGATACCTTCGAGGACCGCAACGAGCAGGACCCACGTTGGATCACGCACACCTCGGGCCGTTCCATCGATTGCATCCTCGCCAACGACGCCCTCAAGGACGCCGTGGTCAAGGACACCCGCTTCATCCTCGGCACACCCACCCGCGCCGAAGGCGTCGACTGGCGTAACACCCCCAACCCCACCGGCTGGGCCAGCGATCACTACCCCGTCGTCATCGACCTCAAGTTCGCCAATTAAGCGCCGCCCTCACGGCCCAACAAACTCCACCGTCGCTGGAAGGCGCTCGATGAGCACCCGACCCTGATCGTCCAACTTTACGGGGCGACCATCGACCGTCGCGCTCCCGGCTGGCCCTTCGCGGCCCTCGCGCATCGGATTGCACACCCGCATCGGCACGGCTCGCCCCGTGGCCGCGTCGCCGCTGAGCTTCACCGTCGTCTTCCCGTCCGCGTGCGTCACGTTGCACGACAGCCGCCCCGCGACGGTCGCCGCGCCATCGAATCCCAGCCCGCTCTCGCCAGCCTCCAGCACCCACGCCCTCGGCACACCCGCCAGCAGCACCAACTCCATCCCACTGCCGCCCGCCACTTCCTGCTCGTACGCGAATAGCGACCGGAACGAGTTGAGATAATCAGACCCCACCCACGTGTGCGGCATATCCCCGATGAACTTGGGCGTCCGCTCCACCTTCCACACGATCTCGCCCCACTGGTTCCACGCCGCGGGTCGCACGTCCTTCAAGAAGAACGCCATCACTTCGTGGGCTCTGGCCTTCTCTCCCAGCCGAACCATCGCCCCCGTCACTCGATGCTCGTACGGCGTGTACTCGTTCCACACCATCGCCGGGTCGTCGCGCCGCCTCTGGAACCACGCCCAATAGCGATCAAACGTGTTTCGCACAGCCTTCTGCGGTAAATGGACCGCTTCGCCCGTGGGCCATAGTGCCACGGTCGTCGACGTCGCATCAAAGTCGCCAAGCTCCACGCAGCCCGGCAGATAGTCAATTCCGTGCGCGGCCTGGGTCATCGCGATCGACGCCGCGAAGTCCTTGCGGAACTCTAAGAGCGACTTCTCCCACGCCGCGGCCTGCGCCGTCTCGCCCAGCTCGCGCGCGATGTACACCGCCTCCTTGTACCCCAGCAGCCCAAAGAGATCATCCCAATACGAGTGCATGGGCTTGGCCGAGTATCCCTCGTGCGAGATCGACTCCGGGAACAGTCCGTAGAACGCGTGCGCGTTCACCGCCGGCTTGCCCGGTTCCTGCCTCGTCACCGTCGTCCCCTTGGCAAACTCCGCCGTCTTCCGCTCCGCCCGCAATGAATCCATGTACGCCACGGCCTTCCGCACCCGCTCCCACTGCGCACGCAAAAACTCGCGGTCGGGCCGATAGCGGTGGTAGTTGGCGATCGCGAAGATCAACTGCCCGTGGCTGTCATGCTCCGCCACCGGGTCGGGCCCGCGCTTGTCCACGACGCACGGCACCTTGCCCGACTCAAACTGATTGGGCGCGAACCACTCGATCCACTGCCGCACCTCGTCGCTGAGCCCAAACTCCAAAAGCGCCGCCGAGGTCATCGACCCATCCCGCGCCCACGACCGCTCGTACGAGCGCGATCCAGGCTGGATCGCCGGGCCGTCGCGGTTGATCAGGATGTACGCCAGCGTCGTCCGCGCGATGTCCCACATCCGCGCCGCCGATCCCGGCAGGCGGAACGTCACGCGATTGAGCCGCTCCGTCCAATACGCCCGCGTCTGCGCGAGCAGTTCCTCCGCCTGGGCCAAGTCCTTGGGCACCACGCCCGACCCCCCCGACGGCCCGCTCGGTGACGCCATCACCACCGTCATCGTTTCGCCAGGCCCCAAGTCAAACGCATACCTCGCCGCCGCCGACGCCAATCCGAGCGGGTCATCCGCCGACTCCGTCGCGAAGACCTGCCCAAGCGCCATCAGCGTCGAGACTTCACCCTCGTCAAACCGCCCCGCGCCAAACGCCTCCGGCTCGGGCAACAGACGCAGCGTGAACTGGCCGCCGCCACCTGCTTCAATCTTCACACCATCGCTCCCGCGAACGATCCGATCCAGCACGCCCACGCCCCCGGGGTTGGTCAGAAACTGCCACGGCGGGTTCACCTGGAACGGCCGCAACGCCAGAAACAACGCCCCGACCGCCCGCTCACCGCGCGCATTCTTCAACTGGTAGCGCGCCAGCAGCGTCGAACCGCCCGGCTCGCCAGAGGCAAACGCCGTCACCTTCAGCTCAAGCCCATCCGCCACTCGTGTGACGGTGGGGATCGGCAAATAGCCCTGCTCCAGCGATTGGCTCGTTTGACCCTCCGCCCACGTCAGCAGCTTCCCCTCGCTATACAC
>ENA-ORBV01017763-ORBV01017763.1-microbial-mat-metagenome-genome-assembly--contig:-NODE-17763-length-10130-cov-9.714314_pt1 | contig 10130 bp, 14 predicted proteins | sample MGYA00237777_ERZ505514 | MGnify/ENA primary metagenome ERZ505514 (study PRJEB26160, sample SAMN06269048) | microbial mat metagenome | isolation source: Oligotrophic lake microbial mat | place... | reverse complement strand
ACAGTGGAGCATGGCATGCCGGTCTACCCCGGCGATCCGCCAGTGCACATCCGGAGCATCAAGACGATCGAAGAGGACGGCTGGATGATCAAGCAGCTGCGGCTTGGCTCGCATACCGGCACGCACGTCGATGCGCCGGCTCATATGGACGTGGATGGCAAAACGCTCGACGACATGCCGCTCGAACGCTTTTTTGGCAAGGCGCGCGTCGTGCGCAGCGATGCTGATGCATTTCCAGCAGAGATTGGGCTGATCTTTCGCGAAGGGACGCTCGATGCCTCATTACTCGAAAAGATCGTTGCTGCGAAGCCGCTCTTCGTCGTGACGGGAGATGAAGCAGAGCTGGGGATCGACCTCGAACGCGCAGTGCTCAAGCAAGACATCCTCACCTTCACCGATCTGATCAATCTTGCCGAGCTGCCAAGCGACAAAGCCGTGATGTTCTATGGCATCCCGCTCAAGATCAAAAACGGCGATGGATCGCCGATCAGGGCGTTTGCGATCGTGGATTGATGATCAAATAATGTATTCAAATTATTCGATGCCTAGAACTTGGCGATGGTCTCCTGTGCGGACGAGGATCAGCAGAAGTCTATCGTTATCTTTTTGGTAGAGCAGAAGCCAATCAGGACCGATATGACATTCTCTGATGCCCTGCATGCTTGCCCGAAGTTCATGATCTTTGTACTGCGAGGGCAAATTTATTCCTGAAGCAAGCAATTCGATTGCGTGCTCCATTTTTTGCACGTCTGCTCCCGACTTTTTTAGTCGTTTCACATCTCTGCGGAAACGCTTGGTCAGCACAGGTTGATATCGCTTCATTCCCCCAGAATATCCTTAAACATCTCCTTCGTGGAAGAGTATCTCTTCCCGTATTTTCTCGCCCACTCAGTTTCCTTAAGTATTTTCTCTTCCTCCGCCGGCGTAAATCCATTTTCCGTCAAAATCTCGAAGGGAATCCCTTTTTTGATGATGATCTGCATGAGGTACATGTTGATAGCCGTGCTGAGATCCAGACCCAATTTTTTGAGGATCTGCTGAGCGGCCTTTTTGGTCTCGCGCTTGGAGCGTACTTGGATAGTCGTGGTCATAGTTCTCAGTATACAGTAAGCAAATGACAATGTACAGACAATGTAATGATAGCTGCTGAATGGCTTTGAGCCTGCTTAGCTTACCCTAGGCACATTCTTTCTTCTTTCATGCGCACAACGCTTCGAGCAGGTCCTCTTCGCTTCGTCTTTCGCGCATATTGAACAAATTTTTTGTTCTTTCCCACAACCGCAGCGGATAGCCATGTCCCCGGGGTCGCCGCAGTGCGGGCAGAGGCCAAATACTTTTGAGGGCCGGAGCGTGCCATCGACCGCCACGCGGTGATCGAACACAAAGCATTCGCCTTCGAATTTCCCCTCCGGGAATTTCTCGAGGTAACCGAGGATGCCGCCGTCGAGTTGATAGATATTCTCATAACCCTGTGCCTCCATTGCGATGAGCGCCTTCTCGCAGCGAATGCCGCCGGTACAGTACATCAGCACTTTCTTGTCTTTGGGAATCGCGGCTTTGGCGACGGCTGCGGGAAATTCATGAAACGCGCGGGTGCCCGGGTCGATCGCATTGCGAAACTTGCCGACGGCGTACTCGAAGGAATTCCGCGCATCGACGATGACTACGTCTTCTTCCGCAAGCATCGCATGCCATTCCTCGGGAGAGAGATGCCGATGCTTGCCCTGCGGACGAACGCGAGGATCCTTGAGCCCGACGATCTCAGGCTTGATCTTCACCGACCAGCGGCGGAACACCTGGCGGTCGGCTTCGCTATCTTTGAATTCCATCGGGCCGAAGGTCTTCGCCATCAACTCTTTCCACTCGGCAATCGCCTGCGTATTACCCAAGACAGTGGAGTTGATTCCTTCACTCGCAAGCAGGACGAGGCCTTTCATCTCTCGCTCTGCGCCAAAGGCAGTGATCTCCCGCCGAAGCTCTTCGAGCCGCGATGTCTCGATTGGCACGAAGGCGTAGGAGGCGGTGATGGAGAGCGAAGCTGGCACAAAGGAAGAATAGCAGAAAACGAAGGAAAGTGAGGGCGTTCTTTTGGGGCAAAGAACTGATTTTTTGGCTTAATATCAAGCAAAAACATCCTTATGGTTTTATAAAATTTTCCTACGTCTTCTTCGAAGAACTTCTTTCAGTAGTGTGAATGGCACGAGTGGTCCTTCAAACCTTTAACTTACTGAAAGGGCACGTCATGATTGCCAACGCAACGCGCCTCACCTCGGCACAAGTAGAGCTTGTCCGAGGGTGGGACATGTCGAAAGTCAGACAGTTCCTCCACCAGAGGAAAGGCATGACCCACGATGACCTCATCGAACTCGAGCGGGAATACAAAGCCTTCCTGCTCGCAGTAGCCGAAAACCTCGGCACGGACATCCCGGTTTCGGAGCCGGTCGACGAGTTCTGGCACACGCATATGCTATTCTCGACCGACTACGCCGACATGTCCCAGGCCCTCCTTGGCTGCGAGTGTGATCACTACCCACTCCTCTCCGAAGAAGAGCATGCGACAGCACTGGTCGCCTACCAGACGCTTACCATCCCTACCCTGGAGCGTATCATCGGCGCTCCGCCGTCGGAGAAGTTCTGGCCCCGAAATCGCTGTATCTGCTGGTCTGGCGGCAAGCGAAGCCTCGACCGTCGAAGAGTCGCCTGCTAAACGGACACTGACCACTCGTGCCCGCCTCCTCTTCCTGCTTGTTGCGGGAAGAGGAGGTATCCTCTGTCCATCACTGATATATAACAATGATTCACTCTCACCTATTCTCACTGGCCAAAGATAACGTTCCGCTTCTAAAGGAGTGGGGCCAACTGCTGATGACTACGCACAGAGCAGAAGCAATGGAAACCCTGCAGGAGGAGAACAGTACTGCGGAAGCGATGTACCTCATCACAGCGGCACATGACCAACACTTTGTGCTCGCTGTTTCGCAATTCGCAGGGCAAAAGAAGTCGACGAACATGCAGCGCGAGCTGAATCGGAAGCACCGGGAAATGATCGCACACCTCAAAGAACTGCCTGCTGGCGAGCTGCCCGACCTGAGAGGTGCAACACTAGAGATCCTGTATAACTTGCAAACCTAAGACCTAGCACCCCAGCGCCTCCCGGCAATCCGCCTTGCCCGCTTCGTCGGGCATCTGGTCGCACATGGCGCACTGCGAGCCATCCATCCCCTGTAGCATCGCGTCCATCTGAGCGTTGAAATCGACGAACTTGCGATCCTTCGGCGGCGTGAACGTCTTGCTATCGGGTGACCACTTCTTGCAATCAAGCTCGAGCGGCTCGTCTTCTTCAATCATCATGTCGTCATCACCACTCTCGATTTCCGTCGTGCCCATGAAGGAATCGTCCTCCGCTTCGAGCTTCATCATGATGCCCTCGGGCTCATCGGCGGACCACATATAACTCGTGTCGTTCGTCATGAGGATTTGCGAATCGTGCTTCGTGCCGTTCTTCTCCGTCGTCATGAAGGTGCCGCGGAAGTTCTCTTCGCCCTGCACGTAGACCGTGCCCTCTGTGCGCATGCCTTCGTCATCGATATCGGCAAAGGTGCACGTATAGTTTTTGCCGAGCTTCACGAGGTCTTTCATCGACATCGTCATCTTTCCGCCTTCGTCCGGAACAGCGGGCGTGGCATTGCTGCCGCATGCAACAAGAACAATCGTTGCGGAAACGAGGAGAACAGGGAGGGTGCGAGTGGGCATGGCAAAACTCTACAGGGGCCAGACGCTGATGCAAAGTGATGTAAAGTTATCTTTACCCATCATTGACAGTTCTGTCACCCTGGCTCTTACTGTGCCTGATGAACAGCCCGCTCCCCACGCTGTCGCTCGAAGAGCTTAGCCCGTGTATCAACGATGCGCACAATCAAAGTGTCATTGCGCTGGCGCTCATCGGCGAGCAGATCAGACGCAAGCATAAGAGAATGGGAAGGCTTCTGGACTGCCTTATCGAAGAAGTGTCTTTGGTGGATGGGAAAGGACTGCCAGCTGTCCGTCCGAGTGAATACCATCATATCATTGGCAGCCTCTCACGGATGCAGATCGACGCGGCGAAAGAGCAAAACCCAAACGAGGCAATCGAAGACGGCATGGCCACACTGCACGCCAACACCGACGGCATGCGCAGGGAGCGTTGGAAGCGCATCCGCAGCATTCTGCATCATCGTCTGAGCAGGGAGGCGGACGGGGAACGCGGTGGTGTGGCAACCTACGAAAGAAAAAAACGGACGCGCAAGCTGACACTGCTCAAACGGCTGAATCTGCTGAGCGACTTGCTCTCGCATGCCCATCCGACCGGCTTCGACGCCTTTGATCCGGAGTCGGACGATTTGCTTGTTCGTACGATCGACGCACGTGAACCGGCTCTCATCTCGATGGGCAAAGGCGGCATTCGCAATCGTATCGAGCTCTGCGAGCGGGCAGACAAAGAAGGGACGAGCATCACCTACACGAAGGACGACAAGGGGTACCTCGACGTGGAGCGGCACTACCTAGGACTGCATGATGCTTCGCTCTTCGGCAGGAGCAGGGACGTCGGCGAATGCTTCGGCGCCAAGGTAAAAGATGAGGTCGCACTGCCGCTGGATGCAAGCTTCGGCACCAACACGGCCGCAAGCACGATGCTCCTGCTCCGTTGGCGCGACCAGCTGGCGGTGCTGATCAAGCGTCCCCGCGGCACGGTCAGCATCGAGCAAGCCGAGCAAATCTGGCAGTATGATGCACCTCCAAGAGAACACGACCATGGCGATGACGACACGATGCTCGAAGAGGGCAAGTAGCTCCAGATACATCGACTTGTGTCTCCGGTACGCTGTACGTTTTTGCGTCGGCATCAGCACTCCTGTACAATGGAAAACATGCGTCGAACAGTTGTTACGCGCTTGGCATGCTTCGCGATTACAAGCCTGATTTGTCCTGCGGCGCTCGCGAATTTTCCCGATGTCTCCAACCAGCATCGGCACCGAGAAGGAATCGAATACATGCAATTTAAGGGATTCATTGATGGCTATCCCGATGGAACATTCAGGCCAGATCAGCGTATCAATCGCGCCGAATTCACAAAAATTCTTATCGGCGCAACCCATACGGATGACTTTTCCTACTGCAATACGCACGCCATCGGATTCTCGGATGTAGAGGGAGACGCGTGGTTCGCCCCGTATGTGTGCGCGGCGAAGCGAACGCAGATCGTTGACGGATATCCCGATGGCAGCTTCCGGCCGGATGCGTTTATCACGTTCGTCGAAGCCGCAAAAATGCTGGCACGCGCATTCGAGCTGCAAACGGCCCCCGACGCAGTCTGGTATCGCCCTTTCGGGAGGCTTCTTGGAGAGCGGAATGCGATTCCATCTTCCATCGCACAACTCGATCAGCAAATTACGCGAGGCGAGATGGCAGAGATGGTCTATCGCATCGCCGCCGGAGTGGTTGTACGTGACTATACGCCCTATAGCATTCTCGATCCGTTCGCGCCGGAATCGGGAACGTCTGCTGAACACCGCATGACGCTCTTGCAAGAGATCCCTGCCGAATATATGGATTGCTACCAGAAAGAGTGCTTCGACAAGAAACATTTTCCTGCTGTTTCCTTTCGCCCATTTGGGGGAGAAGTGTCCTACGTTCTCGCGGACCCGGTGATCACTGAAGAGGGCATAATTTCTTCTACGCCTTGGACAATGATGCTGAATGATAAGGCCGTGGGAATGTACGAACAACTTCAAAACGGTTCGGGATTGGCAGCATACAGCGCAGACGGTACGCAGCACGCCTACGCAGCGTTTGATGGACAAGACTATTTCGTCGTACACAACGGCAGGGAAGGGAAAAAATACCACCTCGAAAAAAAGCCGCCTTCGCAGACCACTCGACGCATCTGGCCCTTCTTCCTCTCGAATAATACCCTTGTCTACTCTATAGAAGACACCGGCGATACCGGGCCAATCGTCGTGCTCGGCAACAAAGAACTGGCATTGCAAAAAGGGGATGAGCTGCGCCATAGGCTGCAAGAAGGAACGGATACTGCCCAGTTTCTGCTTCATACCCGTGTATCGCGCCAAACGCTCATCGACCTTGCGTGCGAACAGCGGCTCTCGGAGGCAGAATGCAGCGTCTTGCGCGAACGATGCACAGAGGAAAACAGCTGCGAGGATTTTTCAGTGAAGAGAGAGGGGCGAGATAACCCCATTCAAATTATTCATTTTCTAAAACCGTTGGCCTCACAAATCCTCGTGGGGGTATAGCCATGGGGAGTGGAACGGACATTGCTATGGAAACAGGTGGCATCGTGCTTGTAAGGAATGATCTCCGAGATGTCGTAACAGCAATCAAGCTCAGTCGCGCAACAGTGAATAAGATTAAACAAAATCTTTTCTTTGCCCTGTTCTACAACGTCATTGGTATACCCATTGCCGCGCGCCTCTTCATGGACTGGGGCATTGTTCTTCGACCTGAGCTCGCAGGGCTCGCTATGGCATTTAGTTCTGTCTCCGTAGTCACAAACTCGCTCCTCCTCAAGGGCTTTCATCCGCAGCGTAAAAATTGGGTCTCCGATATCGCACCTTGGGTTATGGTCATTGGATTCACAGCTGTGTTCTTCCTTTTTGCTCGTATTAGCTCCTAATTCCTTTTTCACTCTATGAAACATCTTACACTTTCGCTCTTCATCGGCACCTTGCTGCTTATAGCCTGCGCTCCGACCACTCCTACAACACCTTCTCCGCATGGCGGTGGCCATGCGCAGACTTCCCAAGCCGAGAAACGCAATCTAACAGTGCAAGATCAGGGCACAGACAATGAGGTTGCCTTTTCCGTTCAGGAGGGCGCGAACGTATTCAGCGCGTATGGTGTTAGCCATACAAAAGAGATGCACCTAATCGTCGTCCGTAACGATCTCCAACATTTCCAACACATCCATCCTGAGCGGGATGCGGCCGGAGTCTGGCGCATTCCCTCTGGGGAATACCTATCATCGCTATGAGGCAGGAATCGAGAACCGTTTATACAAGGCGATGCATGAACTCGAACGAGTACAGCGCATGAGGAGAGGGGAAGCTGTCTCCGCACCTCTTACTGTGGATGTTCAACATGAAAATGGGTTTGTTTCGCAAAATGATCAATGAAGTTCCCCGCAGTCATCTATTGTCGGGTTTCCTCGCCTCGTCAGGTGAAAGAAGGGCATGGGCTTGATGCTCAGGAGGCAAGGGGCATGGAGTACTGCAAGACGCACGAATATGACCTTCTGCGAGTCTTCAAAGAAGAAGGAGTATCTGGTGGACTGCTTGACCGTCCAGCTATTCAAGAACTCCTGACTTTTCTTGGAGAAAGACCACCGTATGCCCCTCAGATTGTGGTTGTAGTCGATGATCTCTCAAGGTGGGCTAGGGACGTTACGGCTCACTTTGAATTGAAGAAGTCCATTCATTCGCGCAATGCAAGATTGGAGTGCATATCGCACAAACTGGAAAATACTCCCTCTGGTAAGTTCATCGAGACTGTCATTGCGGGATATTCCGAGATGTGGAGAGGTGAAAACAGAATCAAGGTTATTGGGAATATGAAAGCAAGACTCGAAAAAGGGTATTGGTGTTTCGATGTACCACCCGCTTTCCGTTACATCAAAGACTCCGTGCATGGAAAAATGCTCGTAGCTGATGAACCAAAGGCTGCCATCATCAAGGAAGCCCTTGAAGGCTTTGCTAGTGGTCGGCTGCTCGAACAGACAGACGTTATGAACTTTTTAGAATCCAAGTGCTTCTTTCATCGCAAGCAGCCTAAGCGCGTGAATCTTGAACAGGTGAAACGTATCCTGAAACGCATCCTCTATGCGGGGTACATCGAGTACCCTTCTTGGGGTGTAACAAGGCGCAAGGCGCATCATGAAGGGCTTATTGACCTTGATACCTTTGAGCGAATACAAGCGCGTCTGAGCGGCAAAGCAAAGGCTCCTCAGCGACAGGATTTGAATAAAGACTTCCCTCTGCGTGGTTTTGCTCTCTGCTCTGACTGTAGAGAGCCGTATACAGCTAGTTGGAGCAAAGGCAGGAATGGAAGGTATCCCTATTACAGATGCCAGACCAAGGGCTGCAATATGTTCGGCAGAAGTGTGAAGAAAAAGGATATCGAAGAGGACTTTGCGACCCTGCTAACCAAAATGAAACCGCAGCCACAGATTTTGGCACTCACAAAGGCGATTGTATTAGATGTGTGGAATGCGGAGCAGGGAGGCGTAGAACAAGCCAAGGTGAAGCGTCAGGATCGCATCAAAGAACTCAATACAAGCATTGAGAGGCTCTGTGAGAGAGTGGAGAAGACGCAAAGCGACAAGGTGATCAACCGCTATGAGGCTCGTATCGAAGACATGGAACAGGAGCGACTGTCACTTGAAGCCAGTATCAACAAACCTAAGTCGGACAAGATAGATTTTGAAACCGCTACTGCTCTCGTCTTCGATTTCATCAAAGACCCCTCCAAACTAGGAGATGCTCAAGCCTGAAGCAATTGAGGGTATTACTAAAGATGTCGCAGAGTCTTTTCAGCGTAGCAAAGACAGATGGTATGGTACTGCGAAGCGCAACACCGAACACATCACCAAGATGATGGATATACTTTTCATCAGTATGGAACACCCAATCTATAAGGGCCTAAAGATTAAGCCTATCCTCAGAGAACAGCTTAAAAATCTTAAACCATCAGATAGCGCTATCTCAGATGCATTACCCTCTCCAGAAGTTCAGGAATAATTTACTGCTTTCTTGTTCGTTTGGAGATGGGTATGGCCAGAGTATTACTCATTTCTGCTTAACTTTGAAAAGTAACTATCGTCGACGAAAAGCAGATTATTAAATCGTGCATTTTTTGTTGCCATTCTCGAAAAAAATCGCCGATGGAATAATATTTATCACTATCACCTTTATCTCCAGTTAAAATATTCGGAAGCCTGATGAGATTTTTATGAATTAAATACGATGTGTAATTTGGATACCCATTCATTTCTTTTGCTATGACTTCGAAATTGAATAGATCAGGAACTGGGACACAACAAGTAATTAACTTTAAGTCGCTTCCAATCATTACAGCACTACTCATATCACCTTTATGATGCAGAATATTTCTATAGGGATAAATCTGAGTTTTTGCCCATAAATGATATTTCCGAATGCAGGCTTCACTTTTCTTTTTATTTGTTTGCATTTTCTGTTCAATCGCCTGAATAAAAGATTCCTTTTCAATGGCGATGGCTCCGTCTTCCTTGCCGAGAGACAAAAAATGATTGAGAGCACCTGCCATCGAATCAGTACAACTTTTGAAAGCACTTAAGAAAGACTCCATGAGAAAGTTACAATAGTCAGTATCGCCTTCTTTGCCTGCTAAAAGGTCAGTCACTTGTAAGATTCTCCAGAAGCTCGTTGTTATATTGTGAAGATACCCACTGTCTAGCATTAGTTTAGTCTTATCGCTCTCATCTAATTTTATAAGAAGAAATGGATCTCGATTAAAAAAACTATCTAGCGTAAGTAGTTTTTGAAATTGTAAAGCATCTATGACATGATTGGGCATCACTGCTGTCTCGGGAAACTCCGATGATAGTTGATTCTTTGCTGTAGCCAAAGAGGAAATCGGAAGGAAGACTGATGGTGTCAATCCCTACCAGCCTTCCCCCTCTTTCCATGTTTCATGGTACCACCACCGTGCTCGGGCAGCTCCTTGACGTGCTCCCAAGACAGAAGTTTGAAATTTTTACGAGACAGCATCGAGGAGACCGCTACACGAAGAAATTCACCTGCTGGCAGCAGCTCACGGTTCTGCTCTACGCGCAGATCACGGAGAAAGATTCTCTGCGGGATCTTGAGATGGGTCTCCTCATCAATCACACAAGCTGGTATCATTTGGGGATCGAAACGGTTGCACGTTGTACCATAGCCAAAGCGAATGAGCGGCGTTCTTCCAAGATCTTCGAATCGCTCTTCTATGCATTCCTTCAAGAGTGCATGTGCTTCAGCGCGGATACAGCCAACCAGTTTTCTTTCGAGAATCCCCTCTATGCCATCGATTCGACGACGATCGATCTCTGTCTCGCACTG
>ENA-ORBV01017762-ORBV01017762.1-microbial-mat-metagenome-genome-assembly--contig:-NODE-17762-length-10130-cov-11.862031_pt1 | contig 10130 bp, 10 predicted proteins | sample MGYA00237777_ERZ505514 | MGnify/ENA primary metagenome ERZ505514 (study PRJEB26160, sample SAMN06269048) | microbial mat metagenome | isolation source: Oligotrophic lake microbial mat | place... | reverse complement strand
TTGGCATACGGTGTACCCCTGGAGGTGGACACAAGTTTCAATGAGATGCACCACAAACCATCCAAAATGGCGGCTGCGTTGACTCAAAAAGACAAGTCCAAATTTGAGGAGCAAGTCCATGCTCGGTTGGAGGAAGTGCACCTACTTGCGCTTGCAGAGCAGGAAATGGAGGGCCGATTTGTGGCAAATTATTATGACGGTCATGAATATGACAAGCCAGTGGCAAAAGCAAAGCCCAATCACACAGGCGGTAAGTGCTTTTTCGTCAGTACTCACCCCCAAAGTGGACGCAATTTTATGTACGACACAGTCGGAATTGGGGGCAAATGCGCGGAAGTTAGGGTCGAGGTGGACCTAATCAATTTCTTGGTTGACCTTCAAGATCGTGTCAATTTGGACATTCCAAGGATTGCCTTGAAGTCCCTGCATGAGCGCAATGGCCAATTGTTCAGGGGTCACATGCGTTTCCGAGGAAGTGTGTGGAGAAACTGGGTGGTGGTTGATTGGGGAGCAGGCTATGGAAAAACACCCAACAAAATGTGGGGCTTTGTGGACCTATTGAAGCTAAGAAAGAACTCCAGGCTCAAATTTGGTGGCATTGCTCAACTGCAACCAGCCATCTGTGCTGTTGTGGAGAGTGCCATTGTGCTTGGCGATGGCAATTGCACTGAGCTGCTACAAGAAGCAGAAACTGAAGTCAAAGAATTTTTGGCAGAGGGCTGCGTGAGCAAACTTAAGTTCTTTTTGGCCCCAGTGGATGCGTTTGTTGAACCAGCTGTTGTGGTTCCCAACATCGGTGGGAACAACAATTCCTACTTGTGGCTCACTGGACACCACAATTGACGGGATCTTTTTGTGTCTTGGCTGCACAAACCACACCAGGATCTCACCAAAGAAAATGCGCCTGTGGAAGATGACAGTGATGATTATTCAGAAGCAAGCACAGACGCCGAAGACGAAGAAGAGGAACATGCGGCGGTAGTTTCAGAGGATGAGGATGCAGATGAGGTGGATTCGGACGACGAGATTGAGGAATGTTAAGTGGAAATGGCTCACAATTTGGTTCCAATTGCACCGAACAAATTAAACAACTAGCTCTTTTTTAAGAAACACTTTTACCATTGGTTTTTCCAATGGACAATGCATGCGTGTGTGTTGCTTTGTGCATGCGTCACTGGACTCTGTGTGGGAGCATAGCTCCTATGAGCAGGTCACTGTTTGGCTTGCATTGGTTAAATGGGGGGCAATGTCGCTTCGTTTCATTCAATGGAATGCATTGTCATTTGTGTGACCCTGTGGGTGTTCTGCAGCCCATTTGTAAATTACATGTTGCTTGAACAGGTGGCATGCACATTTGATAGGGGTGTCAAAAGACACAATGATGGAGTTTCAAATAGCAAAATCAGGCCCTGCTTGCGTGCATTCTCCCTCTTGCACCAACACGCAAACAGCCCCAACGGACCTCTCTTTGCTTCACGATGAACAAGTCCAAAGATGCGTTTGTTAGGCCGCAGATCTCAGTGATGAGTGAGGTTTTGCTCATGTTTGAGAGAGATTGTCCTGTCTCACACACACCAAATTAACCCAAGACGGAGTCAACATCATTGCTAGATGCTTAGCACCAAGATGCCCTCAACCGTTGCACGATCAAGTAGAAGAAGAAATCATCCCCACAACGATGAAGGCAAGTTTCATTCAGTCTGTGGATGTGCCATGTGGCTGAACGAGTGATTCCCACGCCAAAAAGGGGCTGAACGGGTCAACAGTGTGTGCAATTCCGACTGATGGATCTGTTGGTTGGACATTTAACTCTGATAAGTTATACTAATTAATGAGCTTAAGCTCTTGCTAGGTCTAGCTAGCATTTCACTTGAAGTGGATCTCACTGATCTCACTCAGTGTTGCTGCTTGCATTGGTCCTGGTGCTCTCTGTGCGCAGGGACTTACCCGGACGCTCACTGGCTCCGTGACATTTCGTCTCTTCCAACAATGACCATCGATGGATGGAGAGAAGGAAGAGATGACGAAGGCTGGAGATTGCCATCGTCACCAAAGCATGTTAAGCCCCCATCCCCGTCGCCTACTCGACAGGCCGAGGTGGAAATTCCATCCCTGGTAGCCGCAGTGCCGCGGCTGGCTGCAGATGTTTCATCTCTGATGAAACTCTGTGAGTCAGACACTGCTCCATGTCGACGAGTTCGGCCCAAGTTCTTGGCGTCAGTGTTGCATGGTTTCGGAGACGCATCCGGAACAGCATTCGGTGCCACGTCCCAATTCCAAAATTCTTCCGATGTCCATTTTCAGTTTGGACAATGGATGTCGTCAGTCACTCAGGAAGAAAGTTCCAACTGGCGCGAGTTCACCAAGCTAGTGGAATATTTGGAAGAGCGCGGCTCAGACGGACAGTTACATGATGCAGAAGCATTTGTGTTTGCTGACAATTCTACTGCTGAAGCCGCGTTTTGGAAAGGGACGTCAAAGTCCAGAAAGCTGCTAGATCTGGCACTAAGGTTGCGAAAGCTTGAGATGACCACTGGAATGATCCTGCACATCATTCATGTCAGTGGAAAGAGGATGATTGCCCAAGGCACCGATGGTCTGTCACGAGGCGACCACTCGACTGGCGCAATGGCTGGGCAATCTCTAACCGCGTTCACACCGCTCCAACTGGGAGCGTTCAAACGCAGCCCAGCTCTTAAAGAGTGGGCAGTGCAAACCCTAGGGGGATGCGATCCTTTCTTTCTCCAGCCGGAAGATTGGTTTGATGAACCCATTGGACGAGACACCTGCGTGTGGAGTCCAGCGCCAGCAGCAGCTGATGTAGTTGTCGAACGATTCGGCTGCTCCAGGCACAAACGACCCAACACGTTGCATGTTTTGTTTGTTCCCAGATTGATGACGGGCCGATGGAGGAAGATGCTCGCCAAGCACACCGACTTCTATTGCAGGATTAACTGGGACCCGATCTGGTCGATGGCCGATCAGTTCGAACCTGTTCTAATGTTTGTCGCATTGCCTTTCTTGCCTCACCAACCTAGGTTTCATGAGCGACAACATTTGGTTAACCGACTTGAGGGGCTGTTGCGTGCTCCAGAACTGTCTGAAGTGCATCCCCGCTCCCAAGGGAATCTTTTGCGCCAACCATTCAGCGACGCGAGGGCCCTTTCCTCCCTGTAAGCAGTGCTGGTGTGCCTCCTGCTTCACCCAAACTGGAGACGTGGAATTTGCGGTGAAAGATGCGTCGGATGAGGAAGGTAACCCCATTGCTAAGAACGAAGACCTCCTTCGCTTCTTGGTAGGCAGAGATGGGGACCACTTGATGTCTCCATTCCAGTGCGAGCTATGCCATTTCAGGAACATCTGTCATTGCAACCCGCACCCAAAACATGCTCGAGACGACTTGGTCTTGGCATGCATGCGTCGAGTAAATTTGGACGCGTTTTGGAAGTCGGAAAGCTCTACAGTGCTTCACAACTGTCAACAAATCAAACGGTGTCTCAGTGCGTCCGAAAAATTGGGAATGCCGCAGCTGTTGCCTCCCATTGGTCCATTTCCTTTGGAAGACACACTAGGGATGCGCGCAGCCCTTGCTGTCCTGGACAAGTCGTTAGATAAGGGAAACTGCGCGAAGAATGTACAATGGGCTACGTTCAGGAGAATGCGAAGTGCCATCACTAATTTTTATCAAGCGTCCCCCTCCGGCATGGGTGACAGAGTGGGAGCGTGTGAGAAATCGAAGACCTGGATCACTGGAGCATCAACGTTTGGGTTCTTCTTCTCTCGGTTTATGTCAGGTATCCACAAACGAGTAGGCGAGACCGTGATCAGAGATGAGCCAATTTCGATTGAGATGATGCAATGCACAGACGAGCATCTCCAGGCGAAATGGGCAGTTGCTGCCGAGGAACAACCCTCTGACGAGCGAAAATTACTAAGGATCGCTCAACAGGGACAATGGTGTGTGGGAGGCATGTGTTCGGCTGTGCGAGGAGAAGAGATGATCAGCATTGAGCTTGTGGGAACACGAGCTAGTTTATGTTACCTTGTGTCGCCACCAGGAAATGTGAAGCCCCACTGCGACCTAGTGGTTAGTGGCCGAACCAAAGGCAACCAACTGTCTGGTGCAAAATTCAAGATCCCTGTTTGTGGAGTCACCGAACACTCTGGTCTCAGACCTGGCATTTGGGCAACGAGATTATGCACCGTCTTGACGAATCAGGGAAGAACCAAGGGATGTCTATTTGGAGATAGCGACGATGGCAGCCCAAAGCTTGCTGACTTTCACGACATGTTCTACGAAGTGTTGGAGGAAGTTCAACAAGCACGAGGTGACCTAATACCACCTGATCTGGATGTGCGCGAATCATGCGGCACACTTCGATCATTGCGTCGGAGCGCCACTGCGCACGCTGCTAACATGCGAATTCCTAAGGACATCATCGAAGCAGTAAATCGATGGAGACGAGAGAAGAACAGTGACGTCCCGGCCTTGGACATGCAAGGAGTCTATGCCAGGTTGGACTTCATCAAACCTACGGTGCTCCTTTGCAGTCAGAGCTTCTAAGCAAGAGCTCATCTAAGCGCAACAAGGGGAAACGGAGATGGTGTTGCCTGGGGAAAAGAGCATTGTAGGATCTGTTTGCGTTCTGCCACCAATGTAAAAGTCTAGGGAGAAGGCTCGCACAAGCACTTGTGCTATTCTCCCATCCTGGGACCACAGCTCAAACGCCGCATCACTTGCACAATCTCCCGCGAGTCCATGCCTCGGCCAAAGACAACTGTTGCGTCCCCACATCACCACCTAACCCTTTGAGGCAAAATCAAACCAACGTCCGTCACCCAGGCCTCTTCAACCATCTACCAAAAGGACTGACATCAAACTTTAAGGAGGCCCAGCAGCAGCAACTTGTGCCACGGCACCTCCATGAAAGATGAGGACGTCGCTGCGACGAAGCAAGGACAAGAACCGATCCAGGACAGCGTGCTTGCGGGTGAAATCAAGGCGACAGAAGCGACGACAGCAACAACAGACATCGCGAGCATGCTGAACACGAGCGGCGGCAGCATAATCTCCCCCATGATTGACACGACGAGTGCACTCCATGAACATGGCTTCCCCACGCTCCAACACGCTCAAATTCTTACGACGACGACGCGAATGCCCACGGAGAGCTCCGATTACCAAGTTGCGATTGTCGCGCGCTGGGGCGGGGGCACCAGCGCCGTTGGCGCCATTGCCATTGTCGTTGTTCATGATGATTGATAAAAGGAACTGAAGATTGGGAAAGGAGCACACCGAAGAGATGCAATGATGCGAAATGACTAAGGAAACTGTTTGTGAGCAGGAAGCAGACGAAAGAGTGAAGCCTTCGATGAGATCGGTTGAAACGAGAGACACCATGAAATCCATTCCCATCGAGATCGTGGACGACTCCTGTCATCGTGATGAGTCTAACCGATGTACCTTGTGAGGTTGAGGGTGCGCCGGCGCGCAAAAGTTTTTCTAAATTCTGAGGTAACTCGACGCACACAGGGACATCCACAGCAAGCGCGCCCGAGCTACCATTTCAGGCGCTCGCACCAGGCGCGCGACACCCCAAGTGTTAATGAGTCTGTCCGTGGTGCCGGAAGCAACACTGAGTGCGCATTTGCGAGTGCGTCAGCGATCCAAAGATGCTTCATTTTGTTAGCACCTCTGCAACAAAATGTCGCTGGAACATCGACAAGTCCAAGACGCATCTCACTAAACCGAGATCCACGAAAGTTAATCTCACGATCGCATCATGGCCTCTGCTGAAGAAAGCAAGTTGATCGATGAACTGGAAGCCCTCACACAGAAATTTCGCCAGGCCCAGTTAAAAGGAAAGCCGAAAACAAGCACCAACCCAAGAGCACGCAGACCCAAGCATCCCCAATTTTCGAAAGGGGACCGAGTGCGCATCCTCACAGCAGATCATTGCAACAAGGAAGCCACGGTTCAGTGTGTCCGAGGAGAACAACAATGGTGGGTCAGGATGGACGACTGCACGGAGCTGCACCGCAAGTGCAGTTCCCTCAAGCGAGCAATCGAGCCCAAGGAGAAGCCGAGCTAATTCTTCAACGAAGGCTCCCCTTCACGGTGGGACGAAGGGACCAACAGCCCTGCACATGACCATGCCGCCACCAGGGCAACACAAATCTCATTGCCGACCCACCACTGTGTGTCGGGAGGGAACATGTTGTCCCTCCACAATGTCAGGGGAGAACATCAATCTCTCCGCACCTTGCTGCTGACGATGACAAGGCACCTCGCCATGTGCCTTGTCTGCACCTGACGTCTTAACGAGGGGGGAATGCCAGCTGTCACTTGACCTTGGGTCAATGGAAGCTGTTTCTGTTGGATCTTTGTTCTTGACCATTGTGAATGACACTGAGATTCAGAACTGTGCCTGGTGTGTCCTACATCAGCCTAGTTGAGCATGAAATTGTGTCCTACAATTTCCTCTGCTCTGCACTGAATCATCTAATGCAGTGCAAATTGACATGGCAGCCTAAAATCAATTCAATGGAGAGGCATTCTACCTGCCCCAGCTGGGGTGGGGCACCTGAGAATCCCCCCTCCACTAGTAGTTAATAAGGTGTAACCTATATAAGCTTATTCTATCCCATTCCAAGTGTGATTCCAAGGATGCCATTAGCCCTGACGCTATCAAACCTGTACCCTTGCATCCCGTTGCAGGGACCGTCAGACGTCCGGCTCTTGAGTTTGTTCGTGAGAATCTGCGATTCGACCGAACGGGAATCTTGCGAATTTGATTCTCGGCTCCTGCTCCCTCACTCGCCGTTTACGAACCAACAGAATTCCTTCGTGAAGGGGAATCTTCCGATTAAGAGATGATCACCTTTGCACTTCTTGATTTATGTTGCAAATTATTCCATATGAAGGTCACGTCCGCGCAGCTCCAATATGGTTCGTCCGCGCACTTCGAATTGGTTCGTTCCCCGTTTCTTACGGTCTATCTGGTTCCCCACACCCAGATGGTGCATTCCTGGTGTTATGCAAGAATAGTTCGGTGAGCCAAATGAATTACAGCATTTCCGTTCCGACAAACATGTCGTCAGCAGACAGACAGACTGCTGACGAAGTGACGATGGATACGATGTTACCCGTGTCCGTGAGGCCTAGCGTTGCAGTAGAAAAGTTCATAGTTAGGGGGTAGTAACTAATTTGGAGGACTTAGCTCAATGGCCGAAGTTGCTAGCCAGCCAGTTCGGGGGACGTACAGCCCTTGTACAGTAGATAGACAGCCACCTGCACTAGATTGGCTTTCATTGGCTAATGATACCCGCTGTATCGGATTGTAGGCTGATGTAAGACATCAGCCTATTTAAGTCTGTATTGTCTTTGAGTCTTTGGGCAACTGTGTGTCCACTATGCAGGACAGCTTGTGCCTCGAAGAACCGGTACCATACTACTGTAACTAGTAGTACTAGTCGTAGCTACTCCGATTACCATTACCGATCTTGACTAGTAGGTACTAGCTAGTATGGTTAACCATGGTACAAGCATCCATTACAAAGAGTCTAGTTCTCCCTAGCTAGCATCCTTCTCTCCAAGTCGTGCCTAAGTAACTAGCTAGCTAGCTTGGGCCTGAAATCCCGCTTTGTTTTGCTTGATAAACCCTTTTGTCCAAGAACATGATATGATGGGGTGGATTGCATATAGCTAGTAGTAGTGGTTTCTAATAGTAGTGAGCGCTACAAGTACAACGAGTGGTGGAATGTGTAAAATGAAGTGTATTTATTTACAGTGTAGATAGAGGGTTGTGTGCATCTTATCTAGCCAGAAGTCAGTCCAACCAAAAGTCCAATCATCATAATACAAAGCCAATGGTTCCATCACATCCAGTTCAAGTGAAGCGATGCAGGCTGCATATAAGAATATAGAGGTAGAGAAGTATAGAATACTACAATGCGCCTTTTTAAAACTCGGCCATGTAGTGAGCGTCATCGTAGTACTGAGAGCGGCTCCTTCTTTGACTCGCATTCAAGTTGCTGCGAGAAGAAGAAGCAGCAGAAGGAGCCGACGCCGGTTCCGCCGAATGCGCACGTCGATGATTTCTGGTAAACAAGTATTGGGAGGATGCCGTCGGCAGACTAAAGGACGATCGATGGCCCGGTGGCGGAGGTGGTACCCGCAGAGGCGCTTCCCGCAACCAAGTGGCGGGATGCACGAGCTCGCCGGTCACAGGCATGACGGCAAAGTTTTCTTCTTCTGTGGCATTTCGCCAATCCCCGCCATCGACATAAAACTCGAGGGTATTGCGGATGCGATTTTGTTTAATCACGTCCAACGAGTTCCAAATGCGTCGTTTGGTTTCTTCGCCATAATCACGATGAGACGGAATTTCCACGACAGAAACTTGGCCATGAAAGGAGACCTTGGATTTGAGCGTGCTTGATGAGGACTCACTTGAGGAGGAACCAGTCGAAGAGGCTCTGGTGATAGCAGTGTGATTGCTGCCGTTTGCTTTGGGAGCGTCCAGATTCTCGTCGTAGTCTTCAGTAACAGGGTCTTCCACAGTCGGAACGCGGCGATGGTATTTGCCGTTGTGATTGAGGCGGCGTGGGCGTTGGCGAAATTGGTTATTGTTTTCCACCGACATCAAGGCATTGGGAAGAGGTTGAAACAATTCGGTAATGTGCACTTGTGGGGCACCGTAGTCATCACGTTCGACACGGCATCGACACTGATGACACGGTTGATGGGCGTTGCTGCTTTGGTGAGGATCAAAGTTGCCAAACAAAGAGTTTAGCAACCTCGATCGAACATGATCCTTTTGGTGGCACTGGCACATACTAGTAGTGTTATTGTTGAGTAGTTTGAGTTTGATATACTGTAGTTCACTATCTTTTTATGATAGTTGAGTGTCATTCGTTATTGTTTTGTTTTGTTTTTGTCAAGTTTTTGAGTTTGTGAGTGTTGCTTGGTAAGGACAAAATTCAACCAAAATTTTTAGAAGTACGACATGTAGTACTAGTACTACTAGCTACCGGTAACAGTAGTAATCGCCAAGCACGCACAGTTTGTAATGTCAGCAACAGACAAACTGCCCGTTACTTTAGTTGGGAAAGAGGACCAAAACTGAGCCGGGACAGTCAGTGTTACTGATTGCTGCTAGCTTGTCTGTGATTGATAGTAGACACCCTACCATTCTCGAGAGTAGGTGTACACGTGTAGAGAACTATTCGTACATTGATTACAAGGAATCGATGCGAATACTCCGTGATGTTTTCCGGGAGTTGACGTTCCGCAAAATTCGGGCCCAGTCAGTACTGGCGTCATCATAGTATAGGACCGGGGCCATTTCACGGCAGCACACATGACACTTTTAGTACCGCATCCTACTTGGGTCTAGACTTCCCCGGCATCTTGTTTCAGTAGCCGGTCTTATTCGAACTAACACATGAAGACCGAACCCTTTTTATCGGTCAATTAGATAGCGATACTTCAAATACGAAGTTAATTACTTAGAAGCAAATTTCTTTTTTATCCCAAGGCTTCCGATCACACGTTTACGAACTTAAGAACTTGAGGTTTGCTCGGAAAAGAAACTAATTTTGAAACCAATAATACGAACGGGAAATCAAGATGGTGATTTTGCGGAACCAACGACTTTTGCCAATTACTCACTGAATTGTGGTTGATTTATGGGGAATACCCAGAACTATTGTATTCCCCGTGAGGAAGATGAACTAAATCAATTGGAATCACTTGGAATCTCTGAGAATAATCTCCCAATGCAACGGGACATAACCATTGTTGGCAGGACCTTGGAAAAATAGGGTTAGTGCTTCGCCTATTAGCTAACCAGCAAACTAAAATTATACGTCTGGAATTTGCCCCCATGGGGTCTATCCAAATTTTATTGACAAAAGGGACTCAAAAAGTTTTTCAAAAGTGACTGAAAATGGCGTGGTTGTATGTATGTATGTATGTATGTATGTCACATAAGGGAAGGTGCCCCTGGGACAGTGTTGATTTAAAAAAAAGGTGCCAGTGAGACAGTGCTCCCATAACAAAAGGTGCCAGTGAGACAGTGCTTAAACATGGAAAGGTGCCAGTCATGAGTGAGACATCAGTTCTAAAA
>ENA-ORBV01017760-ORBV01017760.1-microbial-mat-metagenome-genome-assembly--contig:-NODE-17760-length-10131-cov-3.973145_pt1 | contig 10131 bp, 11 predicted proteins | sample MGYA00237777_ERZ505514 | MGnify/ENA primary metagenome ERZ505514 (study PRJEB26160, sample SAMN06269048) | microbial mat metagenome | isolation source: Oligotrophic lake microbial mat | place... | reverse complement strand
CAGCCCGACTCGCCTACCAGACCCAGAACGGTATTCGGCGGCAGCGCCAGATTGACGCCCCGCACCGCCCGCGCCAGCCCACGCTCGGTCTGGAAATCGATATCGATGTTCTCGAGCCGCAACAAGTCGACCACCATCTCAGGGCCCCGCCAGTCGTGGATTGATGACACGCTCGTACTCGCGCCCGACCAAGTAGACGGCCGACACCAGCACCATGATGGCGACGCCGGGCGGTGCAACCCACCAGGGCGCGCGGTACATGGCCTGAGAGGCAAATGCGTCATAGATGATCGAACCCCAGCTGATCACATTCGGATCGCCGAAACCAAGAAAACCGATGCTCGCTTCGGTGGTGATCGCCCATGCCAATGCGAAGGCCATGTTCACCATCGCCAAGGGCACAATGTTGGGCGCGATCTCACGGTACAAAATGGCCAGATCCGACGCTCCGGTGATACGGGCCGCCGCAACGAAGGGCATCTGCTTGAGCGACAAAACTTGAGCCCGCACGATGCGGGCGCTGGCACGCCACATGATCAGTGTCATCGCCAGCATCAGGCTGCCCAGATCCTTGCCGAACACCGACAACATGACGATGACGAAGGGCAGAAAGGGCACACCCATCACGATGTCGGTGAAGCGCATCAACAGGTTGTCGGACCGTCCGCCGAAATACCCGGCCAGCAGGCCGATATTGGCGCCGATGACAGCCGAACCGAAGGCCACGACCAGGCCCACTAGCATTGCCGGACGCACACCCCAGATCATCTGGCTGAACACATCGCGCCCCAGTGAAGTGGTGCCAAGCCAATGCTTGAAGCTCGGATCGGCAATCCGCAGCAACTTGCCGGCCGAATCGTAATGCTTGAGCGTCGGATCGAACGGCGCCACCCACGGCGCGAACAAGGCCAGCAGCGCGCAGGCGACACAGATCCCCATTGCGACGCGGCCGATCGGCGTGGCGGTCACGACGCGCAGGAACTGGACGATGGCGGAAAAAACGGCGCGCATGTGACTACTCGTAAACGATGCGTGGATCGAGCAGGCCGTACAACAGATCGGCGACAAAAGTGCCCATCACCGTCAGGAACGCGCTGAGCAGGAAACAGGCCTGCACAACCGGGTAGTCGTTGCGCTCGACGGCGCTGACCATCAACTGCCCCAGACCGGGCCAGGAAAACACGGTTTCGATGACGACCGAACCGGCCACCGCCCAGCCCAGCAGCATCGGCAACGTGGTGGCCAGGGGCAATAGGGCATTGCGCATGGCATGGCGCAGCAGCACCTTGCGTTCACTCAGGCCCTTCATGCGCGCCAAGTCGATGAAGTCTTCGCCGATCGTGCTCAGCATGCTGGTGCGCATCAGCAGCAGAGGGAAACACAGCTGGTAGGAAAAGGTGACCAGAAATGGCAGTGCCAGGTGGTGCAGGACGTCCGCATCAAAATAGCCGGCCAGACCGGGAGCCATCTCGCGGCCCGGGGTGATGATATGGCCGACCGGAAACAGGTCGAGCTTGAGAGAGAAAAACAGGATCGCCATCATGCCGATCCAGAACACCGGTGCGGACTGCAGCGCCGTGGCCAGCACGACCGACACGGTGTCGAGAAATCCGCCGCGACGCCATGCGATAAATGCGCCGATCAAGGCCCCGACCAGGTAGGCTGCCAGCAGGGACGGAAGCAACAAGACCAAGGTGTTGAGCAGACGCCCGCCAACCATTTCGGCCACCGGTCGCGAAGTCTGGAATGAGAAGCCGAAGTCCAGCCTGGCCATGTTGGCCACGTAACTCAGGTACTGTTGCCACAAGGGCTTGTCCAGCCCGAAGCTGGCGCGCAGAGCTGCCTGTGCATCTGGGTGCAGGGCCGAACTGATTACGGTGGCCGTCGGGTCTCCCGGCAATAGGCGAAAAAGCAGGAACATCACGCTGGCCATCACGAACAGGGTGATGGCCATGAACCACAGGCGTCGCAATATGAACCCGATCATGCCCTTGCTGCCCTCTCTGGCGCGCCGCGGCGTGCGGGATCGGCCGACGGGCAGGCGGCAATCAGCGCCTGGGTGTAGGCGTGACGCGGGGCGTCGAGAACCGTATCCACCGGCCCGAACTCGACGATTTCACCGGCCAGCATGATGGCCACCTCGTCGCACAGGGTCCGCACCGTGGCAAGGTCATGTGTGATGTAGACCAGCGCAAGCGCCTGTTCGTTCACAAGGCGCTTGAGCAGGCGGATGATGTCCCACTTGATCGACACATCCAGCATGGAGATCGGCTCATCGGCTACCAGGTAGCGTGGCTCCATGATGATGGCGCGCGCGATGCACAGCCGCTGGCGCTGGCCGCCAGAGAGGCGATGCGGATGGGTTTCAAGATAACGCTGGGCCGGCCGCAGGCCAACGCGGTCGAGCATCTCGATCGCGCGTTGGCGCAGCCGCGCGTCACCGGACTCGCCTTGATAGCGCAATGGGCGGGTCACCGTCTCGAGCACATCATGCTGCGGGTTGATCGACCCATAAGGATCCTGAAACACCATCTGCACGCGGCGATAGAAGGCCTTGCGGTCGGCGGCCAGCAGGGCCGCCGCATCCTGACCATCAATCTTCACCTGACCGCTGCTGGCCGGCTCCAGCCCCACCAGCAATCGACCCAGGGTCGACTTGCCACTGCCACTTTGACCAATGATGCCCAGCACCTTTCCAGGCGCGACGCTGAAACTGGCATCGCGCACCGCCAGCACCGGCGCCGCGCGGTTTCTGGCCAGCACGAATCCGGCCGGTGAGTGGTAGGTCTTACAAAGACGGATGGCTTCAAGCATCCGATGAAATCAACGCGCAGGCATCAGCAGCGATCCGTCCGGTGCCCAGCTGAAACCGCCGGCCTTGAGGATCGCACGCGCGCGTTCGATGTTGAACACGATCGGCTTGATGCTGGCGTTGTGCCAATAGGCGTTGGTGGGTGTGATCGCCGACGCGGTGCGACCACCGTCGCCATTGAGCACTTCGTCGATGATCGCCTCATACGGAATCGCATGCGACAGCGCCTGCCGGAATGCCTTGTTGTCAAAAGGCGGTCGGGCCACGTTGTACCGCACCGACATGTAGCCGTTGGACTGGGTCCGGAACAGGCGCAGATGCTTCTCTTTCTTGAATTCGTCCAGCACGGTGGGTACCAGAGGCTGCAGCGAGACGTCTATGGAACCTTTCTTCAAGGAAGCGGCCAGCACCTCGCCGGAACCAAACACGATCATGGCCAGGTCGGACTTGGGCTGCGCGAAATGTTTCTCGTTGCGTTCGAGGTAGGTTTCCTGACCCTCCTTCCAGTGGCGCAGCCGGTAAGGTCCGGAGCCCACCAGCGGCTGATTGCGATAGTCTTGCGGCTTGTTGAGTTTTTCGCGGGCAACGACATCGGCCCACACATGCTTGGGAAGGATCAGTACCTGGCCCAGGGTATTGAGAATGAACGGCGCATACGGCTCGGCCAGCTTGAATCGCACGCCCGAAGCGCCGATGGTCTCGACCGAGACTATCTTCTCCAGATACTTCTTGAAGTAAACAGCGTCGTTCTTCTGCATGTAGTCGAAAGTGAAGCGCACGTCCTCGGCGGTCAGTGGTTTGCCATCACTGAACGCCAGGCCGCTGCGCAGCTTGACCTCGATAGTCAGTGGGTCAACCACCTTGAGCGATTCGGCCGCCCACATGCGGGGCTTGCCGTCGGTGCCAACCACGATCAGCCGGTCATACACCATGCCTAGGCGATCCAGGTCTTCCAGCGTACGGGCCACCAACGGATTCCAGCTTGCCTGGTCGATCGTCCAGCCCAGCCGCACCAGCTTTTGCGGCGTCTTGCTCTCCAACTTGAGCAAGTTCCAGATCGAGCGGATGCCGTCAGCCGATGGCTCGAAACCCTCGAGCGCGGCGGTATTTGTGTTCATCGCCGTCGTGTTGACGACCGACGAGATCAAGCCCTCGGGTTGTTCTTCGGCCAGGACCGACTGGATCTGGTGAATCAGCGGGCGTCGGGTCTCGACGTCGTAAATCTTGATCTGCTGGTTGCCGATTTCATCGACCTTGGCATTCGAAAAGCTCCCCACATTCCAGTCGCCGGGCGCGGCGCTGCGGGAGTTGAACTGGGCATTGGTGAAAAAATCGGGTTCCATGCGGATCGGCGAGCCGGACAGCACCGACAGCACCGCGTCGAACTGGTGGTCCTTGAACCACATCGCAAGCATGGGGTTCGGAAAGCCTGCCGCATTGAGCTTGACCTTGAGCCCGAGCTTGCGCCACTGCTCGGCAATGTAATTACTGCTTTCGTAGTAGTGCTGGTACCTGGCCGCCGGCCAGGTTAGGAAATCGATCTCGGGTACCGGCTTGGCCTGGGCCAACGCCGCCACTGAGAAACCCATCAACAAACACCCGGTAACTGTTGCCTTAATTGCAACAAAATTGGCTTTGATCATCTCGTCACTCCTTGCCGCGATGCAGCTGTCCATGGTTTTGAATCAAACAGTTTCGATGCATTCTAGAAGTCGCTGAGGCCGAGAGTAAAGTGATAATCCGGCACACACTTCATTCCAAAAACGCAACAACTTGAGACTTGGCATGAACCACTATTTGCCGTCAATGACCGCCCTCTTGTGCTTTGATGCGGTCGCACGCTATGCCAGCGTCAGCCGCGCGTCGGAGGAACTCAACGTGACCCAGAGCGCCGTCAGCCGGCAAGTCAGCGCGCTGGAATCGCTGCTGCAATGCAAGTTGTTTCACCGCGAACGTAAGCGCCTGCGCCTGACCAAAATGGGCGAGGAATATGCGCGCGATGTCGCCGACATCCTGCACCGCACGCGCCTGAGCGCGATGCGCCTGATGACCAAGGGACAGGCCGCAGGAAAACTGACGATCGGTGTACTGCCCACGTTCGGCAGCCGCTGGCTGATGCCCCGGCTGGGCAACTTCATTCAGTTGCGGCCCTCGACCGAGATCAACATCATCACCAAGATCCGGCCATTTCGCTTCGACCATGACCCGGCTGATCTGGTGATCCATTACGGGAGCGCCGACTGGCCCAATGCGAACGTGACCTACCTGATGGACGAAGATCTGTCGGTAATTGCGGCGCCAGGACTGCTCGCGCGCAATCCGGTGCGCGTCCCAGTTGACCTGGCGCGCCACACCCTGCTACAACACACAACCCGACCCGAGGCGTGGAACCAGTGGTTGGCGGCAACACGCACGGGCGGGGTCAACGGGCTGGCGGGGCCTCGTTTCGAACACTACGCCCTGATGGCCGAAGCCGCCGTGGCCGAACTTGGGCTCGCCCTGCTACCCGCCTTCCTGGTGCGCAGCGAGATCGAGCGCGGAACGCTGGTATTCGCGTCCCCACAACGCCTACGTTCCGACGGCCGCTACTACATCGTCTATCCAACGGTAAAGGAAAACAACGTCGACATCCTCGCGTTCCGCGACTGGCTGGTCGGAGAAATCCAGCGCGAGTCCGACGTCGAATCGGGCGAGATCCGGTTGATCGATGTCCCCGGCTTTGCGCACACTTCTGCTTAGGCCGGGTAGCGCCCCACCCTTCTGCCTCAGATACTCGCCAGCGCCGGCAATATCGCGGCGTCGAAGTGACTGCCGGTGTCCGCGTGACGAATCCTGCGCTCTCGCCGCGCGCAGCCGATCTGAACGACACTCGGGACCTGACAAGGGGATGAGCCATGGCGAAGCATCCGTCCGGTAAACGAGGCCACGCGCGGCGTGTATTCGCATGGGTCGCGCTCGGATTGGCACCAGCAGTGGCTGCCAGTGCGGGAAAGGAAATGCCCGATGTGGCCAACCCGGACCAATTCCAATGTGTCGGGCGCAACCGCTTCTCGGGCGTGGCCAATGTACCGGTCGAGAAACAGGGCGAGAACGTGAGCTGGTCCTATGCGGCCTTTTTCGTCGACCCGGTGCTGGGCACGCCCACCATCATCTATGGCTCCCGCTTCCGCGAGCTCGACCCATTGATGCAGGCCTTCATCCGCCGCCACGAATGCCAGCATGCCAATGGCGTACAGGACGAGATCGCGGCCAATTGCGCTGCCCTGGCGTAGATGCGCGCGCAGGGTCTGACGCCGCAGCAGGAGGTGGTTCTGGAGCGCTGGCACATGGCCGAGGGGCGGCTGGACCCGCAATACGGCGGAAGCGGCGCAGCTTTGTGGGAGCGCACCGTACGCTGCGCAGCGACACTGCGTTGACGCTTGCCGTCTCTATCAGATGCAGCGTGCCATTGAAATTGCGTACTGCGTGGTTTCAGATTCGTGTCGACCGTCTCGTCCACGGGAATCGGGAGGAGCATCGGAACCTGACAGATGGCATTCCCCCGAGGGAGTGCGAGAAAACTTGGCAGCGGCCCGGAGTTTCCTCGTGAGCCAACCGACGAAGCGATGGACGAACCACCACGTTCGCTGGCACTTGAAGCGCGCTGCGGGGCTGACGGACCAGGAGTTCTTCGTGCTGGCGCGCCGCCTGGCGCCGCGCAACTGATTGTTCTTCGTTCAGCCAGCATTCACACATGCCGGCGCACCATACGCTCCATCCCAACCCCTGGAGCTTTCCGTGAACCGCTTCCTCCTTGTCCCCTTGCTCGCCTGCACCGCGCTGGCCGTACACGCCGAGACCTATGTCGACACCGCGCGTGTGCGCAACGTCCAGCCGCAATACGAGACCGTGACCATACCGCGCCAGCAATGCACCAGCCAGTGGATCAACGAGCCTCACCGCGTCGAATCCCGCCGCGGCTACGGTGGCGCGGTGATCGGCGGCGTTGCCGGTGCCGTGCTGGGCAACCAGTTCGGTAAAGGGCATGGCCGCGAGGCGGCCACCGCGCTGGGCGCCGTGGTGGGTGCGTTCACCGGGGACCGGATGGCCAACCGCGATTACGATGGCGACCGATACGAGCAGGTGCCACGCCAGGTGCAGACCTGCCAGACGGTGAACGAGTTGCAGCAGCGACTCACCGGTTTTCAGGTGAGTTATGAATACCGCGGTCAGACGTTCACCGCCGTGATGCCGCAGGACCCGGGCCCCCGGCTGCAGGTGCGGGTGTCGGTGGACCCGCTGGTGCAGTGACGCGGTAGTACGATGCCGGCATGTCTTTTGCTGCTACACGGCGCCTGATGCGCACCACCGGTCGCGTGCTCGCCTGCTACGCGCTTGCGCTGGTTCTGTCCGCGCCGGCCTGGGCCGACGTGAGCCGAGACCAGGCCGCCGCCGCGGCACAACGCCAGACCGGCGGCCGTGTGTTGTCGGTCGAGAAAACAGAATCCGACCAGCGACCGGTCTGGCGCGTCAAGGTCGTGACGGCCAAAGGGGAGGTACGCGTGGTGTTCATCGACGCGGGCGGCGGGCGCGGCGGCTAGGGTCATGCGCCTGTTGTTGATCGAGGACGAAGCCCCGTTGCGGCTCACGCTGGCGCGCCGGCTCGAGGCCGACGGTTACCGCGTCGACCAAGCGTCGGATGGCGAGGACGGCCTGCACCAGGCACGCGAATACCCGGTGGACCTGGCGATCGTGGACCTGGGGCTGCCCAAGGTCAGCGGGCTCACCATCGTGCAGCGTCTGCGCGCCGACGGCCGCACGCTGCCGATTCTGATTCTCACCGCGCGCGGCGGGTGGCAGGACAAGGTGGCGGGACTTGAGGCCGGCGCAGACGACTACGTGGTCAAGCCGTTCGAATATCCTGAGCTTGCTGCGCGCGTCAAGGCGCTGCTGCGGCGCGCGACCAAGTCCGCATCGGACGTGCTTACGCTGGGACCTCTGGCGATCAACTTCTCTGCACAGCGGGCAAGCCTTGACGGCGCGGCGGTGGATCTGACGACATTCGAGTACCGCGTGCTCGAATACCTGGTGCGCGAACGCGCGCGCGTGGTGAGCAAGCAGGAACTGTCCGACTATCTCTACCCCCACGACGACGACCGCGACAGCAACGTGCTCGAGGTGCTGATCGGTCGGCTGCGCCGCAAGCTCGATCCGGCCGGCACGTTGACGCCGATCGAGACGCTGCGGGGACGGGGCTACCGCCTGAGACTCACATGAAATTGTGAAATGCGGCGTATCCCGACCACCTGACCCCCATGCGCCCCGCATGAAACCCGGCATCGTGCAGCGCATCCTGGGCCGATCCATCCGTGCGCGCCTGATCCTGGGCGCCACGCTGGTGTTGATCGCCTTCATCGCCGCCGCAGGATGGGCCGTGCAGCGTGCCCACGCCGACAGCGTACGCGCGGCCCATTTCGCGCGGCTGCAAGGCACGGTCTATCTGATGCTGGCCGGCACCGAAGTCGATGCCGGCCAGCATCAGTTCAAATCTTCCAAATATTTTGTAGTAAGCAAATCCGAACAGGCAAATCGCCATGAATGCTCGGATCAAGAGGAAATTTCCTCGCGGGCGATTCTTGAAAAAAATCCATCTGAAAAAAACTAAATACTCGATGCCCAGATTGACCGCATCCTGAACATTCTTGACCGCAGTCTCGGCTAAAAGAAGTTGGGGCGAAATGCGAATGCGCGTTGAATTTTCGGAAGCGCTTTGGCCTATATGAATGCTGAGAGTGGGGGTCATGGGAGGAGCTCCTATTTCTCTATTTTAAATGGTTTTTCGAGAGGTTGAAAATGCGCAAGATTTACCGCTATGGCTGATCCTTGTGATCGACGTTGTGGTCTTCCTTAGCGTCACTCTTGTCGTGATCTTCGTTAGACTCTGAGGCAGCCGGTGCGCGGTCAGCGCGCCCCCTGCTTTCGTCATGCTTTTGACCTTTTTCTGCCAACTTGCGGGCTACGCGCTCCTTGAACCATTTTAGCTTTTCGGCAAGTGCTAGCTCTTTGGCTGCCTCTGCTTTTGCGAGAGCGTCTTTCTGCTGAGTTTCTTCCCAGGCTTCTGCATCCGCAATGGCCTTAGCTTTTGCCGCTTCTTCCGCAGCGAGAAGCCTTTGTCGCTCCTCTTCCAAAACGCGATCCTGTTCCATTTTTTCCTCAAGCGAGCGCAATGCGAGATACTTTTCCCGTCGATCTAGAGCCAACCGATAATCCACATCTCGAACTTTTCGAAATTTTCCGACTGAAGATTGGTAACGGATTTTATGGGCGGTAATATTCTCATCTACCTTTGCAATCAGCACGCGACACTGATCGATAGATCCTGTGCTGCAATCTTCATCAATGATGCGTGATCGCTCCCTCAAACTTGAATTGAAGAGCCTAACATCGACCTGCTTTCGCGCCTGCAGGGCTTTAAGCGCAGAAATCGTTTCGGGAACCAGTCCCGATTCTGTGCAAGCTTGACCGAAGTTTGTTTGATCGTCGAATTTTGCACCCACTGCGATGATGGCGGAGGCGATGTCAGGAATTTGCATGCTAGAGACTTTTGAGAAGTCAGCGCCTACAAAATTTGTTTCTTCGCCAAAGACCGAGCCGTAAAAATCTGATTCGTCTGAAAAAGCCGAGTAGCTTAGGTCTACTTTGTTTAAGTTTTGGCCACGCACGAGTTCTTTGCCAAGGTTCTGTTGACTCATTCGATCGCTCTCTGGCTCAATTAGTTTTTCAGCGAGCTGCATTTTTTCGATTTGGTCAATGGAGTCGCGATTGATTGGAAGGACGGGCATCACGTCGGCTAACTCATGCTTCAATATTTTTGTTTGAGCCGCCACGATTCGCTCATCGGCTTCAGAATCATCAAAGTTTGCATTGTCCTCTTCAAGGTTCTCCACAGTTCCGGATTGAAAACCCTCGGCCGCTCCATCGGGCGACGGGTTTCCGCCCCCTAAAGAAGGGTCACCAGAATTACTAGATTCGCCCGCGTTTTGTGCGCTCTGCATTTGGCTGCACGCTGCGGAAAAGACGAAGAGGAGGAAGAGGACGCAATAGTTTCGGGGCGACAAACTCATGAGAGAAACTCCCTATGGACACGCTGTATGTTCCGGACCCACAACTTTTGGATATGAACCCATTATAGCTATTTACGCGCCAAATCACAAATTTGAGCCACATTTCAAGTATTTGATTATATTGGCTTTTTAATATAAATGTTATTTTTTATTTATAATTATGACGCGAGGGAAGATTTTGCGTCCCTTCCAGACTTTGCGGTGCTACGCTTGAGG
>ENA-ORBV01017759-ORBV01017759.1-microbial-mat-metagenome-genome-assembly--contig:-NODE-17759-length-10131-cov-4.055202_pt1 | contig 10131 bp, 12 predicted proteins | sample MGYA00237777_ERZ505514 | MGnify/ENA primary metagenome ERZ505514 (study PRJEB26160, sample SAMN06269048) | microbial mat metagenome | isolation source: Oligotrophic lake microbial mat | place... | reverse complement strand
GTGTTTCTATCGTGCTGCCCTTGCCTTTGAGTTGCGTTTGAGAGCAAAATAGCGTATTAGCCAGCAGCCAACACTGCGTTGGTGCAGACGGAACAGAGGCTATCGGTGAGAGTTCAAGTTTGTCTGCCGCTGCACAACTTCACTGTCAGATCGATTTGTTAGATAGAGGTTGCGGTAGAGCGGTTTGGAGATGCTGCCTACAGCAGAGCTATTCACGACCCCACAAAACAGGGTTCCGTATTTTTTGATACAGAGCCACCGTTTAATCTGCGCATCAATTGGGTAGAGACTCTCATTAGTGTTTAGATGCCTGATCTCCCTACCGGGTTACTCGATCCAACCCGAATTCTGTTTGATTTACAGCAGGGAAATGAGATTGCCCAACGATTTTCTGGATGTTTGGAGCCAGAAGAAATTGCCTGTCGGGTGACAGATGGGTTAGTAGAAAAGTTTGACTGTGCCTTTGCGCGGCTGTGGCTACTCGAACCGGATCAAACCGCTCTGAAGCTGGTGGCATCATCGGGCATGTATACCAACACCAATGGCTTTTTTGGGCGGGTGCCCATGGGCGCATATAAGGTAGGCAAGATTGCGCAAAATCGGGTTTCGTTCTTAAGCAATAATTTGGCCGCAGAGTCATGGGTTGGCAATCGAGAATGGGCGATCGCCAATAACATCCGTGGATTTGCGGGGTATCCACTCGTGATTCACGAGCGCACCATTGGTAGCTAGGACGGCGTCCTAGCTACCTTTAGCCACCATGCCCTAGAGCCAGAGTTTTTAGAGGTCTTGCAAACGCTGTGTACGATGGTGGCGATCGCCCTCGATACCGCTTTGCAGCACCAAAAGGAAAAGCAGAATTGGCAATTGTCGGCGCAGACCCCAGCCTTCAATAGCCTGCTACTTTCTGACCATCTAGCTGCCACCTTAAAGTCGTCTCGGCTCACTCTAGTGGGAACAGAGCAACCCCTGCCGCTGCCGCTGGTGCATGTATTTCTCCAGGCTGCTGACACCCTAAATCGGACGGGCTGCACATACTGTTGGCTGACTTATGCCGCCGAGACCATCGCCTTAGAAGCCCTCGTGCCCACTCCCGCAGGTACAGATGCTGCTGCTCCCACGTCTACCCATTTGGGGCTAGACGGATTACTGTTCCCAATTGTTTGTCTGGGAGGGATATTGCAAACCAATCCGGGCGGGAATCAAAAAGCGGTGCAAGTTTTAATTAGCGTCCCCTGCTCTAAGCGTTCTGTGCAGCAGCGAGTGCGCCTTCAGTGTCGGCTGCCCGTGTTGCAAATGGCATTCACGCAGCTGGCGTTTTTGGCGGGTTTAACCGTATGCGCTGGGCTAGATCAAGCGGTGCCGCTGCTGACCGATGATGCCACCCAGCTGGCGATCGCCAAGCGTGTACTGTGGATTCAGCAGCCCGGACAAGCAACGCCGAAGGGGGCAAAAGTCAGTCTTGACCTGTCCACCAGCGCCGCTCAACTGCACGAGGCCGTCAATGTAGTGGCTCATGGGCAAGACTGGAGCAGCCGCGCCGCTACAGATGCCCTGCCAGCCCTATCTGAACGGGAGGTCGAGATGATGACGCTACTGGCGCAGGGCTTGCGCGATCGCGACATTGCCAACCACCTGGTGATTAGCGAAAGCACCGTCAAATTTCATATCAACAACATTCTGACCAAATTAAAGGTGCGCACCCGCTACCAAGCACTGCATCGTGTCATCGTTAACGGCTGGATTCATTAGCCAGCCCACATTCAGCTCACATTCAGTTCACATCCAACAGAGACTCAAAACGGCGTCTGCCCCAAAGACGGCTGAGTTTTTAGATATTCCAAGAAATCGTACAGTTCGGTTTCGCTCAGTTCTTGGCGCGATCGCTTGCTGTAGGTACGTTTTAGATGCTCTCGCCCCTTTTTAGAATCCCAGCCCAGACGGCGCAGCTCTACATCGGTCTCCATCAGCACATCAGAAAAGTCAATTGAGGCAGATGCGGGGGCGGGTTCCGGGGCGCGTTCCGGCTCAAATTCAGCACTAGGTTCAGCAGCAGATTCAGCAGCAGGCTCGGGGGTAGAGCTGGCGTCCACATTTGCCTTACGGCGGGGCATTTTGCCCAATAGCTGCGAGGCTGGCGTCACAATCTTAGACAAGTCCACTGGTTCCTCTGCCAGGTCTGTGCCATTGCCGCCATTGTCGCTCTCAGCTAAGTGAGTGTACAAATCGGCCACAATGCGGGCGGGAGCGGGTTCTAGCGGCAGCAGGCTACTGCTGGCAACGCTGGGCGGCACAGCGTCAGGTGGGTCAAGCGCGGGCAAAGGCAGATAGGGTGGCAGCGCGGTAGGGTCTGAGGCGGGGCTGGTGGAGTATGATAGACCCGCATCTACAGCAGGAAACGGCAGGGCGGTGGCTCCAGGTAACTCCACCTCAAAGGCGGGAACCGTTCCTAGCCCCAATGCTTCTAACGCCCGCACTTTGGCTCGATCTTCTGCTTGCTCTAGGTCAGGGGCGATCGCCAGACCCGTGGCCACCGTTGCTCCCCCCATCTGCACTAACGCCCGCACCACAAAACGGCCATCGTGAACGGTCAAAAACTCCGAGATTAAGCTGCCAATTGGGTACCTGGTGCGAAATTGGGTGAGTAGGGGTTGAAGTGACGGCATGGTGCTGGGGTGCTGGGTGGCTGGAGGAAAAAATGTGAGGATAAACGTTAAGCTGAGTAAAGAAACTTAATGAAAAGTGTAACCCGCCCTGATCACCATAGTCCCATTCATGAGCCATCACTCATGAGCCGTCGATGCATGGCTGATCTGGACTTAAGCGATTTAAGCGGGCTGCTGTAGCTTAAACAGCCTCAACGGTCATTTAGTATGGACTTAGGCATGGGTTCAGAGTCGATGCTACGTCGGACTTCCTATAAATTTTTCAGTTAATGTTGGATCAATTGCTCGATTTATCGCCCAATTTTGGAACAGATACGCTGGCGTTGCTGCCAGTGCTGATAGTGCTGGAAGCGGTGCTGTCGGCTGACAATGCGATCGCCCTAGCGGCGATCGCCCAAGGGCTAGATGGCGCTAAGATGCAGCGCAATGCTCTCAACTTGGGGCTGGTAGTCGCGTTTGTGCTGCGGATCATTTTGATCTTAACGGCAACGTGGGTAGTCAAATACTGGCAGTTTGAGTTGGCAGGTGCCGTCTACCTGCTGTGGCTAGTCTTCCAATATTTCACCTCAGATGCAGAGGAAACCGCCGGAGTAGAACACCATCACGGCCCGCGCTTTGCGTCGCTGTGGCAAGCAATTCCAGTGATTGCCCTCACCGATCTAGCCTTTTCGCTCGATAGCGTCACGACGGCGATCGCGATCTCCTCAGAGACTTGGCTGGTAGTTGCAGCCGGGTTCATCGGCATTTTGACGCTGCGGCTGATGGCAGGGCTATTTATTCGCTGGCTCGATGAATACACCCATCTAGAAGATGCTGGCTATGTAACCGTCGCGTTTGTGGGCTTGCGGCTGTTGCTAAAAGTTTTTAATGACAGCCTGGTGCCGCCGCAATGGGCCATGATTGTCCTAATTGCGGTGCTGTTTACCTGGGGGTTCTCCAAGCGCAATCAACCCAAGGTCGCTGCTGACGTGGAGTCTATAGAATCTGCTGCATTAGAGGCGGTTCCTACCCAGCCGATTCTAGAACCAAGTAACGACAAAAAAGAAACCCAAGGAGCCTCTGTAGACTAGTAGAGACGCGATGAATCGCGTCTCTACAGGTACCTAGGATATCTACATGATCTTAATCACCCGAGACGGTTACTCGTGAATCCAAGGCATCGCAGTAGGCGTCCAGCTGACTAGCTCATCAGCCTTAAACCACAGCCCCATCTCATACTCAGCGGTTTCTGGGGCATCAGAGCCGTGAATTAGGTTGCGGCCAATGTTCACACCCAAGTCGCCCCGAATGGTTCCAGGTTCTGAGGTGAGGGGGTTGGTTGCACCAATGAGCTTACGAGCAGAGGCAATGACGCCTTCTCCTTCCCAAACCATGGCTACCACAGGCCCTGATGTGATGAAATCGACCAAACTGCCGAAGAAAGGACGTTCTTTGTGGACGCCGTAGTGCTGTTCTGCCAGTTCTCGGCTGGCGATCAGGAATTTCAAACCGACGAGGGTGAAGCCTTTGGTTTCAAACCGACGGATGATTTCGCTCACCAGCCCGCGCTGGACGCCATCGGGCTTAATTGCGATAAAGGTGCGTTCCACGATTGTTGCTCCTAACTACTGAGTTCAAATGAGTTCAAAATTGATTGAACGGATGCCGATGCAAGGCTAGACGTTTGGAGTTGATCACCCCCACGCAAGTCTACGACACCTGCTATAGATTCCAAGCGCCTTTTCCATGGTCAGAAAAATGTGAGCGTTTGTAAAGTGCGGTGATGATGTTGCCAGGGGATCTGGCCAGAGCCTGAGGGGCTATTTTCAGCAATGCGATCTCGTATGATTATGATGGAGAAACGCCTGATCGCCCTGCACTTCACTCCTATGGCCGCATTAATCTCTAGATGGCAGCATCACTTCATCGAAACCAATCGGATTCGGCTCCACTGTGTGACGCAAGGCGAAGGGGAGCTAGTCATTCTTCTGCACGGGTTTCCAGAGTTTTGGTATTCGTGGCGGCATCAAATTCCGGCGCTGGCAAAACATTTTAAGGTGGTTGTGCCTGATCTGCGGGGCTACAACGATTCTGACAAGCCAGACAGCGGCTATGACCTAGATACCCTCAGTGCCGATATTCGGGGGCTAATGGCCAGCCTGGGATACCTCAAGGCGCATGTTGTCGGCCATGACTGGGGTGGGGCGATCGCCTGGCACCTGGCTCAACATTTTCCTCAGCATTTGCATCGGCTGGCCATTCTGAATGCGCCCCATCCCCATCGGCTCTCTCAAGAACTGACGCGCAACCTAGATCAGCTGCGCCGCAGTTGGTACATGCTGGCCTTTCAAGTGCCTGCCGTGCCGGAGTGGCTGATTCGCCAAAACCTGCCGACCTTTGTCCGCAATGTGTTCCAGGGGCAATCGGTGCGTAAAGGTGCCTTTTCTGCGCAAGATGCAGAAATTTACCAAGCCGCGCTCGAAAAGCCGGGGGTGTTGACCGCCGCCCTTAACTACTATCGACAAATGTTCTCTCCCCAGGCAGTATTCAAGCAATGGGGGCGATCGCCCGATCTCGTTACCGTGCCAACCTTAGTGCTGTGGGGAGAAGAAGACAATTTTCTCAGTCATGCCCTCACCGACCACATTGAGCCGCTCGTATCTGCGCCGTTTAGACTAATGCTCGTGCCCAACTGTGGCCATTGGATTCAGCAAGAAGTGCCCCAAACTGTCAACCGAGAACTGCTCCATTTTCTGCGGCAGTCTATCCCCTGACGCGTGCCATTAAACGCTTAAAGGGTCAGTAACCCCAGATTAATTCCAGCCAGATCTCTAGCAAATGCGTTCTCAACCCCACACACCTGCTAGAATAGCTGGGTTGTTAAGCCCGAACCGTACCCTGCTTTGAGCCAATCGGTTGATCTACCCAAAGTGGATGAGTTTTTACAGGAACTAGCGACGATTCAGCAAACTGGATCGAAGCGGGTTGCCTTGTTGGGATCTCGTCATGTGCCCATTACCCATCAGCATCTGATTGAACTTATGAGCTATGCTCTGGTTCTATCTGGTAACCGTCTGTTAACCTCAGGTGCAACGGGAACCAATTCAGCCGCGATTCGGGGCGCAATGCGAGCTGACCCAAATTTGTTGACTGTGATTTTACCCCAAAGTCTGGCGCGACAGCCCCGCGAATCGCAGGAGCAGCTAGAGCAAGTGATGCATCTGGTTGAAAATCCTGCTAATGACCATATGGCTCTAGCAGACGCTAGTTCTGTTTGTAATCAAGAAATTATTTCGCGGTGCCAGCAGCTGATTTGTTTTGCCTTTCACGATAGCGCCACGCTATTAAAAACCTGCCATGAGGCAGAAGATCAGCGGAAGCTTGTAACGCTGTTCTATTTTGATTAGTCTTTGACCTAGACTGCTCGCACATCTGGTTTCTGGCCAGGTTGCTCGCATCGCTAGGTTCTGGCTAGGTTGCCTGCAAACGTCGATTGTTGGATAACAACGATCGACGTTTTAATTTTCTAGAGTTAGGACTGCGTAGTAACGGCAGTAGTAAAAACAATGATGACGGTTTTGCAACAGCTATCGGTGCCTGCGACATTGCTCTACTGTATTGCCGCCGCCGCTGTCATGGTCTATGTCCCGTTTGGGGCTGTAGCCTATGGTCGGATGCAAGTGGGCTATGACGTATCGGCTCCACGGGCGCTGTTTGACCAGCTGCCTGCCTATGCGCAGCGGGCGACTTGGGCACACCAAAATTCGTTTGAGTCCTTCTCAATCTTTGCGATCGCCGCCCTCATGGCCTACATCACACAGCCCACCAGCAGCTGGGTCGTGATCGCCGCGATCGCCCATATAATTGCTCGGTTTTTTTACTCCGTGTTCTATATTTTAGATATCCCCATTGGGCGATCGCTAATGTTTGGCGTGGGTTCTGCCACTACAGCCACGCTGATTGCCTTTAGCCTACTTGCAGTGGGCAACGCGTAATTTCTAGTCCCTCACGCCTTCATTCTCATGGCCTCTTCCTTCTCTTTCGATGTTGTTAGTGATTTTGATCGGCAAGAACTCGTTAACGCTTTGGATCAAACAGAGCGAGAAGTTATTAGCCGCTATGACCTCAAAGACACCAAAACAACCCTTGAACTGGGTGAAGACACGATTACGATTAATAGCGACAGTGAGTTTACCTTGCAAGCAATTCACACGGTTTTGCAAACCAAAGCCGCTAAGCGAAATCTTTCGCTGAAAATTTTTGATTACGGCAAAATTGAAGCCGCCAGCGGCAATCGCGTTCGGCAAGAAATTAAGCTGCAAAAGGGGCTTAGCACAGAACTAGCCAAACAAATCTCTAAGCTAATTCGAGATGAATTCAAAAAAATTCAGCCATCAATTCAAGGGGATTCAGTCCGGATTTCTGCAAAATCGAAGGATGAACTGCAATTGGTCATTCAGCGGTTGAAGCAAGAAGAGTTTCCAGCCGCGCTACAGTTCAACAACTATCGCTAGCTGAACCCGTCCCACCATTCCCGACTAAGCGCAGGCTAGCGGCAAGGCACAAACAAGTTGACTAGAGTAAGGCGGGAAGACAGTAGTTGCGTTGACTTCTACGCCAACAGCTCCATCCATTGCCATTGCAATGCCCGCCATTTGCAGCAAATGAGCGTAAGCCACTTTGCTTTCCCTACTTTCTAAAACCACTACCGCACCGCGCTGTAAAATTCTGACGAATTGAGTTTCGCTTTCGTTAAATTGCTGCTCAATAGCACTGGCTACTCGTTTAGCCAGACCGTTGTAGTCATATTCACCCTCTAGTCCAATTCGCTCCGGAGGGATGCCGCTGAATAGCGAAGTGGCTCTAGTTTGACGCGATGACGCGGAGAGCGAAGCATGAAGATCTTGAAGTGACTCAGGCAAATTGTACTGGGAATTCATCTTTGCAGTACTAGATAGGGTTTGGTAGACGTCATCCGTGTTAGCAGTGTAGAGACTTATCTTAAAAGATTCGGTTCTTTACACTACAGGAGATTTGGAATTTGGAGGAGAAACTGGGGTAACTACTGAAAGGGTGGCAGATCCAATCTTAAAAAATCTGTTTAGTAGCGGGAGTACACGGGAAAAATCAATCAGCAAAAACAAGTTTTAAATTAATTCTTTAAAGAAATTTCAAGGCTTACAGAAAACATCCCCTCAGCGGTTGCGACCCTCATCAATCCTGAGCTGACTCTAGCATCCCCAACGCCTTACTGCAAAATCTACCTACAAATTCAGTAGTTAATGTGTATTTTTTAGAAATTTCTCCGTAGTGATACGGAAAACCCAAAAGCATACCTGCCTTGTTCTAAGGAGCTGGCGGTAAATCCAACGACAAGAGTTGGTCAACGACTTGAGCGGTAGACATCCGAGTAGCCAATATCTGAGCATCTATCGGCTGTGTCAGCGGCGGGTCTGCTTGGGGGGGAGGGGTGCTCTGGCTCCGATTAGCGGTTAGGGTTTGTTGGGCAATGGTTTGGGCGATCGCCTGCATCCGGCGTTCTTGATCGCCACTGATCCGCTCGACTGTATTTCCTAGCCCAGGCGCGTATCGGGATCTAGCTAGGCAAGGACAGCAGAAGCGCGATTGCCCCGACTGTGGTCATGGCAAACGGCCAGCTACGGATTGAACACAAAGTCATACCCGGCATACTCATTCCCCTCATATAGCACCACGAACCAGGTCTGTGGATCAAAGGCCAGTGGGTAGGCTTCGCGCTCAGCTGTCACTCCAGCGCGAATTTCTACCGTGGGCAGGCGGCAGTACGGCTCACTAATGATGGCTCGAATTGTGTCTTTGCTATCGCGCTCGGGCACGTTGAGCAATAGGGCCAGTTTGTCTCTAGGCAGCACAGAGGCTGGCTGGACAATCTCGCTGCACATACTTTTGGCAGCGGCAGGACGCACCACGTTGCGCACATCTACCATGACGCCGACTAGCATCAGCATGGAGCCACCCGCTAGCAGGTAAGAAAAATTCGACGGTTTCTGAGGGTTACGGCGCTTCATCATTCGCTCTCTCTGCACTCAACACCAAACAAAACAGCACAATCAATAGCCAGGTTGCGCCTAGTAATCTGCTCACCCTTACCCTCCAAGGAGAAGTTGGCGAGAGTAGCCTGAACCAGGTCGGGGCGGGGTAGGTATGGGGGGCTACGGCATTTGCTTAGACAAGCTTAGACAATGAATATAAAGATTAAGTATAGTACATGCGTACTGAATATGCCATAGCGATGGTGGATGAAACCTGGTACAGTCCAGTTAGATCTGCACACCGTTCCTTCTGCGCTAGCGCTCAAACCTCAGCCCATGGCCAGTTCTCCATCTGTACCTGCCCGCCCGCGTCCGTCGCCAGACTGGCTACGGCACGCTACACCCTACCTATTTTTGGCTCCTGCCGTACTGGTGTTAGCGCTGACGATCTTTTACCCAGCGCTCAATGCGTTTTATCTCAGCTTTACGCGCTACGAATACGACATCACCCAACCGCCAGAATGGGTAGGGCTAGAGAATTTTCAGCGCCTCTGGGTCGATCCAATTTTTTGGCAAACCCTGCGCAATACACTGGTCTACCTAGTCGGGGTCGTGCCCGTGCTGGTGATGTTGCCGCTGGGGCTGGCCATTTTGGTGAATCGGGCGCTGCCTGGAGTCCGCTGGTTTCGGGTGGCGTACTACACACCCGTGGTGATTTCGATGGTGGTGGCGGGGATCGCTTGGCGCTGGCTCTATGCCGAAACGGGGTTGCTCAACCAGCTGCTGCAATGGTTGCACCTATCTAGCGAAGGAATTCCGTGGCTGACTAGCCCCACACTGTCCCTATTTAGCGTCATGGTGGTAACCGTTTGGAAGGGGTTGGGCTATTACATGGTGATTTACTTAGCCGGGTTGCAGTCAATTCCAGCCGATTTGTATGAAGCGGCGGCGATCGACGGTTCCGTCGGGTGGCGCAAACACTGGGACATTACGGTGCCGCTTATGAAACCTTATTTATTTTTGGTGGCAGTAATCTCGGCGATTTCGGCCACCAAGGTATTTGAAGAGGTGTTTATTATGACCCAAGGAGGCCCGCGCAATAGCTCGAAAACGATTGTGTACTACGTTTACGAGCGCGCCTTTCAAGACCTGGAAATGAGCTACGCCTGCACGATTGGGCTAGTCATGTTTTTGCTGATTTTAGGGCTGTCGATGCTGCGGTTGGCCATCAGTAAAGATCCGGCGGCGATCGCCTAAAGCAATTCTCTGGGTAGGGACATAGCACTGCTATGTCCTCACAGGTGTGTCAATTTGGCAGGTGATTTAATTCGCGATCGCCTAAAGCGAGTTTTGGGGTTTTGGGTCAGGGCATGGCACTGCCATGCCCCTACAGGATGTGATACTGCTAGCCCTTGCCGCCGCGCTGCACCATCACCTCTGCCACCCGCCGCCGATCGCCATCAATCCCCACAATT
>ENA-ORBV01017758-ORBV01017758.1-microbial-mat-metagenome-genome-assembly--contig:-NODE-17758-length-10131-cov-4.470161_pt1 | contig 10131 bp, 13 predicted proteins | sample MGYA00237777_ERZ505514 | MGnify/ENA primary metagenome ERZ505514 (study PRJEB26160, sample SAMN06269048) | microbial mat metagenome | isolation source: Oligotrophic lake microbial mat | place... | reverse complement strand
TTTTTTTAATGATACGGCGACGACCGAGATCTACACCTCTCTATTCGTCGGCAGCGTCAGATGTGTATAAGAGACAGTAGTAGTGTTATTATAAAGTTATGTTATCTTATGGACTTTTCGTTATCCACGTCGGTTGCTGTATAAATATGAACTTCAAGAGAAATAGAAAGTTGCATTCTTTACTGAGGCTCTTGGTGTTCATTTCTGGAAATGCGCTCCAACGTTTGGAGCAATGCTGGAAGATGTCCAACATCGGGAACAACCAAGTGTGCACCAGTTTCCAGCAACTGCTCAGCAGTGCCACTTCCCGTCATCACGCCGACACACAAGCCAACCCCGGAGGCGCTTGCCATGCCTGTATCTGACGTCGTATCGCCTACAACAATACAGTCTTGTGGAAGATACTCGTGATGATGGTCTTGCGCGCTACTACTAGCCAGTTGGCACAAGTCGCGCAAAGGAACAGCGCTTGGTTTGCACTGCGAAACTTCATCCGCACAAATGGACACGTCAACAATGCTTTCAATCTTCCAAGACTTCATGGCAGCATCGGTGGAAGCCCGTTCATCCGAGGTGCAGATACCGATCTTGTAGCCCATTCGCTGACAGGTGAGCATAAGCTCTTGCAAATTCTCAACCAGAGGGGCGTCCGCTCCAAGGAGGTTGCCCAATTCTTCATGCCATTGTTGCACGATTTCTTTGGTATTTCTCATGCCGTGGAGCACCAAAAAGTCCGACACCATAGTTTTGCAGCCATCCCACGTTCCTGCTGCGATAGGACCCGATGCAACAACTTTGTTATGCTTGGAATCCCATCCAATAAACTCGAAAAAGTCGGCCAAGAGTTGATCCCGGTCCTCCTCAGATGGTTCTACACCAGTATTGTCGGAAAAGAAATGTTCTTGCACTTTCTGAGCAAAATGAAGGACCCATTTCTGATAGGATGCCGAATCATTGCCCAAGGTCCCATCCTTGTCAAAGACAATCATTTTGGGACGCTTGGAGTTTGCATAGGCGGCAGCAGCCGTCGCGGCATTGTCACTTATGTGCTCGTACGAAAGGAACAAGGTCGCATTATTGCTCTCGGAATCCTCTTTGTAAGTGTTCAAATTCTTACCGGTCGATGTGTACAACGTGACGCCTAAAGGCTCTTTGAAAGCAACTTGTCGGTGGGGTAGGAACGATTGTTTCAACATGGTAGGCTGTGGATGGAATGCTGTTGTCACGGGAAGAAATATATATGCTGGAGATGTTGGTACAAATGAAATTGTGATAGATTGGACAAGAAAAATTGCTACCAGGACAAAGGGCAATCGGCAGTCAAAACATTTTAGCACGGAGATTCGTCTCGGGTTGTTGCGATGAGAATCCATTTTGGTTTGCTTATTATTGATTGCTACTAGTACTAGTAGTCTAGTACCAGGTACTAGTAGCTAGTACGTGTTCATGCACCACGATGACGAATCAACGATGTGAGACAGATTCGACTCTTAATTGAAGTAGGGAAACTTGCCCCCTCGAGCGACCTCGCTCGTGCCGAACGTACTACTAGCTAGCTAGTTAGTTAGTTAGCTAGCTACGAAAATCGAGATAACAGAACAACCGAGTCCGCTGTTCCGTCGCGTCACTTCTTGCTCGCCTGCTTGAATAAGATGGCCAACCACAGAGTTACTGAATAACAAACATAAACATGAACATGAACACATGAATCAATCAATGAAACACTAAACCCATGATGCATGGAAGGCAGGGAATCTTTGTCCAGTCTTGTTTCTCAGGACGAATCTTTGGATCACGGACGAAAATTTGAATCACGGAAAACCTTCTGGGAAACTAACATCTGTTGTACTTACTGTACACAAACACCAAAATAGTTGAGTGCTGCTAATCAATTCTCTACTTCATACATGTATAGTACAGTACATCTAATATGTAGCAACGTTATGGTCTGTAGATTGATTATTGATTTATTCCTCCTTGGGCTTCAAGTTGGCGATGGGTGATGACCCTGGTCCACTTCCATGCCGCAGAAAAGTGGAATAGACAGCATTGTTGGTCTCCTCCACATATTGATATCCCAAGGTTTTCAGGAATTGTTGTAGATTCTTGTCGCACTTTTCCTTTACTTGCAGTCCTACCAAGACACGCCCAAAATCATCACCGTGGTTTCGGTAGTGAAACAACGAAACATTCCAGTGAAAGTCCAAACTCAACAAGAATCGCTGTAAAGCACCAGGACTTTCGGGGAAGTCAAATCGAAAGATGCGCTCATGGGGGACATCTGCACGACCACCAGCCATATGACGGACGTGGACTTTGGCCAATTCATTGTCACTCAAATCCAAACATGAAAAGCCGTTTTCTTCCAAATTTTCACAGACAGCCTCAAAATCGTGCTCAATATTGCGAACAGGTTGGAAGGAGATCAAAACGTGAGCTTGAGCGTCCGTGTCATATCGATAGGAAAATTCTGTGACATTGCGAGGCCAAATCATGGAATACAAGGCACGGAAGGATCCCGGTTCTTCGGGAATGTTGACGGCCAAGGTTTTTTCGGAACCATCTGCACGTTCCGATACAAACCGTAAGCGATCAAAGTCCATGTTGGCTCCGGATGTGATGGCAACTAATGTCTGGCCTGTAATTTCATTTTCCTCCACATATTTCTTGAGCCCGGCGACTCCCAAGGCCCCGGCAGGTTCCAAGACCACCCGACTAGAAGAAATAAATCACATGGGGAAACAAACTTTCGTGAGCATCTAGTCAAGTATGTATGTATGTGTATTTCTTTAGCACATCGTCATACTTTTAGCAACAAACTTACGCGTCATTGTAACTCAGTTTGATGGCATTGCAAATCTGATCCGTATTGACGGTGATCATATCATCGACCAATTTGTTGCATACTCGAAAGGTTTCGGTCCCAACCGTCTTGACAGCTGCTCCATCGGCAAAGAGTCCTACCGATGGAAGAGTTACCACTCGTCCTTCCCGTAGGGATGCTGTCATACCCGCCGCATCTTCGGCTTCTACACCAATCACTTTGACGGTCGGCCGAACACGCTTGACATACGCAGCGATTCCAGCCAGCATTCCACCACCACCACAGCAAACAAAGATGGCATCCAATGGCTGTGTGACACATTCTTTGAGGATTTCCATTCCAATCGTTCCCTGTTATTTGTGTGTTGTTTTGGTTTGGTTTGGTTTGGTTTGGTTTGGTTTGGTTTGCATAGTTTCATGGGTTTATTTCCGCAAGTGGAATGTGAGAAGAAATATTCGTGTGGAGTGTGAGCAGATATTCAGCATGCATAAAGAGCGCAACAACAACAAAATATCCACTGGCGATACCTCAAACATAAATTATAAATATTGAATCACGCACCTGCCCTGCAATGACATAGGGATCATCAAAGGGATGAATCAATGTCATGGATTCTTCATGTTGCAATCGTTTGGCTTCCGCCGCCGCTTCATCATAATTGTTTCCAAAGAGTCGTACTTCGACCGTGGGACCACCGTGCGTTCGGACAGCATTGACCTTGATGGTAGGTGTCGCCAAGGGCATGACAATGACGGCCCGACACCCCAACATGTTGGCCGATTTTGCAACGCCTTGGGCATGATTCCCCGCCGAACAGGCCACCACTCCACTGGCTAATTGTTCCTTGGTCAAATGTGCCATTCGATTGTAGGCTCCACGAATTTTAAAACTAAAGACATCTTGTGTATCTTCTCGTTTTAAATACACCTTGTTTTGCAGTTGCTATTATACCAAAATAATAAACAGAATATCCATCCACCAAACAAAACAAAAACAGGCATCATTTTTGTGAGAGAAGGTGGACCAAATGATATAATATAGACAAGACATCAACCAGTCGAGTGCCATTGGGACTGTACCAGCCATACAAAAGGAAAAATAGGAAACGTACCGCTGACAAGTTTTTGGCATGCAACAATTCCGTTTCTCGTGCCGCATCATAGACTCGTGCATTCAAAATTTTGCTCAAATACCCAACGGCATGTTCTTGGGCATTCAACAGGACGGGTGTACCTTCGCCCGTGGCGGAAGGAAAAGTGATCATTTCCGCATTTTCCGGCGACAAATGACCATGTGGACTGGCTGTAGTAGTGGTAGTGGTGACTGTGGTATCCGAATCCGATGTATCTGCTGCTGCCGTCGACTGAAAGCGTTGTGGCCAACTAGTACTGCCGCCCGTAAGAACGCGCGCTTTTCCTCGTCCCGTTCGTAGAAGATGTCTTGTGGAAAGGCCAAACATTTTTCTGCTTTTCTTGGAATCAATAGCTTCAAGGAATCAATTGCTCAGGTAGCAATCTCTTTCAATTGAATGTGCCTTCAGGTATTTAGTTACTGATACGCACTATTAATTTGGTGATGGCTTGAATGAGCCAAGTGTCATGTATGAGGCTAACAGAAGGGATGGATAGGGACGATGGATGGCTTGAATTGAAGGGAGAGATAGAGCGAATCGATTGGTAGGAGCACCGCGTTTTCCGATCAAGTGGGCGCTAAAGTCGAAATTTCCCCAAACCAACAACACGACTGAAAATGTCGTTTCGCAACAGACAGTTTCGGCTAAGTAAATGAAAATTCACGACTACAATGAAAAAATGTTTAAAGAAACACGATTAAACTCAGTCATTTGATGGCTATCTACTGATGCAAAAAGTCACAATTGTGACTTTTTCTGACATTTTCTGTTTTGCGGCAATTTCCGCGATTTCCGCCAAGCAGATCAATTTTCCATATCATCACAGTAACAGAGGTGCTGCACTAGATGCAGCGCTCCAAGCCAACAACCAGTGCAAGCGAACCACCAGCATCAGGCACTGCACCGCTGTTAGCTAGCGGGACAACGCAGGGCAACCACGCACCACAACAACAATGATTTTCACAAGCGCTGCTTTGTTTGTAGTGATTGGCAATGACATAATGAAGCAGAACAAGAAAATCTCCCAAAAGACTGAGGCTGCACGGTTCCGAGCTCACTTTGGATGTGGCCCCAGCACATGCAGTGATCTGTGGAAAAGAATCGACCCTTCAGAAGTGCCGGACAATTCAAAACCAGAGCACTTGTTGTGGGGACTCATGTTGCTGAAACTCTACTGTGCTGAATCTGTGTTGTGCACACTGGCAGGAGGCGCACATGAGCAAACGTTTCGCAAATGGTCTTGGACATTTGCGGAGGCAATCTCCGAGTTGCAATGCTCTGTCATCTTATGGGAAAATCGTTTTGTGGGCGACATTGGCAACGAGTGTTTGGTTTCGGTGGATGGCACTGATTTCCAAATCTACCAGTGGAAACCATTTTGGAAAGGATGGTTTTCTCACAAATTCAAAGGTCCCGGGGTCAGATACGAGGTTGGTGTGTGCATCAGAACGGGATCCATTGTTTGGTTCAATGGACCTTTTCCTTGTGGCAAGTGGCCGGACATAAACACATTCCGTCAAGGAATGAAGCATTGTTTGAGGACAGGAGAAAAAGTCCAAGCCGACCTGGGACATCGTGGCGAGGCATTGCTAATTGTCACTCCTGATGAGACCAGTGACACTGGACGAGCGGTTCAAGCAAGGCATGAAACCATAAATAAAAGATTTAAACAATTTGCAATTCTGCACCGAGTCTTTCGACATGACGTTCGAAAGCATCAAGTGGTGTTTGGTGCTGTTGCGGTTATCACACAGCTTGCGATTGAGCATGGCGAGCCACTTTATCAAGTAGATTGTAGAGAAACATAAAAAATAAACTAGCAGTAGACATCTATTTTATTTCAAATTTGAGCGTTTTAGAAACTTCGTTGCAAGGGTGCACATTGGCCCGTAGCATTCAAATTCCGCGTTAGTCTGTCCCTAGTTATTGTTCTTCGATTATTTTTATGCTCTATCGAAATCTTAAAGAATCAGTTGTTTAAGAAAAGTCATTTTGTTTCAGATTTTTTGTACTGTTTCAGTGCACACTAAAACTACACCCATTTGAGGATACACTGTGTTAACTACCGCTAGTCTTAGTAGCCCTATGGAGTGGCAACACTATGGTTGAAGTTGATACCAGGTGCGTATTGGATCTTTGAACTTCATGCACGCAAGAGATCTAAATCGGCAACGTCATCCATCTGGCGACGTCATCGACACGCACTGCCACAGTGACATCCACTAGCAGAGTAGATAACATGCTCCAAAAAAAAGCTCACCTCTTCTAGCATGCCGAAGGGCTTAGAGACCATGGCATCTCGGCCGTAATCATTGGTAGCGTGGGCTTTGAATCGCCTCTTCTTCTGGTATGGTAGTTCGTCCGTATAATTCGTCACATCGGTCTTTTTGTAGACCATGGCGTCTCGGTCGTAATCATTGGTAGAGTGGGCTTTGAATCACTTCCTCTTCTGGTGTAGCAGTTTGTCGGTTCAAGCAGCTTTCTTTCTCCGTGCAGTCTTTGATCTGTCACAGGTTCTTTGTCTTCATCGGCATGGCAGCCAATTCACACACAAAGACTGATGCGGCAAATCATACGGAAAGTTGGGAGGATTAGTGTGTTGGATTACGAAGTAAAGATGGTGGCAACGTGGGTTGCCACAACAGTAGAACGATTGAGGTTTCGAGAGAAAGCCTAGAAGGGGCTTAAAGAAGGTGTCGGCTCCATGCCGATGGAAAGCCAATGGAAACGAAGACAAACGTGGGTGCGGTGTGAGTAAACTTGGAAGATCGCACCGTGTTGAGCACACAGTCTCCCGGGACTAGATTGGAGCCCACCAATGCTTGCTACTGAAAGATCTGCTGGTGACAACATGTTCAGGACTGGAGTGAAAGTCAGAGGGATAGTCCAGAATATGAGTCACCTTAACACCACCTGGGCAAGCAGAAAAACTGCACCACTCAGCAGGGTGAGAGAGACCGAGAAGTCTCCCAAGTAGCAAGAAAAGAGAGAAACCAGGAAGAGGAAAGCTGGGGAGAAGAGCAATAGAGTGAAAACGGATGGAGAGAAGACGTGTGGGAATGGAAACGGGACACGTGGCAGTTGGGGTGCCAAAAGGGGAGAATCGTGGAAAGATTTACTGTGCGAATTTTGTAGAGAGGGAGCGTGAAGGGCCGTTGAGGCTGTCGAAAGGGTTGACAGTGGAAAGAATCAACCATTGGGAGGGCGACGAAAGGTTGGTGACGACTCTGTGAGGAGCCTGAGCGATAGCGTGCTGAATGCAGATCGTGGATGAGTGTCATAAATCGGAAGATTCAACAGAATTGTTGAGAGAAAGAAGTGATTTGAAGAACGTAAGTTTTTGAGAAACATTTGCAAAGATGTCGAGTGACAATGATAGGAGTGTTCACGAGGTTGAAGAGTTGGAATGTTGTGGTGTGGCTTGGAAAGTATATGACACCTTGTTGGAACCTCAGCGAAAGGAGTTGGCGGAAGCTGCGTGTGGTCAGATGATTTACAACCAGATCATGTGCTTTGATGCGGAGACGGGGGCAAAGGAGCACAAGGCGAAGTAATTGGATTTGGAGAAGACGCATACACAAGGCAAAAGCATTTTGAAAGGAATGAACAATGGCCATCGTGCAGGCAAGCATGCTTTTGCGAAGGGAGTCGAGACTGGGCACAAGGTGGCAAAAGTGATCTTGGCGATGCCAAAGGAAGAGCAAGACAATTCGAAGATCCGCCACCGTGCTATTCGCGAAGCGTGGCAGGAGTTTGAAGATGAAAGCCACCGTAAGAAAGCGCCTTGTTGCAAGAGCGGGTTTGAGGGGTTATTGACTGTGGCGAATGCCTTCGAGCCTGAGGAGGTGCCGTTGACACTCCGCGATGGGGCAAAGCTTGGGTTCGTTCCCGGCACTATTAAGGTCGTCGGGAAACACCAGAAGAAAGCCGCGGTGGAAAAGGCGAAGGAAGACGATGACGTGGCGGATGTGGAGACCAATGGCGGCGAGGATTCGGATTATGAAGGAGAAGAGCAAAGGTGTATTTTGGGTCCTGGAGTCATAGTTAAGCCCAAATAGACCTTGGTTGCAAAACCACTTGTGCTTTGTTTTTTGTAATAAATAGAATAACACTGCACATAGGAATCGATGGCACCATGGCAATAGGGAAAATATCATATGCTGTGTGCATTGGCAAAATAGCTCATCTGTTAGCGTGACAGCTAACTAGCCTCCATATATTACAGATGAGTGCAAACCGTGCAAGACGGAAAAGTGATGCACGACTGAGGCATATATGCATGCCGGGTGATCGGCTGTTTGGTCCCACAAATGGGGTGCCTGACAGGCGGACTGGTGGATAGGTGTTTTAACGGACTCGCTGAAGGCGTGAATGAAGGATGGCGCGAATGTGGCATCGTGATGGAGTTGATGTTACATATTACTGGGTGTGGCGATGAAGAACGCAACCAAAGAGACTGACAAGGGAAAACAGGAGGAAATTGTGGCCTTGAGCGAGCAGATGCGATGCTTGGCCACTTGCATTGCCGAGTTAACAATGGTGACGGGGGAGGCGGAGAAAGGATATGGTAGAATTCACATTGGAGCCCATGTGCGAGTGACGCGCCGTGATCAGTATTTTGGAGGTGTAGCTCGAGTTGCTGAAGTGCACGCGCAGAAGGACAAGTTCTGGTATTTGGATTTGCTGCCTACAACGACAAGGAAAGCGGAGCAAATTTGGAAAAAGGAAAAGTATTTGGAATTGATTTATCCCGAGGGTGAAGCGATGGGCAGTGTAGAGAAATAAAAGATAAAGTAAGAAAATGGATCGACGAGCGTTTTTATGTTGTTAAATGTAGTGGGCGCCGTGAACGGTGGCTCTCGTGAGGTCATCAACCATCTGAGAACACTCGCGGATGTAGTGTTCCACCAACTCGGGTTTCTAGCATAGCCGGAAAGCAATTTTGGGGATGGGCTGGCCATTGGCATACAGGGCAGCTGCTGCTGTGACGCGGTTGGAGTGGGCGACAATGGTGGCACGGTTGAGTTGGTAGCAGTGGTTGGGGTCAGGGCACGCGTCTACGCGATGTCCACTGACATGCGCATGACTTTTCTAATGTCGGTGGATTGCAGATAGATGAAGGAACCAGAAGGATGGGTGTGAAAAGTTCCCACCAGATTGCCGGCTGGGACATTGAGAGTGGCTGCACGTCGCAGGATAGAACGAGCGGCGCGAACGAGGCAAAGGAAGCCTTGTCCTTGCTTGTGCTTGTGGATAGTGAAGTTGGTACTGCTTTTGTCGAAACGAAAGCGCGCATGCACATTGAGTGGGTCTAGGGTGGAGAGATCAAGCAAAAGAGAAATGTGGACGAGCCGGAGGTGTTTGTCATAAAAGGAGAAATCAGCAGCTAAAAAGGCAATGGGGGTGTTGTGCCATTGAGGCAGAGCTGCCCAAGAGTTTGGGACACAAGCAAATTTGTTGTGTTTCGCAACAGTTTGCGCATATTCGCCGGAACGACTGCCGGTGAAAATGCCCAGGCAGCTCCAGTCAAAGACAGCCGCGGTTTTGCCAAGCCAGATGGAGCTGTCGAGGACATGGTCCATGTGCGGGAATCGGGGGACTCCATCAGCATGTCGATGGGCATTGAACAGATAGTAGTCGCTTGGGTGTCCGAGACGCTGATGCCAGAGAAGTCTCTCAGTGGCAGCCTTGATGGTCGACACCGGGGTATTAGCCTGGATGTGCTCCTGGAAAGGTAGCAAATGGAACTGTGTAGGCAACTTGGTCATCTCCTCACGTAGTTGGGTTTCGGCCGCTTCGTGGTATCCATGAATAGCCAATGTAGTAGCTTCTTGACATTGCTCAGCAAATTCAGGATCGCTTTCGAGAGCTAGGATGCTTGAGGTAGCCGGAGTGGCCTTGGGGTCTGATGGATCTAAATCCGGAGGAATGAGCGCTCCAGCATAGCATTTATCATTGATAAGGACACCGTGGATAATAATATCTTTACTGGAGTTCATGCGGTGTTTCGCATGATGTTAGTAGGCGAAAGTGCCTGCGTCTTTGTGCTTAGTAATGCTATCAGACTCAATATCTTTCACGCGTATCTTAGCAGCTTTGACAAGGTCCCTTTCGTCGATTACTGTAGTGCGAAGATAGGGAGTGTAGAAAGTCTGGACTGAAAGATACCCTTGAG
>ENA-ORBV01017757-ORBV01017757.1-microbial-mat-metagenome-genome-assembly--contig:-NODE-17757-length-10132-cov-4.409249_pt1 | contig 10132 bp, 8 predicted proteins | sample MGYA00237777_ERZ505514 | MGnify/ENA primary metagenome ERZ505514 (study PRJEB26160, sample SAMN06269048) | microbial mat metagenome | isolation source: Oligotrophic lake microbial mat | place... | reverse complement strand
CAGCAGCACGTCGGGCTCCATCGCGAGGATGCTCGCGATCGCGAGCATCCTCGCGATGGAGCCCGACGTGCTGCTGCTCGACGAGCCGGCGACCGATCTCGATCCGATCGGCCGGCGCGAGCTCTATGCCGCGCTGGAAGGGGTGCGCGGCGCGCACCTCGTGCTGCTCGCCGTCGAGCACGAGATCGACCCGGTCATGAATGCCGACCGGCTGATCGTGATGAAGGGCGGGCGCATCGTCGCGGAAGGCCCACCGGCGGAGCTCGTGCGCGACGTCGCGCTCTTCGAGTCGTGCGGCGTACGGCCCCATGATCTCGCCGTGCTCGGGCGGAAGCTCGGCTGGCCGGTCCCGCTCGACGTCGCGGAGGCCGTCGCGGCGTTCCGTGCGCGCGGCTTCGGCGCCGCGACCGCACCGCCACCGCCACCGCTCCGCCCGAGCGAGCCGGCCATCATCGCAGTGCAGGGGCTGTCGCGAACGTATGAAGGCGGGACGCGCGCTCTCCGCGACATCTCGCTTGCGATCGGCGCCGGGGAGTTCATCGCGCTGATCGGGCAGAACGGCTCCGGCAAGACGACGCTCGCGAAGCACTTGAACGGGTTGCTGCAAGCCGAGACCGGCACGGTGCGATTGGAAGGTACGGACTTGCACGCGCTCCCGCTGGAACGCGTCGCGCGCGAGGTCGGTTACGTCTTCCAGAATCCCGACCACCAGCTCTTCGCGGCGACCGTCGCGGAAGAGGTCGCGTTCGGCCCGAAGAACGTCGGGCTCGAGGGCGCCGCGCTCGCGGCCCGCGTCGACGAGACGCTCGCGGCCGTCGGGCTCGCGGCGGAACGGGACGAAGACCCGTTTCTCTTGCGGAAGGGCGAGCGCCAGCGGCTCGCGGTCGCGACGGTGCTCGCGATGGCGCCGCGCGTGCTGATTCTGGACGAGCCGACGACCGGCCTCGATTATCCGCAACAGCGCGGCATGCTCGAGCTGCTCGCGCGCCTCCGCGCCGCGGGGACGACCGTCATCGTGATCACGCACAGCCCGTGGGTCGTCGTCGAGTACGCCGAGCGCGCGCTCTTGATGCGCGAAGGCAGTCTCGTCTTCGACGGCGCGCTCGGGACACTGCTCGGCGACGAGGCGCTCCTGCGCTCGGCGGCGTTCGAAGCACCGCCGGCGGCCCGGGTCGCGCACGCGCTCGGGATCCCGGCGCGAACCGTCGAGGAGCTGGCGCAGGCGCTCGGAGCGGGCGCGCCGGGCGCGCCGAAAGCCGGAGCCTGACGCGTGGCCCTCTCGCTCTATCTTGAGCACGGCAGCTGGCTGCACCGCCGCCACCCGATCGCCAAGGTGCTGGCGCTCGTCATGATCTTCACCGCGGCGTTTTTGTTGACGCATCCGCTCTTGCTGACGCCGTTGCTCGCGCTCGTGCTCGTCGTGACCGCCACGTCGGGCTCGATGCCCGTGCTGTATCGGATGCGGTGGTTGATGATCCCGGTGTTCGTCTTCACCACCATCATCTGGACGATCTTCTATCCCGCGCCGGACGGGGCGCCGGTCGATCACGTGGTCGCGTTTCGCTACGGCCTCGGGATGGCGCTTCGTCTCGAGACGTATCTGGCGAGCGGCTTCCTCTTTCTCGCCACCACCACGATCGAGGAGTTCGCGTCCGCGCTCGCGGGCCTTGGGCTGCCGTATCGGGCCGGCTTCGTGTTGACGCTCGCGTTTCGACTGGTGCCGGTGTTTCTGGACGCCGCGCTCACGGTCCGCGACGCGCAACGTTGCCGCGGCCTCGACTTCACGCAGGGCACGTTGCGCGAGCGCTTCACACGCTACGTGCCGGTGATCGTGCCGGTCTTCATCGGCGGGCTCCGGCGCGCCGATCAGATGGCGTTCGCGCTCGAGGTGCGAGGCTTCAGCTCGGGACGCGAACGGACCGAGCTCCCGCGTCCCGGCATGGGTGGCGGCGACGTGGTGCTGATCGCCGTCGCCGCGGCGGTGATGGTCCCCGTCATCGTCCTTCGCCTGAATGGGATCGGCCAATTGGCGCTGCAGTGACCCGGACGCGGCGGGCGACGGGGATCGGGCGGCTCTTCGTCCTCGTCTGCGTGCTCGTCTTCGTGCTCGCGCTGCCGCCTTCGGCGGCGGCGTGGGGACTCGCGGCGCACCGCTGGGTCGCGACGCGCGCCGCCGAGATCGTACGGGACCGTTGCCCGGCGCTCGTCGCCGGACCGCGGGCGACGCTCGGCGACGCGGCCGTCGAGCCCGACACCGTGCTGAAGCGTCGCGACGGCCGGCGCGAGCTCGCGCGCCATTATATGAACCTCGATCACTACGGTCCGCCGCCGTTTCGCGCGCTGCCGCGCGATCGTGATGCGGCGCTGGCGCGCTACGGCCAGAAAACGATCGAGCGCCAAGGCGTCCTGCCGTGGTCGGGCGCGTTGCTCGCGGCTCGTCTCCGCGACGAGATCCGACGCGGCGATCTGGACACCGCCCGCATCAGCGCCGGGCATCTCGCCCACTACGTCGCCGACGCGACCATGCCCCTTCACACCACCGTGAACTACGACGGGAAGGGCACGGGCCAGCGTGGCATCCATCGCCGGGTCGAGGCGACGCTCGTCGACCGTGACCTCGGCGAGTACACCCGCCGCAGCTGGAAGGTCGCCACGCGCCGGCCAATCCCTCCCGCCGGTGCCGCCGGCGCGCTCTTTGCCGCGCTGGAGGACGCTCACGGCAAGCTCGCGACCATGTTCGCGGCGGACCGCAACGCCTCCCGGGGCACCAAGGTCGGCTCGGCGGTCTACTACCGCCGCCTGCACGCCGATCTCCTCGACCCGATGGCCGAACAGCTCGGTAAAGCTGCCGTCCTCACCGCCGCCCTCTGGGAGGGCGCGTGTGCTGAGGCGGGTGACCGGCGGTAGCGCAACAAAATCGCCCCCGACGTTGCCCGTCGCTGCCGGCCACGCTAGTGTCCCGCGCTCCGCGTCGCACACTCAGTCGTCCGCTGCGCTGACACCACTATCTCCCGTTGTCGAAAGGATCTCTTCTCATGGCTAGTCTCGTCCCCGCCCACGGCGGCCTCGCAGAGCCGCTCGATCGCACCGTCCCTCCCGCCGAGGAGGCCGCCTTCAAGACGGAGCTCGCGTCCCTGCCGAAGGTTCCCGTTTCCGACGCCGACCTCTCGACCGTCTATCGGTTTGGCGACGGTGCGCTCAGCCCGCTCATCGGTCCGATGGACGGCGCCACCTACCATCAGGTGCTCGACCAGGGCTTCGTCGAGCACCAGGGCAGCGCTACGCGTGGACGATTCCGCTCGCGTTCCCCGTCACCGCCGATCTCGCCAAGACTTTGCAGAAGGGCGAGGCCGTCGCGCTCGTGAACAGCGCCGGCACGCCGGTCGCGCGGCTCGAGGTCAGCGACGTCTTCGCGTGGGACAAGGCGCGCTATCTGAAGAGCGTCTACGGCACCGAGCGCACCGATCATCCCGGCGCCGACATGGTGCTGAAGGGCGACGCCGAGGCGACCCATCTCGTCGGCGGCACCATCCGCGTGCTGCCGCAGCCGAAGGACGCCGAGTTCGGCAAGTACGTGCTGTCGCCGCGCGAAGTCCGCGCGCTCGTCGCGCAGAAGGGTTGGAAGCGCGTCGTCGCGTTCCAGACCCGCAACCCGCTGCACCGCGCGCACGAGTACGCGCTGGTCTACGGCCTCGAGACGCTCATCCGGGGCGGCCACGACGCGGGCGCCGTCTTGAATCCGCTCATCGGCGAGACCAAGGGCGACGACGTCAACGCCAAGGTCCGCATGAAGACCTACGAAGCGCTGATCACCGACCGCGCGCTCGGCGAGGGTGACAGCGACCAGACGCTCTGGGGCCCGCGCAAGGAGTCCGTGCCCGATCGCGTGATCCTGCTCGGTCTCGACATCAAGATGTTCTACGGCGGTCCGAAGGAGGCGGTGATGCACGGCATCTACCGCCAGAACTTCGGCTTCACCGACATCGTCATCGGCCGGAAGCACGCCGACGCGCCTTATTACGACGGCACTGCGATCTGGGGCGACTTCGACGCGCAGGAGATCTTCGACAAGCTCGGCGGCGATCTCCAGATCAAGCCGCTCAAGGTCGGCTTCGCCGCGTACTACGAGTCGGCGGGCCGCGTCGATCTGATGGACAGCCATCCGAACGAGAAGCCGGTCTTCATCTCCGGCAAGGACGTGCGGAAGACGCTGGTCGAGGGCAAGGAAGTCGACCCGCGCATCATGCGTCCCAGCACCTCGCGGATTCTCGCGCAGGCGATGAAGGGCCTCGCCTAGTCACACGCTCTGATCGGCCGAGCGGGGGGCCGGCACTGCGCCGGCCCCCGCCTGTTCACAAACCGATCATGCGGTGGCCCATCGCGCGCGCGTGGCGGGCGCCGACCATGAACACGGTGCCGGCCAGAAGCCGAAGGTGCGCGACGACGGCGTCGCCGACCCTCAGCTTCGACTCGCCGAAGCGGCGGCTTTCGAGACGCATCGGCACCTCGCGGACGACGTACCCGTATTGGAGCGCGCGCAACATGATCTCCGCGACCGCCGCGAAGCCGCTCGAACGAAAGCGGAGCGGGCCGAGCAGATCGGCCTGGTAGGCGCGAAAGAGACAGGTGAACGTGTGGACGTCCTGGCCGAGCAGCCGCTTGTACACGTTCGACACCCGGCGACTCAGCCAGAGGCGAAACGGATGGCCGTCGGCGGCGGCGCTGTCGGGATGCCAGGCGGAAGCGGTGACGAGCGCGGCGCCGTTTTGTACGAGCGCGGTGAGCTCGGGGAGCTTCTCGGGCGGGTACGTGCAGTCGCTGTCGATCGTGCACACGATGGGTGAACGCGCGTATTCGAAGCCGGTGCGCAAGGAAGCCCCGAGGCCGAGGTTCTCGTGATGCCGGAGGACCTCGATCCACGGCTGGCGCTGTGCCGCGCGGAGGAGGGTCGTGAACGTGCCGTCGCTCGAGCCGTCATCGACGAACAAGAAGTGCCAATCGAGTGTCTGGGCCTCTCGCATCCGGCACAGACGGTCGAGGAGCGAGGGCAGGCCAGCCTCCTCGTTGTAGCAGGGAACGACGACGGTGACGGAGGCGGGAGTCACGAGAGTCACGAAGCGGTGTGTCCTTTCCATGGGGGACGAGGTTCGGGGTGGCGTGGGAATCGGGTGTATCGATCACGGGAGAAGCGGCGATGTGTGCCGGCTCCGCGACGTGGGCAGGGTGGCGATGGTCCCCACGCGCTCCGTGCGCATCAGACGACTGATCCAATCGGGCAGGCGCCGCCGCGTGGTCCGCATCACCACGCCGAGGATCCGGCAGCCGGCGATACGGGCGCGCTCCGCCGCGACCTTGAGCGCGTCCGACGCCGTGACTCCGGACTCCGCAACGATGACGAGGCCGTCGCAGACGCCTGCGAGCAACGCGGCGTCGAGCGAAGTGGCGAGCGACGGTCCGGTGATGATGACGAGCTCGGTACCGGGCGCGACGCGGTGAACCGCATCCGCGTCACTCGTGGAAGCGCTGGCGAACACCACGACGCGGGTCTCGTGCGTGGTCGTGAGCATCCACACATCATAGAGGAGGGCAGCGCTGCCCTCGGCGGATTCCCCACCGCCCGCCAGCGTGCGCCAGTTACGGCCCGCTCGCGTCTCATCGGTCGCCGTCGTCGTCTCGATCGTCATGATGGCGCCCAGGGTCCGGCCCGATTGCGTCGCACCGTACCGCGCAGGCACGCGACCGTAAGATCGGACAAATACGCGCGTGGTCTTACGCGCCTGGGCGCTGGTGCCGCGCGATGCGAACGGCGGCGGCCGCGGTTACGCGAGGCCGGCGGCCTTTTTCACCTCGTTGATGAGGCTCTCCTCGGTGGCGCTCACTCGCGCGCCGCCGAACCCGAGAAAGCCGCCTTCCTTCGCGGCATTCGCGGCGCGCTCGGCCACGTCGACGAGCATCGCTCGATAGGCGGCGGCTTCGGCGGGCGATCCCTTCTGCACGACCAGCTCCACGGCGGACCGCACGCGCGCGAGCACGGCCGTCCGAAAGTTCTCCATCTGCTCCTCGCGTGAGCCTTTGCCCGTGACCGTGCTGAAATCGGGGAGGGCGGGGAAGCTCTGGTCGGCCGCCAGTGCCGCAAAGAGCTCGAGCGCGGCGTTGGCTTTGAACGCCTCGGCCACGCCCCGCGCGCCGGCGACGGCCTCCTTGATCGAGGCGAAAATCCCGGACGGTTCGACCGCAGTCATGCCCGCCGATACGAGGGAGGGCGTAAGACGCAACCGCGTCCATTCTTCAGGAAGAAAACTGTCTTGCTTCGCCATCATGTCCTCCGTCGCACTCGTTGCCGTGCGCTCGCGATGGGCGGGAGGTGCCCGCCGTCACGCCATCCGCCAGTTGGTGCGTACACCCCGACGGCGGCGTAGGGTAGCACGCGCCGTTGCGAGCTTGGGAGGGGGCGCGTCGACCTCCAGAATTGGTGGACTGCGCGCGCCATGACAGCAGACCGTGGGCGAGATTCTCGGTTTCGAACCGAGCATGTCGCATGCATCAGGAAAGCTGACCGCCACGCCGGCGATCTCGTTGCGAACCAACGCTCCGCTTCGAGCGCGACGAGGGTGTCCCGCGTCGCAGTTGGACGATCGCAATGCGCCCGGCGGGCACCCGGTACGCTCGGAAGACTACGTGCGCTCTCGAACGGGCGTGATTCTACGCGCGTAGTTTCACGTGCGGCCCGTTTGGCCGCATTTTCCGGCGTCGGCGATTGCGACCCGCAGTGCCTTGACCTTCGATGCGCGTCGGTCACTAACTCGCACGATGCTCCGTGGCGTGGCCAAAGTCGTGAAGCCGACTCGACGCAAGCTCCCTCCCGCGACCGGCGCCGAATCCGTCGCCAGCCATGCCGACATCCTCCCGATCGTCGGCATCGGTGCCTCCGCGGGCGGGCTCGATGCTTTTCAGAAGCTCTTCGGTGCGATGCCTCCGGATACGGGCGCGGCGTTCGTGCTGATCCAGCATCTCGATCCGACGCGTCCCAGCATGACTGCGGAGTTGGTGGGCTCCCACACCGCGATGCCGGTGGCGCAGGTAGAGGACGGCGTCCGCATGCAAGCCAATCGCGTCTACGTCATTCCGCCGAACCAGTACCTCAGTCTGCACGACGGCACCCTGCGCCTCAGCCCCCCAGCGGCACCGCGCAGTCTGCGCATGGCCATCGACTTCTTCTTCCATTCGTTGGCGGAGGGGCGTGCTGAGCACGCGATCGGCATCGTCTTGTCGGGCACCGGCACCGACGGAACCCTCGGCCTGAAAGAGATCAAGGCCGCCGGCGGGATGACGATGGTGCAGGATCCCGCGACCGTGCAGCACGACGGTATGCCGCGGAGCGCGATCACCAGCGGCAGTGCCGACTACGTTCTGTCCGCCGAGCAGATGGGTGCGGCGGTCGTGAAGTACATGCGCCACGAGGTCGTCAGCCCGGCCGATACGGAGGCGCCGCCGGCCCCGGATCCCATGAGCAGCGCTGTGGCGCTGCTGCTCGCGTGTACCCGACTCGACTTCCGCGGTTACAAGACGGGAACGCTCCGGCGCCGCATGCAGCGCCGCATGAGCCTCCACCACGTCGCGCGCATGGCCGACTACGTCGAGATGCTGCGCGCCGATCCCGTGGAGGCGACGGCGCTCTCGAAAGATCTCTTGATCAGCGTGACGAGCTTCTTCCGCGAGCCGGGCGCCTGGCGAGCATTGCAGGAACAGGTGATCCGGCGCGTCGTGGCCGAGAAGGCCGCGCAGGATCCCCTGCGGGTGTGGATTCCCGCCTGTGCAACCGGAGAAGAGGCGTACTCGCTCGCGATGGTGTTGCGCGAGGAGATCGAACGGTCGGGGCAGGAGCGTGTCCTGCAGATCTTCGCCACCGACGTCGACGTCGAGGCGCTCGAAACGGCGCGGGCCGGCGTCTACCCGGAAGGGATTGCCGCCCACGTGTCGGAGGAGCGGCTGGCGCGCTTCTTCGTCAAGAACGAGCACACGTATCGCGTGACGAAGGAGCTGCGGGAGGCGGTCGTGTTCGCGCCGCAGAGCCTGGTCAGCGATCCCCCGTTCTCCCGGCTCGATCTGGTCAGTTGCCGCAATCTCTTCATCTATCTCGAGCCGGAGCTCCAGGAGCGTCTGATCCCGCTCCTGCACTTCGCGCTGGTGCCCGGCGGCCATTTGTTCCTGGGATGCACCGAAGACATCGGGCCGGAGCGCAATCTGTTCGGGGTCGTTTCCGCGAAGTGGCGGATCTTTCGCCGTGTCGGGCCGACCGGTCCCGACAAGCTGCAGCTGCCGCCTGCCGTTACGCCCCTCGCCGCCAGCGTTCGCAAGCCGACGCTCCCTCCGCCGAGTGCGGCGCGCCTCGCGACACTGGCGCAGCATCTGCTCCTCGAGCGCTACGCGCCCGCCTGCGTGATCGTCGATCACGGCGGGGAGATCCTCTACTTTCACGGTCCGACCGAGCACTACCTGATGCAACCGAACGGGCCGTCGACGCGCGCTCTGCTCGAACAAGCGCGCCCTGGGCTGCGGAGCCCGCTGCGCAATGCCTTCCGTGATGCGACCGGGGAGCATCGGCGCATGGCGGTCGCGAACGTCGAGGTGCAGCGCGGCAGCGTGTTCGCGTGCGTGCGGGCGACGATCGAGCCGCTCGAGGGCGACAAAACGACGGCAGGTCTCTGGTTGGTGTCGTTCGAGGACGAACCGACGGCGGCCGCCGCCGCTCCCGGGGGCGTCGCAGACGGCGACGCGACCCAAGTGCATCAGCTTCAGTACGATCTCCGGACCACCAAGGGCGACCTGCAGCAGAACGTCGAGGACCTGCGCTCGGCCAACGAAGAGCTGCAGTCGGTCAACGAGGAGCTCCAGTCCAGCAACGAGGAAATGGAAACCTCGAAGGAAGAGTTGCAGTCGATGAACGAAGAGCTCACCACCGCCAACACCCAGTTGGAGAGCAAGATCACGGAGCTCGAAGCCACCAACAACGATCTCGACAATCTCCTGACCAGCACCAACATCGCGACGATTTTCCTCGACCCGCATCTCCTGATCCGGCGCTTCACCCCGGCCGCCCAGGGGCTCTTCGGATTGATCGCGGCGGACATCGGCCGCCCGATCGGGGACATCGCGCAGAGGTTCGTCGACCCCGGCCTCCTCGCCGACGCGGCGGCCGTGCTGCGGAAACCGACGACGGCGAAAGTGGAAGTGCGCGCCCACGACGGGCGGTGCTACTTGCGCCAGGTGCTGCAGTACCGCACGCGCGCCGGCAAGATCGAAGGTGTGGTGATCACGTTTTCCGACGTCGCGGCCGAGGCGCTGCAGGAGGCACGGAGCTACGCCGAGTCGATCGTCGACACCATACGCGAGCCGCTGCTGGTGCTGGACCAGGACGTGCGTGTGCTCTCCGCGAACCAGTCCTTCTACCGCACGTTCCGGGTCTCGAAGGAGGACACCGAGGGACGGTCGCTCTACGAGCTCGGCGGCCACGAGTGGGACATCCCCCGATTGCGGACACTCCTCCGGGACATTCTCCCGAAGCAACGCGTGCTGAACGATTTCGAGGTGCAGCACGCGTTCGCCTCGCTGGGAATCCGGACGATGCTGCTGAATGCCCGAGTGCTGCATCGCGGCGCCGATCGCCCCGACCTGATCCTCGTCGCGATCGAGGACATCACCGAGCGCACACGTATTCAGGAAGCCTTGCGGGAGAGCGAGTCGCGCCAGCGCGCCGAGGACGAGGTGCGGCAATGCCAAGCGGAGCTCGCGCACGGGCTGCGCATCACGACGATCGGCGAGCTCGCGAGCGGCCTGGCCCACGAGCTGAACCAACCGCTGTCGGCGATCGCCAACGGGGTCGATGCGTGCGCGCGTTACGTGCGGGCGGGTAAGGGACAGCCCAAGCGACTCTTGGCGCTGTTGAAGGATGCGTCGGCCGAGGCGCTGCGCGCCGCCGAGATCGTCGAGCATTTGCGGGGCTTCATCCAAAAAGGCGAGCCGCGTCTCGAGCGCACCGACCTCTGCGAGATCGCTCGGGCGGTGCCGCGCTTGCTGGCACGCGAGCTCGAGCGCGCGAACGTGACGTTTTAGCTCGACATGCCCGCACGCC
>ENA-ORBV01017756-ORBV01017756.1-microbial-mat-metagenome-genome-assembly--contig:-NODE-17756-length-10132-cov-4.701939_pt1 | contig 10132 bp, 6 predicted proteins | sample MGYA00237777_ERZ505514 | MGnify/ENA primary metagenome ERZ505514 (study PRJEB26160, sample SAMN06269048) | microbial mat metagenome | isolation source: Oligotrophic lake microbial mat | place... | reverse complement strand
ACACCGCGCTCATCGCGCCTCGCATCGCATCCCAATCCGACGGCCAAAAGTCCAAGTTATTTCCTTACGAGCCCTAACCAGTTCAGTCTTACAAATCATGCGCAGACTTTTGTGTGTTTGGTTCCGGCTCGTCCGGCTTAGGTTGAAAGCCAGACTTGGTCGGCGCTAAACCGCGTAACCCGAGTGAATCGCCACCATGCCGCCGAGCAAATTGCGCACACTGACGCGCGCCAAGCCGGCATCAACGAGCATTGCGGCCAGGGTTGATTGATTGGGATGTTTGCGGATCGATTCAGCCAGATAGCGGTAGCTGGCTTCGTCTTTGGCGACCAGCCGCCCGAGTAGCGGCAACACGTTGAACGAATAGACGTCGTAGAGTGGTTTCAGCAGCGGTTGTCGCACTTCGGAAAACTCCAGTACCAGCGCGCGTCCACCGGGTCGCAACACGCGACACATCTCGGCCAAGGCGCGTGCTTGATCGGTCACATTGCGCAAACCAAAGGCAATGGTCACCAGATCGAAGCTGCGATCCGGAAACGGCAAGGCTTCGGCATTGATGCGCGCACAGACGATGTGCGCGGAGTGACCCTCATCAAGCATGCGATCGCGCCCGCGCATCAACATATCGGCGTTGATATCCGACAACACCACCATGCCTGAAGCGCCGACCAGCGGCGCCATCAGCCCGGCGATATCACCGGTACCACCGGCCAAATCCAGCACCCGATCGCCCGCGCGCAATTGCGCGGTTGCGACAAAATGCCGTTTCCACAGACGATGCAGACCGAGCGACATCAAATCGTTCATGACGTCGTAGCGCGACGCCACCGAGCTGAATACTTCGCCGACCAGCGATTGTTTTTCAGTTAACGCAACATCGCGATAGCCAAAATGCGTGGTGGGTTTTTCTGCGTTTGATTTATCCATGGCGCGAAGAATACGGCATTCGTCGATTAACGAATTTCGCGGATCAAACGAAAGCCGCGGTCTGGCGCCGCGTGGTCTTCGTCAGCCGATTGCGCGTCGCGATCCAACTCGGCATCGCGCCAGCCTGAGCCCATCACATAGCGGCCCACGCAGACCCGCCCGGTGGCGTCACGCTCTTTGCCTTGCAATAAACGACCAAAATTGGCAACCGCACGTTCAACTTTGCCGATCTCTTTGAATTCGCAAGTGGCAGTCCACTCACGCACATTGCCGGCGAAATCAGCGGGCATTCCCGCGGCGCTAGGAAAACGGCCGACCGGCGCGGTATTGCGGTAGCTATCTCTGCACTTGGCGTTTTCACCGCGCAGATTGGCGCAGCGCTCGGCGCGTGCCGCGCTGCTCAATGCACGCCATTCGCTTAAGGTTGGCAGGCGGTAGCTGCGACTGCTTTGTTTGGACAACCATTCGGCAAAGGCGAGCGCATCTGTAAAGCTGACACAAACAACCGGATCGGCGCCGGTTTGCTCAAACCCGGGCGCGCGCCACGAGCCGTTGCGCCCGGCATCTTTGCAACGATTGGCCGATCGACCGGTGGCGTCGACAAAACGCAGGTAGTCGGCACGGGTGATTTCGAAACGCGTAACGGCCAGCGGCATCGCAATGCCAGCAACCTGACCGGCGGGAATCAGCAATAACTCTGGGCCTTGTCCATCGCGAAACGGTTCTCCGCGGGCCGGAAAGCGCGCGATCATTTGCCGAAGTTCATCGAACTCGGCAGACACCGCAGGCAAGGCTAGCGCCAGCGCCAAAGAGCTACCCGCAGCCGCTCGATCGCGCTTGGTACGCGCCAGTTCCAGCGCCGGGCGCAGCCGAGTTTCCAGCGCGCCGACCACGGCTTTGACCGGCGCCAAATCGGCGGCCCGGGTGTGTGTCACAAAAGCGGCCCACGGCGGCAAACGCTGTGCCAGTGCGGCATCGTCTGCGCCGATCAGTTCCGCGCTAGCGCTATCCAACAGCGTATCGCGTAAATCCAAAGCGCTCGCAGCAAATGGCTCGCTGGCGAACAACGGCGTTAGTAAGGCGTCGGCGCTGCCCGCACTGCCGTCAAACCAGCGCCGTTGTTTGATCGCGGCGCTGATGGCCGCGCTGTTGGCGTCTAGCCCTTGTTTGATCGCGGCGCTGATGCCCGCGCTGCTTGCATCTAGCGGTTCGGCGCGCGCAACAGCGGTGCCGGCGACTGGCTCATTGTTAGGCGCGAACCACCAGAGCAGCGTCACGATCGCCAAGCCCAGCAGCGCGATCAATGCAATGCCGGCGCGCCGATTCGGCGCTGCTTTGACAACGATGGGCGCCCGATTAACTGTGTCGAGTGCCGCCAACATGGCGTCCGCGTCGGCGTAGCGCTCCTCCGGCCGTTTGGCCAAGGCGCAATCGATCAGTGGCTGCCAATGCGCCAGTCGCTCAGGCAGTTGTGGAATGGGCTGTTGCTGGTGTTTCAGCGCAACCGCCAAAAAATCATCGCCTTCATAAGGCGCGTAGCCGGTCAACAACTCGTAGGTCATGCAGGCCAGGCTGTACAAATCGCTACGGCCGTCGACCACTTCACCGCGCGCCTGCTCCGGACTCATGGTCAAAGAACTACCGACCGCGCGACCGTGAGACGTCATTCGTTGCGCGCTTTCCAGTTTCAGCGCGACGCCAAAATCGGCCAGCAATGGCGTACCGCGCGCATCAAACAACACATTGGCTTGTTTGACGTCCCGGTGGATCACGCCGAGCCCATGCGCATGACCCAAGGCGGCCAACACCGCTTTGAGTACGCGCTTGATCTCGGCCTCTGACATTGGCTTCGGATAACTGGCCAGATCGCCAGTGGCCAGCAGCGGCATCACATAACACGCGTCCCCTTGCGTGGTGGTCGTCACCTCGTAAATGGCGACAATGTTGGGGTGGTCCAAAGCGGCAATCAAACGCGCCTCTTGCGCGAAGCGCCGATTCAGTTCGTCGGTTTCCCGACCAACAGCGCGCACGACTTTGATCGCCACCGGCCGATCAAGCGCCAACTGCCGCCCTCGATACACCGTTGCCATGCCACCCGAGCCTAAGGCCGCCTCTACGGCATAGCCTGGAATGCTGGGCAAATCGGGATCTTCAGTTGACATGGTTGGCGGGCAATCGAAAGGGCAAGCTGGCACCTGAGGTGCCAGCCGCCAAGCATAGGCGTGTATGGCTGGGTTGGGGCACCCAGCTTTTGCGCTGGCTGTGGCTCCTGTGGGCCGGCGCTGTGCGCTGACGCTGCACTTTGCGGGAGAAGCGTTCGATCACAGATCGAACCCAGCAAAGCGCTAACCCACCAGAGGCAGGAGCTCTGCTGGGTCGGCGCTGTGCGCTGACGCTTCTGTTAGAAAAACCGGCTATGCATACGCACAAACCACGAGGCGCCATTCAGGCCAAACTGCACGCTTTCGTAGACGTGGCCATTATCGGTTTCGTCGGGGTTTTGCCGGGTTGGCGTGCTATCGAAGATGTTGGCGCCGCCGACCGTAAGCTTAGTGGTATCGCTGATGCTGTAAGTCAGGCTGACATCCGCCGAGGCCTTGGCGTTGTATTCCTGGTTAGGCACTGGCGGGCCGGAGAAGGTCCCGAGCGTTTGTTCGCCGAAATAAATGAATTTGATATTGGCGTTCCAGCGCTCGCGAGTCCAATCAAAGCCGACGACACCTTTGCTTTCCGGCGAGCCATTTTCGACAAAGAGGCGCTCGCGCTCGCTAAGCAATACATCTTCACGACCAACCAACGACGGCGGAGCGTGAATCGCCGTGACGTCCGTCTCACCATAATTGAGCCCAAAGTAGGTGTTCAGCTCACCACCCCACAAATCAGAATCCCAGGCGGCGGTAATATCGATACCACGCGTGCGGGTGTCGACCGAGTTAATAAAAAACTGCGCTTCGCCGACATTGAGATTGGCCAACATTGCGCCAATATTCGGGTCGTCGGTATTAAAGCGGCCGGACAATACGATGCGATCATCGATATTGATCTGATAGGCATCCACGGTGATCGACATTGAATCACTGGGCCGCCAAGTGAATCCTAGCGCGCCACTCATCGATTGTTCTTCGGTGAGATCGGGAATGCCAGCGGCGCGCGCAATCGAGCCGCCATTGGGCGCTAACAAAACATCAACCGGTTCGCCGCTGATGAAATCGGTGAAAGTCGACGAGAAGAAACGCTGCTGCAAGGACGGCGCGCGAAAGCCAGTGGATAGCGATCCGCGCAAAGTGAAATCCTCGGTGGCTTTGAATGCCAAGGCCACTTTGCCATCGACCGTGGAGCCAAAGTCGCTGTAATCCTCAAAGCGCAGCGCAAAATTAGTGGTAAGGCGATCGGTGGGTGTTACTTCAAAATCCACATAGGCTGCGTAATTATCGCGATCGCTATTGGTTTCATCGCCCGGCTGAAAACCAGGGAATCCCTGGCTGCCAGCATTGCCGCCACCGGGGCCGTCGGCATCAATGTACGAGCCCGGTTCACCGGCGAAGATTTTGTAGTTCTCGTCGCGATATTCGCCGCCAAACGCGATATTGGTGCCGCCCCACAAATCATCGTAAAAACGCGAAAAATCAAGATTGGTGGTGCTCTGCCTAAATGAAAAACCACCGGCATCAAATGCGGTGTTACTCACGGCCGGGCGGCCGCGCCTAGCTTCAAAGTTAGCGATCGACGCATTCAGCGTATTGCTGATGTCGTAGAACATCTCGTTGTAACCGTAGGTGGTCGAAAAATCGACGTTCCAATCGGCCCACACACCACGACTGCCCACCGTGGCGTAACGATCCTCCAGATCGCCATTGATAAACGGCACAAAGCCGTTTGGATACATCGCCACTGAATTACGCGAAGGCACGTCATCCACGCCGTCGCGGGCAAACGCCGCGGATGATGCGCGACGATTTTGAATGCCCGCCGTGAAGTACAGATCGGCGTTTTCGGTTAAGGGTAGATCGCTATTGACATACAGCGTGCCGTTTTCGACGGCGCTATCGCCAATCGTGCGCGGATTATTGCGCGGCTCGGAACGATCCGAACGCTTACGATCACCATATTCGGCGGTTACTGAGAATACGCCGCCATCTCCCATTTCCATGCCGCAGTAGCCGCTGTAGAGCTGGTTTTCACCATCACCCTTCCAGTATTGGCCATACCCGGCGACCACCTCGCAGCCCTTATCTTTTTTCAACGCGATATTCATCACGCCGGCAATCGCATCCGAACCATACTGGGCCGCGGCGCCGTCGCGCAGAATCTCCACGCGATCAATGGCCAGCACCGGAATGGTATTTAAATCCGTACCGGTATTGCCGCGGTTACGCGCACCAAAGAGATTCACCAGCGACGTGGTGTGGCGACGTTTGCCATTGACCAATACCAGCGTCTGATCGGAGCCTAAGTTACGCAGCGCAGCCCCGTCGACCAAGTCCGCGCCATCGGCGCCGGTTTGCCGGGTCGAAAAGAACGAAGGCACCGAGAACTGCAACGACTGCGCCAAATCAAACTGCGCGCCACGCTCGGCGATCTCTTGCATGGTGATGACGTCGACCGGAACGGCGGTTTCGGTATCCGAACGCCCGACGCGGCGCGAGCCCAGCACCACCAACTGATCGAGTACCTGTGCTTCTTCGCTTGGCGCTGCGTCACTGTTGTCCTGGGCCAACGCTGGCGGCGCTACCGCACTGAGTGCGCAGGCGGTTGCTAAAGCCATCCACAATTGCGATCGACGCATGGTGCATCCCTCGTTAAATAGAAAGTTCGCGTAGATTACTCGTTAATGTTTCGTTGAGGAAAGGGTTTGAGTGATCATGGATAGCTTGCTATTTCAAACCGATGTCCGGCAAATCGGCAATGCGGGTGGCGCGCTCGCCCAATGCTGATCGCACTGCACAAACCCTTCGACGTGCTGTGCCAATTCACCGATCCACTGGGACGGACCACGCTGGCCAATTACGTCAACATCCCGAATGTGTATGCGGCCGGCCGCTTGGATCGCGATAGCGAGGGTTTGTTGTTGCTGACCGACGACGGCCGCTTGGCGCAGCGCATTAGCAACCCACGACATGCGTGGCCAAAGACCTACTGGGCACAAGTTGAAGGCTTGCCAGATGCACCGGCAATCGCCCAGTTGTGCAAGGGAGTCCGTTTGAATGACGGGCCAACTAAGCCGGCGCAGGTGTCATTGCTGGATGAAGCGCCGCCGGGAGTGTGGCCACGCAACCCGCCGATCCGCTTTCGCGCGGCCATCCCCACCCACTGGCTGCAATTGATTCTGCGCGAAGGGCGTAATCGACAAGTACGGCGCATGACGGCGGCGGTCGGGCTGCCAACCTTGCGGTTGATTCGCGCCGCGATCGGGCCCATCGCCCTTGCTGACTTGCAGCCCGGTGATTGGCGTGAAGTGAACAGCGCACAGAAGCTCCTGTAGACCACGACAAATCTGCTTGAACTGCGTACAAATCGGTACGATGCTGCAATCTACGAAACTCATCGTTGTAAGGTCGGGAGCCTGCCAATGCGTAATCGAACACCGATCAGCCTTGTAGTGCTGGTGGCCGCCGCTCTGAGTGCTTGCGCGCTGCAGCCGACCAAGCAACTGCAACCGCCACCGCGCGAGCGCCCGGATGCGCCGGGCGAGCGCGCGGCCTTTGATCAGGCGCGACGCCTACCGGCCGGCGTCAGCGCGATTGATCCCGCCTGGTATGTCAAAGCCGAGCGCCAAGCGCGGCAATTGCCGCGTTTTTCCACCAAGGCGGCGCGTTTTATGTTGGGTGAAAAAACCGCGCCGCGCTGGGAATGGCTGGGCCCCAGCAATGTGGGTGGACGTACGCGAACCTTGGAGTTTGACCCGCGCAACCCCAACCGCATGTTGGCGGGCGGCGTTTCCGGCGGTGTGTTTGAAACCACCAATGGCGGCGGCTCGTGGCGACCCTTATCGGACGATGCCGCCAACATCAATATTGGCGCCTTGGTTTTTGATCCAGTGAATCCCGACACCATTTACGCGGGCACCGGCGAACTCTATCGAAATAGTGAACGACCTTACGCTGCGATGTGGGGCCAGGGCATTTTGCGCTCAACCGATGGCGGTTCGCATTTCCAGCCGCTGGTGGCGACCACCAACAATAACTTTCGCTACGTTTCAGACTTGGTGGTTAGCCCCAGCGACCATCGGCGCCTGTACGCGGCGACCAATACCGGCGTGTGGCGATCCAACGATGGTGGTTTTAGCTTTGTGCAAATCCTCAAGCCGACCGACAGCGGCGGTGGATTGCTTTACGAGGGCTGCACCGATTTGCAATTGCTGCCCGATGGCGAAGCGCTATTGGCCAGTTGCGCATCGCGCTCTGAGGATGATCGTTACTGGTTGCCCAACACGGTGGTGCCGCCGGCCTGCGGCGGTCCTTGCCCTGCCACCGTATTTCGTACCGACGACGCACGTGGCACGCCGTCCTGGCAAGTCGTGTTGAGTGAGACCGGCATGGGACGCACCTCACTGGCGCTAGCGCCATCCAGCCCGAACATCATCTATGCGCTTGCGGCCAGCACGGTCGCCGGGCCGGATCGCAATAACGATGGCCGCGGTGATTACGACAACGGCTTGCACGCGCTATTTCGCTCAGATGACGGCGGCCGCACCTTTAGCGCACAACTGCGCAATAGCTCGTCGGATGTGCTGAGTACCTATTTGCTCAGTTATGCCGATGGCTATGAAGCGGTGCGGTGCAACTTCGGCAGCTTCGATGCTTACAGCGCCGGCTGGTACAACCAAGCGATCGCGGTTAATCCGCTTGATCCCAACATCGTTTGGGTGGGCGGCATGGAAGTGTATCGATCCAACGACGGCGGCCGCAGTTTCGGTAAGGCCTCGTATTGGTGGTACGACGGCGAAAGCCCAGACGCCATCCATGCGGATCAACATTTGCTGAAATTCCACCCGAATTACGCACAAGGCACGCGCATTTTGTACAGCGCCAACGACGGCGGCGTGGCCTACACCGACGACGACGCCGGCACGGTGCTGTATGGCGCCAATGCCGCCTGCGGCCCGGGCGCAGGCGTAGTGCGCTGGACCACAATCGAAAACGGTTTAGGCACCGCGCAGTTTTACAGCGGCGCGGTCAGCAACAGCGCTTCTGTGTGGTTGGGGGGTGCGCAAGACAATGGCACGCTGCTGCAAAGCAGCTTCTCCAGCGGCAACACCTTTGTGGAGATCTTCGGTGGCGACGGCGCCAGCGTGGCCATCGATCCGCGCAATGAAAATGTGCTGTATGTCAGCTATCAGAACGTCAACATTCATCGATCCACCAACGGCGGTAGCTCCTTTGTGCGCGCCACCAATGGCATGAATGACAACACGGTGTTCATCATGCCGTATCTCATCGATAGCAGCTCGCCTGATCGTTTGTACGCCGGCGGTTCGCGGCTTTGGCGCACCACCAACCAAGGCCGCAATTGGAGCGCCGCCAGCGTCTCACTGGGCAGCCAGTTTACTGACTGGATTTCAGCGATCGGTTTATCGCCCACCGATCCCAATCGCATTTTGCTGGGTAACCAGCGCGCGATTTATCGCAGCGGCGCCGCAACAACGAGTAACGGCAGTAGCAGTTTTGTCAGCACCTCACCGCGTACCGGTTGGGTGTCGTCGCTGAGTTTCGATCCGGTCGACGCGAATATCGCCTACGCGACCTATTCGACGTTTGGTGGGCAACATGTGTGGCGCAGCAACGATGCCGGCGCGACTTGGAGCGCCATCGATGGGGTCGGCGATGGCGCTTTACCCGATGTGCCAGTACACCATTTAGTGGTCGATCCGAATAATCGCCAGCGGTTGTACATCGGCACCGATATCGGCGTGTTCGTCAGTTTGGATGGGGGTATCAACTGGGCGAGTGAAAATGGCGGATTTGCCAACGTCATCGTCGAACGCTTGGCCATTGCGCCGAATCCACCCAGTGGCGTGCCCGAGTTGTATGCGTTCACCTATGGACGCGGGGCTTGGCGCGCGCCTTTGACCGATTTTGACGGCGTGGCTAGCTATCGAATTGGCCCCGAATTATCCGGCGCTTTTTATGATCCAGCGCAGGACGGCCATGGCTGGTTTTTTGAAGCAACCAGCGTCGATGGCGTGACCGGCGTAGTTGCCACGTGGTACACCTATTTGAAGGGCGAGTTGGTTTGGCTGGTCGGTGCAGCCACGGCGCAGGGGAACAGCGTGCGCGTACCCTTGGTCATTACCCGTGGCGCCAGTTTCCCGCCGAATTTTGACCCAGCCAGCGTACAGTTGGAGCCCTGGGGTGAGGTGTTACTGCAATTTAGCGGCCGCGATCAGGGCACGGCAACCTGGACCAGCACACGCCCTGGCTTTGCCAATGGCAGCATGCCACTGAGCCGGTTGACCACCATCGCCAACGATACTGGCAGCGGATTGCGCAGCTGTCATAGCGGCACTTGGTACCAACCCAATCAAAATGGCCATGGTTTGCAGGTCGAAATAATCGGCAGCGGCGCCAATCAGCGATTAGTCGCCATTTGGTTCGCCTATTTGAACGGCCAACAACAATGGCTGCTCGGCACCGGCCCGCTGCAAGCTGATCAAGCCACACTGCCGATGACGATCACCCGTGGCGGACAATTCCCGCCCAATTTCAACCCGACGCAGGTCGTTCGACAGCCCTGGGGCACGCTCAATTTCCGCGCACTAGGCAACGATGCCGCGCGCATTGAATGGCAAAGCGATTTGCCCGGCTACGGCAGCGGCGGCCTTGATTTGGTGCGCCTGACCAGTTTATTGGGTAAGAAATGCGGGGGTTGAGCGTGGTGCAAATCAGTGACCGCGGCGCACCGTCACGTAGCCCTGCGGGCAACGTGACCTACGACTGACCAGGTTATTGGGTAAAAAATGCGCGCGTAGAGCGCAGCGCGCTCCTTATCTTTTGAATTAAAAAGCAAACTAGGAAACTTTACACATGACTTGGCTAATCACTGGCGCAAGCCGCGGCCTGGGCCGCCATTTGGCTGTGGCGCTCGCCGCGCGTGGGCACAGCGTGCTGGCGGCGGCGCGCGATCGCGCCAAGCTGGATGAGTTGGTGCAGCACTGTCTCTTATACACATCTCCGAGCCCACGAGACTAAGGCGAATCTCGTATGCC
>ENA-ORBV01017753-ORBV01017753.1-microbial-mat-metagenome-genome-assembly--contig:-NODE-17753-length-10134-cov-19.729641_pt1 | contig 10134 bp, 8 predicted proteins | sample MGYA00237777_ERZ505514 | MGnify/ENA primary metagenome ERZ505514 (study PRJEB26160, sample SAMN06269048) | microbial mat metagenome | isolation source: Oligotrophic lake microbial mat | place... | reverse complement strand
CCAATCTCCAGCTAATGAGATTTTAGAACTACCAATAGTTAGTACTAACTCTTCTGGCTTGGCTTGAACACCACCACCACCGCCAGTATCTTCTACACGAATCGCAATTACGTTCGCACCTTCTTTAAGTATTCCGGCAGCAATTGAATAAACACGAGGGGCATTATACTGGTTTTTCAAACCACCCACTGAAGTTCCATTCACAAAACTTTCATCTGAGTCGTCAATAGCCCCTAATGAAATACTTGCTGCCTTGCCGGCATCTTCTTTTTTAACTGTTATTGTTTTTCTAAACCAAACAATGCCATCTAATTCACCGAGCGCTTTACCTTCCCATAATCCGGGTAATGCCATAGTCGGCCAGCTTCTATCATTAAATGTAGCCTGACTCCAGTTTTTAGTTTCTCCCTCTTTTGGTAAAACCAATCCTAGTGCTGAAAGTTTTTTAAAAAGTGCTTCATTTTTTTCTTTCGCTAGTTTATCAAGATCCAATGTTGGCATCCTAGCAATCATGTCTTTAAACTCAGCACTTTGTTCAAAGGCCTCACGACTCGTCCACGTTTCTGAGTGCGTGCCGCCCCAGCTTGTATGTAAAAGACCAATGGGTATTTTTAATTCATTATAAAGTTCACGTGCAAAGAAATATCCAACCGCTGTAAAATCACCTGCGTTTTCAGATGAGCATATTTCCCATTCGCCACCTTTCACATCTTCTTCTAATTTGCTGCTCACTGCTTTCTGGACGGCAAAGTGGCGGATCATTGGGTAGTTCGCTTGCTTAACTTCTGCCTCTGCATTCATGACAGCACGCAACGGCCACTCCATATTACTTTGTCCTGAGCATACCCATACCTCGCCAATCAAAATATTGGAAAGTGTAATTGAATTTTTTCCCTTAATGATTAATTGATAAGGTCCGCCTGCTATTTCAGATTTTAAGGTGATCAACCATTTACCATTTTTATCTGCTTTTGCGGAAGCGCTTTGCTTGTTGAATTGTATACTCACCTTTTCACCTTTGTCGGCCCAACCCCAAATGTTAATGGGTTTATTGCGTTGCAGCACCATGTTATCGCCAAGTACTTTTGGGAGTGTAACATTGCAAAGGCCGCTGACAGAGATCAGCAGGAAGAGAATGAGTGATTTTACTTTCATAGCAGGTAGTTTGGTTAGAGAGGTAAGTTAGTAAAATTGATAGTTTAACTACAGAGATCGCAGCGGCCGCAAAGAAAATTCATTGCGATCATGATTGTTGCCAAGAAAACCTTTCTCACTACAACTTTTTTCGGTTCACTACATCTCATTCCCAGATAAGGTCGTCAAGGTTTACCAGAACCCGAATTTTTACCACTTTTAAGCAAACCCAATTAGAATGTTACGCAACTACCTCAAAATTGCTTTTCGTTCGCTTTGGCGAAGCAAAGTGCATTCTTTTATCAATGTGCCAGGCCTTACTCTTGGCATTGAGTGTTGTATCCTCATTGCACTTTTTGTTAAGGATGAATGGACGTTCGATACGTTTCATACAAAAGCAGATCGTATTTATCACGTGTATGTAAATGAAGATTATGGTGAAAACCAACAGTTCTTTAACACCGCTACACCTACGCCAATGGGTCCGGCATTAATAGATAACCTGCCCGATGTCGAGAACTTTGTGCGGTTTGTTGCCATCAATACGATTGTAAAAGTAGGAGCGAAGCAATTCAGCGAAGGCTTGATGCTAGCGTCTAGCGAAAATTATCAAGGAGCTAGCTATATTAATTTAAATCAGTTTTCTATCTTTACTCATTAATGATTTAATGATGATAAAGCTAAAACAAAATTTTCCTGAGTATTACATAATCGCTGTACTATTTTGTTCGACATACACACCTCCGCTCAGCATCAGTTCAATTGCAATTGGATTAATAATTTTTCTGGCTTTACAGAGTCACTACAAATGGAAATTTACTGGAATGCTGATCTCAACTCTATTTATTGCTGTTAATTTATATATGTCGCTTGCCTTGCTTTCGGAATTAAAGGAATTCCCAACTTTCACCGGTCAAGCTTTATTAATGTTGGGAGTAGGTTCGTTTCTGATTTTACTCAACTTAATAGTGTCCGGCTTGATGATTTATAATTATAGTCGTTACGATGCATCCGTTAACTTGTCCCAAACACCGGGCATCCTCCCTGAATAAACCCGATCACAAATTGAAGTTATTTTTTAACTATCTTTTTGAGATAGCGTTTTATCAAATCCATTTCATATTTCGATGACGCTTTGGTAAGAGCGTCTTCGAAATGGATTTTAGCTTGTTGCAATTCTCCTTTGAGAAAGTAAAAATTTGCACGTGCACATAAATAGAGGTAGTGATCTTTCAAGTTTTCGATTTTATCAAGTTCCGTTATTCCTCTTTCAGGGGAGGAAGCATAGCCGATAGCAATTGCATAGTTCAGGTTGGTTATTGACCCTGGTTTATAGTCCATCAACGTGTGATAAAGTGTGACTAGTTTATCCCACCGAGTTTCTTTAAAAGTTTGAGCCAGCGCATGTACGGATGCGATAGACGCTTCAATATGATATTCACTTAACGCATTTCCTTCAGATGCTTGTTCAAGAAAATAAATGCCTTGCTGAATGAGCGGTTTATTCCAAGTTGAGCGATCTTGATCTTCGAGTAAAATAATTTGCCCTAGTTCACCTGTTCGCGCAGCAAAGCGTGAAGATTGAATGCACATAAGTGCCATTAACGCTTTTACTTTTGAAAAGTTTGTGGCCTTATGTTGAATGAGTAGGTAGGTGAGGCGCATGGCTTCCTCACAAAGATCCTCGCGGATCATTGTATTACCTTGGGTTGAATGATAGCCTTCATTGAAGATCAAATACAAAACCTGTAGCACACTATCAAGGCGGTGTGGTAATTCAAAAAGGCCAGGTGAATCCAGCTTAATATTTTCTTGTTTAAATTTTTCCTTAGCGCGATAAATTCGTTTAGCAATGGTTTCATCAGTTGTAAGAAAAGCATTCGCAATTTCGCTAACACTTAATCCACCTAAAGTTTTTAATGTTAATGCAACTTGTGATTCGAATGGAATGGCCGGATGACTGCAAGCGAACATCATTCGCAACGAGCTATCCTGAATTTCATGCTCATTGAATAACTCTTCGCTGGCTGTATCTAAATTCCAGGTAGTGCGTATCAGTTCCTCTTCAGCAGCAAGTAGTCTTGTCTTTCGCTGGTTGGCTCGAACCCAATCGATAGCCTTGTTGTGGGCAGCTTTATATAACCACGCTGGTGGATTTTCAGGTACTCCACCGATGCGCCAGGTCTCCATTGCTTTGAGTAAAGTATCCTGAACAAGATCATCGGCCGTATCCAAATGATCAGTTCCAAGAAATCGCGTAAGTACAGCGACCATCTTTCCCGCCTCGTGGCGGAACAGATGGCCGACTACCTGTTGCACATTTTCATGCGGCTTCTTTACACTTGTTTTATAAAAAGGATCGGAACTCACATGTCCATTTTTTGAACAGGTCGTACTTGAACTTTACCATCAAAAATGAAATCCGGATAATCTTCACATAGCGCAATGGCATCATCAATGTCTTTCGCATTCACAATAAAATAGCCACCAACTAATTCTTTACTTTCGGCAAATGGACCATCAGTAACAACACGATTTTTGCCACCAATAAACTTGCCTTTTGGCTCCAATGCTTCACCACCAGCATAGCGGCCATCTTTATTCAATTTTTCTATCCAGGCAAACCACTTCTGCATGTGATTTTGCATTGCCTCGGGTGATTTCATTTCAGGGGCAATGTCACTGCCACCATGAAAAATTAACATGAACTTTTCCATATATTTTAATTTTAAGTTAAACAAATTTCCTCTAAGACGTACGGATGCCTTTAAATCGGACAATCGAATGTAAATAAATATCAGAAGCAGAGTAGGAGCAGCTGTTCCAGTCATTTATAATCGTAAAAGGGCCTACTCAGGTAGAGCAAATGCCACATAAGCATCACTTGATTTTGTATTCAACTTTCCACCACCACAAGCGATTACTACATATTGTTTTCCATTCAATTCGTAAACAGCGGGGGAAGCAAAACCAGACGCAGGCAACGTGTATTCCCAGAGCAGGGTCCCGGTTTTCTTATCAAATACTCTGAACTTACTATCGCGCGAAGCAGCAATAAAAACGAGTCCACCCGCGGTTACAACCGGGCCACCATAATTTTCTGTTCCTGTGGGCGGAATTCCTTTAGCTTTCAATTCTTCATATTCTCCTAATGCAGTTTTCCAAACGAATTCACCTGTGCTCATATTTATAGCATTCAATGTTCCCCATGGTGGACTAATGGCTGGGTATCCATCTGCACTTAAAAATTTGTTGTAACCGGAAATTTTATAAGGCATGTGATTAACCGTGTCGATAGGTTTAGCCTCTGAAATAAATTCTTTTTTCTGTTCTGATTTAAGATCAAGGATGAAAGCAGCCAATGCATTTTTTTCTGCTTCGGCTAACGTTTTAAATGCTGGCATCATTCTACGACCATTATTAATCAGGTGTATAAAATCTTCAGACTTATACTTTGAATTTATACCTATTAAGGTTGGGTTATTACCCGTTCCTTTCAGATCGGCTCCATGGCAAGCCAAACAGTTTTGGGCATACAACCGCTGACCACCTTCAAGCAACGTTTCTTTTTTTGGCGTTGGAATTTTATTTTCATTCATCTTCATTACCCAAGCCATTTCATTAGCATTCACATAAAGAATTTCCGTTTTCGGATCAAAGGCGGGACCACCCCATTCGCCACCGCCATCATAACCCGGAAATACAAGTGATGGTACTTTACCAGGCGGTAGAAACATATTTCCATAGCGATAGCCCTTCATTTTTTCTTTGATGGCCATTTGCTCACTTGAATCTAAATATGGATTAAGATCATTTTCGGTTAGCGTTTGACGCACAAATGGTTTCGGCAACACTGGAATGGGTTGTGTTGGCCAAACCTGCTCACCTTCAAGATCTGTTTCCTGCGGCACTTCAATTTCTGCAATATCAAAAAGAGGTTTCCCGGTTTCACGTTCAAACGTATAGATCATTCCGTTTTTTGTTGTTTGTGCTACCGCATCAATTTTCTTTCCGTTGCGGGTTATAGTTATCAAAGCTGGGGGAGCAGGAAGATCCTTGTCCCACAAGTCGTGATGCATGAATTGAAAATGCCAGATTCTTTTTCCGGTTGCAGCATCAAGTGCAAGCAAACAATTTGCGTAAAGATTTGCACCCTTGCGCTTGCCGCCATAAAAATCGTACGCAGCCGAACCGGTTGGTGCGAATAAAATTCCACGTTCTTCATCTAAAGAAAATCCACTCCAAACATTACCGCCACCAATGTGTTTCCAGGCATCTTTGTCTTCCCAGGTTTCATAACCATCTTCGCTTGGCTGAGGAATGGTATGGAAAATCCATTCAAGTTTGCCGGTAATAACATCATACGCGCGAATGTGCCCCGGAGCTGAAGGCGGAGCTTCATCAACACGTGAACCTAAAATCAACAGGCTTTTATAAATAATACCAGGCGAGGAGTTTACAATAAACAAATTGCTTACATCGCGGCCAAGGTTTTCATGCAAATCAATCGATCCATTATTGCCAAAAGTTGAAATGGGTTTTCCGGTTGTAGCATCAATGGCAAATGTGTTGGATCCTGCTGTAAAGAAGATTCGTTTATCATCCTTTCCATCCGTCCAATACGCTACACCACGACTATTAATCATATTATGAAACGCGGCCCGGTTGCCGTCATATTGAGTTTGTGAATTTACATCATAAACCCATTTTTGAATTCCGGAAGCTGCATCAATAGCAAATAATTTCATTTGCGGACTTACTCCAAACAAAACTCCGTCTACAATAATTGGATTGCATTGAATTTGAGAATGATGTTCAGAGTCTGCATCACCCGTATTATAGGTCCATGCTAGCTGCAGTTGGTCTACATTGGTGGTATTTATTTGGGTTAGTGAAGAATATTTCAAGCTTTCCTTCCCACCATTGTAAGTTTTCCAACTGGTGTACTTTCTCTCCGAAGTGGAGCAGGATAATACGGTTAAAAGTACAAGGATGGTAATTAGGGGCGAAGTAGTATTTTTCATATCAAACAAAATTAGAACTTTAATGAGGATATAAGTCACATATTCTGGGTAATAAAGTCTACAAGCTAGCAAGCTGCGTTACATTAAAACCTATCCATTTAAATTCTATGACCCTTGTTACCAGCCTTGGGCTTCGGCATCGAGTTTGTTGAGTGGCTAGCATCACTAAATTAAACATTATGAAACCCAAACAAATTTTATCTGCGCTTGCATTTTTATTGTTCATTTCTGTCCCGGGATTTTCTACCGAAAACCCATCCAAGGACGGAGCTAAAACGGAAACTTCTGCTGCACGAGCAATTGAACTGGAGACGAGACTCAATGAAATTAAGAGTATGGATCTCAAGCCGATGTCTAGAACTGAAAAAAGAACATTACGCAAAGAAGTACGAGGTATCGAAAAAGAAATGAAGACGATGGACAACAACGGAGTTTATATCTCTGTGGGTGCGATAATTATTATCATTTTGCTTTTAATATTGCTATTGTAGAACACTGGCTGTTATAGAATCCTTGAATATTCCGTAACAGCCATTTTTTAGCCTATTAAAGATGAAAAGTATTCTCTCGCCTTGGTCACCTATGGATATTCGAAAGCATTACTAGAGGTAACAGAACTTTTTATGAAACAAAAATTTTCTTTAACAAAGCTTAGTATTTTATTTCTATCCTTGTTTACCGTTTCTTGTTCAGATCAAAACATAGGGGATGGAAATGGGGAAAGGCCCGCGAATATAATCCCGTCTGAAGTGCGCATCGAGACACTTGCTAGAATAGCTGCATTGCTTCCTGAGAGAATCGATCTAAGAACCAGCCTTCCCCAATTGTTTGAACAAAATACCGAAAAGCGAATTCTTTTAACTCAAGAATCTGAAGTTTATGTAACCTACGTTGATGAAGGCGCTAGCTATGAAAATTCATTCGGTTATTATACATATAATATTAACAACTTGCCGATTGATACGACAATGATCGAATTAAATCTTTTGTTTCCTCATGTTAATGAATACATCTTAAAACAAGGCGATATGCTTCAAGTAGGAAACTCTAAATTTCCAGCGGGAACTGTAATTGGATTTTTCTTGATAGTAAAAGGCTGGGAAAATAAGATGGTGAATTATAACAAGCAGACAATCTATACTGATGTTTACTTAAACAAGGGTAAAACCCAACAGCATGTTTTATTCAAGTTAAATAATTTTGGAGATGTAATTCTTGGCTTTGAAGACATTTTCGAAAACGCACCTGGCTATCATGATTTTGATTTTAATGACATAGTTTTTACTGTTTCTGATAATAAGGATAATGTTGAAGTAAGGAAATTTAATCTGACTTCTGTTATTAAATTATAGATTCCACCCCACTCTGATTTATAGAAAATAGCTAATAGAATCATGCTATTAGATCATTTTTCTCCATCTTTGCTTAATGGAGTTGCGAAGTAAAAGACTTGGTTCACTAATTCTGACAGTATTAATGGTACTAGGTAGAAATGCCCAAGCCCAATCATTTACCTCTTCCAATCTTCCTATAATTGTTATTAACAGTAGCGGTCAATCCATTGTTGATGAGCCAAAGATTACTGCGTCCATGGGCATTATCGATAATGGCTTTGGTGTTCGGAATAATGTAACGGATCCATTCAATAATTACGATGGTAAGATCGGAATCGAAATTCGAGGCTCATCTTCACAATCATTTCCCAAAAAACAGTATGGATTAGAATTGCGAAATAATCTCGGGGAAGGGATCAATGCTCCTCTTCTGGGAATGCCTGCAGAAGAAGATTGGGTGCTATTTGCGCCTTATAATGATAAAAGTTTAATGCGCGATGCATTAGCTTATAAATTAGGGCGCGACCTCGGATGGTATGCACCGCGAACTCGCTTTTGTGAAGTAGTAATCAATGGGGAATATCAAGGCATTTATGTGTTGATAGAAAAAATCAAACGCGATAAAAACCGTGTTGATGTGAACAAGCTAAATCCCGATGAGATTTCTGGTGATAACTTAACAGGTGGTTATCTTATAAAGATTGATAAAAATACGGGCAGTGGCAATGGTGGTTGGACTTCCACATTTCTCCCACCAAATCGCAGCAACATCCAAACTATTTTTTTTCAATACGATTATCCCAAAGCAGCTGACATTGCTCCTCAGCAAAAGACTTATATAAAGGATCTCATGGCAAGCTTTGAATCAACTCTTGCAGGTACAAATTTTAATGATCCCGTTCAGGGCTACACACGATACATTGACGTTGACTCTTTCATTGATTTTTATATAGCCAATGAGGTAGGTAAAAATGTAGATGGCTATCGGTTGAGCACCTACCTGTATAAGCAAAAGGATTCTGATGGGGGCAAACTTCACATGGGGCCAATTTGGGATTTTAATCTTGGCTTCGGCAATGCCAATTATTGTACAAAAGGAAATCCGGAAGGTTGGGTAACAAATTTTAATACGATTTGCCCACAGGACTTTTGGCTTATTCCTTTTTGGTGGAACCGACTCAACCAAGATGGAGTTTACAGAAGTAAAATGGCTGCACGATGGGCTGAGCTTCGTGCTGATAAGTTTCAAACGAATCGGATAACTGGGTACATCGACTCCGTTTATATGGTGCTAAATGCTGAATCGCAACAAAGAAATTTTCAGCGTTGGCCTGTGCTTGGTCAATATGTTTGGCCCAACTATTTTGTTGGTTCCTCATTTCTCGAAGAAGTTAACTGGCTTAAATCGTGGGTGACAAACCGCTTAAATTGGATGGATGCAAATATGCCACAGGTTATTACTGGCGCGGGCGAAGTTGCTGATTTTACAGTTTCAGCATCTCCGAATCCTTTCAATCAAGAGATAACCATCGAATATACACTTATCAATCCCGCAACCTTCAGCATAGAACTATTTGATAGCATGGGTAGGGCAATCAACACAACAAGTGAAAGCAGATTGCAGTCTGGAACGTATACATTATCAATACCCGCGCAACAACTTCCTGCTGGCATGTATTATTATAGAGCCACCGCAGGTAGTGGGTTCCCAATTGCTGGAAAGGTTGTGAAAATGTAAAAATTTCCTCTAGTGAAAATGTTTTAATCGGTTACTAAAGGCTAAAACATTTCTTTATTTTTAACATTCAATCTACTTTAGTTATGGATATCAAACCAATACAAACAGCCATTCTTTCTTATGGCATGTCGGGCGAAGTATTTCATGGTCCCCTGCTTCACGCTCACTCAGGTTTTACTATTGCTGTGGTTGCCGAGCGCAGTTCACAAAAGGCAAAGCAACATTATCCCACGTGCAAAGTTGTGAAAACGGTGAATGAAGCTATTGAAGATCCTGCGGTTGAGCTGGTTGTTATTAATACTCCAAATGAAACACACTCCGAGTTTACAGCCAAAGCACTGCTTGCAGGCAAACATGTGGTGGTTGAAAAACCATTTACTGTTAACACGAAAGAAGCGGATGAATTGATTGCATTAGCTAAAAAGCAAAACAAGATTTTAACTGTATTTCAAAACAGACGATGGGATGGGGACTTCCTTACACTCAAAAATGTTTTAGAAGAAAAAATGCTGGGTAAGGTAGTAGAGCTTGAAGCGCATTATGATCGGTTTCGTAATTACATAGAACCAAATACCTGGAAAGAAGAAGCCGGAAAAGGAACTGGGATTTTATATAACCTGGGATCGCACATGCTGGATCAAATTCTGGTTTTGTTTGGCATGCCGCAGGAAATTGACGCACGCATTGGAATACAAAGACCCGGTGGCAAGGTGGATGACTTTTATGATCTAAGACTTCAGTATGAAGGTCTTAACGTAATAGTAAAATCAAGTTACTTAGTGCGCGAGCAAGGGCCACGTTACATTGTGCATGGCACCGAAGGTTCGTTTATTGGAAGCAGTGGAGTTGATCCACAAGAGCAAGCTTTAAAGGAAAAGAAAATTCCGGGCAGTGCCGGGTGGGG
>ENA-ORBV01017751-ORBV01017751.1-microbial-mat-metagenome-genome-assembly--contig:-NODE-17751-length-10135-cov-4.953470_pt1 | contig 10135 bp, 9 predicted proteins | sample MGYA00237777_ERZ505514 | MGnify/ENA primary metagenome ERZ505514 (study PRJEB26160, sample SAMN06269048) | microbial mat metagenome | isolation source: Oligotrophic lake microbial mat | place... | reverse complement strand
AGAGACAGGATTGCCGATGTTAAATCCTTCGTCGACCTGACCGTCGCAGTCGTTGTCGATGCCGTCGCAGGGAACCTCGGGCCGAGGCGTTACGGAGCCTATGCAGGCGCCGAATTGGTTGGTCATGCCGGCGGGGTTGGCGGGGCACAGCTGGTTGCCGATCTGACATGCGCCTGCACAGGTCCACGCATTGTTGGAAAAGGTGCAACCCATGGTGGCGGCGGGGTAGCAGGAGCGTCCAAAGCCGTCGGTCACGCCGTCACAGTTGTTGTCCCTGGCGTCGCACAATTCGGTGCTGGGTCCGACGAGGTTATCGCAGTACGTTTGGAATCCGCTTCCGCGGTTTGCACAAACGGTCATCCCTGCGGTGCATTCTCCTGTGTCGAGTCCGCAGGGGATCGAGGTGATGTTGTCGACCATGTTGTCGCAGTTGTCATCAAGTCCGTTGCAAAGCTCGGGTTTGGAAGCGCAGGAACATTGCAGTGGCGCTTCGTCGACTTCGCCGTCGCAATCTTCGTCGGCACATTCTTCGGCGGTGAGACCTGCGGGGCAACCGGGTGCAGTGCCGCATTGCTCGGTACCGGGCGTGCCGGCGGCGAGTGGGGCGCCACCACAGAGGCCCATGGAGTCTCCGCTTCCGGTGACCATGCACTCGACGCCGTTGCCGGTGCCATTGCAGTGGTAGGTCCCGACGCGTTTGCAGCGACCTTTGCCAATGTTGCAGGACGTGCTCTTCGCGGGGAAGGAAGCCGCTTCGTCATCGCAGATGGAGTTGCAGTCGCATCTGGGGGTCGGGATTGAACCTGCGATGATGTCGCCAAGGCGTGCGGTGAGTTCAGCGCGGTTGGCTGCGACGATCGCGGAGGTTGGGCAGCCTGAGTAGCGGTACTCGCCGTTTCCAACGCCAGCCGAAATACCAGCGCAGATGCCACTCGTACTACTGCCCGCCGGACACCCAGCTCCAGAACAACAGAAGACGCGTGTCCCACATGTTTCGCCATTTCCGGTCGAGGCCATTGCGTTGAGCGCTGACAAATCGGATGTGGCCACGTTGAATCCGATAACGTACGTTCGAATTCCGGCGGCGTTCAGTGCCTGTGCGGCCGCGATACCACCGGCCGCTCGATCAGTTTGCGTGCCACTCGTTACCCCATCGCCGTCCCGCACGTCGCAGCTCTCTCGTCCGTCTGTAATGAGGATGACGCTGTAAGCACGGCATGAAGCCTGTGGATCGGAGGCGCGGACGCCTGCACCAGGACCAACGATGCTTCCAGCGTTTGTCAGCCAGTTGAGGCCAGCGCCGAGGCTTGCGGCGATTGGCGTTGATCCGTTGGCGCGAATTTCGTTGTTGCTTCCACCTGGGTAGGTCTCTTGACCATCGAGCCACGAAACAAGGCTGCTGAAATTGCTTGATCCGGTCGGAAACGGTACGAGTACATTTGCCCCCATACAGTTCGGATAGGTGCAGGGGGTCTGGCCGCACTCGAGTCCCTTGGCGTAAACATCAAAGGGATCGGTCGCGGGCGCTGCACATCGGATACAACCATTCGTTCCGGCGCCATTGGCGGTGCCATCGTTGTTTGCGCCGGTGCATTCGTCGTAACACGTTCCGTTGTTATTGCAACCAACCCGATGGTTCACGGCGCAGTATTGAGTGTTTCCTGCAACGTGTGACGGATCGATGCAGGTCCAATTTCGGGGATCACCATTTCCGGAATAGTTACCGGGTGGGCATTGAGCATCAGCGGTACACGTTTGACTTACGTCGGTCATCGCGTATCTCGCAAGCGCGAATTCGGCCTGGCCGAAGGCTGCGAATGTATCCAGAAGCGCTCCCTTGGCCTGAAACAAACGGCTGTCGTCGTAAAGGCCGTTATTGTCGATATCGCAACCAGGATGGCGTGCGCTGCCATCGCCGTGCGTTTCAATCTCCACCCGATTGCCGCTGATCGTACGGTCGGTCAAACTCATCGAGCCCGACGTGTCCACGATCATCAAGAACCGCGGCTTGATGGCTTGTGCCAGCGCAGTCGAAGTAAGTAGTACAACCCCAACAAACAGTCCCGAACCGATAAGTTTTTTCATGTCTAGTTTCATCTGTTGCCCCAGGCGCAAGGTGTCAGGAACACCTACAAAACCGCATATTCATGCGGACTTGCAGGGGAATACCTGAACCCACGTTCCCCGGGGGCAGAATAGACCCGTGGCCCATCTCATGTAAACGGAATCTTGAATCGTCCGTCTAAAAGTTGACGCTTTGCGAACTTTCGTACGCAACCCGCAAATCGTGCTGCCGAACACCGGGCATGAACCCCAAAACCAGCAACAAGTACTCCCTCGACATCCTTTCATTGAGTCTCGTTTTTGCGTTCGCAGCCACTGGTTGCGGACCCTCACTAGACGACCTTGATGCGCTCGGTATCGAACCACCCACCACGGGACCTCGAGCGGACCTCGGATCGCCGATGCCGTCGATGCAAAATGGAACGAGCAACGCAGGCAATACCGGAGGCACCAGCGGACCCAAGGTCAGCGTTCATGCCGTTCCCGATGCCGGCTCCACTTGCTCCGGCGGGAACAACGCCGCGGCAACACCGTCACCCCAACCCGCCATTGCCGATGCCGGTGTTTCGCAACCCGACACAACCCCGGCGTCCCAACCCATCGTCGTGCCAACAACCCAGCCCGTCGCGCCGATGCCGATCGCACCCATGCCAGGCGACCTTCGCATCACCGAAATCATGGTTAACCCTGCGGGTCAGGATGCTGGCTTCGAGTGGTTCGAGATCCTGAATACCACCGAGCAAATCCTTGACCTGACGAGTCTGGTGATCGCAGACAATGCCCGCGAAAGCGCAGTTGCCGTCGCGGTTATTTCGCCCGGCGAATCGCTGGTGTTCGGCCAGCGACTGCTTGCCGCAGGCGAGGGCGTTGTGGCAAACGTCGCCTACGGAACGGGTGTTTCCTTCAATAACGATGGCGACAGCCTTTCGCTTTGTGTTGGACCATGCGCTACTGGAACGGTGCTCACCCGGGCAACCTGGGGCAACCTCGGAACCCGCTTCGACGGTCACGCCGTGCAGTTCGACGCGGCTGGTGCTCCCGAGTGCCCCGCCGAGCCCGCCATTGCCACCGGCGGTTTTGGAACACCGGGTCAAGTCAACCCGGTCTGCGCGCTGTAATCGACCCGCAACGGTGATGCGAAAGGTGTTTGTACGCACCATCGCATCACCGTTGCTGACCTTCGATCGACGACTTGCGGCGCTCCCCGCCGCTATCGGTAGCGTCGAATGCCTCTAGCCCCCCTGACCCTGTCAGGGCGAGTACAGAAAATTTAGGTTTTGTATTCCGACCGGGTTGGGGCAATAAGATCACCTCCGATGAAGATCGAACCCGGCAAAGTCGTCACCATCGCTTTCGATCTCTGCGATCAGGGCGGCGAGATCATCGAGGCCTCCGACATCAGCGGGCCGATTGCCTTCGTTCATGGTCGGGGCGCGGTTATCCCGGGACTTGACGGAAAACTCAATGGCATGAAGGTCGGAGACGAGGCGGACTTCTCATTTCCCCCAGAAGAAGCCTTCGGAGTGCCTGAAAAAGCTCCGACGAAACAGGTCAATCGCAACGAGTTTCCCCCGGGGATCGATTTGAAGGTGGGTGTCGAATTCGAGGCCGGAATTCCCGGTGGCCAGCGGATTCGCCTGCAGGTCGCGTCCATTCAAAACGATGCCGTGACGGTGCGCATGTTGCACCCCCTCTGTGGTCAAAAGGTCAGCATGAGCGTCAAGATCATTTCGATCCGGGACGCCACCCCCGCCGAGATCGAAACCGGCCGCATTCAGACCCGCCCGCCGAAACCGCCACCCAAGGTTTAGCGGGAACCGGCAAAGTCGCGCTAACATTCCGGTGTTGCTCGAACATCTGCCATCCGACGTTACGATCTATGAGGTCGGCCCCCGCGACGGGCTACAGAATGAGTCCAGGCTCATTCCGACGGCTCGCAAAATTGATCTCATCAACGCGCTTTCCGACACCGGCCTGCACACGATCGAGATCACGAGCTTTGTGAATCCAAAGTGGATCCCGCAACTCGCCGATGCCCTTGAGGTCGCGCAGACGATCACCCGCAAGCCCGGGGTTGGATATTCGGCCCTTGTGCCCAATGCCCGAGGGCTGGAAACCGCGATGGCGGGTGGCATGAAGGAGATCGCGGTCTTTCTTTCGGCGTCCGAGACGCACAGCAAGCGCAACATCAACAAGAGCATTGCCGAAGCGCTGGAAGCCTTTGCAGAGACGGTGCCGCCCGCGCTGGCGCAAGGTGTAAAGGTACGAGCCTACGTTTCGACCGTCTACGGTTGCCCTTACGAGGGTGCAGTCGATCCGGAGGTCTCGGTTGCGCTATCCCGTCAACTGTATGACATGGGTTGTTATCAGGTGTCGCTTGGTGATACGATTGGTGTTGCCAATCCACGGCAAGTTCGCGACGTCTTGACCCGCGTCCAAGCCGTGATTCCGAATGAGGCCATCGCGGTCCATTTTCACGACACGCGCGGCACGGCTCTCGCGAATATTCTGGTCTCGGTCGACATGGGCATCACGGTGGTCGATTCGGCTCTTGGCGGGCTTGGTGGATGTCCCTATGCGCCGGGGGCTTCGGGCAACGTCGCCACGGAGGACGTTGTCTACATGCTCGAAGGCATGGGCATCAAGACAGGGGTGGACCTCGACAAGTTGGTCGAGTGTTCACAGATGGCGACCGCCCTGGTGGGCCATGAAATGCCATCCAAGGTGTACCGTGCCACGATTGGACAGCGACAGCGGACACGCACGCGCAGCATTGGATAAGACATGGAAGCAAGAGAAGAACTGCCCGTCATCGTATCCGTTGTCGACCATGTGGCGACCCTGACGTTCAATCGTCCGGCGGCGCGCAATGCGCTTTCCCGTGGCCTTGTGGAGGGCTCACTTTCAGCCCTCGAGCAACTGACCGGAAACCCCGACGTGCGTTGTTTGGTGGTTACCGGTGCCGGAGACGCTGCTTTTTGTGCCGGCGCCGATCTGAAAGAACGCAGGGGCATGGATTCGGCAGCGACCGAGGCCTTTCTCGATCGGCTCTGTATGTTGTGTGATGGCTTTGCGGCGTTTCCGAAGCCGGTCATCGCCGCCATCAACGGCGCTGCGTTTGGCGGTGGGCTCGAGCTGGCATTGGCCTGCGATATTCGTATTGCGGTTTCCGGGGCGCAGATGGGCCTGCCCGAGGTGACGCTGGGTATTTTCCCGGGTGCCGGTGGCACGCAACGGCTCGCGCGCATCTGCGGCGTTGGCGTCGCCAAGGGTCTGATTCTGACCGGCCGCCGCATCGATGCCGACGAGGCGATGCGCCTTGGGGTGATTCACGCGGTTTCGGCGCCACAACAGTTGGCCGCCGAGCTATCGCGCTGGACCCAATCCATCGTGGACGCGGCGCCCCTCGCGGTATCGCAGGCAAAATTTGCGATCGATGCGGGTCTTTCGGTCGATCTCGCCGAGGGTTTTCGCATCGCAAGGGCGGCTTATCGGGTTGTGCTTCACAGCGCCGATCGCAACGAGGGTTTGGCGGCATTCGCTGAAAAACGAAAACCAACGTATCAGGGCAAGTAGAACCAACGATGTCGAAGACAGAACGGATCAAGTCCAAACTCGCTGCCGTACACAAGGGCGGCGCTCCCAAGTATCACGAGGCCAACCGTGAAAAGGGCAAGCTGTTTTGCCGAGAACGCATCGCGCGCCTTTGTGATCCGGGAACGGTGTTCACCGAGGACGGCGCCCTTGCCAATGCCCTCGTGGATGATTTGCCGTCGGATGGTGTCGTCACCGGTATCGGTCGCGTTCACGGTCGCGCGGTGGCCATCATGGCCAACGATTCAACCGTCAAGGCGGGCTCGTGGGGCGCGCGCACGGTCGAGAAGATCTTGCGCATTCAGGAAACCGCAACACGTTTGCGCGTTCCGTTGTTCTACCTGGTCGATTCGGCCGGTGCACGCATCACGGATCAGGTGGACATGTTTCCGGGACGCCGACACGCCGGGCGCATCTTTTTCAACCAGGTGCGCATGTCCGGCGCGGTCCCACAGATTTGTTTGCTCTTTGGACCGTCGGCAGCGGGCGGCGCGTACATTCCGGCGTTCTGCGACGTGGTGTTCATGGTCGACGGCAACGCGTCCATGTACCTTGGTTCGCCGCGCATGGCCGAGATGGTCATCGGCGAGAAGGTGACGCTCGAAGAAATGGGCGGTGCCAAGATGCACTGCGAGGTTTCTGGCTGCGGCGATCTGCTTGCCAAGAACGAAGACGAGTGCATCGCTTCGGCCCGGTCGTATCTCGCGTACCTCCCCCAGAACAGCGATGATCGTGTGGCCTCGGTGGCCGCGAGTCCGCCAAATTCGACCAGGGCGATCGATGCGATCTTGCCGGAGAAAGAGAATCAATCCTTCGACATGATTGCGTTCATCGACGCAGTGGTCGACGGTGGTTCGTTCTTCGAGATCAAAAAGCGTTTCGCGCGCGAAATCATCACAGGCTTTGCGCGCATCGATGGCCGTACGGTTGGCGTGGTTGCGAATCAGCCGAAGTGGAAGGGCGGCGTCTTGTTCGTGGATTCCGCCGACAAGGCCGCACGCTTTGTGTGGTTGTGTGACGCTTTCAATATCCCGCTCTTGTTTCTGGCAGATGTTCCCGGCTTCATGATCGGCAAGGCGGTCGAGAGTCAGGGGATCATTCGTCACGGTGCCAAGATGATCTCGGCGATGGCCGATGCGACGGTTCCGAAGATCAGCGTCATTGTCCGCAAGGCCTATGGCGCGGGCTTGTATGCGATGTGTGGCCCGGCCTTCGGGGCCGATGCGACGATCGCGTTGCCGCAGGCGATGATCGCGGTCATGGGCGCAGAGGCTGCGGTCAACGCGGTTTACGCCAACAAAATCGCCGAGAAACCCGAGACGGAGCGTGCCGCCTACGTCGAAACATTGCGGGAACAGTATCGCCAGGACATCGACATCATGAAGCTTGCGGCTGAACTGCATATCGATGCGGTTGTGCCGGGTGACGAGCTTCGCGCGACGTTGATCGCGCGTTTCGCCGATACGGCGACCAAGCAAAGCGATTCGGTGCGGCGACGGCGGCCCGTGTTGCCTGTGTAGCGATGCGACCCTCATTATCGCTTGTAACAGCAGCCGAGGCTCGGCAGCGGCTTGCGGCCCTGCCGATGGTGATGGCCAAAGAAACCGTGCCTCTCGCAGAGGCCGATGGGCGCATTCTGGCCGAAGCGGTCGTTGCCAAAGAGCCGATTCCGGGTGCGCCCCGCGCGCTGATGGATGGGTATGCCCTGCGAGCCTGTGATACGGAACCCGGTGCCCACGCTACGGGTCTCGTTTGCACAGGTCGGATCGACATCGGTATCGTGTCGACCGCAACAATCGGTCCCGGCGAGGCGCTGCAGATCCCAACCGGAGGTTGTTTGCCATTGGGCGCGGATTCGGTGGTCGCAGTCGAGTGGACGCGACGCGGAGAAGGTGAGCGCATCATCGTAACCACACCGGTCAATGAAGGACGCAACGTCGCGGCGATTGGCTCGGATGTTGCCGAAGGCGCAGTGGTTGTCCCGGTCGGCACAGTGCTCGGACCGGCTTCGCTTTCGATGTTGGCGGGAATCGGCTGTGTGGATGTGCCGGTGTTTGTTCGGCCGCGAGCCATGGTCTTTTCGAGCGGCAACGAGGTGCGTGCGCCGCAAACCGCCATCGGTCCGGCCGAGGTGCGCGATTCGAATTCGACGCTGCTTTGTGCGTTGTTGCGACGGGTGGGCTGTGAAGCAGTTTCGGGCGGAATCATTCCCGACGATCCGATGGTGCTTTCCGAGCGCCTGGGCGCCGCATTGCTGGATCATGATTTCGTATTCGTGTCTGCGGGCACATCTATTGGCGGCAAGGATTTCGCCGGCGATGTTGTGACCGAGTTGCTGCAACGATATCCTGGTCGCGGGCAGCTGTTTCACGGAATCGACATTCGACCGGGTAAACCAACCCTGGTGGCGCATGCGATGGTGGGTGGACGCGATCGGTTGATCGTCGGCGTGCCTGGGTTTCCGACGTCGACAGCGGTTGTGTTTGCGATGCTGCTTGCACCGGCCCTGCATCGCATCGCCGGCGCCGCACCGATGCCGGTATGGAAGTCTCGTGCGATTCTCGACGAGTCCTACGAATCGGCGGTGGGTCGCGAAGACTACTTGCGCGTCCACTTCACGGACCGTGGTACGGAACCACACGTAAGGCTCGTGCGCGGAGGACCCGCCGCCATATCGAACACCCTGTGGGCGGACGGCCTGGTGGTCGTTGCACCGGAGGTCGCGTCGTTGGCGGAAGGCTCATGGGTCGAGGTGATGCCCTGGGGCTAAGGCCACCTGATATCGTTAACAATCGGCGTGGTTGCCTCCGTAACCCAAACATGGTAGCCGTCCTTCGTGATCCGGACCGATTTCACCAAGGCGAATCCAACCATCCGTCGGTTTCCTCGCGTCGGTGGGGAAGACGGTGCATTCCAAGTTGTTGATTCCCTTGGGTCGCCGTTTGATCGGTTTTTCTCAAAAACGCCGAATGCAGGCGTGAAATCGATATTGACTGATGGAACGATAGATGCGGCGTTCACGTACTTCCACCAGGATCGCTTGAACAATGTGTACATGGTTTCGGACGAGGCTGGAAAGGCGGCGGAGTACTACGATTACACGGCGTACGGGGTAAGAACGATTCGGAGCGCGCAGGGGAGCTATAGCGTGCGCAGCAATCTGGGTACGGCATTCGGGTACCAAGGACAGCGACACGATCAAGAGACGGGTTTGGTGCACATGAGGGCGCGTGTGTACAAACCGGATTGGGGCCGGTTCTTGTCGCCCGATCCAATTGGTTTGCTGGGCGGGAGCAACCTGTTCGCGTTTGTTGAGAGCGCCCCGCTGAAGTACACGGACCCATTTGGATTGAGCCCGCAAAGTCCGCAATCATCGCGATCAAGTGCGAACTGGTTTTGGAGTGCAGTCGGATCTGTTTCCGCAGGGCACACAGGATATGCGATGAGGCCCCCGGGTGATTCGGGGTTTGGACTTGTCAGCGGAAGCTCGATTCAGGCGATGCAAGGAGGGGTTGGTAGGGTTGGTGTTTATGCTGCGGGGGCTACGACAGTCGCGTTTGGAACCGTGATGGCGGGAACGGCGGCGGTAGCAGTCGCGGCACCGGTCGTAGCTACAGCCGCGGCACCAGTCGTAGCGGTTGGAACTGCTGTGGCGACAACCGCTCGGATCTATGGCGGGCGAAGTCGGCCCATGAGGAACGCGTCTATCATCACTGTTCCGTGCGTACTCGTCGTCGCAGTGCTACTGGCGTCGAACGGGCTAGTTTCTGGGGGCCGCCGCGCTGCGCCCGGCGCCCACCAGCGCAAGTCCCGCGCCGCTCGCGTATACTGAGGGGATGGCACAGGCGCAGCGCAATGAAATCCTTGTTGCGGCCCTTGCGCTCGATCCGGTGGAGCGAGCGCAGGTGGCCCACGAACTTATCGTCAGCATCGAAAGCAACGCCAACGTGAATGCGGAATTGCTTGATCAGCTTGAGGACCAAATCGATGTCGAGCTCGCGAGGAAGGCGCTCGCTGAGATGAAAGCCAATGGCGAAGAGCCGGTGGCTTTGGAAGGCGTCAAGAAGCGACTTGGCATGTGATGGGCCGCTACACCGTCAAGCTGTCGAAGAATGCTGATCGCACCTTGGACGCTTTTGACTCGGCCTTACAACGCCGCATAGTGCAACGCCTTGATGAGCTCGCAGAAAACCCGCGGCCGTCAGGGTCAAAGAAGCTCGCTGGGGCCGACTTGTGGCGCACGCGGGTGGGCGACTACCGCATCGTGTACTCGATCGAAGATCAGGTACTCGTGATCTTGGTCATCCGGATTGGCCACCGGCGCGAAGTGTACCGTTAGAGCAACCGATGGCAGCTAAAGAAAAAACTCACGCCCGGGGTGTCGCGATCTTGGGCGGCAGCCGCATCTGGGCGCGGCTGCTTGTGGCTCTGATCCTGTCTCTTATACACATCTCCGAGCCCACGAGACTAAGGCGAA
>ENA-ORBV01017750-ORBV01017750.1-microbial-mat-metagenome-genome-assembly--contig:-NODE-17750-length-10136-cov-6.133214_pt1 | contig 10136 bp, 8 predicted proteins | sample MGYA00237777_ERZ505514 | MGnify/ENA primary metagenome ERZ505514 (study PRJEB26160, sample SAMN06269048) | microbial mat metagenome | isolation source: Oligotrophic lake microbial mat | place... | reverse complement strand
GTGTACGCGACCAGCGTCATCAGCGATGTCCACTCGCTACATGTTCTGAACGCTGCCAATCCTGCCGCGATCAGCCAAGTGACGTCGCTGCCCTTGCCGGGGGCGGCCTATCAAATCAGCACTGATGCCGGCTTTCTCTATGTGACGCTGGTCAATGAACTGCGCATCTACAGCATCGCCAATCCGACGCCAACCTTGGTAGGCACGTGGCAACCGCCTGTCGGCGCCGCATTGCATACCATCGCCAGTGGCAATCGCGCCTATGTTGGCGGCTCCAACCGGCTCTATGTGCTGGATATTGCACAGCGCTCGGCGCCGGTGTTACTCGGCCAGTTCACGCTTGGCCATGCCACCACCGGGCTAGCCCTGGCAGCGCCCTTTATCTTTCTCGCCGATGGCACCGATTTCGTGCGGGTGCTCAATGTTGCCAACCCAGCCGTGATCAGCAATCCGGCAAATCTCGATATCTTTCCCGGCATTTCCAATGACTTGGCGCTCTCCGGACAACGCCTTTACGTGGCAGCCGGCCCCCTCTGGGGCACGTTGATTGCAGATATCAGCAACCCGCTACTGATCAACCGCGTCGGCAACCTTCCGACCCCGGCCTCGGTGATCGGCGTGGCCTTTGCCAATGACACCTTGATCGCAGCGGAGGATCGCAACGGCGTGCGCTTCCATCAGTGCCCGAGCACGTTATTCGCCAGCGGTTTCGAGTGATTAAGATCTGGAGCGCACCATGAAAGACATCACTACCACGTGTCTCACCCTGTTCTTGCTGATTGCGCTGGCTGGCCGCGCCGTGGCCCAACAGGTATCGATTGATGACGAGTTTGCGCCCAGTTTCAACAATACCGTGCGCAGCGTTGCGGTCGATCAGCGCGGGAAACTTCTGTTTGGCGGCGATTTCACCGAGGTCAACGGGCAGACGACCCGACGTCTGACCCGGCTTTGGGGTCACGGCGGACTCGACCGTGACTTCAGCGCCGTGATTCCGAGTGGCCTCGTGTCCGCGATCGCGCCCACAACGGACGATCGCGTGCTGGTCGGCGGTAGCTTTACCACGGTCAATGGCTTACCGCGAAGCAATCTTGCATTGCTCAACGACGATGGCTCGACGGTCGCGACCTTCGCCCCCCAAATCAACGGGCAAGTGGCCGCTATCGCGCTCGTCGATGACAGCGATTCGTACTTTATTGCGGGCAGTTTTACCGCCGTGAACGGGCTCAACCGATCGCGCGCGGCGCACATGTTGGGTGCCAATGTGAACCCCAATTTCGTGCCCGCCAACTTGACTGGGACGGCATTTGCGATCGCCCAGCAGCGTGATGGCAAAGTGCTGTTGACCGGCAGCGTGCGCCGCCAGGGCGCGCCCGCGGCGCAGGGCCCGGTGCTGCGGCTGAATGCCGACGGCAGCATCGATCCGCAGTTCTTCTTTGCCGCAAACGGCGCCAATGACGAAGGCTATGCGCTGGTGGTGCTACCCGATCAACGCATTCTTTTAGGTGGCCGCTTTAGCAGTCAAGCCGGCCAGACGCGCTATCTGCTGCGCCTAAATCCAGACGGCACCGTCGACCCGAATTTTGTGCCGCCAACGCTCAATGGCGCGGTGCGCAGTGTCGCCGTGCAGGACGATGGACGCATCGTCATCGTCGGCGACTTTACCGGCGTCTCATTGCGCAACCGGGTTGCGCGCTTGAACGCCGACGGCAGCCTGGACGGCAGCTATGCGGCGCTGTTCGATCCCAACGACAGCGTCCATGGGGTGGCCTTGCAGCGCCACCAAGGCGCCGTCTTCGCGGGGGAGTTCACGTCTGTGAGCGGGCAGGCGCGCACGCGCGCGGCACGCGTCAGCTATCGCGGACTCCTGGACACGCGCTTTGCGGCGCAAGTCAGCGGCGGGGCGGTAGACGTGGTGGCCGGGCAGCCGGACGGGCGCGTTCTGCTGGGCGGCAGCTTTTCCAACGTCGCCGGCCAGATCAAGCCCTATCTCGCGCGCATCAATAGCAGCGGCAGCCTGGACTCAAGCTTCGCGGCCGCGCCCAATAATGAGGTGCGCGCAATCGCGGTGCTCGCAGATCGCAGTGTGCTGATCGGCGGCGCCTTCAACGCGGTCAATGGCAGCACGCGGCTGCGCTTGGCCAAGTTAGACGCAGAAGGCGCGCTCGATCCAAATTTCAATGTGGCCGTTAACGGTGGCACCTTGCACACACTGACCCTTCAGGCCGATGGCAAAATCCTGATCGGCGGCAGCTTTACCAGCATCGGAGCCACGCCACGCGCCGGCATCGCGCGCTTGCACGCCAATGGCTCGCTGGATGTCGACTTTGTACCAGCGCCATTGAGCACATTTACGCGCGTGCGCGCCATCGCCGTGCGCACTGACGACGTGTTTCAAACTACGCCGGGGCAAATTTATCTGGGCGGCGAAACCGATGGCCAGAATCGCTTGGAGCGATTGTTCTCGAACGGTAGTCTCGACAGCAGTTTTTTCCGACCAGAAAATGGAGAGGTTTGGTCGCTCAGCACGCTTGGCATCGGTAGCACGGTCTTCGGCTTGTCCTTCAGCGCGGGCTGCCGCTTTCGATCGGCGTCGGGCTGCTTCATCGACGCCAATGGCACCGTCATGTCGTTTTTGCCGACGGTGGGCGGTGATTTTTTCCTGGGCGGCGCGTTCACAACCATCTCTGACGATCCCGCTTCCGGCATAGCGCAAGTGGCGCAACCGAATCAATTTGCCGGCCCCAGCGAGCTATTCGGCCTGTCGGTGGCCGGCGATACAGCCACCGTCAACAGCCTGTATCAGCAAGACGACGGCAAGTTGCTTTTTGCCGGCGCATTCATCACCGTCAATGGACAGACGCGAGAGCGAATCGCGCGAAGCGGCGAGAGTCCGGTCGAGTTCTTTTCCGCAACACCGGCAACCCGAATAGCTGGCATCAAGACGCAGTGGGATTTCAGCTCGCGCGAAGCGCGCTTTTTGCCTGGCGGATTGGATGTACAGCTTGAGCGTGCGCCGGTGTTGCTGATGGCTTCGCAATGCTGCGACGCGGCAGCATTCACGCCGGTCGGCGGTGCGCGCGCCGTTCGGGAAAGCCTAGCCACCCATATCTGGGCGAAAGACTTCGCGTCCGCCCCCAGCACTCGATTCTTTCTGCGCTGGCGCTACAGCGTTCGCGACGGGCGCGGCGGCACCAGTCTGTATGAGTCGCCGATCTTGCGCGTGGTACCGCGCAGCCCGGTTCTCAGCTATTCGCCAGCCCCTAGTCTTGCTGCGGATACCCTCATTTTCCCATCCGGCCCAGCCGGCCCGGGGCTGCGTCAGATCGGCGTCACGCCTTCGGGCACGGAAGGCGGCACAACGCGCTTGGAGAATTGTGCAATGACCAATGTTGTCGGCTCGGCAGTGTTTGAAGTCGTGCGTGCCGTTCCGGCCAATTTCACCTGGGAACGAACCGCGGGTCTGCTGGAATTGCGCTGCACACGTACCGCACAACTCAGCACCGCGCGCCTGACCTGCCTGCCCATCCCCAGCGACGGAACCCCCCTCGCACCGGTTAGCTTCGGCTTGACCTGTCCTGCCACCGGAGGCCTCCAAGCGCCCATTTTCGCCAACGGGTTTGAAGCTGATCCCACTTGAGCTGAGCCTGCAGAGCCCGCAGTTCTGATCGCGGCGTTCAGTAGGTGATTCAACCTAGAAACCGCAGTTGACCGCTGTTCAAGAGCCGTAGTGCGATGATTCTTGTGATATTTAGGCCGCTCGACCCGTTTACCCATCGGGTGAGTGCACTAGCAGCCGGTCGGACTTAAAGGAAATCGGCTGCAAATCCGCCTGGACGATCCATATTCCGCCGCTTTCTCGGGCAATAGAAGAGCTATTACCCTTCAAAATCGACGAAATCTGGCTTCGCCCAGTCAGATTTTCGCTTCGATTCTTCAAGTCCGACCGGCTGCTAGGTGGCAGATTGCACGGTTCTGGCGGCGCATGACGGCGTTGTAACTCGTTGGAATGGAACAACCATTCACCCGGCCTGCAAGCTTAAGCTTGCAGGCGTTCAAGCCGGCGCGCGGCATGCCGCGCAAGCTGCCGGCTTTCACCCTCATTGCGCCTTGCCCTGCACCCCCATAACACCACACTCTGCCACGTCCAACTGTGGTTTCTGGGCTCAAGGGCTGGATCGCGGTCGAGCGCAGCGTTTGCGGACATAGGCGTCCGTGGGGTGCGAGTCAATGTCAGTCCAGCGCCGACGTATACTGGCCGCCTCAACAGCCCGCCATCGATCACACACCGAATCTTGGACGCGCTTGCCCAATCTATTCGCGCTTTTACCGCTGGACCTTGGCATCTGATCGAGCAGATCTTGCCTATTGCGGCGGCCTCAGGGGATATGTTGGCCAGTGCAGCACGGCGTATGACGATTGGCGCCGAGTGGGCGCGCAAAATTCGCGCGCGCGGCTGGATCGACGCGCATTCCCGACGCGTCGGAATTCGCTGAAGCAACCGATGTACTGTTGCTTCAGCACCAAGCAAGCGCGATCGATCAAGGCGTCGCCGGTTTCTTGACTGCGGCGCGCCAGCAGCACGAAAAGGTGCGTATTGAACGGCGCTGGCGTCAAGGCGAAATGGGTCAGGCTAGCCGAGTGCGCCGGGCCGACCATACGCCTGCTGTTTGGGCTTTTCTTCGTGCTGCTGAGCCTCGCCATTGCCGGCCAATTTGTGGTCTCCAGAGGGCATACCGAAGCGCTGCATAGCGTCAGCGCAACGCTACTTTCGCAGACAGAACTGCCGCGCGTGCGCGGCTCGCATCACGGCTGCGCGATAACCTATGAATTCACATTGCCGACCGGTCAAACGCAGCAAAGCAGCTATGACAGCATCGACGGATCCTGGTACCAAGCTGAGATTGGCACACGTTTTGCCGTGGAATACTCCGCGTCAGATCCAAGCGCCAGCGCCCCACGCGGCGAGCCGGTTTCTTGGACCTATGTCTGGGGTAGCGCGCTTTTGACGTTCGCGATTTTTGTGCAGGGGGTAATTTGGATAGGCGCGTTTTTGCGCCGTGATGCGGACCTTGGATCCACCCGAAACCTCCCCAAAAAGGTCTAACGCCAAATTCAGCCGACACGCGGCCCGAAAACCAATAATAGCGCGATACCGCCGAATGCCGCGTGGTCGGCCTGGAATGCTTAGTTGGAGCCAGCTTTGCCGCCACTGAACTACTGCAACTTCCCGCAACTTTTGGACTGCTACATTCGCCCCGCCGAGCCTTCGGATTTGTGGGCAAACCTGCGAAATATTTTGATCTGCTTGTGCTGCCGGGCAAACAAACCGCCGCGAGTTCGCTGCTGCGTTGCCAGCAGCTCGTTCTCTATGAAAAGCTGCTTTCGCTAACAAGAATTTAGCTAATGGGCGTCAGTAGTGGATGACATCTTTGTCCTTGAGCTTTGACCACCACTCAGCCGCCAGCTCTTGGTTCTTGGGAAAGCCATAAGTCCCTTGAGCATATGCGTGAGAGACAAACTGAATGGCACCTTCAAATTTTTCTTCGGCGGCTTCACGAATCAAGGCTATGCCTCGCGATTCATCCTTTTCAGTGCCACGCCCAGAGAGTAGGTTTAGGTCGTAACACCATTTTGAGTATGTGTGGCCCAAGGCAGCAGCCTGCTCAAAGTAGCCAGAGGACTCCTTCAGTGTTGGTTCGGAGTCGAGCTCACAGCCAAGGAAGTGCATCGCCGACGTGCTCCCGTATCGCGCTGCTTCTTCAGCACGGTGGCGGTGTTGGCGGTCGAATTCTTCGTGGGAAATGTCCCTACTCTTCGGGTCTGGAATCGACAACAGCATCCACATTGCGGGACCAACTTCTTTCTCTGCCAGTGGCGCAAGAATCTTTCTTGCCCATTCGAGGAGTTTGTTGAACCTACGGCTATCAGCCGTGTGCCATGCAGCCTGCAACAAAGCTCCCGCCTCTTCAATCTGACTGTCGGTATCTCGGATCATGCGGATTCTCACGCCCAACGCCTGAGTTAACCCGACCTGCGTAGTGAAGGCGACAACATGGCAAGCTTTTGCTGCCATGTTGTTGCTGTAACGAAGCGGGTTTGGGTTGAACGAATTGTTAGGCCGCAGCCCGACGAGTGATGACGTAGCCAACCAGCGAACCAACCAACCCGCCCAAAAAGAAACCTGGCACAAAAGAGATGGCGCTGAAGTACGCTACGGCGGCTCCAACGGCAAAGCCAGCGAGCGTGAACCAAGCAATCTGTTGCTTCCGCGAACGATCAATTGCCACCGCGACCCGTTTGAGCCGAACCTCCTCTTGAGCGCGAATCTCGGGCTCGAGAATGGATTGAGCGACTACCTCTGCTTGTTTCTTATCCATGAGCGCTGAAGTTTCCTTTATGCGGCCTAACTAACTATAAATTGGGCTTGGAGATTGTACCGCGCTTCCAGCCCACTTGTAGGAATTTTCTGACAAGCTAGCAAGCAGTTTTCCTACAGTCAATCAGTCACTTAGCCTTACGACAAACGGTCTAACGAAACGGTCTAATCCTGCGGCTTTTGGCGAAATCGTTAGGAGGGAACGTGGGAGACGGAAAGATTTTGCGACTGTCGGATGCGATTCGGGCGCGGATTGCGCGCAAAGGGATGGCCAAACGGACCGAAGAAGTCTACGTGGACTGGGCTTTACGCTTTGTTCGTTTCCATGGGCGGCGTCATCCCCGCGAGTTGGGGGCTGCGGAGGTAGAGCAGTACTTGACTCACTTGGCGGTGGTAGGCCAGGTGGCGCCGGGAACTCAAAACCAGGCCCTTGCAGCGTTGCTGTTCTTGTATCGAGAAGTCCTCGGCATTGAGCTTCCCTGGCTGAATGATATCCACCGAAGCAAAAAGCCGCGGCGCCTGCCTGTTGTTCTCACGCGGGACGAGATCCAACGTCTTTTTGCTGAATTGAACGGCCGCAATGCGCTTATTGCGGGTTTGTTCTATGGATCGGGCCTGCGTTTGTTGGACGCACTGCGATTACGAGTGAAAGATGTGGACTTCTCGGCCTCACAGCTCGTAATCAGAGATGGAAAGGGCGGCAAGGATCGGGTTGCCCTACTGCCTTTGAAGTTACAGCCCGGACTGCACGCAGCCATTGAGGATGCCAGGGAAATTCACACCCGTGACTTGGCAGCGGGCTTCGGCGTAGTCTGGCTCCTCCATGCACTCGCAAGGAAATACGTATCGGCTTCCAAGGACTTTGGCTGGCAATATGTCTTCCCGGCCGGCCGAAGAAGCGTCGATCGCCGGGACGGTATTGAACGACGCCACCACCTGGTGAGAGCGCGGTGCAATCTGCAGTGAAATCCGCGGTTCGCAAAGCGCACATTGCGAAGCCTGCTTCTTGTCACACGCTACGTCATTCATTCGCAACACATCTGCTTGAAACAGGCCACGATATTCGCACCGTTCAGGAGTTGCTCGGGCATAAGGATGTAACTACCACGCAGATAGACACTCACGTGCTAAATCGGGGACCAATTGGCGTCTTGAGCCCTTTAGATCGCTAACGATTAGTGCGCAATTGCGATAGCGAAGCGACATCCTTTTCGCACTTGCAATGCGCTTCGTTACCTGACCGCAAATCCTTCTGCCCGTAACGCCTCTTTCAAATCAGGTATTTTGATGGCGCCGCTATGAAATACGCTGGCCGCCAGAGCGCCGTCTACGTCGGCGCTCCGAAATACATCAGCAAAATGGGAGGCTGCGCCGGCGCCTCCGGAGGCGATTAAGGGCACGCGGCAGATGGCGCGTACGGCTTGTAATTGCGTAAGATCGAAACCTTGGCGAACGCCATCGACATTCATGCAATTAAGGACAATTTCACCGGCACCTCGTTCTTGTACTTCGACTGCCCAGTCGAGGGTTTGCCTGGCTAATTCGCGTGTTAATGTTGGATCGCCCGTATATTGATTGACGCGGTATTCACCGTCGACTTGCCGGCTATCAATGCCAACGACGATACATTGGGTCCCGAATTCAGTCGATAGAGTATTGATAAGCTGCGGATTTTCTAATGCGGGTGAATTGACTGAAATTTTGTCCGCACCGGCGTACAACACGGCGCGGGCGTCGTCGACGCTGCGAATTCCACCAGCAACGCAAAACGGAATGTCGATGGCGCGCGCCACACGCTGCACCCAATCGCGATCCACGCTGCGGCCTTGGGGGCTGGCGGTGATGTCGTAGAACACCAATTCGTCTGCGCCGTCGTCGCGATAGCGCAAGGCCAAATCAAGGATTTCGCCCATCACCACGTGATCGCGGAACCGCACGCCCTTGACGACTAAGCCGTCGCGCACGTCCAAACAAGGGATGATGCGACGGGCGATCATTGCATTGCCTCCTTCAAGGAGAAGCGACCATCCAACAAGGCTTTGCCAATGACCACACCGGCCACGCCGATGTCTCGCAAGTCGCGTAAATCCTGTAATCCTTGCACACCGCCGGACGCGAGCAAGGCCACACCCGGTGTCTGTGCTTGAAGTCTTTGATATAGATCGACATTTGGACCAGCGAGCATGCCATCGCGGTCTATATCGGTCACCAAAAAATGCCGGAATCCATCCTCTGCAAAGCCCGCTAGCGTGCTTTCGAGTGACACTTTCTCGAGCGTCAACCAGCCGGCGGTTGCCACGCGAAACACGCCCCGCGCGTCTGCCCGCGCATCTAGCGCCAGCGTTAGGCTATCGACGCCATAGCGTTGGCGCAGGTCGCGGACGGTCTCGGGTTCGCGAATCGCCAAACTTCCGACGACCACTCGCGACACACCGGCCGCAATAAAACGCTGAAAATCAGCTTCGCTGCGCACGCCTCCGCCCGCTTGTACGCGCATCGACACCTGCGATGCGATGGCTGCAATAGCGGCCAAATTGGCGCTGTCCCCGGAACGGGCGCCGTCCAGATCGACCACGTGCAGCCAACTCGCGCCTGCATCGGCGTAGGATTTGGCGAGTGCCACGGGATCGAGTTCATAGCGTTGTTCGAGTTCATAATCGCCTTTCTGCAAACGAACGACACGACCGGCGCGCAAATCAATAGCGGGGAAAATGATCATGCTGCAATTTGCTCCGCATTGAGGTTTAAGAAGTTATTCAACAACTTGGCGCCTACTGCGGCTGAGCGCTCGGGATGAAACTGAGCGCCCATGAAATTACCGCGAGCGACAATCGCCGAAAAACTAATGCCGTGTGTGCAGGCCATAAGCGTGAAATCACTCTCGGCGGCGGCGAAACTATGCACAAAATAGGCGTAATCGCGTTCGCTCAGTCCGTCCACCAAAGGATGAGAGTGGCGCCGCTTTAATGAATTCCAACCCATATGCGGAATGCGCACGCCGGGCGATTCGGGCAGACGCTGGATGATGCCGGGCAACATGGCTAGACAACGCACAGGCGATGAACCCGCTGGCGGATTAACTTGATCGGCACTGCCCTCTAGCGAGGATTCGAACATCAGTTGCATACCCAAACAGATGCCGAGCACCGGTTGGGTTAGCGTAGGTAATAGCGCAGTCAATTGTAGTTTATCGAGTTCTCGCATTGCCGCAGCTGCGGATCCCACGCCCGGTAATAATACCCGAGGGGCGTGGCGAATCTGCTCCCAATCTCGACTGACCGTGACTTTCGCTTGCAGACGCTCCAATGCTGCAACGACGGATCCGATATTGGCAACGCCCGAATCGATAACGACAACCGAGTTCACAACACCCCCTTGGTACTCGGCAGCGTATTGCCTTCACGGCGTAGTGCTTGTCGCAGCGTGCGAGCCACCACTTCTGACTGCGTTGCGCCAAGTCCTGAAGATCCATCGTTTCGCGACACTTCGCTGGCGCTATGGCAAAGGTGCCGCAAGAGCGAGACGAGCGGCAAGGCGCGATCGGAGGCGTGAAGCTGCGCTGTGACTCGTACCCAACGGCTTGCCCGCATCAATCGTTTGGTTCGTTCAGTTCCAGCACGCCGGCGATTCGCCCGGACCTTCTGACAAGCGGCGGGCGCCAGGTCATCGCAGGCAGCCTCCACGCGGCCGGTCGCGTTGAGAGCAGCAAGCCCGGCGACGCGAAGCGCGACCGCGGCGGGTCTCAGAGCAGCGTGAAGCC
>ENA-ORBV01017749-ORBV01017749.1-microbial-mat-metagenome-genome-assembly--contig:-NODE-17749-length-10136-cov-6.207973_pt1 | contig 10136 bp, 9 predicted proteins | sample MGYA00237777_ERZ505514 | MGnify/ENA primary metagenome ERZ505514 (study PRJEB26160, sample SAMN06269048) | microbial mat metagenome | isolation source: Oligotrophic lake microbial mat | place... | reverse complement strand
CGACTTGCTCGGGAATGTGGCCGGTCGCCGTTGGCTCGACATGGGGACGCAGGCAGTTGAGCGCGGCGCAGTCGGCGTGGAATTTATCGGTCCACTTTTTGGTGATCTCGGCGAGCGGGCGTTTTTCCTTCTGCGTCTGACCGATGGTGCGGTCGTCGACGTCGGTGAGGTTGCGGACGTGCTTCACCTTGGCGGCGCCGAACTCGAGTTCGAGCAGCCGGCGGATGACGTCGTTGACGACGAAGGTGCGGAAATTGCCGATGTGGGCCGGAGCGTAAACGGTCGGTCCGCAGTTGTAGAAACGGAAAATGCCATCCGCTTGGGCGGGCTTCAGTTCTTTGGGCTGGCGGGTGAGGGAGTCGTGGAGGCGGATCGGCATTTCGTGGGCGAAACTTAGTCACAAAAGCAGCGGGGGGATCAACCACGGATTCGCGGAACAAAGATTAGGTTGAGCGGAGATGCTTGATGGTTCGAGGTGGGGCGAGGCGTCCCTGCCGAGCCGAAAATGTACGGCTCATCCGGAAGATGCCGACTGTCGCTTCGCTCGGTACCGTCCTACCAAAGACGTTCCTGATTTATAGGCGCAGTGCGACTGAACCGCGCTCGGTCAACGGCTCATCCGGAGGATTCGCCATGCCTGAAGACAAAAGATAAGCGTGAAATGGGGTCGAAGATTGCTTTGCACTGAGTTTCTCTACCCATGGTCAAAACCACCAAACTGAATTTGCCCCAACGTCCCCGGCGCTTGCGCCGTTATCCGAGTCTCTGCTGTGCTGGCATGTTGGCCTGTCTGGCCGCAGTGGCGGGCTTTGCGGCGAAGCCCGCCGCAGTTCCCCCCCGCAATTCAATTGGCCGAGACCTTGCCGATCGTCAAGGCGATGGGGAAAAGGAGGAATTATCGGCGGGGTGTTTGCGGCTCCGGTTGATCGGCAAAATCTTCTGCCGCGCGATTCTTTCACGGCGTTGGTCAGCCTGACGAAGGGCGACGATTTTTATCAATGGCTGGTGGTGATGACCTGCGCTGAGTTGACCACAGCGGAAAAGAAGCGACCGTAGGCTAAGCCGCAGCGGTTTTATACGTCCGCAGGGAACGAGGTTTTTTTCAGGAGGACCGGGCGGCGATGGTGGTCCGGGTCCTCGGTCCCTATAAAAAGGTTGAGGACTATCATGATTCCGCGCAGTTGCGGGCGTTGGTGAAGGAGCAGGAGGACATCAGTACCAGAATACTGGTGAATGCGGATTTCCGGCGGCTGGGCTTCGACCGGGCCTGTGAATCGGTGCTGGTCGTTCGCGAGGCCCTCGGAGGCCAGCCCGCTTTGCGCAATTTTTCCTGGGACATCGGAACGAAACCGTTTCCGACGGATGTCATCAAGGAAACCCGCGCTAAGGCCGATCTGCTGGGCCTGACGCCGGTGCGGGAGCGGGCGTTTGTGGGGGCGGTGCCCGCCCTGAATCAGTTTTGGCGGCTCGCTAGCCGGACACGCGGATTGCAGGACATCGTCAAGGACGTGGCTGATTTGCCGTGGTGGTCAATCATACGGAAGGGAGGAAAGGTGAAATCGAAATTGAAGTCGGGCATTCCTTTGTCTCAGCGGATAACATTACATGGTTCTCGCGGAGTTGCCTATACTTTCCCCTTCGAACTTGAGATAAATGGCAGTCCGGTGCTTTCATGTAGCGTGATCGCGTTCGACCCTCATCCGCCGTTCCTGGCCTCCGTTGGCATCCTGGCTATCGCGGCCCAAGCGCCAGACGGGAAGGGGCCCTATTTAATGGGGCAGATTTGGTCGGCTCGCTTGGCGGAAACTGAAGGTGCACCGGTTATAGGCAGTGTCGCTAAATGACCTCGGCTGGTCCCAGGGCTGACTCATTCTATCGGCACGTTTTCAATTCTTCCCGGAGAAATCATGATCGGCCGAATCTTGCAACATCGAGTCTTTCTTCGGGGAACTCCGAGGATGAATTCATTTCCCCCAGCCACAAGTACCCCAATAGGGTACTTGTGGCTTACCCGATTTTTCCCAATGGAGACACAATTCATAAGTACCCCAATAGGGTACTTTGCCGTTTGGTAGCGCCGGCTGGCCTTCCTCGCATCAGGAGTTTTATCTGGCTGCTTCATGTAAGCCTCTCCGCGCCTCTGCGCCAGGGCTGACTCATTCTATCTGCACGTTTTCAATTCTTCCCGGAGAAATCATGATCGGGCGAATCTTGCAAAATCGAGTCTTTCTTCGGGGAACTCCGAGAATGAATTCATTTCCCCCAGCCACAAGTACCCCAATAGGGTACTTGTGGCTTACCCGATTTTTCCTAATGGAGACACAATTCATAAGTACCCCAATAGGGTACTTTGCCGTTTGGTAGGGGTGTGAGACCGGAAAGTAACCAGTTTTCGAGCTTTTCAGAGGGAGCATTGGATTATGTTATATCAGTCCATACACAACTTGCCCTGAGGAGGTTACTTTCCGGTCACGCACCCGTTTGGTAGCGCCGAGAATGAATCCACCCTGCACCCGGTCCGCACCGATCGCTGAAACGTGTAGCAAGCAGGCGGCGAATATGATTCAAGATCTACCTAAACCATGGCCAAAACGTCCAAACTGAATTTGCCCCAACGTCCCCGGCGCTTGCGCCGTTATCCCAGTCGCCGCGCGTTGGTGGCCGAGACGGTGTTGCGGGTGGAAAATTTAATTGCCCCGCTGTTTGTGGTGGAGGGCAAAGGTAAACCCGAAGAGATCGCGTCCATGCCGGGCGTGTTTCGGTTGAATCTCGCCGATCTGGTGAAGGAGTGCCGTGAGCTGAACAAGCTCGGCGTGCCGGCCGTGGCGCTGTTTCCCAAGCTCGACGCGGATTTGAAAGATGCGGAGGGCACCGAAGCGCTCAATGAAGAGACGCTGATTTTGCGCACCGTCCGCGCCGTGAAAAAAGCGGTGCCGGAATTGACGGTTATTACGGACGTCGCGTTGGACCCTTACACCAACCACGGCCACGATGGCGTGTTGAATGCGGCGATGGATGATGTGGAGAATGATAACACGGTGGAAATTCTCTGCGCGATGGCGGTGCTCCAGGCGAAAGCCGGCGTGGATTTCGTGGCGCCATCGGACATGATGGACGGACGAGTGGGCGCGATCCGCTTGGCGCTCGATGAGGCTGGTTATACTGACACCGGTATTCTGGCGTACTCGGCGAAATATAATTCGGCCTACTATGGGCCGTTTCGCGATGCGGTGGGTAGCGCGAAGGCGGCTGGTACGAATTTGCTCAATAAGGCCACGTACCAAATGAATCCCGCTAACCGCCGCGAGGCGCTGAGTGAAGTGGCGTTCGACGAAAAAGAAGGTGCGGATATCGTGATGGTGAAACCGGCCGGCCCGTACCTCGACATCATCCGCGAGGTGCGCAACGCCTCGCGCAAACCCGTGGCGGCGTATCAGGTTTCCGGTGAGTACGCGCAGATTCACGCCGCAGCGCAGTTGGGCTGGCTCGATCTGGTGCGGTGCCGCGATGAGTCATTGCTCGCGATCAAACGCGCGGGAGCGGATATGATTTTGACGTACTTCGCGAAGGACGTGGCGAAGGCGCTGAAGGGGTAGCGGCAGACAGGTGGTCGCGGATTTCCATATCGGCGATCAGCGTCGGGGTGGAAACCGACGCCCACCCACGGCAGCGTGCCTAGGCCGCCGCAAGCAGCGGCCCTACAAAATAGAAGACTAAACGCGCGAAATCGATCCAACCCGCCCGGAGGTCGGGTTCCACCTTTAAGCCATACGGATTACGAGCGTCTGAGCAGCGCGACGTAGAAGCCGTCGCTGTTGCGGGTGCCGGGGAGAAGCGTGGAGCCAAGGCCATCGGAGACGGCGCCCCAGTCGCGGGCGGGTGACTCGGCGCTGAAGTCTGCGTGGGTTTTCAGGAACGCGGCGACGGTGTCGTGATTTTCTACGTGGCTCAGCGAACACGTGGCGTAGACGAGCAAGCCGCCGGGGCGAATGCGCGGGGCGTTCGTCGTGAGAATTTGCAACTGGAGCGCGGCGAACTCCGTGAGCATCGCGGGCTGCGTGTACCATTTCATGTGCGGCAGGCGTCGCCACGTGCCAGTGCCAGAGCAGGGCGCATCGACGAGTACGCCGTCGTAATCGGTGCCAGCTTTGGCTATGATGCGCACATTGGTCAGGCGCGCGCGCGCGGCGCGGTCGCGGAGTTCTTCGAGCGTGGCGAGGCGGATATCGGTGGCGTCGACGCGGCCGTGATCGCCGAGCAAGCGGGCGAGTTGGAGCGTTTTTCCACCGGCGCCGGCGCAGGCATCGAGCCAGATTTGGCCGGGCACGATGGGCGTGTGATGCAGCACGAGTTGCGAACCGAGATCTTGGATTTCCACGAAGCCGCGGCAATAGGCGTTGGTGTCGGCGACTTCGGCGTTCGGCGGGAGGCAGATGGCGTCGGCGGGTTCAGTGACGCGGATGGGGGCCCAACCTTTGCCGGAAAATTCCGCGAGCACATGAGCGACATCGGTAACTTGCAGACGAACCCAGAGTGGGGCGCGTTCGTTGATCGCGTCGATATGAGGTGAGCTGAAGGCGGCGGGACAGTGTTCGCGAAACCAAGCGGGGAGCAAAGCTGCCGGCTGGAAGATGGGGGTTCGGAGATGGGGGATGGGGTCTGGGAGATGGGAGATGGGGGATGGGGTTTGGGAGGTGGAGCGCTGGGACCCTAATGCGCTGGTTTGCGAGCTACCGGAGGGAAGCGGCTCGTTCGGAGAACGCCGAGTGTCGCTCACGCTCGGTAACGCCCTGCCTGCCATGAGGGCGATGAGAACCGTGGCTTTTTCGGCGAGGGTGGCGGGCACGGCGGGCCAGTCGCCGCAGAGGGCGGCGCGGTAATCTTTCGTGTCTTTCAGATCGGGGGCGAGCCAAGCGATGATTTGGGAGGCGAGTTCGCCTTCGGTTTCGAGGAGCGGCGCAACCCACGGTAGAAAACGGATGCCGGTGTAGAGGAGTTCGCGGTAGAGCCGGCGGTCGCGGGAACCGAAGGCGCGGTTGCGGCCGAGGAGATCTTTGATGCGGCGGGGGAGTCCGCTGTCGGTGGCCAGCATCGGCCGGACCTGCGCGAAGAGGTGCAGGAAGGTGCGCTGCTGGTTGGCGGTGATGCGGGGATTCATGGGGAACGAACAGCGATTAAAGATCCGTTTGCACCGTTGGAACAAATGTAGGGCCGGCGCCCCACGAGAAGCTCTGGGCCCTGAGCCAGTCGAACGGGCTGGTCGCCGTGCCGTAGGCGCGGGTCGCGGCACGGCCACAAGGGCCGGCCCTACGCCCGGAAAGCGGATTGAATTTCAACGCGAGGTTGTTGCGCGGCGGCATGAATCCGGGGCGCGATCAGAATTTCAGCAGGGTGACTTCGATGTTGAGGCCGAAGGAACTTTCGCGGCGCTGACCTTCGCTGTAGGAAATCTCGTAGCGGACATCCCATGTCTGGCCGAGTCGCTGCAGGATGCCATAAGTCTGTTCATTCAAGCGGCTGCGGCGGGCGTCATAACGCCAGCGACCGATGAAGTGCAGGGTGTCGCTCACGCGTTGGCGGTAGTCGAGCAGGTATTCTTCGTAGCCGACGTTACCGATTTTTCCGTCGAAGCTGTTGTGCAGATAATGCGAGGAGAGCCGGACGGCCCAGACGTCCTGATCCGTGATCTCGATGGCGTAGTTGAGTTCCTGTTGGGCGGTTTTCTGGGTTGAGAATTGCTCCAGCACTTCGAAACGCAGCCACGGAGCGGGAGAGAGGGTGGCTTCGGTGTAGATGTTCGAGAATTTGCGCTGGCCGGGTTGACGGGAGAAACGGGAATCAGCCGCAAAGTTGAGCGTGGCGAGATTGCGCGAGCCGTAGATTTTGTCGCGGGTTTGGAGCGTGTTGTTGAGTGAGAGACGAAGCGTATCGAGGCGGTCGAGGTCATCGATGTGGCGTTGATCGCCGATGGAAAGCGGGGGCAGGTAGGTGTTGAAGGTGCGGCGGTCAATGGAGGGAATGTAGGCGCGGCCTTCGGCTGCCTTGGGGGCGTAGCGATAGGAGAGCTTGGGTTCGATGAGGTGACGGAGGCCGTCGATGCCCCAAGTTTCGTTTTTGTATTCGAAGAGTCCGCTGGCTCGCATCACGGCGTCGAAGCCGACTTCGCCCAGCGTGCGGGTGTAATTATCTTTTCCACTCGCCGGGTTGGTTTTGGTGTAGTGCGTCACGCGAGCGCCGGCGACCGGCGTGAAGGTGAACCACGGGGTCAGCGCGATGGGGCGCTCCAGACCATAATACGCATCGAAGCGCGTGGAACGTAATTCGGGATTCCCCAGATAGGCGTTTTCTTCGAGCATCGCGAAACTGGTGTTGAGTCGGTGATAAAATCCGGCGACGACGGGGGTGGGCAGCAGATCGAAGCGCAGTTCAGGCAGGCGTTCCTGCATGCGAAAAAAATGATTGGGGTTGGCGCGCAGGAAGGCGCTCAGCACATAGTTGTCGCCGGTGTAGGCGCCTTCGAGGAAGGAATCGGGCTGCTGGACGGGGAAAAATAATTTGGGTCTGAAATCACGCAGGACCTCGGAGTCGCTCCAGTAGTTGAACTGGCCGTTCAGCGTGAAATTCTCACTGAACTTCTGTTGGTGCTGCCATTCGAGAAAGCGGCGGTCGCGTGGAATCGGCGCGCCGAGGACGTCGGTCAAGCGGTCGCCGTAATCATGGATGTAGCCGGAGCGGAGGAGGCCATGGGTCGAGCTGTCGGAGTCGGTGCGGGAGTAGGAGGCGGCGGGACCGAACATGAGGCCGCGTTTGCTGTAGAGGCCGACATCGGCGCCGAGTTTCACGCCCTCGGCGACGGGAAGCTGCAGGCCGAATTCGCCGAAGAGGCCCAAGCTGCTGCGGTAGCCGACATGAGCCGACATTGCGGAGAGTAGTTCCGAATGCAGATCGTGCGTGAAAACGGGGAGTGCGACGAAATGCCCGCCGAGCAGGCCGAGTTTCAGGCCTTCGCCCGAAACGATGCGGCCGTGTTGGTAGATCAGTTTATTGGCGTGGATGGAGGGCGCGTATGAGGCGTTTTCGCGGAAGAAAACGTTGGCATTCGTGACGGCCAGATTTTCCATGGTCCCGTCCACGGTGTCGCCTGTGATGTAGAAGGGGAAACGGCCGAACCGGACCTGATTAACGTGGATGGTATCATTTTCGAGATTGTAGCTGCCTTTTTCCGCGACCAGGCGGCGGTCGCCCCGGGTGAGGATGACGTGGCCGTTGGCGTTGGCGGTTTTGGATTGTTGGTTGTAGCGGATCTCGTCGGCGGTGAGGAGGAGTTCGCCGTAGGTCAGCCGGGCGTTGCCCCGAAGCACGAGTTCCTTGGTCTCCAGATCGAAGGTGGATTCGTTGGCGGTGCCGGTGGGTTCGGGCGTCGCCGGTTGGGCGCGCAAGGTAGAGACCGACAGAAAGGTCAGGCTGAGGGAGAGAAGCGGACCGGAGAACCGGCCAAGAAGACGCGATAACATGGTTTTGAATTGCCGGGAGGTTTCGGTAGGCGCAATGCGAAAGCTCCGACGCGTTTGGCGGGGAAGTGTTCCGTGGGTCGGGAAGATAAGGAAGGGAATCGGGAAACAACCACTCGGGCGCGTTTTCAAACTCTGGAAATCAGGGAAGGGCAACCGCGGCGAGGGCGCCGCGGCTCCATTCCACGTGGAGACGAGTCGCCCCCGGCGCGTTGATCCACGTGGAGACGCGTCGCCTCCGGCGGGTTAGTCTATCGTGCAATCTTCAACAGGTCGGGGGCTGCAACGCATCCTTGTCGTGTCGCCAATGATGTGCCAACAATCCGCCCAATGATTGCTGCGGTTCATTTCCGGGATTTTAAGGCACTGCGCTCGGCGGCGGTGCGGTTGGCGCCGTTTAATCTCTTCCTCGGGCCCAATGGCAGTGGGAAAACCAGTTTGATCCAGGCTTTGCTGCGGTTGCGGACCTTGGCCGCGCTGCCGGCGGTGCATGCGGCGGACTTGCAAGGACAGCGACCCACCGGTCCGCAAGTGGAGTTTCATTTTCATCCGCCGTTCCAAAACGTGCGGGTGACGTTGGGCTGCAATTCCGACGAACTCGTCTGTAATTCACTCGTGGTGGATCATCCGGCGGGATTGCCCGGGGTGGCGTTGTGGGGCGAGCTGCGCACGCAGCTGCAATCGATCCGCGCGTTTCTGCTCGATCACTACGCCATGGCGATGCCGGCGAAGCGCGAGGAAGGCGCGGAGTTGGCTTCCAATGGCGGAAATATCGCCGCTGTCCTCGCTAGTTGGAAAGAAAAACAGCCAGCGGCTTTCGCGGCGCTGGAGGCGGAGTTTTGCCGGCTGATGCCGGAGTTTGGTGCGCTGGGTTTTCGCGACGTGCGCGGTGGCCGGGTCGAGTTGACGGCTCAACTGGCGCAGAACACCCGGGAGGTGATCCCCGGGGAAAGTCTTTCGCAAGGCACGTGGTATCTGCTGGCGATTTTGACGCTGGCCTTTGCGCCCGATCCGCCTGCGGTCGTGTGCCTCGAAGAAGCGGATCGCGGTCTGCATCCGCGTTCGCTGCGCGAAGTGCGCGATGCGTTGTACCGGTTGAGTTATCCTCAGGATTGCGGGATGGATCGGGCGCCGGTGCAGGTCATCACGACCACGCATTCGCCGTATTTGCTCGATCAGTTCAAGGATCATCCCGAGGAGATCGTGCTCGCGAGCAAGCTGGGCAATGCGGCGAACTTTGAGCGCTTGTCCGATCGCGCCGATCTCATGGAGTTGATGAAGGAAGCTCATCTCGGGGATCTGTGGTACAGCGGCATTCTTGGCGGCGTCCCGGGAGAATGAAACTTTCTGCCACCACGAAACACCCCAAATACACGAAAGAATGAGAAACCTCGCATTGTATGATTGGATTCAGTCTGGTCCAGATTTCGGGTATTTGGGGTGTTTCGTGGTGGGCCTCTGATGAAGCTCGCGATCCTCAGCGAATCTCCCGGTGACGAGGCGGCACTGCGGGTGCTCGTGGAATACATTTTGGGCGTACCGTTCTCCCTCGTCGCGCCAAATCTGCGGGCGCGGGGCTGGCCCTCGGTCGAGCAAGTGTTACCGGCGATATTGCGCCATTTGCATTTCAACACCGAGGCTGACGGCTTGGTGGTCGTGGTCGATTCGGATGATTCGCCCGTACACACGGCGGAGCACGAAGCCCCGGGATATTATCATCCGTTCTGCCGGATCTGCCGGTTGCGCGCGGTGTTTCGCCGGACTTTAAAAAATCTTCCGCCGGCAAAGAATCGCTCCACCGGACACCCGCGGGTGTTGCGGGCCGTCGGCGTGGCCGTGCCGGCGATCGAGGCGTGGTTGTTATGCGGACGGGAATCGTCGGTGACCGAAGAAGCCTGGTTGTTGGGACAAACAAGTGGCGTGCAGCCCTATTCGCGGAAAGATTTAAAGTGGCGGGTGTACGGCACGGACCGGCCTTCGTTGCCCTGGGAAATCAAGCGCGCCGTGGAGGAAGTGACGCGCCATCGTGGTGATGTGCGCCGGTTGGAGCATGATTTCCCCCATGGCTTCGGTGCGATGGCGCGCGACCTGAGAACCTGGCGGCGACAGGAGTGAAGCGGGGCCGCGATTCCGAAAAGCCGTTTTAACTTTTCGGTTAAGCGTTCTATAATTTTGACAGATCAACAAAGTCGCCATCCGCCCAGTTGTGGCCACCGGAAAATTCATGATATTTCGCCTGCGGGCGCGAGGCGGCCAGATTGCGCGCATGACTTACGGGAATCACCGGATCGTGGGTTCCGCCAAAGATGTCGAGTTTTCCGCGGTAGTTTTTTAACGCCTGAATATTGTCCCACCGATCCAGCAAGATGAGTCCGACGGGCAAAAATTTGAATTTTTCCTGGGCGACGTTCTTTAGAATGTCGAAGGGCACCACCAGGACAATATGCTGGGGGGGAATCGGGGCGTCGGCGAGTTGTGCGGCTGGGCCCGAGCCGAGTGATTCCCCCAGCACGATGATTTGCTCGACGCCAAACTCACCCACCAGCCAAGTGTAAGCCTGTCTCTTATACACATCTCCGAGCCCACGAGACTAAGGCGAATCTCGTATGCCGTCTTCTGCTTGAA
>ENA-ORBV01017748-ORBV01017748.1-microbial-mat-metagenome-genome-assembly--contig:-NODE-17748-length-10136-cov-6.960831_pt1 | contig 10136 bp, 4 predicted proteins | sample MGYA00237777_ERZ505514 | MGnify/ENA primary metagenome ERZ505514 (study PRJEB26160, sample SAMN06269048) | microbial mat metagenome | isolation source: Oligotrophic lake microbial mat | place... | reverse complement strand
TCTACACCTCTCTATTCGTCGGCAGCGTCAGATGTGTATAAGAGACAGCTAAAACTCTCCCCTAATTTAGAGGAGATTTTTAAACTCTCCCCTATGGTAGGGGAGAGTCTCAGACTTTCCCCTGATCCTGGACTCTCCCCTGATTTAGGGGATCCACCCTTGAACACTGAGTTGTTTAAATGAGCAACGCTCCTGGGAACTTGAACTCATCAATGCCAAAGGGATCTTCATCATTCATTGTGTTTGTTGCAGTTGTGTTTTTACATGCCACAATTGCCATGACATTGCAGAGTTGATGTCACATGCACAAAAAAAAAGAAGAGATTGATGCATTGGTCCCAAGAACCAAACCCTTTCCTGCCTCTAGGATGTGATGTCACAACATGACAGTCCTTGCTGCCTGCTTGAGTCTTGAGAAGGAGAGGTGTTTGTGTGCCAATTGTAGATTCTTGCCAGGTTGCAATGATTGACAGTGAAACTGGTGCTGAGACTCAAGAAGTCCAGAGACTCCTTGATTTTCAAGCAGACTCTCTAGCCAGCTTTCATTGATGTCAACATCAAGTGCCAACTGATCAGTAGAAATTCCATTCTCTGCAGACAAGGGAAGTTTTGTGACAGTGTTCAGATGGATCTGGCTCTCAAGTTGAATGTGTTGTTCTTCACAGACACAAAACGAGTGCCCTTTCCGACGCTGCCATTTTGTGAGCTCTTCTGGAGAATGTGTTTGCAATGCTTTTGCTCATGCTTTCAATCCTTATTTTGCATTCCACACCTACATAGCAAAAATCTGTTGCCTTTACCAAACAGGTGGTTAATTTTACTGCACACTGGTAGCTAGCTAGCTAGCTTTCAGTCATTGGTTCATTGGTGTCTTAGTTGTTTCGGTACTACTGTGCGATCCAAACCTGTTTGTGCTCAGCACCTGTTCTTCTCCACCACAACGAACGAGCGACAACCGACCACCCTTCATACATCGTTCGGCGAGAAAGCCAATGATGACAGACACCGGACAGCCGGCAGCACAATCATTATCGCACATGAGATTGTTATTGGTTTGTTGTCTGTCACTCACCTAAGAGCTACAAGTAGCTAGCTAGAGGCGGACAGTTCTGATTTCCTCAACTGCCTGTCATTATTATCCGTCTATCTCCTCCGCCTCTCTGTGGTTGGAGTTTCAGTTGGTGCAACCGTATTCATTTTTATTGACAGGACTGTCATTCATTGACGGCTTCACTACTCTACTACTAGCTATAGCTACTGGTGGTACTACTACTACAAGGAAGGGCAACACAACATACGATCCAGCCCGTTGTGTGTGAGTACCTCAATTCGCGAACCCCATCCTTGATTAGTATCATTCCCCCAACTCGCGAATTCAATTCAATTCAAAAGAATGGCTACCAGTAGCCGTTTGCTGCATCTTTGCAGCCACAGCTGCCATGCCAGACAGCCCTTCGTGGCGGCAGCTGCTGCCCTTCGTGGTGCCACTACTACCACCACTTTATCTTTACAACAACTTAGTTCCAGCAGTAACCGAAGTGGTGCTTTGGGAAGTTCTCTGGGGACCGATTCCAGTATGATTGCCGCCAACAACCGATGTAACATCCATACGACAACACTTGGCCATCGCGATCTTCCTCCTCCAGAGGACTCTGTGAAAACTGTTTCAAGGCATGGTCCCACCATTGCTCATCATTATCCTCCTTTGAGTCAGCTACGATTTTTCAGTAGTCGTAGCATTCCTTCTACTACTACGAACCCTACGTCAAAAAATGATGTAACGACTCGACGATTCTTCAGCACGACTACGAATAATGCAGGCAATAGTAATAGTACCAGTATGCAAGATGAATATGGGGAAATGACCAGTGATGGAACTACCTATGTGCATCCCACACCCTTTGTCTTGGAATCGGGTGTTGCTCTGCCGGAAGCACAGTTAAGGTATCAAACGTATGGGCAATTGAATGACCAACGTGACAATGTCTTGGTCATTTGTCATGCCCTTACGGGTAATGCGTCTTTGCATGCTTGGTGGGGGGATTTACTGGGACCCGGCAAGGCGTTTGATACCGACAAGTACTTGGTGGTCTGCAGTAATATTCTTGGCTCTTGCTATGGCAGTACGAATCCCATGTCGATAGACCCTACCACTGGAAGGATTTACGGAAAAGACTTTCCAGATGTCAGTGTCCAAGATACCGTCAAACTGCAACTGCACATGCTTACCCAAGAATTAAAGGTCAACTCGATCAAGTCGGTGATTGGTGGTTCCTTTGGTGGGATGCAGGCAGTGGAATTTGCCGTCCAGGCTGGGAGTGCGGCTACCAGTCCCTTTGCGGACCAGTCGTTCTTTGCTCCAAGTGACAACAAAATACCCTTGGTCCGAACGGTCATTCCCATTGCTTGCGGCGCTGCTCATACAGCCTGGCAAATTGCTATATCGGAAACACAACGACAGGCTATCTATGCGGATCCACACTGGGATACCGACAATGCTGTCCAAGCAACAGCAGGCTTGGCAGTGGCACGTCAGATTGGTATGGTCAGTTACCGGACGGCCAAGGGTTACGTGTCCAAGTTTGGTCGAGATATCCAGCCATCTGAACAACAACAAAAGCTACCCTATGGCAGCTCGGCTCACTGGAAGGTCAAGTCTTACTTGGAATATCAAGGTACCAAGTTCTTGGATCGCTTTGATCCAATTACATACGTCAAGATGACAGAACAAATGGACTCCCATGACATATCCCGGGGACGGCATGGCACCATCCAAGATGTCTTAAGGCATGTCCACATACCAGCCTTGGTCTTGGGCATTGATAGTGATGTCCTGTATCCACTGGAGGAACAGCAAGCTTTGGCGGATGCCCTTCCCCAGGGGGAACTCCATGTCATTCATTCCGATGATGGACATGATGGCTTCTTGTTGGAACAGGAACAAGTAGCGAAACATATTGCCACCTTTTTGGATCAACGCGATTAAGGATGATGGAGCCTACTAGGCCATGCATCCAATGGAACCGGTCGGGATAAACGCAGATTTTTTTGCGCGCACCACCACTACGGAAACCGGCCGCCCTCGCCATTCCTAAAAAAGGCCAACAGGAATAAAAGTCAACACCATCTAATGGCTCTTTTGCATACACTAGCTATCTATTTACTTTTAACTTAGTAAAAGAGCCCTGCCTAGCTAGCTAGGTATCTCTTTCTTTTTCGGACATTTCCTGTTTTACGCGTTCCAACAATTTGGGCGCTAATGGTTGTTGTGGATTGTCATATAGTTCTTGTGCCATGTTTATGTCGTCTTCTAAAATTTCCAGCAGAGTGTCAATGCACAGGTCATCCGCATTATGAGGTGGAAACAGTGGAATGCTCTGGACATAATCCGGTTGTAAATGTTTGGCGGCAAAAATGGAAGATCCCGTCCAACAATCCCCACTAGGACCCACGTGCAGGAACAATGGATCTTTTGTTGGAGTTGTAGTAATAGTGCTAGTAGTAGTACTATTGTTTTTGTTGTTGTCGCTGGATTGATTTCCCGTATCAGCGGCAGTGCTGGTAAAGAATGAAAGGATAATAGTTGTGGGTTGGCTGATATTTGCGGTCGTTGCCGACGGCCAGCACCTTCTTGATCTTCCACGGCGACCAGTCATTGTGAGAACACGGCATGACAAGAGAAATGGAAATCGGGGTGCCATTTTGATGAATTTTTAAGGCCTCTCGACTAGATATATATATAGAACAATACAAAACCAATCTATGATTTTATTATGATGCTTGTACTCTGGCCCCAATAGACTTGCTCACACCACTAGCTACTAGCTAGTACTGGTGTCTGCTGAGGTGATTCTCAGCGCATGAACATGTTTGTGTCGAAGAGGAAATCAGCGACAACGTGTACTATCGGTATAGTACTCTCGCAGCTCAGTACAGTAGTGTCTTTGATTATCGCGCAGTGGCCAACATTTGCGATGATCGCACACAGAATCCTTCTTGTTTCTCTTTGTTTGGGCATTGAGAAAATGATTGTTGTGTTGACGAATCACACCATCTCACCAGGGTAAAACCATGTTGAAGCATGCTAAGAACACTATTTGGCGGAAAATGGAGCATGGCTGGGTGAATGGCTCAATGAACAACTCTGCGTGTTGTCTTCTCAACTCTTCAGAGACTTTTTCACTAAGAAATTCCAAGGAAAGATTGTTGGCTAACATTGTTTTGTGCTAAGAAGGAAACATCTTTTTTCCCCGAAAAGAAGGACTTCCTCCATGCATCAAAAGATTCAAATGTGTGCAGGAAACACAAGAGCACCACTCTGGCAAGACAGCGGGCCCTTGTGGAGCATGTAAAAAAATCCAGGAAGGACATGATGATGAAAAAGAAAGGGGGGAATGTGAAAAGACATGCATCCAGTTGGCACAATGTTGTTTCATCATTGATGCAGATGCTAAGAGACCAGACAAGTTGAACAAAAGATTCTGCTACTCACTGTTCCCTTTCAGAAACAAACAACTTCAAGATTTGGTGAGTGTCATTCAAACTGGGATCAATTCAGTTGCAATGAAAAGGCAACTGGCAACAACAATGGGGGTAGAAACAGAGATCAGCACCATGCCAACAATGGGGATGCAACAGAAATAGTCCAGAGATGCAAACCTGTTTCTTTCAAATGAAAAAAATGATAGGAACAACAATGAACAGAATGCAGGTTTTTGTCTCATCTTTCAATTGCCATTCTGTAGAAAATTAAGAAAGATTTGGAGCAGCTGGGTTTCAAGGTCAACCAACATGTTGTTTGCATGACCAACAACATGATAAATAGTAAACCATTCAACCGTTTTATGACATGTGAATGATCTGAAGATCTTTCACAAAGACACAGAAGTCGTGGACTAATTTGCTGAGCGGGCAACCAAAAAAGTGTGATGATGGCAAGTGAAATTGCAATGCTCAAACATTCAAGAGGTGAAGTGCACAATTTTTGGGGAAATCACTTTGGATTGTTCTGAGAAAGGAGTAGGCAAATTGTGCACAAAGGAGCAGATAAGAAAAATGTGTCAGGAATTTGAGCATGACAATGAATTGATGGACTTCAATTGAGCCGTCACTCCATTGGTAGCAGATTGTTTGTTTGATGTCAATCCAAATTGCAACAAGCTTGACAAAAAGAAGGAGTTTCACACAAGAGCAGAAAACATTTTGTTTTTATGCAAAGAGCTAGGCGAGACATTTAGCCCACAGTGCCATGTTTTCAACCTCCAGTGTCATTCTTGTGCACTGGAGTTCAGTCACCGGATGATGAGGAGAATTTGCAATCAGAGTTTCCTAGTTAACAATTGAAGACCAGACCTCATGAACTGTCAAGCAACCAAAAGCATTGTGAATGTCAGATTTAGCTTGTGTCTCAGAACCAACTAGTGAATCATCAAAGTGTCAAAGCACAGAGCCTTTAAATGCACAATTGTGTTTGTTTTTAACAGTGTAGCTCACGCTGCATCATTTGCATGTTCTTTGGAGCTTCAGTTGTTGCATTCAATTGTCACCTGCTCATGTCAAAGGCATGAGCTTTCTTCAACAATTTTCAAGGGGACATCCACATGTAATTTTCATTGTTCATGCTCACACTTGAAAATGGGGCATTCAACACAATGCCTCCAAAACCAAAACTTAACATCAACAGTTCCAAACAGAGAAGCTAGAAGAACTGAATCGATGCTGCAATTCCATTGACCACTTGAAAAACAATTGTGTTGCAAAAAACGAAAAACTTAACAAAACAACACAAATGGCATGCCAAATAGAAAAAAATTTTGTTGAAAATTCAAGCAAGTAAACAAGGGTTGTCAGCATTGAACATTGTTGTGTGGAAGATTTCATCGACAAGAGAGACACAAATCGGGGAGCATTGTCAAATGGACAATGTTGCCATTGTCTGGGGTTAGAATCGGTTGCAATGAAACATTGCATACTTGTTAAGAACAGTCCAGCAAATCAACAGCATGCTTAGAACTAATGCATGTGTTTTGTGGGTGTGGTGCCATGCGTGGGCATGGGGAAAAGATTTGTGTCTGATGCAATCCTTGTTAACCCCAAGGAAACATCTTGCTTGACCTGGAGTTTAGCTGTGTTACTGTGAATATTTCATTTGGGAGTTTGCTACCTGCAGTTATTTAACTTTCATCAGCATCAGGTGTAAACTTCCTCTTACAATCATGCTGAATGTTTTTCACAGTGGCCATGGACGACCCTCCAACCTCCCTGTCTGTAACCAGTGAGTGTCATTGGGTGACCTTCTGTTATTGGGTGACCTTCGCATTTACCAGGCGCCAACCGAACACGCTTAGAAAGCGAACTCCACATTCTGGCTTTCATGAATTAGGCTGCGTTGCTTTACCCCACCTGTGGTCGATGCCCGGACATAAAAATTATATCAAGGGTGCCATTCGATTCATATCAACCCCATGTTCTCACAGCAGAATCGCGTTGCCGATGTTTAAGGCCAGGTCACATTGTATTCATACTCGCAATCTAAAGTACAGGACCCGAACAGGAGGCACTTATCCAAGTCTCGACCGGCAACCACGGAGGGCATTTTTTCTTAAGAATGAGCACATGGCTCATGAAACAAAAAAAAAATCATGCTTTCACAAAAACCTGCCTCCAGCAACAACAAAAGCACACATCACGCACAAGATCACTATCTCTTCATTAAAAAAGAAAAATGGCGATAACGGACACAAAGCACTCCAGAGTGCAGAGGTATCGGCACTTGTATGCGGCAAACCCAACCGCAAATACCATGGCTACAATTCTAGCTGATGACATGATTGACACAAGCATGTACTCGTTCATTCTCGCTGGAAAATATGGCAAAAAACTTCAGTCGCAGCCGCAGTCGCAGTCGCAGTCGCAGTCGCAGTCGCAGCCCAAGCCCAAGCCACAATCACGACTGCAAGTCGAATACAATGACGTGGGTTTGGTCGAATACAATGACGTGGGTTTGGTGGTGAAAGAAACCATCTGGGGTGCCCTTGTTTGTGACGATGACAAGTCAGCGCCTGTCCAGGAAGATGGCATATCCTTTGGATTTCGGCAAGCGCGGGACGCACAATACAGCACTTGGGCCGTCCGCGAGGGTTGGGATAACCCCTACAAGCTTTGTGATCGTCGGTTTAGCAATTATCCGCACATGGTCGTAAAGGGAACCAACGATGCCTATAAAGTACTCAAACGTCGCATCAAGGCAGGATCCAGAGGCAACGGCGGCGACTATGGGCCATTGTATCTAGGGGCCAAGCTGGCTCGAGACCCCACGAACCCCAAGGCGAAGGAATTTTTGGTACGACCCGGATGGGACACGGAGCACTATGAATGCGAACGTTGCTATAGCGAATTTCCCGACATTGTTGTGCGTGGTACTAACAAAGCATATGGGGAATTGGAAGCAGCCATCAAGCGTAAGCAGGACATCAAGCGTAGGCACAGCAGGGCACGACGTGGGCCTACCGCCAACACCGCCAGCAACGATATGCCACAAAAAAGGTTCAACAGTTGGCGAAAAGAGTTCCTTGAGGCAGAGAAGGTTGCCAGAAAGCTTAGCTATCAAGGTGGTTTTCAACAGCGATTCGAAAAGGCCCGCGAAAGACTTGAGATTGTCTATTTGAAAGCGGTGTGCCTCGGTGCTGCAGACAACATGCCCGGTTTGTACCATCCCTATATTGCCATGTCGCAGCATATGAAAGGTTTTTTGGAAGCAAAAATCGAAAGCAAGTGTTTTGGTCCAACAGGATATTGGGAAAAAGGCTGTCAACGTGATGGAGGACCCCCTCCTTCGGCACGAGATAGGGCTAACCTGTCAGTGTATTCTAGATGGAGTAAGAAGTTCGTTGCTATGGAGAAGAAATATCAGGCGCTCGAAAAGCGGGGCGACGGAAGCATGGAAGAATATCGGGAGCTTTGGGTAGAGTCCAGCACGCTCTGTACGCAGATTCAGACCGTGGTGAAAGCAGTGGAAAGTGCCCCCCTTCGAGGACCATACTTTATGCTCAACAAAATGTATCAGACGACGCTGAAACACAAGATCGAAGAGTTGGCGTCCCCGCCAATACCCGTCGCTGCTGCTGCGATTGTAGACGAAGGAGAATTGCCTGCTACTGATCATGGTTCAAGTATTCCCTTCGCGAGTTTTGTGCACATTGAAGATCATGAACCCATGGCTACCCCAACCATCTTTCGAGCTCCCCAACCGCCTTCTCCAACGCCAATTACACCCGTACAACAGCTCGCTGTACAGGTCCTAGAACCTCGTGCAAATGAGGATGCTACTGCCGATGCCCGCCCATCAGAAGTTTCCCCGAAACAACCACGTGAACTAGAAGACCGGCGCAAGGAAACAAAAGAGCACAAGGAAGAAATGGAGTACAATCTGGCTCCACAAGCCCTGACACAAGGAGAGGAAGACACAATGAATATCGCAGATTCCTCCTCCCAAACCTCTCCTACACACGCGAAAACGCCTCAGCCGCCCGTCAAAGAAGCGCAGGCAAAGACTGCTGATCCGACTAAAACATATTCCAATGTTCTTCATCACGGACATTGCGGGAGAATCATAGTCGAATCCAAAGGCATTGTGTTTGAGCAAGACCTTGACAAAGGCAACGCTGGTGGTACTTCCAAGAGGCTGAAGTTTCCATGGGACCGTATATCCAAGTGTGTGACATCTCCATCTACACACCCTAAGGCCCTGCTCAAGATTTTTGCCGCCAACACCGACGCCACAAAGATGTTTCAATTGGCAAGTCGCAGCGAATTGACATGCCTTCGTGATGACATTAAAAAGTATATCAAGCCCCATGACTCTGAACAGGCTGTCGGAACAGACGCGAACGGAAGCAAGTCCAATCACAAAGAATAAGCTCAAAGTTTGATACAGACAAGCAGAACGAGATTTCAAAGCTGATCCAGACTTCTCTATAACTTTTGTAATGCTCCATCTAAGCGTCGGATGTTCGTTGTGATCTAAGGCATGGTGGTGTCCATTCTGGCAAGGAATGAAAAAGGACTGTTTCGGTCAGCGTCTCAGAGGGACAAGCAAATGTAGCGTTTTTTTTCTTCCGGGTGTCGCCATCTGTAGAGCGGATTGGTATTGTCCATGCTCCGCTCCTTCTTGATAATGCTTGTGTTGATATGGCTTGATTTCTTTCGTTGTTTGCATTCAAAGGAAACCTGCTGTAAGTAGGCTTTCAATTTCAAATCTAAATTTTAAATATCTCGCCAAACATGGTCCATTCATTCACGCTTTCATTCGTGATTTCACACGAACCCCTGGGTCGCTGCACGAGGTCCTTAGAAATCTCTCTCGCTCTGGATATCGAGGTCCGATGTTAACAGGTGCCAGGACTGAAACAGTCATTTCTTATTATTGATCTTCCTCGGTCATTGATTGACTTTCTTGATCGCCCTGAAAAGGGAAATCTACTGCTGTAGTCATTTCTTTCTGGCATCTAGTAGCTAGCAATAGGACCAACAATTGTTGTACAGTACCATCTCTGTCAACCTCCAAACATTAAAGACCATGAGTGGCGAAGAGACTGTTTACCAAACAGTCACCTATAACGGGGACTGTGGCTCCTTGGCTCTGTCTGAAGACAAGCTTACCTTTTCGACTCCAGACAAAAAGGTCGCCTTCGAATGGTCGGGGATTGTCAAAAGATCAGTCCAACCAAACAAAGTAAAACCGGTCATCACCTTGTTTTTTCCCAGCGGCAAGACCGCAGCCTTTACCTTGGAAGATGATACGCTCCTACAGGCTCTACGAGATGATATCACGGCGAGATTCCAAAAGAAACACAAGGACAAGAAAACTCTAGCTGCATCCGTTCCAACGGGCCCTACTACTACTACTGCCATTTGCGGGTCTTGTGGGTCCGATGAGGCCCCCACAGGAGCTCAGTTCTGTCCTGGCTGTGGCAGCAGCATGACATCCGTACCTGCTGTATCAGGCTGTGTCCCGGTGCCAGTCAAACAAGGACTGCCTGTAGCACAAGCGGTACCAGTACCTTCCATGTTTCTCCCAACGGAATCCAATGAAGACCCCCCTTCTGCGTATGCCCAAGTCGCCCCCACTGCACCAC
>ENA-ORBV01017744-ORBV01017744.1-microbial-mat-metagenome-genome-assembly--contig:-NODE-17744-length-10138-cov-5.137362_pt1 | contig 10138 bp, 2 predicted proteins | sample MGYA00237777_ERZ505514 | MGnify/ENA primary metagenome ERZ505514 (study PRJEB26160, sample SAMN06269048) | microbial mat metagenome | isolation source: Oligotrophic lake microbial mat | place... | reverse complement strand
GTCTAGCTACTAGCTAGATAGCTAGCTATCCACTCTAGTAGAGTCACTAAAATGCAGTCATCTTTGGCTACGATTGCAACTTCAAAGATTGGGGAAAACGAAGGGTCAGGAAATGATGCATGTTTCAAATTTTAAAAACCGATGACGTCACTGTTTATCCTTAGCCCTATTTAACCCCCTTTTGAAAAAGGGGTTCATCAACTTTTCCATTTGGGGAAAGTCCGCAGCATCAGAGCCGCGGCGACAACAAACAACAACAAGCAACAACAACAAATCAGGAGATACGGTTGTCGGTATTGCCAGAGTTTGTTGCTGATTTTGTTTGCAAGATGGCTTCTCGTCGTACTTTGCCACTCCTTAATCAGGTGGTGCTGAATGATGTGTTCACGGCGGCGCTGAATCAAGCCAAGCAAAAGCCTGTGCAGCTTACCCAGAACCAACAGGTACGTATCCACCATTATTTTGGTGCGGAGGGTGCCGCTGACTTGACTATAGGTTAGGAAGTCAGTTGATGTTTATGCTAGAGGTCTACTGTTTTAAGGGTATGGTTGATGGGATGTCTGAGAAGTCAGTCATGTCAAGCTATCTACAGACAATAAACAGATTTTCAACTCTCAATTAGTAATAATACACAGTCGATTGTCCGATACGAACTCTCTCGTTCCTGCGGATCGGCGGTTGTTACTCTCTGACTTCTGGATGCGATTGACTCACGCATGCTGCGTTTATCTCTTGTGGCATTTTTTTTCAGGTTGCACGTCTTTACAGAAAGTCTCTCAGGACTCTTCTTGGCTGGGCCATCCACAGAGAGACGTTCAACGAGGAAGCCATGAAGTTGAGACAACGCTTTGATGACGCAAGGGGGTGCTCCCCGGCCAAGGCTGCTCATTTGCTGAGGGTACGTATTATCTAAATGTATAACGTAGCGTCTTTAGCTGCGTGTGATGAATGTACAGATTCTGTTGTGTATTCTTGTCCTTTTCCTCACCATTTTACTTTGATTCTATTGGTTTGTTTTCCAAACGCTACGTTGTGGTTCTCTCTCTGTTTGGTTGGATGTACCGTAGGAGGGCCATGAGGAATTACTTGAATGGACTCACCCTGATCCCTACTGCATCCCTCCCATGCCTGGTGGCTCCAAGCACATGCGTAACTCGCCTTTGCCCATGTCGATCTGCTTCCCCGATGGAAACTATCCAGCCGATGCTCCGGACTACTACATCAACCCTGATTGGAGTATTGCCAAGCCGGAAACTGGAAAGGCTGCCATTGGTAGTGTGATCATTGACTTTGGAAAGAAAAATATGGAGTAAGAAAATGGAGATAGGTTGGGCGGCATGATATCTACGTTGGTGAGAAGCCTACTGATGATATCATCATCGGTACCTCCCGACTAGTGGTTTGCTCACAACGAAAAGCTGGATACCCGCAGTAGATAAGAATTCATTGTTTAAGCATGGAGAAGCGATCACGTAATCTATACTATTTTTTGTAACTGTCTTGCTTTTTAATCGCCAGCTAGAAGAAAGTAGAAATTAGCTGCTGCAAGTGCCTCGTTTTAATGACACAAGGTTAAATCGCCAAGTCGAACAGAAGTGCATAGCCAGTTACGTGACAAGTCCATGAGTTTGAAATTCGAAGCCAGTGGTCCGAATCACGCTATGCCGGTCCATTGATAGGAATGAACGTTGAAAATTGAATATTTGCTAAAGCCGGCTTATGTACATTAGGGAGAGGCAAAGCAACCGGCCGCCTCGGCACGGACCAAGCACGTTTCTCGCCCGGTTAATCAATGAAGGACGTCAACAGAGGACCGGTGTTTCTGGTTTAGCCAGAGTAAGCTGACACGTGGTAGCTGTACAACACGTATATGTAGTAGTAGTTTATTATGATGAGTTATGAATAAATGTAAGGTTTCCTGCGCTAGTAACCCGGCTTTGCCTTGTTCTTCGGGTCCTTTCTTGCAGCAAAAGCGCGCTCTATTTCGCTCTCAAAAATTACTTTCGTGGGTTTGGTCGAAAAGATGTACTTTTGGAGCGAGAGATTAAGAGGTATACGACATGGAAGTGCTTCCCTCCTCAATCTGCAACAGGTCCTTCTTGTCCGCTACTGTACTGTCGGGAGTCTTCTGTTCTTCGTGGTTTGCCGATGCTCGAAAGTGCTCCTCGTCTACCTCAAAGCCAGCAATCGCCTTGTGGATCAGAGCAAGCAACCACGCGGAGGCACATACGCCCGTGGCTTCAATAGCAAGACACAATCGGATAATCAAATACACCAATGGATTCGAAAGAAAAGCCACGGGGAAAGATGACGCAACAATTCTCCAGGCCAAGGATGCGACAATAGTCGTGATTATAGCTCCAAGGAGACCGGTATTGAAAAATGCCTGAAGCTCGTCCGATACCCCAAGAACATTGCCTTCGCCTCCGTCGATGTCGACATTGATGGTGCTAATACGTGCCACAACGAACATGCAAATAGTGACAAGAATCTGGCGACCGATCAAAAAAGCCTGCAAGTTGTTTCCACTGAATGTCAACTGGCAGGTCTTCTGCACCAAAGTGGCACTCTCCAGCTCTTGCTCGGGAAGGTTGACCACAGCAAATAGAGCTATCTGCATACCTTCCATCAACCCAACAAAGCACATTAGGATGAAGAATAGAACCACAGAGACTGCCTTTGGTACCCCCTCCCACATTGAGGTCTTTCCAGCAAAGAGTGCAGTAAGTGTCACGACAAAGGCCAAGATAAGGACCGTTATGGATACCAAAACGCGCAGCCAAAAGAACAGCTTCTGGAGTGGGCTGCGTGGAGGCTCTCTGGACTCTACAGCCTTGCCACTGATCTTGGAGAAGAGGATCTGCACTAGATAGACGGAATGAAGAAGTCCAGTGAATTCAATCATCAAGGACATATAGGTAGTGAATACCATGAAGTAGTTGTTGATGAAGTCAAGCATGCAGTTGGATGCATTCACTTGGGCAGCGAGTTGGCCAAGAATAATTGTCATCAAAATCAGGGCCACACCAGATCCAACAAAGATATCATTCAAAATCGCAGGGATGCTGAAAACTTGAGTCCCCTCCAAAGCAGCACCACACATGTTGATCACAAAGACCACCAGTACAACTAAAAACTGGCGGCCAACAATGAAACGTTCCATGTTGTCTCCTTTGTGGGCCAGCTTTGTGCTAATGAGAGTAATGGGGTGACTTTCCTTGTAAAGGTCCTTGTCCACAGGCTGTAGCCCTACCAGACAACCTTGTCCTCCTTCCATCATAGCAAGCCACAGTACAAGTGCCCATATCACAACAAATGCCACTGCTGGGTGGACACTCTGGCTTAGCTTGGTGTTCTCATCAAAGATTGTACCCATGACAATCGCAACGGAGAATGCGAGAAGAAGAAGCGAGTACAGATACTTGATAACTGTTACCGTCACATCGACATCCTTATCTCGGCGAGTCACTGGGTCTTTGGTGTGTCGTGGGGCACCCTCCAGGTACACTTCATCTGGCTGGTAACCTAGAATCAACTTACACCAGCGCCCCAACATCCATGCTGCTGAGCAAACACCAGAAGCTTCCACAAAAAGGCAAAGCCTAATGACCAAGCTGAGGAAGGGATTGGAGAGGAAGGCCAAAGGAAAGGTAGAAGCTAGGATTCTCCATATCAAGGAAGCAACAACAGTTGTAATGACTGCTCCAAGTAGTCCTGTGTTGAAGAATTCTTGAACTCCATCACTGATACCAAAGATATTGTCCTCTCCCACTGTGACATCCAGGGTAGTAATTCTGGCAACCACAAACATGCAGATGGTAACAACCACCTGCCTTCCAATAAGAAAAGCCTGGAGGTTTTGGTTCCCAAAGGTGAGCTTGCAGTTGGCATAGGCGATGTGGTGCTTCTGGAGTTCTTCATCTGGAAGATTCACGACGGCAAATAGAGCAATCTGCATACCCTCCATGATGCCAACAAAGCACATGATCAAGAAAAAGACAAAGACTGACACTGCAATGGGAACACCCTCCCACATGGTGGTGTTACCATCCACCAAGGCCTTGAGAGTAACCGCAAAAGCAAACCCAAGGACAGCCAGTGAAAACACCACTCGACCCCAGAAGAAGACTTGTTGAACGGCACTTCTTTTTCCTTCGGTGGATTCAATGGGGGTTCCCGTAAGGAAGGAAAAGATAATCTGGACCAAGTATACACAGTGCAAAACACCGGACATTTCAATGGCCAGAGACACATATGTGGTGAACAGCATGAAATGGCTGTTCAAGAAGTCAAGCATGCAGTCAGCACCATTCACTTGTGCGGTCAGCTGACCAATCACGATTGTCACCAGGATGAGTGCAAGGCCCGAGTCCAGGAAAATCTCCATGACTGTGCTATTTAGGCCCAACACCTGAGCATTGGGAATGGATGAGGCCATCATGTTGGTGACGAAAACAACGATGACAACCAAAAACTGCCGTCCAACAATAAACCTTTCCATATTGTCACCCTTGTGCACCAGGTTGGTGTTCATGAGAGTAACAGGATGGCTTTCTGAATAGGACCCCTTATCAATAGGTTCAAGAGCAACCAGAGCACCCTGTCCTCCTTCCATCTTGGCTAGCCAGAATATCAAGAACCAAAAGATGAAGAATGCAGCAACAGGAGGGATTCCTTTCGCTGTACCCGTCGTTTGCTCCTGAAAGATGGCGGCCATCACCAGGACAACCGCGAACGCCAGCAAGGCGAGGGAGTAGATAAACTTCACGACCATCACCAAGCGGTCGATATCTTTGTCACGTCGCGTGACAGGCTCCCATCCGTGCGGCTCTGCTCCGTCAAGATGGACCTCATCCGGCTGAAAGTTCAACATGGGTTTGTGGTACCGAGCAAGGATCCAGGAGGAAGAACATACTCCGGAAGCCTCAAGTAGTAGGCAAAGGCGGATAATAACATAAATCAAGGGGTTGGATAGGAAGACAATTGGAAAGGAGGAAGCAATGATGCGCCAAATCAAGGATGCAATGATGGTTGTGATGACAGCACCCAAGAGACCAGTGTTGAAGAACTCTTGAACTCCATCACTGACACCAAAGATATTGTCTTCTCCCACAGTAATGTCCAGGGTTGTGATTCTGGCAACCACAAACATACAGATTGTAACAAGAATCTGTCTTCCAATCAGGAAGGCAGGTAGGTTCTGTCCTTGGAACACCAGCTGGCAATTCTTGTGTGCTATGTTGTGCTTTGCAAGATCCTCCTCTGGGAGATTGATGACAGCAAAGAGAGCAATTTGCATCCCCTCCATCATCCCCACAAAGGCCATCAAGACAAATAGAATGATAACGGATACAACAGAGGGTACACCTTTCCACATTGTGGTATTTCCATCAAAGAGAGCCTTCAAGGTTACGGCGAGCGCATAGCACAAGATCGCGAGCGACAAGGCAGCCCGACTCCAGAAGAACACGGTTTGCCAAACACTGCGACGCCGGGGTGCATCCTCCAAGTTTGGATCATCCTCCTCCGGATCGGCGGACAACTTTGTAAAGATCTTTTGCACTAGATAAACACTGTGCAAGAGCCCTGAGTACTCAATCGCAAGTGACAAGTACGTTGTTCCAACCATGAAGTAGTTGTTGATAAAGTCCAACATACAGTTGGCCGAGTTGATCTGCGCAGTGAGCTGCCCCAGTGTAATGGCAACTAGAATCAAAGCAACTCCCGTTGAAACAAAGACTTCTTTGACAGGGCCTGTCAGCCCCAAGACATTGGCATCTGAAACGGCAGATCCCATCATGTTCATGACAAAGACCACAAGGACAACCAGGAACTGCCTTCCCACAATGAATCGTTCCAAGTTATCTCCTTCCCCCACAAGCTTGGTGCTCATGGCAGCCCTGGGATGAGTCTGGGCATAGAGACAAGGTTCAATGGGCTGCAGGCCTACCAGTGCTCCTTGCCCACCTTCCATCATGGCCAGCCAACAGATGAGAAACCAAAAGATGAAAAAGGCCGCCACCGGCGGGATACCGAGTTGCGCCGTTCCGACGGTCTGGTTGGAAAAAATCGCTGCCATGACGACGATGACGGAAAAGATCAAGAGAGCCATGGAGTAGAGGTACTTGATGCTTTCCAGTCCAGCACCCACGACAGAACGCGGAGCTTCCTTTCTCAGTAGTTGTTCCGTCTCCCGTTCCATCACTTCACCATCGTCGTCATAAACGATGTGATCGTCGCTGCTGGCTTCGTTCCTTTGGTAGTCTGCTGCTTCCAAGTCATGAGGTTTCTCTTCCAAGGATGACGCAGCCGTGTTGATGCTGCTGTTTCTCGGATAATTAATGATGCGACCACGCTCATCCGGAATCGGAAAGACCACATGGTCGTCGTCCTCTGGAACACTCGCCGCATCATCATCCTCCGGTCGGTGTGCTTGATACGCATTCACAAAAGGTCCCACAACACCATGAGAATGTAGGATGGTTTCGCCGACGCCAAGGGTTTGTGCAAACGACCCGTCGTGGACTTCGACTTCGACTTCTTCTCCTTGTATAAGTTCTTCGTCATCTTGCGTCGTCATCGTCTTGATGGGGCGAATGATAGTGGCCACACTGTGGGTTTTTCGGAGAACCTGCTGTACTTGTGACTCGACTTGCTCCGTGTGGAGCTGTGGTGCGTTTGATTCGTGCTGGTCAGTAGCCTTGTTCAGGTTTTGGCGCATAATGTCTAGTAGATCAGTATTGACATTTTCGAGTTCCGAATGGTTCTCCTCGTCGTTTTTGTCGTTCGTGTTATTTTCCTTGGAAGTTTTCATGGTCGTTGTCTTCAATGAATCAATCAATAGCTAACTGTAAAGGTATGAAGTAGAATCCGTTGTTTCAAAGAAATTATAAGATGTGTATGTAATGATGACTGTGTGCTTCGACCTGCTGCTCCATCCGATGATTGGAAGGATTCAAATAATAGAAATGAGCACGACGCCAATTGAGTGAGTGATTGGAGTCACACGCACTCGGTACGTCGTACGAGTAAAAATACAGTTGAGTACTGCGTACTAGCTACAAGCTAGCTAGTACGTCGTACACGGAAGTGATGATGCAAAAATAGAAGTTGGTGGAGGATCAGGGGAGTATCGGTTGATGCGTGACAAATTTGCCTGTAAACCGGGATTCATGCATCGGACATTTCTCATAAATAATCGGCAGATGCTGACGCAAGCATTTATGCTGCATTAATTCTTTTATAACTGTTATATTTGGCTGAGTCGGCTTGCTTCTGTGGACGGGACACTGGCACAAACCGTGACGTCGTCCCCTTGACTTCAGTTCCATTCATTTTTGCTATCCCGTCTACAACCAGTCTGTTCACAACGGTAGACCTAGCGCTATTTTAGGCCCCTATCCATGTTTCTGCTAGCTAGTGGCTAGCTTTTACTTTTCTTCTATTACTCTCTTAATAGTAGCTAGCTAGAGTGAGGGCTAGCTAGCTACTTATTCGCTTTCACTAGGTAGCTGCCCAGTCGGGGCCGAAGATGTGAACAAGGGGAAATGTTTGCAGGTTTCAGTTGAGGGCAGGTCGCGGTCGGTGGGGGATGTTCTAAATAGTACGTACAAGGAAGAACCAAAGACAAAGGATGACTTGGCTTAGATTACTGGTGGGGTACTCCCCAAACGATTCCTACCGGGACTACAGAGTGGCTATTGCTTTGCCATTACTAGATATCGCTCCAGTGGTGCCGTAGTTGCTGGTAGCAGACTTGCGAGCTTCTCAAATTGATAGGTCGATACTAGGCCTACTTCTCCACGCCCAACCTATGTTGACTCTGGTCGCAGCCCGGTGTCTGCCTTGAAGCAAGCAGTTTGTCAGTGCCAGTGCAGGCGCTCATGGGCGTTTGTTGACGCTGTCAGTCTGCGACTGTTGAGGGGCAGCAAACAGAGCAAGATTTATAGCTAGCTAGCCACTTTGCTGCTCAATGTCACGTGTGTCTTTGGCTTGAATTATCGATAAATACCAATACCAGTACCTCCGCTGTCCAGAATACAAGTCAGTTTGGCAGCTTCCAATGGATGGATACGGAGCGTGTCTTCCAGAGACGCCTTGGTAATGCCCGTAAATCGGGCCAAGACAGTCAACGGTTGTCCGCCATCGCCCACCTCTTTGTTTTCGTCATCTACGGCAGCTCCTGCCTCGTCGGCCATTTCGGGCATGGTAATGTGAAAATCAGCTGACGCTCGTCCATCGTACCACCCCGTCATGCTGTTCAAATCCTTGTTGCCCCGTACATCCAAATAGCGCACATGCGGTAGATTGCGTCCCAAAATCCCCATCAAGGCATTGTCGACCACAGTTTCGCAGAAATGCAAAGACAAGGAGATTAATGTCGCCGAAATTCGGGAGAGCGTTTTTCGCAATGCCACAGCTGTCAAGTACTGGGAAAACCCCACACTCAATGATTTCCATTGGCGACTCTGCTGCGAGTGGTGTTCACCGTCTCCTTCTTCGTTGTGGTCTTCATTTTCTGAGTCCATGTCGTCGTGTTTTCCATCCACCAGAGCCTTGAATAACGAGTCGTTCCAGCCCAACCCACTGGCATTTAATTCGATCAATTCGGGGCACGGTCGCGCAACGGTTGTAGCATTCGATGATGATTGCGGTGTCCCAATAATAAGTGTGTCTAAAACTTCATCGGGCGTCACATTGTAGGCTCCACCAATGTCGAGACATTGCAATTTGGTTTGGTATTGGGCGATAATCGAGAGGCTGGACACTGTCACACGGCGACAATTCTTCAACGAGAGGCGCTGCAAATTGGGGCAATGCGGCAACAATTGCTCCAACATGGGATCACTCAAGCTGTAAATACCCGTCAAGTCCAAGACAGCTAGATGAATTCCCATGCCCGAGTCTCGCATAGCTTCAAAGGTATCTTCGGCGACGGCACAATTGTTGAGTGACAGCGATCCCAGCGGTGGCGGTGGACCTTGCTTGACTCTAAATCTCAAGGTGGTCGTGGCAGCGGCGGCAGCGGGGGTGGCGGTAGTAGGTGATACCGAGCTACGACGGCGACTTCGTTTTCTAGGAGGTGGTGTGACTCCTAAGTCATCGTCGTCCTTATCATCTGCTTCTTCTTCAATAATATTATCTGTGTCAATGCCGCTAGCAGTACTACTTTTTGCCTTGATGGGCACTGGTTTTCCTGCTCCCACCAAAACGTTGGCTCTCCACTCTTCGAAAAAATGCAACCCCAGTCTACCGTCATCCATCCGTCCCAGTTCCACCAGCGCATCAATGTAGGATTGCAAACAATCCAATGATGGATTGCCATGTTCCATCACCAGAGCTGCTTGAATATCCTCCCCACTACCACCACTTCCATCGCTAACTTCTAACATTGTCGAATTGGGTTGGTACCGATGAGCCAAAAGAGGATGAGCCAAATCAACTTCGTTGGCTTGGGCGCGACGAGACGCAGCTTGGCCGACACAGAGTGTTCTTGGCAGGGGAATATGATGAATGGTCCTATTCTTTTTATGGTTGTTGTTGTCGGCATCCTGCGTGTCTTTTTCTTCTTCGTCTCTTCCTGTTGTTTTTTCCTTTTCTTCTACCATGTGTTTGGTTGTAACGTCGATACAAACTTGATTGTCATCTGTGGACAGAAGCATGGGCCGCTTGTGAAAGGCACGTAACAATTGTGAGGCCTTGCTGGGTTGGCCCGTTTTGGGATCGGACGCAAATGTTTCGTCGGCACTGCAAGAGTGAGGCCCAATCATCCGAAGGCACAAGATTTGAAGCTTGGGAATTTCTCTCATATTGATCGTATTATTATTGTACTGTATTAGCTAGCTAGTAATCGATCGTGGTGGTGGTGGATTGTTGATCCTCTCGTGTTGCCCACTTTTAATGATGGTTCACGGTGTATAAGGACTGTGGTGGTGGGGTAGTGATTGCCTGCTTGCTTGCGTAATCGGTGAATGGAGGACGTCGCTGCCTTTCCCCCTGAGTAACTAGCTAGCTAGCTAGGTTGAGTATGGCGGCAACTTATTCCGACGCTATCATTGTCGTCAGATCCACCACGCTTGGACTCTTGGTTCTCCACAACCTCAGGGCACTTTCTAGCGATGTGTCCAAATTTGCCACA